>ERZ834798.669-NODE-669-length-37932-cov-11.899886_pt1 | contig 37932 bp, 39 predicted proteins | sample MGYA00519689_ERZ834798 | MGnify/ENA primary metagenome ERZ834798 (study PRJEB31850, sample SAMEA3708761) | human gut metagenome | biome: human gut; feature: human-associated habitat; material: faeces | place: China | collected 2014 ...
TCCCATTCTTTCATTAGCTTTCGTCCTTCCTCATTTTCAAAGGTCTCGTATCCTCTTGAAATAATACAGGAAGCAATTCCAAGTTCTGTCGCCTGTAAAATCATATTTTCAGCCATACAGAAAGCATCTGCTGTTTTAAACATAAAATTGTCCTGTGAAAAAATGCAAATAACTGTAGGGGCATCATAAAATCCATTTTTAATTGTCGGATCATCGATTGTACTTGGCTACTCTCTCGAGACAAAAGAACCTGCTAAATGTCTTCGGTCAAAATTAGCCATGTTCATCTTTCCGATTTTAGTCGCCAGTTCTTTATCATGAATGGCAACCATCATGCTTCTCTGACCACCACCTGCATTAGGAGCAAAGTTGCCGGCTTCAAGAATCTGTTCCAAGTCTTTTCTGCTTATCTGCTCCATAGAAATTACCACCTGTTCCATTCACAACAGCCGCACCGATTTTTGGAATTGTTCTGTTCATCATTTTTCCTCCGTAAATTCTTTTTTCCCACTCTACAAACTGGAAGTTTACTTTGTAACTATGACTTTTCCTTCAGAATCCAGAAGAGGTGTAATACCAGCCCCGTATCCAGATTTCCAACAAAGATAATTAACTCCAGTCTCCTTATCTACAAGAATTTGTCGAATCCCTTCTATTTAAAATATTTTCCCCAATAATCTTTATTTGCCTCAATCAAATCATCTAAAATTGCTTTTGCTGTATCTGTATCCGTTACTGTTCTATTTAAAGCTAATGCTTGTAATAGTTTTGTTTTATCTCTTTCAAACAATCCATCTACAGTTAATTTTTCATAAGCATATTGGTTTTCCATCATTCCCTTATAGAATGTTGGAATAGGATCTAATGCTAGTGGCTCAACTCCATTTGAACCTACTCGACATGCAACTTCAACCATCATGTTTTCATCTACATTTGGAATTACACCTTTATTCTTAGTAATAATCAAGAAGATTTCATTTGTATTATTAATAATTGCACAAGCTAAATCTACAATATAACTTGCATGTACACCTCGACCAGGCTTAATTTCATATTCCGTTCCTTTTAATTTTCCTAATTTAATTACTTCTTCCATCATTTCATAGCAACGTTTTTCTTTTCCATCCATTACTTCATTAGCGCGAGTATAGTTAGGATCAGATGTTTCTACTACATGTTTTGGATATAGATAATATTTTAAGTATGTATTAGGTAAATATTCTGGATAATCTCTCAAAATATTTGCCATAAATTTATATGTTTCAATCCAACTAGGTTCCATAGTATGTTCATCTACACCGCTTAGTTTAAATAGATCTTCCCCACTAAGAATCAATTCTTTAATTTTTGGTTCTAGATCTTCACCTGTCTTTTTATCATAAATGTGTGTAAACCATCCAAAGTGATTCAAGCCAAAATAACGTGGTTCAAAATCTTTACGACTGCACTTCAAAATATTTGCATATTGATCCATGATAGCGATTGGCATATCACAAATATTTAGAATTCGATGGTCATCTGGGAATACACGTTTTGTTGCTTCTGCTACAATAGCTGCTGGGTTAGAATAGTTCAAAATCCATGCTTCTGGTGAATGTTTACGAATCATTTTTACCAATTCAATAATGTCTGGGACACTACGAAGTCCATATGCAAATCCTCCAGCACCACAAGTTTCTTGTCCTACACAACCATGGCTTAATGGAATCTTTTCATCTTTTTCACGCATTGGTAAACGACCTGCTCGAATTTGCATTAAAGCAAAGTCTACATCTTTAAAAGCAACATCAGGATCTGTAGTATATGTGAATTCTTCCAATTCTGGATAATATTCACGCATTAGGATTTCACCATATTTCCCCATTATTTCCTGTCGTTCTGATTCTGTGTCATATAAACAAATACGACGGATTGGAAAACGATCTTTGTTATCGGCTAACATTGCCATTAAATCTGGATTACGGTGACTTCCACCACCTACGATTACAACATTATATTTTTTCATTTTATTATCTCCATTACATAAATAAAAGCTTAACTATTAATTAAGTCACTTTAGTTTTCAAGGATCTAATAATAGTTAAGCTTCTCTTCTTTCTAATTATTTATTATTTTAATTCAGGCCAGAAATCTTTATTTGCTTCAATCAATTCATCTAGAATTTGTTTAGCAACTTTTCCACTTGGTACTGTTTTACTTAATGTAATTGCTTGCCACATCTTTTGATAACTATGTTCAATCCAAGCTTCTACAACTAGTTTTTCAACACATACTTGTTCTGTCATCAATCCACGTTGGAATGTTGGAATATCTCCAATCTTTAATGATTCTGGACCATTTGATCCTACTAAACAAGGAATTTCAACCATAGCTGTTGGATCAAAGTTTTCGATAGCTCCTTCATTAGGAACAATCAACAACATTCTTTCATGTGTGTTGAATTTAAGTGCACATGCTAAGTCTACGATAAATGAAGCGTGAACTCCTACCGCAAATTCATTTCCTTTTGAAGTACCATTTTCAACAATGGCTTTTGCCTGCCCAAATACAGTTTTTTCACGTCCATCCATAACTTCGTTAGCACGAGTATAGTTTGGATCTGAATGTTCTACTACAAAGTCTGGATATAAATAGTATTTTAAATATGTATTAGGTACTGTTTCTGGATCCAAAGCGTATACATCTTTAGCTTTTGTGTATGTTTCAACCCATGATGGATCTCTGTGTTGGAATTCAGGTGAATTATTTGCGTATCCCATTTCAGAAATGTGCTTCTTTAAGATTGGCATTAAATCATTACCTTCTTTATCTTGGATTTGTGTCCACCATCCAAAATGGTTCAAACCATAATAACGGATTTCCATGTCGTTACGAGTTAATTCTCTACCTGTTTCATCTTTAATAATTGAACACATATTTGTTTCCAATCCAACTGGCATATCACAAATATTAATGATACGGTGTCCTGGACGTAAACGACGAGTTGCTTCGGCAACGATAGCTGCTGGGTTTGAGTAGTTCAACATCCAAGCATTTGGTGAATATTTTTCCATGTAATCTAAGATTTCAATAACTGGTCCAATTGAACGCATACCATAAGCCATTCCACCAGGACCACAAGTTTCTTGTCCGACTACTCCATATTTTAATGGAATTTTTTCATCCAATTCACGCATTGCATATAATCCAACACGAATATGCGCCATAACAAAGTCAATTCCTGTAAATGCTGTTTCAGGATCTGTTGTCCAATTGAATTCAATTTCCGGAGCTTTTTCTTTTAACATAATTGCACAAGCTTCTGCAAGTTTATCCTGTCTTTCTGCATTATTATCATATAAAGTGATTTTAGAAATTGGGAAACGATCTTGGTTTTCAACCAACATTAATACGATTCCTGGTGTAAAAGTACTTCCTCCACCTGCAATACAAATAGCTGATTTTTCTCTCATATCTATTCCTCCTAACATGCTATTTTCTTTTGACAACGATACCTTACCACCAAGAAAAAATAGAAACAATAGTTCAACACGATTCGGTATTTGAGTGCATTTTAAGATGTTTTTTCCATAATATGTAATTTTTTCCTATTGACTGTAAGCGCTTTTATCGCTATATTATATTGTTAGGTGATTTTTTATGAAACTCGATGAATTAATAGATAAATATTATAGTAATTTGAATTTAAATGATTTATATATCTGGAGATATATACTTGGTCACAAGAAAGCTTGTGAAAACATGTCCATTTCTGAATTAGCAGAACACTGTAATGTTTCAAAAACAAGTATTTTACGATTCACACAAAAAATTTCATTAAATGGTTTCAGTGAATTAAAATTCTATTTAAAAATGGAAAACAACAATGAAGATACTATCAATCAAGATTTAATTAAAACAATCTGTAACGATTATTGTAATGCCATTCAATATGCTGAAAACCAAAATTATCAAAAAGCCTGTCAAATGATCTATTCTGCAAATCATGTTTTTGCGTATGGAACCGGTGGTGTTCAACAGCTTGCGATCCAAAGTTTAAAAAGATTCTTTTTCAAGCTAAATAAATCCATAAATATTGTTTATGGTTCAAATGAAATGGATTATTTGGTCAACAATTTAACAAGCGATGATTTAGTTATTGTTTTTTCTGTTCAAGCAAGCCAACAATCAGATGTAGAATTTGTGCAAAAATGCAAAGAAAAAAACGCAAAAATACTCTCTCTTACTTTGCTTCAAGATAATCCAATCGCAAGAATTTCAGATGAAACATTATATTATTTAAGTTCACATCGAGATTTTTCAATTCACGGAAGACATTTTTCTCCTACAAGTATGTTTTTTATTACTGTAGAAATACTATTCCTTCAATATGCTATTTATTTAGAATCCATTCAATAAATTCATCCCTAAAATTGGATATAATTCCCATTTTAGGGATTTTTTTGTTTTTTACATATATAATATTGTCAAGTGAAAAGAGGTTTATATGAACAAATTACAATTACTGATTACAGATATTGATGGAACATTATTAAATACGAAAAAACGCATTTCTAAACAAACATTAGATTATTTGATTCATTTGCAACAAAACGGTGTAGTTATTGCTCTATGTAGCGGAAGAATTCCTGCTGAATTACAGTCTTTTGTTGAACAACTCCAATTAGATAAGTATGGTGGTTATATCATTCATACAAATGGTGCAGGCATTATAAATTGTAAAACCTCAGATTCTATAAATTTTTCTCCAATTTATTTAAATGAAATGCAAGAGTTAATTGACCTAGCTAAAAAGAATAATTTATATACAATCGTCGAATACAATGATTCTTATATTGTTGACTGTAACTTGTTTGTACAATTCAAAAGAATTCTAACAAAATTATTCTGGCCTAAATGGCTACGTTTTAAAAATCCTGTTCTTACACAATTTAGATATATGTCAAATCATTCTACAAGGGTTTCCAATATAATCACAACTATTAACGCACCCGTTAATAAGCTTTGTTTTCGTGGCGTCTCTCGAAATGTGAATAAATTTGAAGAATACATATTGACTCATAACGATACATATAATGGTTTTCGTCTAACAAAAGGATGTATAGAAGTGAATCATGCAAGTGTTAGTAAAGGTGTTGCAGCTAAATATCTTGCAAATATGCTTAATATCTCACTTGAAAATACGGTTGCCTTTGGAGATAGTGCGAATGATCACGCATTATTAACGGCCATTCCTAACAGTGTTGCAATGCAAAATGCAGATTCTACAACTAAGTCTTTAGCAAAATACACAACCAAATCAAACGACGAAGATGGAATTGTTCATTTTTTAACCAAATCGAATTTTTAGACCTTTGATTTTTATGGATTTTTTTCCACTTTTTGAAATTTATACATTTATTAGGTAAACATTTATTGTTACAATAATCCCATTGTATTACAGTCCATTTTTTTCTATAATGATAGCGTTAACAAGGAGAAATAATACTTTAAGGAGGATATAACAATGTTTAATTTTTTTAAGAAAAAGAACGATAATAAAAAAATAGCAGCTTATGCGAAAGGTAAATTTATTCCTATTACCGATGTTCCTGATCCTATTTTCTCAGAAAAAATGATGGGTGACGGTGTTGCAATCTTAGTTGAAGGAGATACCATTTATGCTCTTTGCGATGCCAAAGTTGCGATGGTTGCAACTACATTCCATGCAGTAGGTTTAAATCTAGCAGATGGTACTGAATTGTTGATTCACATTGGTCTAGAAACTGTCAATCTCAAAGGAAAAGGATTTACACCTTTAGTAAAAACGAATGATGAAATCAAAAAAGGACAACCAATTATGAAGGTTGACTTAAGCGTTATGAAAGAAAACAACTTAGAATTATACACACCTTTGGTTGTTTTAAATCATGATTCACATCCATTTAAAGATATTCATAACAATGATAATATTGAAGTTGGAGATGATTTAATCCAATTTAACTAAAAACAGAGAGTGATTATTTTTCACTCTCCATTTTTTTATTCTTATAAATTTGATATTTTATATAAAAAATTTCTGTAAATATAAATAGTGAACTTAGCAATCCTACTATACGTCCATTTCCTGGCAATTGATATGAATGAGATGAAAAATACAAAGATTCTGTACTTAATGTTGCCAATGTATTATTTTTAAATTGTGTCACCGAAATTGTCGGTATATTTTTAAGTTTCAACTTTTTAGCTAGATCAATAACCGTACTCGATTCTCCATTTAGAGAAATAATCATCATAACATCACTCTCTGTTAAATTATACATGACATCTTCAATATCGTATTTACTATCAAAATAATGAAAGTATTCTCCACCATTAAAGAATAGTCGGTAAATTTCTTTTGCCACATTTAATTGTATAGATCCTGATCCAAATATAAAAACTCTTTTTGCGTTATAAATATATTCAAAAGCTTTATCCATATTTGCATTTCTCAAAGATTGTGCTGATTCCGCATAATTTAAACACAATTGATTCAAATAATCTTCTTCTTTTGTTTCAAAAGCAGGTTTTTCCTTTTCGAGTTTCAAATATACTTTCAATTCACTAAAGCCCGATAAGGATAATTTTTTTGAGAATCGAATAATACTTGTTTTCGAAACATTGCAACATTTAGCCAATTCTTCAATTGTATAATTACATGTTTTAGATTTATTTTTTGAAATATAGTTCCATATATATAAATCACTATCATTTAGATTTTCATAGTATTTATTAACTAACTCATCAATTGTCATAAATTACATCCCTTGATCTGCTTACATATTATTCTAACACAATTTATTTAAAAACGAAAAAAGGCTCTAAGCCCTTTCATTTGATATATAAATCGATATAAACTCATTTACAATGCCAAGAACTTCTTTGTTCCAAAATTCAGAACCACCATGACCAGCATCTTTGATCTTATAAAATTGCACATTCTTTTTACATTTTATCAATTTATCATACAATAATACACTTTGGTGAAATGGAACACTTTTATCCATATCTCCATGCACAATTAAAACAGGAGGAATCCATTTATCTTTTTCAACATATTTCATCACTACTGTATCCATACTGTTTTCTCTTGTAACAACTTGCCCTAATAATAATCCTTCTGGACAGTCTTTGGTATAATGTTCTCCTAGCGATGGTTGAAAACGCATTTCGTAAACATCAGTAGGACCAAAATAATCAATTATACATTTGAATTCATATTCTTTTAATTCTTGTGTTCTAAATTTATCAAGACCTTTTGTGAATGCTGTCATCAAAGCCGTATGAGCCCCTGAAGATGTACCCCACAAGATCAAGTTATTTATATCTACACAATATTCATTTTCATGTTCAACCATATATTGAACTGCATATTTTACATCTATAATTTGTGCCGGAAATAATGCAACGTCACTAGGACGATATTCAACTATCGCCACAACATATCCAAGATTTACGATTCTTCCCAATTGTACAATTTCTCTTCCTAAGGTTTGTTTATGCCAAGCTGATCCTTGAACAAATACGATTGTTGGAAATTTTTTTGTCTCATCTTTGTTTTGTGTAGGCAAAATTATATGCAGGTGTAATATATAATTTTCAACTTTTCTATACACAACATCACAAATTGTCATACAAGAAGTCTCATCAATGTGACCTTGCAATATTTTCATTCCATCTCTTTGAATTGTACTACGCGGAAAATTTTCTTCTGTATATCTCATTTAGTACCTCTTCATTATTTTCATGCCACAATCAATAAGGTTCATACATTGAATAGTTGCATTAATCAAGTTTGATTGCGCATAATCCATAGCTTCCTTTAAATCACAACATTTTTGAACACATGAACCATATAATAGATTTTGTGTATCTTTTAAGATAACACTTCCTCCAATAGAAAGTACTGGAATATCATGTTTAGCGCCCAATTTTTGCATGCCATCAATGACTTTTCCATATTGACTTTGTTCATCAATTTTCCCTTCACCTGTAATAATTAGATCAAAGCCATCCATTTCTTCTTCTTTTTCGATCTTTGAAAGCATATAATCCATGCCTGAACAAATCTTTGCGTTTAAAAAAGTTACAAGTCCAAAACCAAGCCCGCCTGCAGCTCCTGCTCCTTCAAAATCATTTAGAATAAAACCATTTGATTTACATAATTCAAAAAATTTTGTATCTAATTTTTCTAATGTTTCGATTTCTTCATCATTAGCACCCTTTTGTTTTCCATACATACGTGCACAACCATTTTGACCTAACAAAGGATTTTTAACATCCGATAGCACGATAAAGTTGACTTCTTTAAGTTTAGGACTTACATTTGTACCATCTATCGTTTTCATTTTAAATACATTATTAATATAAGGTAATACTTCTTTTCCTTTTGCATCTAAAAATCTATAGCCCAATGCGGCTGCGATTCCTATCCCACAATCGTTTGTGCCACTACCACCAATTCCAATCATTATATTTTTATAGCCTAGATCCAACACTTTTTTAATCAATATCCCCGTTTTATGAGTGTTTCTTTCCAATATATTTTTTTTAGAATCCTCCATGATTCCATTTACACATGCCATTTCAATAATACAAGTATTATCCTCTTCATTCACTCCAATTTCTACAGTTTCCCCTTCACAATCAACAGTGATTTTATGTCCGTAATTATACGTATATGCATCCACAGTACCTTCTCCACCATCTGCGATAGGATAGCATTCCACATTTGCGGATTTAAATACTGTTATTACACCTTTTTTTATGCATTCATTTGCCTCTATAGAAGTTAATGATCCTTTATAAGAATCACAAGCCACAAATACATTTAATTCCATGGTTTCCCCCTCTTTCTTAAATAAACAATAATGAACAGATAATAGGTATACTAAATAAACACATTACCGTTGTAATAAATACACCTTCGCTTGCTAGTTCTATGTCCTTATTGTATAAATTCGCAAATACAACTGTATTTGTAGCAGCTGGTAATCCAAATGTTATTGTTAATACAGCTATCAAAATTGCATCATTACAAATGAGTGATAAAAACAAATAACATAAGATAGGAAGTAAAAACATTTTTATTAAAATATTCATATAAAGGCGAACATCTATTTTACGTATATCAATATCGCATGAAGCTAAGCTACTTCCAATAATCACCATTCCTAAAGGAGTCGTTATACTACCTAAATAAGAGCCACACTCAATAATTAAACTTGGCAAATGTATGTCTAATATACATAATGAGCACGCAATCAATGCAGCAACAATACATGGATTTAAAATACTTTTCAATGCTTCATTTTTATTAAATCCCACTCCACTCATCAAATAAATACCATATGTATAACATAATATATTACTTGGCAGTTGAAACACTGTTGCATAAATAAGGGCTTCCGGCCCAAAAATTGCATTAATAACTGGAAAGCCTATAAACCCAGCATTAGGAAATACATACATAAAACGGTAAACGCTTGCTGTATTTCCAAAGCGAAATAATTTTGTGACAACTAAAGCTAATATAATCACAAATATATGAATAATCGTACATACATAAAGTACATTAAAAATATCATAATTATTTTCGAAAGGATTTCCATTTGCCACAGAACTAATCAACAATCCTGGTATACCAATCGTCAATAATAGTTTAGATATGCATTTATTGTATTCTTTATTTAATATGCCTAGTTTATTAATCAAAAAGCCAATAGCCATTAAAAAGAATAAAACCGTAAGCTGTTCTATAATTATTTTTAAATCCATAACTGTCTCCCTAAAAAAATAAGCTTATAGAAATCTATAAGCTTTTAATTATCTAACTTTACGCAAAGAACATAATTCTTGCTAATAACACATCAACGAATAAATATCCTGCCAATACTACGAAACTACCGGAAGTACCTTCCACAAATTTCTTGAAACTTAATGATTTCCAAGCACAATTAAATGGCTCACTATATGCATCGTGTAATTTGTATAGAATGAATACTAACAAGAAAATATAGAATGTATTCAACATGCAAATTTCACCAATCAATAATATGAATAAATTACGATAAACAACCGAAGGATCTTGAAATTCATTGGCTTTTTTTCGCATATTATCAATCATAAGTCCTGCAAAAGGATTTATAAATGCTGCAATCATATTAATCAATGTATAAGCATCTGTTTGGATATATCCATAAATGTCTCCACCTTGCAATTTCATATATAGATATGCAAAGTATAGGAAAGGTGATGCACAACACACAACCACACCAAATAACATAATATTATTTACTTTATTCATTTTATTACGCATAGCTGCGCTAATTTTTTTATTTCTTTTCATACAATCACCTTTCCACTTTTTAATTAATCAAGTAAATTTTCAAATTCTTCACGAACACTAGGAACACTTAATCCAACAATAATTTGGACAGCTTTTCCTTTGTGTACTAAACCATGAGCACCTGCTTTTTTGAACGCACTCATATCAGCTAATATACTATCATCTTTCAATGTTAAACGTAAACGAGTTGCACAGTTAGTTACATCTTCAACGTTGTCTTTACCACCAACTAATTCCAAGAATTTTTTAGCTTTAGCAGCATCTCCACCTTCAACTTCGATGCTTCCAGTAGGATCATTGCTTGTATCTTCTTCAGCAGCTTTAGCAGCCTTGTAATCTTTTTTAGACATTAATTTAGCTTCTTCATCATCATCTTCACGTCCTGGTGTTTTCAAATCGAATTTCTTGATGCAGAAACTAAAGATGAAGAACCAAAGAGCTGTAAAGATCAAACCAACAGCGATTTGAGCAAGAATTTGTCCCATGTGGTTTTTAGCCATAGGAATCCAGTCTAATGCTAACCAGTTAATTAAACCAGAAGAGAATTCACCAGAAATACCAACAACAAAGTATTCAATTGTAGCTAATGTTGCGGCTAGTACAGCGTGGATTGGCCATAAGAATGGTGCAGCAAATAAGAATGTAAATTCAATTGGTTCAGTAATACCACAAAGTATAGCCGTTAAAGCAACAGGAAGCATTAATCCCATAACTTCTTTTTTCTTGTTTTTCTTTGCAGTAGCATAGAATGCTAAAGAGATACCTGGAGCAGCAAATATTTTTGAGTGTCCATATAAAGCAAAACGTCCAGCAGGGAATAATGTAGCTAATGATTTGCTAGATGCTGCATATTCAGATAAATTCAATGCCCAAGCTGCTTTAAATCCACCATCAACTGCGATTGATTCATATGCAAATGGCATATATACAAAGTGATGTAAACCTGTTGGAATCAAAATACGTTCGCAGAATGTAAATACCCAAACACCTAGGGCTCCAGATCCCATAAAGAATCCTTGTAATGATTTCATACCTGTTTGAATAACTGGCCATACAAAGCAGAATACAACTGCCAATGCTAACATTACAAAGAATCCAATACCACAAACAAAACAAGAACCTTTGAAAACACCTAGCCATTCTGGAAGTTTAGTATCAAAATACTTATTATGTAAATATACTACAACACCAGCAACAACTAAAGCTCCAACCATGTTAGTATCTAATGTTTTAATACTAGCAACTAATGCTAAACCTGTACCATTACCTGCTTCTACAGAATAATCAACTCCTAAAGCAGTTCCCCAGTTTGCTAAAATAGCAGCGATAAAATAGTTAAAAGTTAAATAAAGTAGCAACGCTTCCATACAAGCACGAGCTTGTTGCTTTTTTGCCAAACCAATAGGTAAACTAACAACGAAAAGTAATGGAATCTGTCTAAAGATTGTCCAAGCTCCTTCCTTTACTGTCCACCATACTTTATACCATGTAGTAGTAGCTTCTGCAATTGAACCCACAATTACTTCACTAGTTAATACAGTGGTAATTCCAACCATAATTCCAGAAAACGCAAATAGTAATACGGGTGTAAACATTGCGCCACCGAATTTTTGGATTTTTTGCATCATATCCGTTTTTCTCCTCTCCAAATTTTAGTCTTTTAAACCGTGCACATTTAAGACAAGTGAATAATAGCATCGAATGCAAACGCTTTCAAGACGTATGACGTGTGTTGTATCGATTTATAAAAATAGAGAATTGTTCCAAATTCCGAAAAATATTCCAACATTATTTCAATTGTTGAAACTCACCTTATTTCTTTTTAAACTATATATTATGAAAAGGAAGAAATTAACATGAAATTAATTAGTCAAGAAATGAGAAAATTAGCACCCGAACTTGATCCATTACGTATTGGAACAGGTTGGAAGAAAGAAGATTTGGAAAAAGTTCAAGTCATGATTGAAAGTACATTTGGTGATAGTCACCCTGGAAGTGGTCATTTAAATGTACTTGTTGAAGAAGTTCGCAAAGGAATTGCCGAGGAAAATGGGTTTGGAGCCCGTTATTATTGTACAGATATTTGTGATGGGGAAAGTCAAGGTACAGATGGAATCAATTATAGTCTTGTCAGCCGTGAAATGATTGCAAATATGATTGAAATTCATGCGAATGCTACACCATTTGATGCCGGTGTTTATTTATCGAGTTGTGATAAAGGGGTTCCAGCAAACTTAATGGGTCTTGCTAGAGTGAATATTCCTTCAATTTTTGTACCTGGCGGAACTATGAATGCTGGACCAGAAATGTTGACGTTGGAACAATTGGGTATGTATAGTGCTAAATTTGAGCGTGGTGAAATTGATGAAGCTAAATTAGATTGGGCAAAATGCAATGCGTGTCCTAGTTGTGGAGCATGTTCATTTATTGGAACGGCCTCAACTATGCAGATTATGGCAGAAGCATTAGGACTAGCTCTTCCAGGTACGGCGCTTATGCCTTCTACAAGTCCAGATCTTTTAGCGTTCGCTAGAGAAGCTGGTAGACAATCTGTACGTATTGCCAAAATGGAAAACATGAAACCATCTGATATCGTAACTATGGATAGTTTTGAAAATGCGATCTTAGTCCATGCGGCTATTTCAGGAAGTACAAACTGTCTTCTTCATTTACCTGCCATTGCCCATGAATTTGGGATTGAAATTACTGGAGAAACATTTGATCGTTTACATAGAAATGCACGTTATTTATTAGATGTTCGTCCTGCAGGACGTTGGCCAGCTGAATGCTTCTATTATGCTGGTGGTGTACCAGCAATTATGGAAGAAATCAAAGAGCATTTGCACTTAGATGTTATGACAGTCACTGGTAAAACGTTGGGTGAAAATCTTGAGGAATTAAAACAGAATGGGTTCTATGAAAAATGTGATCAATGGCTTCAAGAATTTAATAAACGTTACAATGTGAATTTGACAAAAGAAGATATTATTCGTCCTTATGACAAGGCAATTGGTACAGATGGAAGTATTGCCTTATTAAAAGGTAATCTTGCACCAGAAGGAGCAGTCATCAAACATACAGCTTGTCCAAAAGAAATGTTTAAATCTATTCTTCGTGCTCGACCATTTGATAGTGAAGAAGAATGTTTGGATGCTGTTTTAAAACATAAAGTACAAAAAGGCGATGCCTTATTTATTCGTTATGAAGGCCCTAAAGGAAGTGGTATGCCTGAAATGTTCTATACATCGGAAGCTATTAGTAGTGATAAAGAATTAGGTAGAAGTATTGCCTTAATCACAGATGGACGTTTCTCGGGTGCTAGTACAGGTCCTGTCATTGGTCATTGTAGTCCAGAGGCTTGTGATGGTGGTCCAATTGCGTTAGTTGAAGAGGATGATTTAATTGAAATCGATGTGATGGAAAGAAAATTAAATATTGTTGGTGTTAAAGGTGAGCGTAAATCCATGGAAGAAATGGATGAAATTCTAGCTGAAAGACGTAAAAATTGGAAGCCAAGAGAAAGAAAATATAAAAATGGTGTATTGCGTTTATTTAGTGAACATGCCGCAAGTACTATGAAAGGTGCTTATTTGGAATATAAATAAGAGGAGATTATATGATCAGGTATGGTTGGAAAAAGAAGAAATAACATCCATCCAAAAGAAAAATTAAAATGCATGTTTCATTAGAATAATTATATTTGGATTCGAGAAATAACTTTAAATTTGATTCTATTTTTATATCTACGAAACTTTAACTAATTGATAGAATCACTTTAATCTAATGAATAAAATATTATCAAGGAGTAACATATATGAAATTAATATTTTTAGATGCAGATGGAACACTACTACATAGCGATGGACATATTCCAAAAAGTGCAATTTTAGCTTGCAAATTAGCACAAAAGAATGGACATAAGATCTGCTTAGGTACTGGAAGACAAGTTGTTGAAATCATTGGAGATTTAAAAAAAATAAATTTTGATGCTTCTATTTGTGGAAGCGGATCTACAGTTATTGTTGATGATAAAATCATATATGATAGTAATTTTGATTATGAAGAAAGTTCTCAACTAAAAAAATATTTCTTTAATAATCAAATTCCATTTATTGTTGAAGGAAGTCACGGTTTATTCTCTACGCAAAATGTAGTAGATTACTTAAACAGCAATCTTGATAAACTATGTTACAATCTGTCTGAAGAAGAGAAATCAAAGCACAGTCTAGCTTTAGTGATTCAACAAATTCATGTTGTAAGTACTGACGAGCTAAAAAAGTGTCCAATTAATAAAATTGCTTTTTTGAATTCCCCAATTCCCCTTGAAGAAATAGAAAAACAATTCAGTCAAAAATATGATGTGATTCCATCTACATATCCACCTTATGGAAAAATGAGTGGTGAAATCACACGCAAACATATTACCAAGGCAAATGGAATTGATATTATCGTTAAACACTTTAATATTTCAAAAGATAATATTATTTCTATTGGAGATAACTATAATGATCTTCCAATGTTTGAAAAATCAGGTTTTTCTATCGCTATGGGTAATAGTGTCGATGAAGTAAAAAAACAAGCTAATTATGTTACAGACGACATTCTACAAGATGGTATCTATAATGCCTTTAAAAAATTAAATATTATATAGGAGCCTACTTATGAAAAAAATATATACATTTCTTCCTTTAAAGGAAGAGCACAAAAAGCTATTAGAAAGTTCATCATCCAATTGTGAATTCATCCATTTAGGACAAATTAAACCTAGTCTTGAACAAGTCAAAGATGCGAATGTCATCATCGGAAATATTCCAGTAGATATTCTTAAAAATATTCCCAATTTAGAATTTGTACAACTCAACAGTGCAGGTACAAATGGATATTCAGATAATCCAGACTTTCCTAAAAATGTATTACTTGCCAATGCTACAGGTGCTTATGGAGTTGCGATTTCTGAATGTATTCTTGCCGGTATATTAACTTTATTGAAACATATGCCTAGTTATATCTTAAATCAATCTAATCATGAGTGGAAAGATGAAGGAAGTGTTAAATCTATTTATGGATCGAATATTCTTGTACTTGGTCTAGGTGATATTGGAAAAGAATTTTCTAAAAGAGCCTATGCGATGGGTGCTCATATTACGGGAATTAAAAGAAATATTAAAGACAAACCAGATTATATAGATAAATTATGTACAATGGATTCACTATATGATGAATTAGAAAAGGCAGATATCATTGTTTCAAGTCTTCCCGGTTCTAAATCTACATATCATTTATTAGGTGAAGAAGCTTTAACTCATGTTAAGAAGCAGCCAATTTTCGTCAATGTAGGAAGAGGAACTTTAATCGATTCAAACATATTAGAAATAGCTCTAAAAGAAAATATTTTCTCTGGAGCCTATATTGATGTTACTGATCCTGAACCATTACCTAAAGCTTCAAACTTATGGAACACAAACAATCTAATCATTACCCCACATGTAACGGGTGGCTATCATTTAGATGAAACTTTAAATCGTATAATTCAAATCAGTGCAACAAACATTAAAAACTATTGTGAAGGAAAGGAAATTATGAATAAGGTGAACCATGTTCAATTTATTTAAAAAAAGAGAAAAACCTAAACAAGAATTACCATCTGGAACCATTCGAAAAAGATATTATTTTGAAGGAACTGTTCAAAATATTGGGTTTCGTTTTGAAATCCAAAAGCGTGCAAAACCGTTAAAAATCACAGGATTTGCCCAAAACAATGATGACGGTACTGTTACTGCCGAATTACAAGGAAGTGAAAAAAACATCAATAAAGTTATTACAGATCTTCAAAATGTAGATCGTATTCAAATTGACTTTATTAGTGAAAAAGAGATTCCTTTAGATTATTATGAGAATGATTTTTATATTCTGTATTAACATGAACAATGCTCATGAGTTAGAGCATTGTTTTTTTGTATCAAGAAATAATTGCGTTATTCCGATAGAATCACAACAGGCGCGTTACCAAAGGATCCTGTAACATTAGCAATCAACTGAGATAGATAAGTATCCATTTGTACTTTATCAACTAGAAAATCCAATCGCTTTTCTACATAGTCTTCCATATCCCTTATACTATCAAAATTTTGCACCGCTTTATCCGACAAATAGAATTCTCCAATTGAAGAAATATCTAAAAAAGGAGCATTTGAATTTTCGGATTTTAACTCTTTTCTTAAACGAACACTTATTTTTGTTTCAGTACAATCCACAATTTCTAACAATCGAGAAACTTGAACATTTTCATTTTCTTTAGATACTTGTTCCACAGAATATCTGATACTTTCCAAATACATATTCATTCCAGTTATTTGTAACATACATTCTCCTTATACATTAAAATCTTTTAATGACCTTAACACAAAATTTCCAACACTAAATTTCTTAGATTCATGACCCATATTTTGCTTATCCACTAAATTTTTATCCTTAAATTTATAATAAGCTAATTCTTGTTCCAACTCCAATATGCATTGATTTGAAAATGAAGCTCGCCCAATTTTTTCACTAATAGCTGTATTTATATACGTATTTAGACTCACTCCATCCATTTGTGCATTTTCTAATAATTGCTTATGCGTCGTTTTAGGGACCCTTAAAGCTATTTTTCCACTAGGAAGATTTCCTTCCTCTTTTGGGACTGGTAATTCTATTCCTTCTTCTTTTAAATAACTTAGATATACAGCTTTAGTAGCTTGGGCATCGGCAATTGCTTCTTCAATTGTATCTCCACCACCTACACAGCCTTTTAAATCCGGATACTCAACACACCATTCTGTTTTTCCATTTTCCAAATGCATAGGATATACTCTCATTGCATAGTCCATACTATCTCTCTTCCTTTCTAAAATTAATCTCTTCAACTAATTCTACTGCTTTTTTTACATATACTTCTTTTACACTATTCCCATGTTTAGGAATTGGGAAAGGTCTATTTAACAAATCATGTGTAAATATTACATGACTTGTTCCATTTTGATTTTTCTTCTTAAAACCAAAGTGTTTTAAATACTTCTCTAAATCAGAAAATTCTACTTTATTTCCAGATTTGTAATTTTCAATCTTCGCAATTAACTTTTCAATTTTAGACATTGGGTCCTTTCTTATATGATATCATATTTAATATCATTTATGTATAATTATCTATATATTTAAGTTTAACAACCCAATGTGAAAAAGACATTAAATCTGAAAATTTAACAAAAAAAGATATCAATTCATTTTATTTGAACTGATATCCCTTATACTATCTAGATAAGTTTGTATTCTTTGAATTCATGATTTTAAATACATCTTCTTGTGTTACTATATTAAAATCATGTTGAATCATAAGCTTTAATACACTAGCACTGATTGCGAAATCGACTGTTTTCTGTGGATCAAACCCATTGATTAGTCCATGCACAAATGCAGCACCGTAGGCATCTCCTGCTCCCACAGCTTCTAAACTATGTACTCTATGAATTGGACTTTGGTAGAACTTTCCATCTACGTAATAGATGCCCATCCAATCTCCTTCTTCTACAGTATGCATATTTCTTAATACACTAGTCACACTCTTCACATTTGGGAATTGACGAGTAATTTCTAACATACCTTCTTTATAAGTATCAATCTGATCAATACCTGTAGATAAGTTACCATCAAAGGCATGAATTCCTAGTGTTGCTTCAAAATCTTCATCATTGGCAATACATACATCTACATACTGCATTAAATCACGCATGACAACTTGCGCTTGTTCTTTAGACCACATTTTTCCACGATAATTTAAATCACAAATCACTTGAATATCATTTTCCTTACAATACTTCAAAGCACTTCTTACTGTATCCTCAACATATTTAGATACAGCTGGAGTTACGCCTGAAAAATAGAAAACATCTCCTGGCTCTAAGATATTTTCCCAATGATATTCACTTGGCTGAGATAGTGAAAAAGCACTAAATGCACGGTCATATACAACGTTTGTATTACGAATATCACTTCCTTTTTCAAAGAAGTAAATTCCTAATCTGTCTCCACCTCTAACCAAATAATCCGTATTTACACCATAATAACGAATTTCACTTAATGCTGACATACCCACTGGGTTATTTGGGACTTTAGATACAAAAGCACATTGATCTTCATACATCGCTAAACTTACAGCTACATTAGCCTCTGCACCACCATAACTCGCCTCAAAACCATCGCTTTGCATAATACGCAAGTTTTCTGGTGTCTTTAAACGAAGCATGATTTCTCCAAAAGTTACTACCTTCATAATAATATATATCCTCCATAAACTCTTTAATTATACCATTTTTTAATGTCTACTCATTCTTATTTTTTCGTCCTTTCATGAAAGGGATTTCAAAAAGTGCTTGTATTTTATTTTTAGCTATGCTATCATCCTACATGTAAATAACGGCTGTTACTGGTAATGCAGGCAAGACCAAGATATTTAAGTTGCATTTTTAATGCTCCTTTTATCTTGGTCTTTTTTATTGCCATCAGCCTAGAAAGAGGAGAATATGAATTATCAACAATTAGGAAATGATATCATCCAAAGCATTGGTGGTATCGACAACATCAAACAATTAACACATTGTGCAACTCGTTTAAGATTCGAATTTTATGACATGAATAAAGTCAACACCAAAAAAGTGGAATCTTTAAACGGCGTTATCAGTGTTGTAGAAAAAGGTGGTCAATACCAGGTCGTAATTGGCAATGAAGTACAATCCGTTTTTAGAGCCATTCAATCCCAAATGAAAGATGTTCCTTCTACTTCTCACGAAGAATCCGATGAAGAAAAAGGCAGTATTGTCAATCGTATTATCAGTGTAATTTCCACTACATTTACTCCTGTGATTCCAGCCCTAATCGGCGGTGGTATGATCAAAGCCGTATTATCTATTCTTGTTTTATTTAACCTAGTTAATGAAGCAAGTTCTACTTATGAAATCATCAACTTTATTTCCGATGCCCCATTCTATTTCATGCCTGTCCTTTTAGCTTATGGAGCCAGCCAAAAATTCAAAACAAGTCCAATCATGGCAATGACTATGGCATGTGCTCTTTTACACCCAACATGGTCAGGCTTAGTCGCTGCAGGAAGTCCATTAACATTCTTTGGAGCTCCTGTTGTATTAGTTGACTATGCATCAAGTGTAATTCCTATTATTTTAAGCGTGTGGATCATGTCTTACATTGAAAAATTTGCCGAAAAATACTCACCATCTATTATCAAGTTTTTCTTAAAGCCACTTTTAGTGATGTTTATCTCTGTACCAATCGCATTAATCATTGTTGGCCCATTAGGAAACCTATTAAACGATTTAGTACAATCTGGCGCTAACTATTTAAATGCACACGTAAGTTGGTTAATTCCAATGTTGATGGGAGCCTTCCAACCATTCTTAACACTAACAGGTACTGCATGGGCCATGACTCCAATTGCGACAAGTCAAATTTCTACACTTGGATATGAAATCGTAAATGGACCTGGTATGTTAGCAAGCAATATTGCACAAGGTGGTGCTACTTTGGCGGTTGCTCTAAAGGCAAAAGATGAAAACTTAAAATCTCTTGCATCTTCATCTGGATTTACAGCAGTTATGGGTATTACTGAACCATGTTTATATGGTGTCCTATTAAAATTAAAACGCCCATTTGTTGCTTCTATGATTGGTGGAGCTGCCGGAGGTATCTATGCAGGAATTACTGGCCTAGTTCGTTATGCCTTTGTTTCACCAGGATTAACTGCTATTCCAGCCTTCATTGGTAAAAACCCTATGAACGTAGTTCATGCCATTGTCACAATCATTATTTCTTTCGTTGTAGGTTTTGTCGCATCATGGATTCTAGGATTTAAAGAAGATTCACCACAAGAAGAAGTAGTAGATACTGTTTCAAAAGATGAAATTGTTGCACCTTGCGATGGAACTGTAAAACCACTGTCCGAAGTAAATGACGATGTCTTCTCACAAGAAATCATGGGAAAAGGTATCGCAATCGAACCAAGCACAGGAAATTTATATGCTCCTTGTGATGGAACAATTACTGTATGTTTCCCAACAGGTCATGCGATTGGATTAAAATCAAAGAATGGAACAGAAATTTTAATGCACATAGGCATTGATACTGTTAATCTACAAGGAAAATATTTCAGTCCTCAAATTCAAGTCAATGAAGAAGTTAAAAAGGGACAGTTACTATTAACTTTTGATTTAGCCAAAATCAAAGAAGAAGGTTATGACACAACCACTCCAATCATCATCACAAATTCAAAGAATTTCAGTTCGATTCAAATTGAAAAACAATCAACAACTCAACATGGAAACAAATTAATTTCTTTAGACTAGGAGGTAAACCATGCACTATTCTAAATTAAAAGACTTCCCTCAAAACTTTTTGTGGGGAGCATCTACCTCAGCATACCAAGTTGAAGGTGCCATTGATGAAGATGGTAAAAGCCCATCTATCATTGACATGTATGAACACCCAAGTGATGTTGCTGATTTCTCTGTAGCTTCTGATCATTATCATAGATATAAAGAAGATATTGCCCTATTTGCAGAAATGGGATTAAAAGCTTATCGTTTCTCTATCGCATGGACTCGTATCTTACCAAATGGAACGGGTAAAGTGAATGAAAAAGGCATCGAATTCTACAATAATGTCATTGATGAATGCTTAAAATACAACATCGAACCTGTTGTTACAATGTATCACTTTGATTTACCATATTGCCTAGAAGAAAAGGGTGGTTGGTTAAACCGTGATACGATTGAAGCCTTTGTTGAATATGCCAAAGTATTATTTATCCACTATGGATCAAAAGTAAAGTACTGGTTAACGATCAACGAACAAAATACGATGATTCTACATCCTGGAGCAATCGGCTTACCTAAAGTCGGAAAATTACCATCTAAAAAAGATTTGTATCAACAAAACCACCATATGATGCTTGCTCAGGCAAAAGTCATGAAACTCTTCCATAATATGGTTCCAGAAGGTAAAATCGGGCCTGCACTAAATTTAACAGCTATGTATCCAGCTACTTGTAATCCAAATGATGCGATTGCCGCTCACAACTGGGAAGTACTTCGCTGTTGGAACTTTGTCGATGTTTGTGCATTTGGAAAATACCACCCTTTGGCATGGTCTTACCTAAAAGATCGTAATATCGCTCCAGAAATTCAAGATGGAGACTTTGAAACATTAAAAGGCGCAACCCCAGACTTTATCGCTATGAATTATTATTCAACCGCAACTATAGCTGCAAGTAAAGGAGATGCTTCAGATGTAACTGCAAGAGCGGGTGACCAACAAATTATGCTAGGTGAACAAGGCGTATATCGACCTAGTGAGAACCCATACGTAGAGAAAACGCAGTATGGATGGGTTGTTGATCCTGTTGGATTCCGATATACTTTAAGAAAGGTATATGAACGTTACCAACTTCCTATTCTGATTACAGAAAATGGAATTGGTGCCAATGACACATTAGAACCAGATGGATGTATTCATGACCAATATCGTATTGATTTTATTCAAAAACACCTTCACCAAATGCGCTTAGCCATTACAGATGGTGTCAAAATGCTTGGCTATTGTCCTTGGGCTGCCATTGATGTTGTTAGTACACATCAAGGCTATAAGAAAAGATACGGATTCATTTATGTCGATCGTGATGAATTTAATTTAAAAGAATTAAAACGATATAAAAAAGACAGTTTCTACTGGTACAAACAAGTAATTGAGGAAAACGGAAAGAATATCTAAGTAGATGAGGTGCTTCACATGATTATCGAAAAATTTTTAAACAACAATATGCTTCTAGTGAATGATAATCATGAGGAAATGATTGTGATGGGAAAGGGGCTGCGTTTTCACTATAAAGTAGGAGACGAAATTAGAGATGAAGATATAGAAAAAACATATGTTCTTCAAGATAGTACAAATAAAAATGGATATCTTCAAGTTTTAGAAAACGCACCCGACATCTATTTAGAAATTGTGCACCACATCATTGAAATGGCACAACTTAAAATTTCTTCTCCATTCAACAAACAAATCTTTGTGACCTTGTTAGATCACTTGTTATATGCGGTAGAAAGATATGAAAAAGGCATTGTTCTACAAAATAGAATGTTGTGGGAAATCCAAAAATTTTATCCAAATGAATTTATGCTTGGTTTACAAGCTGTAGACTACATTAATGAAACACTTCATATTCAATTGCCTGAAACAGAAGCCGGAAACATTGCCTTTCACTTTGTGAATGCACAAATCAAATCGAACGATCTTTCAACAGAAAATGGTATGTTGATGGTCAAAATGTTAAAAGATATTTTTCAAATCATTCAATTACATTATGGCTATACAATTGATGAGAATTCGCTAAACTATTCAAGATTTGTTGTTCACATGCAATTTTTCTTACAACGACTTTTAGAAAATAAAATGCTTGAAAATGAAAATGATGATATATATTATACATATATTATCAAGAATTCTTCTGCATTAGACTGCGTAGAACAAATCGAAAAATATATCGATAGATTACTACATAAACAAATTACGCGTGATGAAAAAATATATTTAATTGTGCATATTACGCGTATCACAACTCATTAAGTATCGCAATGGCGGTACTTTTTCTTTTAAATTATGTGGAATTATGGAATATGTAGCACTCTACTTGTCAAAGTGCTAATAAGGTGTATAATGTAATCAATTTCTTAAGGAGGAACACTCATGAACAAACAAAAGAAGCCTTTATATAGATATTACATGATCATATTGATTGTTATTATGACTTTAAACTTTATCGTATTCCCTATGTTTCAACAATCTAAGCTTGAAACCACCAATTACTCAGATTTCTTGAATAAAATTGAAGAAAAGAAGATAGATACTGTGCAAATTGAAAATCACAATATTTATTACACATTAAAGAAAAATTCAACAGATAAAACCTATAAAACAGGTGTTATGAATGATTCAGATTTAGTCAATCGTTTGGATAAATCTGGAGCTAAGTTTGGCCAAGTCTATCAAGAACAAATGAATCCAATTTTATCGAGTTTAATTTCCTTTTTCTTACCATTAATCATTTTCTGGGCATTTGGATCATGGATGTTTAAGCGTATGCAAAAGAAAATGGGCGGAGATGATCAAATGTCATTTTCACAAGGCTCTGGTTTTGGTCTAGGCAATCTAGGAAAGAGCAATGCCAAAGTCTATGTCGGTGAACAAACGGGAAAAACATTCAAGGATGTAGCTGGACAAGAAGAAGCGAAGGAAAACCTACAAGAAATTGTAGACTTCTTAAACAATCCAGCTAAATATAAAGAAATTGGTGCTAAGATGCCAAAAGGAGCCTTATTAGTAGGTCCTCCTGGAACTGGTAAAACACTACTTGCCAAAGCCGTTGCGGGTGAGGCTGGCGTTCCATTCTTCTCGATTTCAGGTAGTGAATTCGTAGAAATGTTTGTTGGTAGAGGAGCCGCTAAAGTGCGTGACCTATTTAAACAAGCTCGTGAAAAAGCACCTTGTATTGTATTTATTGATGAAATCGATACCATTGGTAAAAAACGTGATGGTGCAGGTATGAATGGTAATGATGAGCGTGAACAAACATTGAACCAGTTGCTTGCTGAAATGGATGGATTTGATGGATCCAAAGGCGTCGTATTGCTTGCCGCCACAAACCGTCCTGATTCACTAGATCCTGCTTTAACGCGTCCTGGTCGATTTGACAGAAGAATTCCTGTTGAACTTCCTGATCTTGCCGGTCGTGAAGCCATTCTTAAATTACATGCCAAAGATATCAAATGCTCTAACAACATTGACTTTAACGTAATCGCTAGAGCTAGTGCAGGTGCCAGTGGTGCCGAACTTGCCAACATCATTAATGAAGGAGCTTTATTAGCGGTTCGTGACCATCGTAAAACGGTGGTTCAAAAAGACTTGGAAGAAGCCATTGAAATCGTTATTGCGGGTGAACAAAAGAAAGGGGCTGTAATTTCAAATCGAGAAAGAATGATTGTTTCTTATCATGAAATTGGTCATGCTCTAGTCGCTGCCAAATGCAAAAATACGGCTCCCGTTCATAAAATCACAATTATTCCTCGTACAAAAGGGGCTTTGGGATACACTATGCAAGTAGAAGAGAACGAACAAAACTTATTATCAAAAGAAGAAGCTTTCCAAAAAATCATGGTGTATACAGGTGGTCGTTGTGCTGAAGAATTAATTTTTAATTCAATCACAAGTGGTGCGAGCAACGATATTGAACAAGCCACGAAACTAGCCAGAGCCATGATTACACGATTAGGAATGTCAGACGAATTTGGTATGACAGCTTTAGAAACAGTAAACAACCAATATTTGGGTGGCGATACATCCTTAGCTTGTTCAAATGAAACAGCGACTAAGATTGATGAGGCAACCATCTCATTAATTAAAAAAGCACATGATGAGGCTTATCAAATTCTAGAAGACAACAAAATGAAGTTACATGAACTTGCCAAATTCTTATATGAAAGAGAAACAATTACGGGTGAAGAATTCATGTATATCTTAAATAAGCCAGCTGAAATTTCTACAAAGGAAACATATTAAGAAAAGGATGAAGATCATTTAAAATCTAAAATGGTACCCATAAGGAGGACAACAACGTGACAGTTGTGATACTCACTTGTGGGTACCATTTTACAACGCTTCCTAATCGCACAACTTATATAAATCTAAAACCAATTGTTCTGTCTTATCCCAACCAAGACAAGGATCTGTGATTGACTTTCCATACACATTACCATCTGTTGGCTGATTTCCATCCTCTAAATAACTCTCAATCATTAAGCCTTTCACCAGCTTTTTGATATCTTCCGATTTACTTCTAGAATGCATAACATCCTTGGCAATACGAATCTGTTCTAAATATTGTTTATTTGAATTCGAGTGATTACAATCTACAATACAAGCCGGATTCTTTAAATCTGACTTTTCATATAAGTGAATCAACTCCATCAAATCTTCATAGTGATAATTCGCATGTGCATGATTGAACTTATCCACATATCCTCTTAATATCGCATGAGCTAGTGGATTTCCCTCAGTCTGTACTTCCCAGCCACGATATACAAATCTTTGATCGGCTTGCGCTGCCACAATAGAATTCATCATGACTGCAAGATCTCCACCTGTCGGATTTTTCATTCCTGCAGGAATTCCTACACCACTAGCCACTATACGATGTTGTTGATTTTCAACGCTTCTTGCCCCTATGGCAACATATCCTAATAAATCCGATAAATACGCATGATTTTCTGGATACAGCATCTCTTCTGCACAAGTAAAACCAGTTTGTGTTACAACATCTGTATGCAGTTTACGAATCGCAATGATTCCCTTCAACATATCCTCTTCGGCATGTGGATCTGGCTGATGCAACATCCCCTTATATCCAACACCCTTTGTACGAGGTTTATTTGTATAGACACGTGGAATCATAAAAATCTTATCTTTTACTTTTTCCTGTAAAACAGCCAAACGATTCATATAGTCTAAAACCGAATCTTCACGATCCGCACTACAAGGACCAATAATTAAAATTAAACGATCATCTTTTCCAGTAAAAATATCTTCAATTTCCTGATCTCTTTGTTTCTTGATTTTTTGCACCTTATAAGGCAAAGGAAACTCCTTCTTTAATTCTTCTGGAGTTGGTAACTCCTGTATCTTCTTCATATCCATATTCAACATCCCTCTTTAATCACCCTTTGACAATATCATATTCTAAAAATTTTTTCAAAAAAAGAAAGATGAAGTCAAACTCCATCTTATTTTAATGATTCAACAAATTCTTTGATATGTTTAGCATCCAAACCATAATAATCCAATAAATTTGCATAACCATTCCTTTATCGGTATAATACAAATAGAGAAAAGCTACTGGAAAAGCAGTGGCTGCTCTGAAATATAGTTAATGCTGAAGCACTAATCTATTTCCATTGCTAGTGGTGATTAGTGCTTTTTGCATTTTTCTATAATAATCAATGTTACTTTTAGTATTTCTACTATGGCAAATAACACAAAATCAACATCAATATGTAGATATATATACATAAGCTTTCCTCCTGCAAAAAAATAGAAGGATCTACTTACCTGGAACTCAAGATTCAAGGCTTTAAATCTCCTTAACAAGAGGCAACCACCAACCACATCCAGTAGCCAATTTTTATTATAAAGATCCAATGTGAAAACATTATTAAATCCGGTAAATTTTTAAAAAATTGTTTTATAAACACAAAATAAATCACCCATTTATATCAGATGTCTCAAAAGGAAAAAAATCATGATAGGTTACCAAATTCATCTAAGGTAAATTAGGTATGCATGATTCTTAAAGAATTATTGACACTATTTATATCGATTAAATACTTAGATGAGTTTGGTAGCCTATTATGAAGGAATTATTTTCAAACTAAAAAAAGGACACTTATTAAAATGTCCCTAATCGATATTCTAAGATGTAATCATCCATGATGAAATCATTTCCTATATCGGTCTGTACAGAATCAATCCATTGAAAACCAAACTTCTCATATACAGCTAGACTATGTTTATTATATTTGTTGCAAGTCAAATAAATAGATGGGTAACAATACTTTTCTGCCTGCTTCTTTACATATTCAAACATTTCAGTCGCATAGTGCTTTCCTCTAGCTGAATCCTTTAAATACAGTTTAGACAAGAATAAACGATCTGGCTGATTCTGCAACCCAATATATCCAACTAGCTCATCACCTTCATATACCTTATGATAATGATACTGCTGATGTTTTACTTGGTCTTGCATGGCATCAAAGCTCTGAAACTTATCTACCATATAATCAATTTGTGCTTCTGAAATGATTCCAGGAAAGAATTCATGCCAAATCTTTTCGGCAAGAATAGCTACTTCTTTTAAATCATTTTCATTCTTACACTCTACAATATTAATACTTTTCATAATGCACCTTCGAAGAATCAAACTTATCTTTTACAACCTCTTCTTGATCTATATATCCAAATGAAATCATCCACATTGGAACAATTCCTTTTGGCAATTTAAAATATTGGTTTAAAGCCAAATAACGCTCTTCATTCGGATACACACCCAGCCAGCATGAACCAATACCCAAACTTTTCGCTTCAACCAACATATTCTCTGTAGCCGCTGCCAAGTCTTGTTGACAATAATCCAAACTATCATTCTTATTTTTATCCGCACAAACAACCATTCCCATGGCTGCATCTTTTAGAAAAGATGCATAGGGTGTCATTTGACTTAAATCCTTTAATGTATCTTTGTTTTGAACAACAATAAATTGCCAAGGCTGACTATTTCTAGCGCTAGGTGCACTAAATGCTGCCTTTAAAATCAAATCGATCTCTTCTTTTTTTTAAGATTCCTGTTTATATTTTCTTATACTCGTACGATTAAAAATTGCATCCATACTCTTTACTCCTTTTCTGTATTATATCACCATTTTGAAAATTCGCTTTCATTATATAATGACTATTCTTTTCTTTGTGTTACAATACAAGCAGGAGGAATTTAACCATGTTAAAATTTGAACCATTCTATCAAGAATACGAAAGAACATTAGATGCCTTCTCATTGGCATTCTCAACCATTTATTTTGAACAAATGACAATTGCACCAAAGAAAGGAATTCCTTATTCAAATGAAATGTTGTCTAGACTATCTAAACAAGCATTCATCATTGAAAATGATCCAGAAACAATCAAAAAGATCAAGGAATACGCAAAGACATTGCCAGAAGGAAGTTTAGAAAAGAAAGAAGTCGACTATCGCCTTGAAGCCTTAGCACAATCTGAAAACATTCCTAGTGATGTATATGCGAACTATGTCAAAGTCAAAGCCGATAGTGAACTTGCTTGGCATGAAGCTAAAGAAGCAGATAACTATGAACATTTCAAGCCTCATTTACAAGCAATCATGAAAGAGACTTTACACCTTTTAGAATATGACCCTAAGTTTAATGGAAACAATGCGTATGATGTATTGTTAGACCATTATGAAAAAGGAATGACACAAGAAAAATATGATGCATTCTTTAATAATGTGAAAGAGAAATTAGTTCCACTAATTCATGAAATTCAAAACAAGCCACAAATCAATGATGACTTACTTCATGAAACTTATGCAGTGGATCGCCAAGAAAAATTTATGGATGTTATTTGTGACTTCATGAAAGTAGATTTTGGGAAAGTATACCTTTCAACGACAGAACACCCATTCACAGATTTCTTCTCAAGCAACGACACTCGTATCACAACACACTATTATCCAGATCAATTCTTAAGTGCCATCCTTTCAACTGTACACGAATATGGACACGCTCTTTATGGACTACAAATGGATCCTGCATTTGAAGGAACCATGCTAACACAGGCTGTTGGTTCGGCTGCGCACGAATCACAATCTCGTTTCTTAGAAAACCACGTTGGTAGAAGTCACGCATTCTGGCAAGCAAACTATAATCAATTAGTAAATTTATTCCCAGAATTTAAAGATGTGTCTGTTGACGAGTTAGTAAACATGATCAATAAAACTGAATGTGCTTTGATTCGTACAGAAGCGGATGAATTAACATATCCATTACACATTATGGTTCGTTATGAAATCGAAAAAGAAATTGCGAAAGGAAATGTAGATTATGATAAGCTACCAGAAGTATGGGCCGATAAATACGAAGAATATTTAGGTGTTCGTCCTACAAACTATAAAGAAGGTGTCTTACAAGATATGCACTGGTCTACAGGATACTTAGGATACTTCCCAACATACGCATTGGGTAGTGCGTATGCTGCACAATTATATGCAACAATGGAAAAACAATTTGACGTAGAAGAAGCCCTACTAACAAACCACTTTGAAAAAATCACAAACTGGTTAAAAGAAAATGTACACCATTATGCTGCAAGTAAATCTATGGCTGAAATCGTAGAAGAAGTAAGTGGAGAACCATTTAATCCTGATTACTACACAGATTATTTAATCAAAAAATATAAGAAATTATACAATCTAGACTAAGAAGAAGTGAGTAACATCACTTCTTTTCTTATTGACAAGAATGGTTAGAAATGAATCATTCTGAATTTTTAAGAAAAAAAGCAGCTAACCTATTTTCACAGACTAACTACTCATATTTAGTACCTTATTCAAATTTATTCTACAAATCCGACAGTGAAATTCTATCGTATGCGCCATTTTTCTTATCTTCCGGATGTGGCTCCAATCCAATAATCGTGATATCTTTCTGATCCGGTCCGTAAACCCAATACATTCTCATTGCACCACTTGTTTTATTTTCCAAATAAGATTGCCACACTTTCATTCCGTAACGTCTAGATAAAGGCTCTATTTCATGGGTTTGAAGACTCGGATAAAATGGATCCGCCGACAACAACTTTAAAGCTTTCCCCCATTTTTTATAGAGTTGCTCTTCCTTCTTTTTGATCTTACCAGAACGATATTTTTGTTGCAAATCTTGCCAAAGTTCCTGCATTTCAGGAATTCCCATTCGTATATTAAAATTCATTTATTATTCCTTTGAAAAATCCGACAAATCAATAGCCGTGGAAACATCTCCACACTTAAAATTACTTACCGCACGATCCATATCTGCCAATGTTCTAGCTGAAATGCTCTTTGGCACTGATAATTCCCGAGGTTCAAGAATTATACAACCATTTCCATATTCTTTCACATTGTAGTAATGATAAGTAGCTCCTCTAAGAGTAATTCTTTTTTTGTTATCCAAATGTGCAACATAATCCTTTATTGTTTCCATTATCAACACCTCCAATATAAATCTAAATGTGGGAATTCCCACTCCCTATCATTATAATAATTTTTTCTTTATTCTTTGTCAATCTAATTTTTCTTGTTCACTATCATCAGGAAGGGGGATATGCACAACAAGAAAAACAAATTCTTTATTGATTAGAATGGTTAGTATATGGGTAAAAAGGAGCTATTTTATGATATTTCAAGAAGATTTTGAACAAATGCGTTCTTTAGAACAAGACTTAACTTTTCTTTCTGCTAAAACTGAATTCGATGAATCAAACATCCCATTTAAAGAAAAGAACTTACGCATTCAAAATCAAGATGGTATATACACGAATTTAGGACTACTTTTATCGGATCAATGTAAGCACACAATTAAAGTTGCAGTTTTTAATGGAGAAACACAGAATGTTTTTCAAGATCGAAATGAATTTACCGGTTCATTATTCAAACAAATGCACGAAGTATATTCTTATATCGATTTTAGAAATCAAAAACATTCCAACTTTTCAGGATTGAAAAGAATTGATAAAAGAGATTATCCAGAAGTAGCCATTAGAGAAGCTTTATTGAATCTAATTGTTCATCGTGAATATTCATATAGCGCAAGTTCTTTCATTCGTATGTATACAGATCGTATTGAATTCACTTCAATCGGAGGCTTATTAAAAGGAATCACTTTAGAAGACATTCGACTTGGTATTTCTGTTTGTCGAAACCCAAAACTCGCAAATATCTTTTACCGATTAGAACTCATTGAAGCTTATGGTACTGGCATTCAAAAGATTATTGATTCGTATTCAGAATCTGAATTCAAGCCTCAATTTGCGACAACAGAAAACGCCTTTAAAATTATTCTTCCAAATCTAAATTATCAAAAGAAAAACAATAAAATTCAGGAAGATACAATAATTTATGATTGTCCTGAAAACAAAATATTAGAGTTTGCGAAAACACACACCCAATTCACTCGTAAAGATGTTCAAGATGCATTTAACCTTTCTCAAACAACTTGTGGACGCATCTTAAACAGAATGAAAGAAGAAGGTCAAATCAGTCAACATGGAAAAGGAAAAAATACATTCTACATTCTAAAAGAAAAGAAGTGAGTCAAATCACTTCTTTATTTATACTCAAATAAACCATCATTCTTTTCTTCCATAGCCTTGATGATATGATATACAAATTCATTATAAGGCGTTGGAATATTTAGTTCTTTCCCCATCTTCATTATTGCCCCCGAAAACATATCAATTTCCGTATGCCTTTTGGCATCCAAATCCTGCAGTGTAGAATATCTGGCCGTTTTAGGCACTGCACTACCACGTGTTGCACTTGAATCAGCCTTTGATATATCAATACCTTTAGCTTTTGCGATAGTCTCTAATTCATCCTTTAATCCAGACTGTATAGCTTTCACATGATCACTATCCGAATAACATCCAACACCTGCTCCAAGAATGGCTTGAGGTAAGTTTTTCGTTACATTTAAGCGAAACTTACTCCATATTTCTTCCTGAATATAGGAAGTTGTTCGATAATGTAGATCACTTTGACTAAACAATTCATCGATTTCCTTATTTTCTTCTAGTACAATTCCAATCGTTGTTTCTGGATCAAATACATATCCTAAGCCTTCTTTATGACTTGCAACTTTAATCAATGAATACACCATATGCTGCATACCAATTTGATTTCCAATAATTTGTTCACTATCCACACCATTCATTAAAGACATCACTAATGTATGTTCATCTACAATTTGTTGAATATCTTCTAAAGCATCTGGCAACGCATTGTATTTTAAACATACAATAAGAAGATCTACTCCATGTGCTTCTTCAGGCGTTAATACTTCGGGATGATAAATGACATCATTGATTAAACAACCATTCTTTTTTAATCTTTCATTTCGTTCATCTTTTGCGATGACACTTAATTGTATATCGCACTTTGATAAACCATAAATACAATAGGAGCCAACAGCTCCTGCACCGAATATCGCAACCTTTTTAATTGTCATGTACTTCACTCTTTTCTTTTAAATGAACATGGTACTTTTCTTTTACATAAATCCCCAACAAGATTCCAACTACATATAGAGAAATATCCCCTAAATCAAATACGCCTCTATGAAAGATCAACTGCATAAATTCACACAGAAAACCAATGAATACAGAAACAATAAAGTTTTCTTTATTTGATGAAATAAGCAGTCCATTCACCCATGGCATAAACATAAAGTATCCAATATTAAATGCGAATACGATCCACTCTGTCCAAGAACCATAATAGATTTCTCTAAGACAGGCAAATGGATTCAATTGAATAATGCTGATGCCTTGATCATAGCGTATCAATAGGGCAATAATCAAAAATATATAATATACAAAGAAAAACATGGCTCGATGTTTTACATTCCAGTTTTTCGTAAAAAACATCAACGCATCATATATAACGACCAGTTCAATGCACCATACGACGAATTGAATTGGATACCATCCCATGCCAAAAATTTCCATTAAAACAGCTGTGACGTAGTAATGAATGAACAAGGATAAAACTAAACTTAAAATTAAGTATCTCCAATTTTTCATTTTTAAAGTCCCCTTATTTTCTTTCTATTATGACACACCAAACTTTAAAATTCATTAAAAATCTAAAATTGAAGAATCCCAACCCATATCCTTATAGCCTTGTTTACAACGTTCCATATACGAATCGCTCGGTTTACATATTGGAAAACGATCATACATTTGGTAGATAAAACCAGTGATTGTTTCATTGTTTTCTAATAATACCTTTTCTTCAAAACAATCATATAAGTATGGATAGTCTTCATATTCATCTAAACTCTTCTTATCATTTTCACTCACATCCCATATAGCTACTCGCACAAAATCCCCTTTTTTCTTATCTACTGTAAGATAAGCTCGTCCAGGATTTCCACGATATGTAAGTGTATAGTTTTCAAGTCTTGCCAAAGATACAAACTTCGCATCTTTACATCGCTGCTTCATTTCTTCTTTGTTTAAATTACTTCCATATGCGATATAATACATATTTTCCCCCTAAAGAAAATAGGATGACGAATCATCCTATAGTTTACTTTCAATATTTTGCATCAACATTGCCTCAGGCATATATCCTGAGAATGCTGCAGCTTGTTGTCCTTTTTTAAATAGAATCATTGTTGGAACAGACATAATACCAAATCTTTGCGCTAAATCTGGACTTTCATCCACATCCACCTTTACAATTTTCACTTTTCCATCTAATTTATTTGCGACTGATTCAAGTACAGGTGTCAACATTTTACATGGTCCACACCAAGTTGCGAAAAAGTCGACTAAAACTGCATCTTCGTTCATTAATGCGTTAAATTCTTCTGTATTTACAATTTTCATACAAGGTTCCTCCTTATCTGATTCTATTCTATAACAAGCCTTTGCGTAAGTCCATTTCTTTGCCCGCCAACAAAGCATCAATGACTTTTCCAATACCATTATTCATATTTGTGTCCGTAACTACAGTAGCTGCATACTTAGCTTCATCCATCGCATTCCCCATAGCTACACCAATACCTACTTGTTGAAGCATCTTCAAATCGTTTTGTGCATCTCCAAAAGCCATGACCTCATTCATGCTGATTCCAAGCCTATCACAGATTTTCCACAATGCACTAGCCTTGTTGACATGTTTTGGCATAATTTCCAGCCAATCTGGACCAATCAACAATACATCATAATCACTTAAAGCCGCTTTAATTCCTTCAAAATTCTTTTCAAAGAATCTAGGAGAATGCACCATAATCACTTTATTGATATCTTGCGTCAAACGAATTTCTTCAAAAGGCAAATCAATAAAATTACGATTTTCTTTGCCATCCTTCAAGCCATAATCATCTGGCTCTCCTAAAATGGCATTTTTGACTTTTTTCTTTACACGATTCAATGAAGATATGTAACTATAAAAATCATATCCACATTGAAAAATTCCCTCTACACCAAATTGCTTACAAACTTTCTGAATCTTAACTCCATCTTCTGCCGTCAAAACATCATCCAAATCATATTCTTTATTTTCAAAATCATATACAACTTGTCCGTTTACCAATGCCAAAAAATGATTTCCATTTTCTAATCCCAATGGTTCATATACAAATTTACATCCGTTTTTATCTCGACCCGACGCAATCACAACGTGCATACCTTGTGCCATCGCCCTTTGAATCGAATCCACCGTTCTTGGATCCATTCTTTTCGATTCGTCTAAAAGTAAAGTTCCATCTAAATCAAAAGCCAAACACTTTATAGTCATAATTATTTATCCAATTCTTCTTGATATGAGAACAATTTTGTACAATATTCTCCATTAAAACATGCCAAGCATAAACCAACGCCATGCGTAGCTTCCTTCATTTCTTCTTCGGTCATAAAACGTAATGTATCCGCATGAATGTAGTCACGAATTTCTTCTACACTCATCTGAGCACCAATCAATTGATCCTTTGTAGAAGTATCTACACCATAGAAACATGGACTCGTGATGACTGGACTAGCGATACGAACATGCACTTGGGTAGCTCCTGCATCCTTCAATAATTGTACAATTCTTCTTGAAGTCGTACCACGTACAATCGAATCATCAATCATAACAATTGATTTTCCTTTAACCACGCTAGATACAGGACTTAATTTTAATCGAACGCTACGATCACGCATCGCCTGTGTAGGTTGAATAAATGTACGTCCTACATAACGGTTTTTAATCAATCCAGTTTCAAATGGAATACCCGCCTCTTCTGCATAACCAATGGCTGCTGATAAAGATGAGTCTGGAACACCAATAACGATATCCGCATGTAAATCTTTATCTTCTCTGGCAAGAATAGATCCTGTAGCCTTACGGAACGCATGTACATTGATACCTTCCACTACACTATCTGGTCTTGCGAAATAAATGTACTCCATTGCACACATATGGTTATCTGTATTTGTTGAATAAAATTCATGTTTCACAATACCCTTATGGAACTCTACGATTTCTCCTGGTTTTAAATCCACACTTTCATAAATTCCCATAACTTCAAAAGCACATGTTTCACTACTAATTACGTAGCCATCTTTACTTTTGGCATAACTTAAAGGTCTTAAACCATGACGATCACGAACCGCATAAATAGTATCCTCATTCATAACTAAGAAAGAGAATGCACCCTCAATACGATTTGCAGTCTTCATGACACGTTCTTTTAAAGTACCTTTTTGTTTCTGAATCAAGTGAAGAATAATTTCACTATCACTTGTTCCCTGGAAAATAGCCCCTTCATTTTCAAGTTCAATACGAAGCTCTTTCTCGTTAACAATCTGTCCATTATGAACGATAGCTAAACTTCCATTATGTCCCTTTGATACAATTGGCTGAATGTTTTCATTTTCCTGACCGCCCGCTGTACTATAACGAACATGCCCAACAGCTAATCTTCCGACCATAGAGTCTAATTTTTCTCTTTGAAAAACATCTACAGTCAAGCCTTTTCCTTTCTGTAAAGTGATATTTTCGCCATCTGAAACGGCAATACCACTCGCTTCCTGACCCCTGTGTTGCAAGGAATGCAAACCATAATACGTAATACTTGCTGCATTATCTACGCGATATGCACCAAACACACCACACTCTTCATGAATTTCATCAAACATAACTGATCTCCTTTGCCACAACATTATATCATGCATATAAGAAAAAATGGACGATTTTTCGTCATCCATTCATTTCTTTTAAGCGTTCTTTTCGATTTAGATATAAAACACCAATTTTATACACACTTGCCATTGTAGGAATTCCTAGAAACATACCTGGAATACCTGCTAAAGATCCAAAAATCACAACAGTCATCATGACATAGATTCCTGGTAATCCTACTGAATTTCCAACGACATGTGGATAGATCACATTACTTTCGATTTGTTGAAGAATACATAAATATAATAAGAACCAAAGAGACATAATTGGACTTACAGTAAATACCATAAACATACCAATCGCCCCACCAATATAAGCTCCAATCATCGGAATAATATTAATAACTCCAACTAATGTTCCAATCATAGCCGGATATGGCATACGTAGTATAATCATACCCAATGTGCATAGTGTCCCTAGAATAGTTGCCTCAATACATTGTCCACCAATAAAAGCACTAAAAGTCTGATTAATAATTTGCAAACACTTATCTATTCTACGTTTCACAATTTCGCTTAGATATAGATTCGTTAAACGGTGATACAACTGAACGAATCTTTCTTTCTCTAATAAAACATAGATTGCGAAAATAAACATCAACACAAAATTAAATACACTATTCACTATGACTGTCACAACATTAAATGTCGTACCTACAACATTGGTAACACCAGTCGAAAGAACATTAATACCGGATTGAATCAAATTTTTCCAGTTGATATCTAAGTTATTAATAGATTCCGCAAGCTGTGGATTGTTCTCAAATAAATTTACCAAAAATTTCTGTGTATTCTCAAAATATTTTGGCAATACAGCCACAATCACTCCAATGGCTTCGCTTAACGATGGAACAACGAGTGTAATTAAGAAATACACAAAAAGAAAAATTAAAATCAAAGAAAGAAGCAGGCTTGTTGCACGCTTCCCCTTCTTCATAAAATCTAAGCGCTTTTCAATCTTAGCCATAACCAAGTTAATCACAAAAGCCATCATAGCTCCAAACACTAAAACTCTACATGCATTCCATAATATAGATACCATAGAAATCAATGTATCCAATTTAATCAATCCAATAATAATGATTGTGATTCCAAATATATATATCCATAAATTTCTTTTATTCATAAGCACCTCGCCCCCTTATTCTAATACATACGCGTATACTTTTTAAATAATTTGTTATTTCTTTCTTCCGTACCATCACAGTTTAAAGAAGAAAAAACAGGTACTTCTACGTTGTGTTCGATCAAATATTCGGCACATGCCACATTGATACATTGTGCAATGAAAGAATTGGCCATACTTGATGTTGGACAAAACTTGGCATCCAAACCATCAATAGATAGAGCGCAATCTCCAACTTCTCCACAATTATCAATGACAATATCTGCAATTTGGTACAAATTCTTTCCACAAGAATGACGAGAAGATTGAGCAGTGGTATGTTTCATACTTGTGATGGCAACTACATGTGCAGCACGACTTTTAGCTTCAAGTGCAAGTTCGATTGGATAGGCATTACGCCCAGAATTGGATGCGATCAAAACGACATCACCACAAGATATACCATATAACTCTGCTAAGATTTTGGCATAACCACTAAGTCTTTCAATATGTGAACTCTTTGTCGGATGCTCCGTCATCGTAAAAATAGGAACCACAAAAGCTAAACCACCCGCACGAGCATACATCTCTTCAGCCATCGTATGTGAGTGGCCACTTCCACTTACGAAAAACTTATGACCTTCCTTGAACCTCTCATCACTGAAGTGACGAGATTCTTGGGAACAGGTTTCTATCGAAACCTTTCTTACCAAGCTATCCCCGCAGTTCCTGCGGTTGTTTTTTATTTTTTGCTAATTGGCTAATATGCCTTGCATCAATATATTGATAGATGCATTTACATCTCTGTCATGAT
>ERZ834798.687-NODE-687-length-37370-cov-10.301755_pt1 | contig 37370 bp, 45 predicted proteins | sample MGYA00519689_ERZ834798 | MGnify/ENA primary metagenome ERZ834798 (study PRJEB31850, sample SAMEA3708761) | human gut metagenome | biome: human gut; feature: human-associated habitat; material: faeces | place: China | collected 2014 ...
TTTTTATCCTCTCATACTTATATACAAGATTTGATATCTAATTTTGCCATTTTTTTGAAAATTTCTTTAATTTTTTTATTATTACCAACAATTCTTAGATTTGTTATAGACTTTAACTATACTATAACGAATAACATTTGAAGCAAATAACACCGGCTAAACTTTAGTGATATAAAAAAAAGAACATAATAATATGTCCTATTTAAGTAATAAATTACCTTTAAAAGTATTCTTTAGATTTCTATAAAATATAGCAAATATGTTAGCCTTTGCAATATCTTCCTTTACTGTAGCCTCTACTGTACCAATTACTTTATTATCCTCAATTATATCAATAGTACCAACCTTATCTCCTTTTTTAACTGGAGCTACTATCTTATCAATATTTGCTTTATAAGTAATATTTCTTTTTTCTTCACTTTTCTTACTTAAGACTGTTATCTTATCATTGGCAATAATCTCTGCTTCTGTTTTTTTACCAAGTTCTACTTTTACTTTATCGATAACACTACTGTCATCTATAATATTTCTTACCATATAGACATTGAAACCATAATCTAACATTTTACTGGTATCTGCACTTCTCTTACTAATATCAGGTTCATTCATAACTACTGTTATTAATCGCATATTATCTCTTTTGGCAGTACTTGTTAAACAGTATCCTGCTTCGTCAGTAAATCCTGTCTTAAGTCCATCTACTCCAGAATAGAATCTTACTAGACGATTAGTATTAACAAGCCAAAATGGACTCTTAGTATCTTTTCTTAGATAATCTTCATAAGTACCTGTGAACTCTAATATCTTTTCATGTTTAACTAACTCTCTGGCTATTAGTACCATATCATTAGCACTAGAATAATGGTTATCAGCAGTTAATCCTGTAGCATTAATGAAATTGGTATTTTTAAGTCCTAATTCTTTGGCTCTATCATTCATTTTTTTGACAAAAGACTCTTCACTACCGGAAATGCGCTCAGCCATTGCCACTGTAGCATCATTACCTGAAGCAATTGATATTCCTTTTACCATATCGGTAACGCTCATCTTTTCGCCAACTTTTAAAAAGATTTGACTACCTCCCATACTAGCAGCCTTTTCGGAAGCCGTAATCATCTCATCCCACTTTAAATTACCATTTTCTATTTCTTCCATAATAAGAAGCATACTCATCATCTTCGTCATTGAGGCTGGAGCAAGTTTCTCATCTTTATTCTTTTGAAATAATATCTCTCCAGTAGAAGCTTCAATCATTATAGCACTCTTAGCATTAGGAGCCAAATCCTCTTCTTCTGCCCTTACTACTGGTACTAAAAGAAATAAAAATAAAAGTATTAATATTTTTTTCATTACATATCACCTAGTAAAAACTATGCTTTATAATTTAAAATATTAATACTTATTTATACTTTTATGTTATTTACCTTCACATATTTTTTCTTGTAGTTGTCCTAGTCCTACTCTATCTGTTTCTTTGATTTCTAATAGTACTTTTAGGCTATTATCGCTTTTCATAGAATTAAAAGCACTAACACGATTTCTTACATCCTCTATATCATTTACTATTCCTATACCTTTTAATGTATAAGTAAACTCATAGTACTTATTTACTTCTAATTTTTTCTTTAACTCACTACTAATTCTATGAGTAAAAGCGCCATGGTCTAGAAATGCATCTAAAACAACATATGATTCTTCGGGTACTTCTGCCACATAGCCATCAAGTAAATCTACTACTCTATAAGTTCTAGTAAACGAGCAGTCATAATATTTTTCTTTCTTTTCTTCTTCCTTATCATCGTTATTACTAATAGGTTTTTCACTGACATCATTATCTTCTTTATTAGTATGAATATTCTTGTTTTGTACAACTAAATATATATTGCAGCCAACCAGGCCTATTATAATTACTGTTAAGACAATAAACCATCTATTATTTGATTTCATATTTCACTCACTTTCCTTTACATATAGGTTCACTTACTTGAGATAAACCAACCTTATCTGTTTCTTTTATTTTTAAAGTTGCACTATTTGTACTTGTACTATGTTCTTTATCAAAACTAGCTTTAACTAATATATTAAGAGTATTATAATCAGTAATTTCACTCCAAGTACCTTTTAGTGTATAAGTAAATTCATAGTATTTATATTTTTCCATTTTATTTGCATCTTCTTCATATACTATTAGAAGTATTGGTTCATAACTTTGATAAATATCTCCTAGTACATAGGTTGTACCATCTACATATGTTTCATAATCTATTTTTTGATAAAATCTAAATGTCTGAGTAAATGAACAATCATAATCTAGTTCTTTATTAATATTATTTATACTATCTTTATTGTTTTCTTCCTTAATATCATTATTATCAAGAGGAGTAATTGTACTTTGTACATAAATAATATATCCCCCTAATAGAAGGATTAGGATAGAAAGAAAGATAACTATATATTTATAATATTTCACATTATCACCACCATTCTATTATAAATATCTTCTAACTAAATATTATCATAATATCATTATAATTGCAATAATCTCTCTTATATATAATAGATATGGCTGATATATTCTTTTTAGACCTAGGCTAAAAAGAACACTCTATAGACCTTAGGCTATAGAGTGAACATAACAAACTACTTAATTTTTATATCATATACAGAAGGTCCATATATAATATTACCATCTATATCAAATCTAGAGGCATGACATGGACAGTCCCAAGTTTTATCAATATAATTAAATACCAAATTACACTTCATATGTGGACATATATTAGATACAATATGTTTATTACCATTATCATCAGTATATATACCACATCTTTTACCATCTATAAATTTAATTTCTACATCATCACTATAATACTTCATATGAGGATTAATCTTATTCACAATATATCTAGACATAACCGTGGTATTAAATACCATTAGATTCTTTATCTTATCTTTAGACATACTTCTTCTAGGAGTAAATATCTTTTCATAGTCATTATGCTTACCCTCTATTAAATCACTAATTAACTTACCTCCTATTACACCATTGGTATTCCCCCATTTATTAAATCCTGTCATTATATATAAATTATTATCTATCTTACCAATAAAAGGCATATTATCATAAGTCATAACATCATGAGTATGATAAAAGTATTCTATATCTTTATTAAAATACTTCTTATATTCACTATTTAATTCATTATAATCATCCTTAATATCTAAATTACTACTAGTGGGATGACTTCTTCTACCATATAATAAATAATTATTATTATTTTTTTTATAATATCTCATTGATATACCTGGTTTATCATTAGATATCATTTGTATATTCTTACTATCATTACTAAAAGAAGCCCCAATAAAAAACTTTTCTACCCTCGTCTTAAATGGTGTAAAATAAGGTACTATAAAGAAGGGATAATGAGAAGCTACTACTACTACCTTAGATTTTATCTCATAGTTATCACTAGTAGTACATAGATAATAATCATTCTTTTTATCTAACCTAATAGCCCTAGTATTCTCATAAATACTTATCTTATCTTTTAATAATCTTTTTATACCAATCAAATATTTATATGGGTTAAAAACATAACTATCATAAGTTTCTAATACCATCTTTGAGGGATAATTAAGTGGTAATGAAGATAATACTTTATACCTAATATTATTCTTTTTATAAAACTCTATTTCTTTATCAAAGTTCTTATATTTATCTTCATCATTAGAAAAGACATAAGCATTAGTCTTAGTTAAATCACAGTCTATCTTTTCTTTTTTGATAATACTAGTAATTATATTAATAGCTTCTTTCTGACTATTTAAATATAATCTTGCTACTTTTTCATTATAATTACTTTCTATATCGTGATATATTAAATCTTGCATAAAGGTTAGTTTACCAGTATTACAAGAAGTAGCTCCCATACCACATTTATTTTTATCTATTAGAACTATTCTTTTACCACTATCTTTTAAATTATATACTGTAGATAAGCCCGCGATACCTCCTCCTATTACAAGAATATCACACTCTATATTTTCTTCTAAACTATCCATTCTTACATCTTTTATACCATCAATCCATATACTAATTTTTTTCATTATATCACCAGTATTATTATGGAATAAATAACTAAAATAATACAATAATTAGGTATTCATAATGTCAAAAAATAACTTTAAGAGTACAATATATTAGATATCGTAAAGGAGGTATATATATGTATTATTATGGTGGATATTCTGGAGGATATGGCACTAGTGGATGTGGATGCGGAGGTACTCAAAGTTATGCATACCCTTCATACGGATATGGCGGTTATGGATATGGTAACTATGGTTATGGAAATAGTGCCGCTATTGTATTAGTATTATTTATCTTATTAGTTATTATAATCGGTACAAGAGTAACTGCTTAATTAAGTTAAGGGAAAATACTTCCCTTTTTTATTTTTTTATGGTAAAATATATAGCGAAAAGAAAGGAATGGTAGTTTATGCTAAGAACAAAAGATATTTTAGATGAAAAAGATCCAAGAGTCAGAGCAAAAAATACTGAAGTAGAATTTCCTTTATGTGAAGAGTATAAAAGTATTATACCAGAAATGTTAAAACATTTAAGGTATTCACAAATAGAGAAATATTCTAAGAAATATAATCTTAGACCTGGTATGGGATTAGCAGCTCCTCAACTTGGTATTAATAAAAGATTCTTCGTAGTCTGCTACGAAGTAAGTGATGGTAAATTTGAAGACTATGTACTAATCAATCCAAAAGTAATTTCATATTCTGAAGAACTTATCTATGCTGGTGAGGGAGAAGGATGTCTAAGTGTTAATAGAGAAGTAGATGGTATTGTACCAAGACATGCTAGAATTACTGTTGAAGGTTATGATCTAGAAGGAAATTTAATAAAATATAGAGTTCGTGAGGATTTGGCTATTGCCTTCCAACATGAACTAGACCATTTAAATGGTATTCTATTTGTTGATTATATTGATCCAAAGGATCCTTATAAGAATTCAGAAAATATGCGTGAAATATAAAAGACTATTAAGAACTGTTCTTAATAGTTATTTTTTTATTATCTTATATTTTAATAATGATTATGATTTTAAATCCTTTATCATTTCATACATATTATTATAGCCTTTTCTCTTTCCATTATTTATTTCTTGTAATATATCTTCGCCCTCTTTTAATGCTTTTAATAATTCTCTACTAGGTTTTGGATTTACAACTTCAAATGGTACACCATCTTTATTAATTAATTGCTTTATAGCCATATTAACATAAGTACTCATATTTAGACCTAACTTTTTTAGAATATTACTAGCAAGTTCTTTATCTTTGCTATCTATTTGTACACTAATCGCTGTAGTTAAATTTTCCATTTTCTCACCTCTTTCATAAATAAATATTAACACATAATATATATAAAGTCAAGTCATTTTATATATGGTTTATATATAACTTATATATATTTTATATGTATCTAATATATAGTATGTTACTTTTTTCTAACTATATTCATATTCTATAATTATATTATGTATTATCTATGTCTTGATACATCGCTTATATATAATAGATGCGTATAGCATATTCATTTAAGACTTTTATTATAAGGCTTAAATGAACACTCTAAGACTACTGGCTTAGAGTGAATATAATAAAAAGAGTTATCTTCCAAACTCTTTATTTAACCATAAGATATATAATTACTCCTACTAGAATAGTAAGAACTATACCTACTCCTATTAAAATCTTACTATTTAAGAAACCATTTTTATTCATACTATTTAATAAATTAATCTTAAACATATCCCTCTCAGCATGAGACTTAGATACCATTACACCCTTATAAGCAGTTAATTCTTTCTGATGACCTTCACTTAATATATCTGGAGATAAATCATTTAACATAACTAACTTCTGTGCTTCATAGACAGTATAATGAAGTTTAATATCACCGTGTACTTTAGAAAATAAATGATCAGTAGGAAGTTTATATTCATACTTAACAAAATTCTCAGTACTATTTCTAGATACTACTTCACCAGGAAAGGTTCCATCTCTTAATGCTGGTACACAGTCAAATATTAGTTTCTTAAAAGCAATCATATTATATTTCTTTAATGATTTTTCTTTCTTTTTAAATTCATTTTCATTTAAATATTCTACTACATAAGAATGCATATCTATCACCTAAATTAATTTTACTACATTTTTTTCTTTTTGTCATTAGTTTTTATAAGAGTTTTATGTTCTTTTGCTCTTTTTGAGTAATTAGATAATAATTCTAACTCATTATTTATAATATCAGTAATTAATATATTATTTATATCAAGAATATTTCTACTAGATATATTTATTCTAAATCCTATTCTATTTGAATAAGATAATTCAATATTTATATTATCTTTTACTACTTTAATATAATACTTAGTAATTTTATTATTCTTAATTTCTAATATTGATACTACATCATCATTATATACGATAGTTATCTTTAAGTCTTTGATATTACTAGAGATACCCTCTATTAAACTAAGTATATCAAATGTAGATAATTCTATTTTTCTAGAATACTTATTATCTAATTCCCTACTAATTATATTATTATCTATCTCATTACCAGTGTATCTAACCATAAGAAAATAATTATTTGAATATAAATATGTTTTTATAATTTCATTCATAATATCGCTACCCAATATCATTTTACTAAATATCTATTTATTTGTCTATATTATTTATTAAGTTCACTTAGAGTCTATGGTCTCTAAGTGTTATTTTGAGTCTTAAGTCTCAAAATAATATATCTACATATCTATTATATATAAGCCATAAATATATACCTAGTTAAAAGCTAGTTCTACATCAATATTCTCATCCATTATAGCAATAGATAAGAATATTACACCACTTATTAATACTAAAAAAGAACCAATAAATAAGGCTAAGTGCAAATTCTTTTTTCTATCATTATTTTCATTTTTTAATTTAATATAATCATCGTAACTAGCTTTAGCAAAATAATAATATACTATTACTAATATAGAAAAAATAAGTATAAGCAAATTTTGATATTCTCTCTTACTTTGTTCATCATTATATAATAGATATTTCTTTTCCTTACTATTAGCATACCAACTAAGAAATATTATAGCAATATAAATAACCCATATAAAGTTTTCAATCTTAATATCTTCAAGTTTATCCATTCTATCTTTTATATCATTCATATTATATAATATTAAATATTATAATTTATATAATTAAAAGTATATTAAAACTCGAACTAATCAAAATGAAAAGTTCGAGTTTATTATTAATCTGGTGCGAGTGGTTAAGTTATTTCAAACTTTTACTCACAAATTAGAAATTTCATAGTTTTATATCAATTTCTAATAACATTTTACCAAATAATAGAAAAAGTAGCAATAATTTGTGCTACTATATAAACTATTTTCTTTTGTTGTCTAATGTCATTTTTAATACTGGACCTTTTTTTTCTATTGTATCTTCTAAAATAGTTTCTTCTTCATTAAATCCAAATGTTGAGATTCTTTTGATATTCTCTCTTAATGCCTTTAAATCACTTAACGAATAGTTATCAATATTATTAATATTAAATGGTTGCTTGTTTTTACTCTTCTGTAACTCGATTTGTTTAATGGCTTTTTTACTAACACCCAATTTTATATTTTCACTTTTTTCACTTTTTTCAATATTTTCATTTAATTCTTCTTTATGATCTAAAAAATAATTTAATTTTTTTATATCTCTTTTCTTTATTGCATTTATTATTGTTTTAGCAGGATAATAAATTGCACCTTCAACAATAATAGCAAGAAACATACCATAAAACCATCCACCATTATTTACAAAATTCATAATAGCTATTGGTAACATCAATGGTTGGCTTATTGTTAATATTTTATCTAGCATTCGAAGTGGTTTTGGCTGTGCATATCTAGCTTGTTCTTCCATTCTAGATATTATTTTATTTTCATTTTCCTCTGAATATGGAACTGTGCATGATTCTCCACTTGCTAATTTTGCAACAATTTTTCCATTTTCTATTTTATAAGATAATATAAATTTTTTAGAATCATCATAATTTAATGAATAATCTTTCATTATATTTTCCCCCTCTCAAAAAGTCTACTATTATTATAGCGCTTTCTCAATAAAAGTCAAGACATACTCCTTTATTTTACTCTTATTTCCTTTTATTCTATATATAATCTATGAAATCATAATTATTTTTTATCGTTCTAATTCATCATCAAACTCTAATTCTTTCTTAACAATATTAATCATTTAAACCTGTCCTTTCTTTAATTAACAAAAAAATACCAACTTCTTTTAGAAATTGATATTTTCTATATTAAATCCAAAACTTCAAAAAGTCTGAACAGATTTCTCAATGGTGCGATAGTTAAGATAGTCCAAAACTATCACAACAAATAAATAAACAATTTAATTCTATAATCATTATACCATGACTTTAACTATTTTTGATAAATTATTTTATAAAAATGAAAAAGACCTAAGGCTTCTAAAGTTTCCTAGGCACATCTCAGTAGATAATATAAACTGTTTGGCAAAAATATGCAATATTTTTTAGATAAATATTATCTCGTATTTTCGTAATTTAAAACTTCTATATTTAAATCTTTCATTATTTTAAAAATATTTAAACGAGTACTTAAAGTATCATCTGCCAATAATTTATCTAGTTTTACATCTGCCAATATAGTATCTCTAAAACCAGTTATTTCATCAATATTCCATTTTGTTTCATTCAAGTAGAATAATAACCAATATTTTGATAACCATGATGCATTTAGCCAATTAGTATCATATTTTAATTTCAACATAGTTTTAATATTATCTAAATAATTTTTAATAATAGTTTTGTTTGTTTCTATATTATTATTACAATAATAATAATTTAATATCATAATAGAGCAAATATCACTTTCTTTAATAATTAGTTTAAAATACTCATTTATAGAATCGCTCTCTAAATTAAATAAAGTTATTATATATGTAATCCATATATCTACTATCTCTTTTGTTGTATCAATTTTTGAATTTCTTTTTGTTATTGCTTTATCTATAAATTTAATTTTATCTATTTGTTCATATTTATTTAAAATAGAAATTATCAATAAAGAAACACTTTCCGTCAATATTTGATATTTAAAAATCACATTCAATAGGTAATCAATTAGTATCCACATAACATGGCAATCCATGCCATTAAAAACGTCATTATCAGTAATTAATGTTTTTAAAATACTTAAAAGATATTTAGCACTAGAATGTCCACTTTTTAAAGAATTATTGATTTCCATTATAATATCTTCTACTTTTTCCAAATCTTCATCATATTTGTTTGATAATAACCTTTCTTTTAGTTGATATATATTTTTTGAACTTTGCGTTATCATTTGCAAAAAAGGAAATTCACATATCGAAGTTTTACTATTATTTACATCTAATTTATATTTTAATAGTTCTTTTTCAATTCTTGATAAACATTTTTCTAATTCATTTTTATTATCAGAATACATTTCAATGTCATCAACATATCTAACATACGAAATATCAGATTTACTACTTTTAATAAAGTCTAACATTTTTCTATCTATTTTCGACATTATTATTTCAGCAAATAAACCAGAAGAATATGGACCGATGATTATGCCTTTAGTTTCATTATTATTTTGAGTTCTCATTAACATATCTAAATTATCAAAAATATCTTTTTTAGCTTCACTAACTTCCCAAGAAATTGTATGAGTATAAATACTATGAAAAAAATTTGACACATCTAAATATAGTTTATAGTATTTTCCTCTTGATAATATATGTTTTTTCATAAAAGCATCTTTATATTTTTTTTGAAGAATGGTGTCAATACCACTAGATATAAGTTCATTCCCATTATAATCATATTCAACATATATTTCACCATCTTGATAATAATACTTTGAATTAGAGCAATATACATTGTTATCTTCTATTTGTTCCTCCAATATAGTATCAACATTATCTAATATGTATTTATGCAATGGTATCTGAACTAAAGGATGAGCAATAGAAAATATTCTTGGCCCACCACTTGGTTTTTCAAAAATAAAATTTATTGGTTCTACACCTTTAGTTACCCTAGCAGAGACATCTTGATAACCATAAAATTTTTTAATTTTTCCATACTGCCATTCAAAATTTTCTTTCAATATTTCCTCATCATTATCATATGAATTGTAGATAGTTTCTAAATTTTCACTAATACTACCATTATAGAAACATGGAGGTAAATTCTTATTTGGAAATATTATACTTTCAAAAGAAACATTAACTAAATCTTTAACGTCAATATTATTTTTTCCTGATTCGCTATCATCTAAATCTATTTCATCATAATTAATTAACATTTCATCATACATATTATTCCTCCTAACTACTTAAACTTTTTTTACTTTATTTATATGCTTTTAATTAATTTTACATATTTTCCATCAGAGTCCTCACCTATGTATTGAATTTTTGTAAAACCTAAATCAACATATAATTTAAAAGCAATATAATTATCTAAATTTACACCTAAAGATATTTCTTTATATCCTTTACTTTTAGCATATTCAATAGCATAATTCATGAGCTTCTTACCATATCCTTTTCCTCTAAAATCTTTTTTTACAATAATTCTAGAAATATATATACGTTTACCTGGAATTGTATAATCCTCATCATTTTTATTAAAAACTATAGATACTTCAGCTATATATTCTTCATCTTTAGTATATACAAATGTAATTCTATTCTTATTTTGTAATTCACTATAAAATCTATCTTTTAGTTCTTTATTCTTTTCCATATTCCAAATATTGTTGCACTTTTCAAAATTTTTAATATCTAATTCAATTATTTCATCCATTTTATCAACCCTCTTAAATAATTAAAAATATAATTTTAACCTATAATTTTTCTATTGTTTCTATTCCTAATATTTTTAAAGCACTAGTTATTACTTTTGTAATACAATTTAATAATCTTATTCTTGATGACTTTAAAACAATATCGGTTTCATTTGATATATTAACTTGCTCATAAAATTTTGAGAATAAACCTGCTATATTAAATATATATTTTGTTAAATGTGCTGGTTCATTAGATTTTAATAATTCATCAATTACATCAGGATATAATGATAATTCTTTTATAATCTTATTTTCAATTTCATTATTAAATTTAATCTCATCTGATAATTCTATTTTGTTATTTTTTAAAATAGAGTTAATTCTAACTAAACTATATAAAATATACATACCTGATTCACCTGTAAAACTTGTTGCATTTTCTAAATTAAAATTAACTATTTTATTTTTAGATACATTTAGCATTGTAAACTTAATACAAGCATTAACTAATATATTTAGTTTTTCTTCAGATATTTCACTATTTCTTGCTTCAAATTCTTTTATTAAAGTTTCTCTTACGGCTTTCATAAAATCAGTAACCAATACTACAGTCCCAGTAGATGTTGACATCTTATCTCCATCCAGTAAAACATATGAATAACAAATAAGTTCTGGTGCTTTATAACCTAAAATATCTAATACTGCACTTATTTGTTTCATATATACTTCTTGATCCTCACCTAAAACAACAAAATTATTTTTAGAATTTAATCCTATTTTATGAATTGTATATGCGATATCTCTTATAGGATATAACGATGTTTTATTTGAACGAGTTAAAACAATTACTGGTGATCTAGTAGGTATATTATAGCCAGTTAAATCTACATATAATCTACCAAATTCATCTTCATGTAGTTTTCCTGTTTTCTTTAACTTATTTAATATATCCTCTAAATAATTATTATAGACAAAATCAGATTCATGAGTAAATACATCAAAGTGGATATTTAATTCATCGAATATTTTTAATTGACCATTAACACATTTATCAGTTATTTCTTTAAATCTACTAATCATTTCTTTATTGCCATTTTCTACTTTTTTCAAATAATCAAAAGCTTTTTGATTTATTGTTTCATCTTCTTTAGCTTGATTACTAATTTTTACATAAGTATCCAAAATAGCAGAAAAACTATCATCTTTTAATCCATAATTTTCTATACCAATAACAAGTAAAGCAATTTTCAAACCAATATCATTAATAAAATAATGTCTTTCAACCTTGTATCCTGTAAATGCATATAAATTACTCATAAAATCGCCAATCAAACTATTTCTACATCTTCCTATATGTGGTTCTGCATTAGGATTAATTGATGTATGTTCAATTAATAATGATTCATTATTTCCTTGATTTAAAGAGCCATAGTTATTATTTGATTCAATTTCATTAATTATTTTAGAACTAAACTTTTCATAATTAATGTAAAAATTTATATATGGTCCCATTACTTTAATATCGCAAAAGTTGTGTTCACCATCATTAAACTTATCTTTAATCAAATTAGCAATTTCAATTGGATTTGAATATTCTTCATTTCTTAAATTAGCACATTGAATACTATAATCACCCATATCATCTTTTGGTGGTATTTCAATTTTTATTTTTTCTTTATTGACATTAATAATTTCAAGTATTTTTTTAGTAATATATTCTTTCATACTTTTCCCTCCTAAATTAAATAAAAAAGAAATTCTATAAAATAAGGACGAATATAAATCCGTGGTACCACCTTAATTCATAGAATTTCTATGCACTTAAATCTTTAACGCAGATATACGATAAGACTCAAAGGTTCATTCATAAAACATTGTCATTCCCTTTCACCAACCGGAAACATCACTAAGACAAGAGGTTAAATTACTACTCCTTTTTCTTCGTCATTTGAAATATGTGTATATTATAGCACTTTTTAAATTGTTTGTAAATACATTATTTTACTTATAATTATTAAAATAATCATTAAATTCACTCATCTTAACTACTTTACCATATTTTTCAAGCATCATAATAAAAGTGTTTATCTTTTCATCAATTATTTGCTCATTAACAATAAATATTAATTCTTCTTTATTTTCTTTTAATTCTAAAGCATTCATCATCCACATTTTTATTGTTGGTATATATGTAGAAATATTCGAATCATTGAAGTTTATTATTTTATAATATTTATCTTGAATTTTCATATCAACATTTATTTTTTCATTGTAATTGCCAATAAGTGAATTTTTCCCTCCAATTAATTCATATTGAATATTTTTTCCTCTTAAAATTTCACTAAAGAACTCAATGCTTTCTTTTTTAGAAACACGTTTTTTCTTATCTATATCAAAATATAAATAATTATTTTTTAATTTTTCTAAAAATTGTTCACATGTTGATTCTATTGAAATTTCAGATATTTTGAAAACAAATTGATTAATATAATATTGTGTCATTTTCTCAACTAACATTTCGTCATCAATATCAATCTCATTTATATTAAGTGGATTATAACTAAATCCTTCTCGTGCTTGATCTTCAGTAGATACACGAATATAAAGTCCTGCTACTTTCTTTTCTTCATTCATTAAAACTCAACTCCTTTTACTAAAAAAAGAGGAGACAATAGTATTTAATAAAGCCTAAATACTACTGACTCCTCAATTAATTCAATATTATAAAATTTCGATATATTATGTTTCTTCTTCATAGATGTACCTCCATTTCTAGAGCATACCTCTTTCATTGGTTATTTATAATATCACTTTTTTATGATAAGTTTTCTATATAGATATTTGTTTCATAATTAAATGCTAGAAAAGTAATACCTTTAATAATTATTCTATGTGGTTCTACATATGAGAGATTAGTTCTTTCTATTGTTCTAATTGAACCTTTTTGTATTTCACATTTAGTATTACAAAAACTACATATAAACTCTAATTTCTTTTTTAATGCTTCCTCAATATCAATTTCTTGTTTAATAATATTTACCATTAAATCATCCCTTTCTTTCACACAACAAAAAATCAATTCTATTTCTAGAATTGATATTTATTAGTAAATTGAACCAAAGTTCAACAAGATTCTTTAATGGTGCCATAACGGTGAATTGAACACCGATTAAAGCCTTACCATGGCCTCGTAATACCATTATACTATTATGGCAGAGAATTAATATTCTATTTAAAGAATATTAATTTTACTAATACTACTATACCAAGTAATACTCTATAAAAAGCAAATACTGAAAAATCATGCTTCTTAATATAATTAAGTAAGAACTTAATAGTTAGTACTCCTGTAGCAAATGATACTATAATACCAACAATTACTTCTTTAGTTAATGCTAAATCAGTTACTTTAAGTATTGTAGCACCACATATTACTGGTACTGACAATAGAAAAGTAAACTTAGTAATAGCCTCTTTTGATATACCTTGAAGTCTACCTGCTAGAATGGTAGTTCCACTTCTTGAAAAGCCTGGTATAACTGCAAATGCTTGTGATATACCTACTATTACAGCTTGTCTTAAAGTAATATCTTCAAACTTAGTTTCTTTCTTGTAATGACGACTAGCCCATTTATCTCCGATAAAGATAAGTAAGCCCATTACGGCAAGACAAGTGGCAATTATCCATATTTTTCCTCTTATAACATTTTCAATAACATCATCAAGTAGGAATCCTGCAATAGCGGCTGGAATAGTAGCTACCACTAAATACCAGAACATCTTACCATTAGTACTTTTCTTTTTAGTGCGAACATCTTTGATAGCTCCAACAAATAAATTCCACCAGTCTTTAAAGAATAATACTAGTACAGCCATCATAGTACCAAAGTGAAGAGCTACATCAAAAGCAAGTCCTGATTCTTCCCATCCAAATAGATAAGGAAAGATTATTAAATGAGCAGATGATGATATAGGTAAGAATTCCGCAATCCCCTGAATAATTCCTAATACAATTGCTCTAAATATAGTCATATTATCTCCTAGTTATTTTCTTTTAATACTTCAATAGCTTTTCTCATAGCTAAATCATATTTTAAAACTTCTAATGAATTATTAAATTCTTTTAATAAATCTTCTTCAGTCATCTTATAATTTTCAGCCATTTTCTTTAATTCAGCTTTAGCATCTTTTTCAGATATTTCAATCTTTTCAGCTTTAACAATAGCTTCAAGTAAATAACGATACTTAACTCTAGTTTCAGCTTCTTTCTTCATATCTTCTTTTACTTTTTCTTTAGTTACTTTAGCATATGCAAAGTATAATTCTTCATCAATTCCTTGCATTTTTAATCTATTAGTAAACTCTTTATACATTCTTTCTACTTCAGCATCTACTATTTCTTCATCTAAATCAATAGTCATATTCTTACTAGCGGCTTCAAGTAAATCATCAATATATTTATTTTCAGCATCGTGTTCTTTTTGCGTTTTAATTTCTTCTTCGACTACTTTATTTAACTCTTCTTTGTTAGTTACACCTTCCATATCTAAATCTTTAAAGAATTCTTCATCTAATTCAGGTATAACTCTCTTCTTAATATCGTGAACAGTAACGTTAAATACTACCTTTTGTCCTGCTAAATCTTTAGCCATATAATCTTCTGGAAAAGAAAGTTCAATATCTTTATTTTCTTCTTTCTTCATTCCAACTACTCCTTCTTCAAATCCAGGAATAAATGAATGACTGCCAATTTCTAGAGAATATCCTTCAGCAGATCCACCATCAAATGCTTCATTATCTTTAAATCCTTTAAAATCTATAATAGCGGTATCTCCTTCTTCTACTGCTCCATCTTTACTTACAAGTTCAGCATATCTATCAAGAATGTGTCCAACTTCATGTTCAACTTCTTCTTTAGTTACTTTTACTTTTTCTTTTTTAACTTTTAATCCTTTATATTCTCCTAATTTAACTTCTGGATCAAGAATAAAAGTAATCTTAAATTCTAATTCATCATCATTAGCTTTTTCTATTTCTAATTTAGGTTCTACTACTGGTATTAATTTTTCTTTAACAATAGTTTCACCATATTTAGCATCTACTATTTTTTCCATAGCTTCGCTAATAATATCTCCTGTACCATATTTCTTTTCAAATACACTTCTAGGTACTTTACCTTGTCTAAAACCATCTACTTTTGCTTTTTTTACTATTTTAGCAAATGCTTCATCTTTAGCTTTAGTCCATTCTTCACCACTTACTTTATAGTTTACTATTTTTTTCATCCTATTTACCTCCCTAACAAATTTCAACTATTTCCACTTCATATTCTCCATTAGGAGATGCAACTTTTCTTATTTCTCCTGCTTTAGCATTCATAATAGCCATAGCTATAGGACTTTCATTAGATATCTTGTTATTAGAAGGATCAGCTTCTTTAGAACCAACTATTCTATATTCTTCAATATCATCATCATCATCTACATATTTAATTTTTACTGTAGTACCAAGTGATACTTTATCAGTACTTCCTTTTTTTATTATATGAGCATTCTCCATAATTTTTTCTAATTCTTGGATTCTACCTTCTACTTGTGCTTGTTCTGCTCTAGCGGCATCATAATCGGCATTCTCAGATAAGTCTCCAAGAGCTCTAGCCTCTTTTAATGCTTTAATTACTTCAGGTCTCTTTACATTTTTAAGTTCATTTAATTCTTCTTCTAATTCAAGAAAGCCTTCATCTGTTAAATATACTTTATCATCTTTCATTTTTATCACCTCAAATTAATTTTCTTTTTTACAATTCAAAATTGTACTAAACTTTAGTACTTTTGTCAAGCATATTTTTACTTTTAATATTATATTCATTTTCTTTTAAATATTTCTTATTTTTTCACCATAAGCCTTGTCTCAAGTCTTATTAGTGTTTATTTGAGCCATTAATATTGTCCTAAAATAAATATATCAACCATATATATTATATATAAGCCAGTACTAATTACCTATATACTTTTTTGATATTTAGTCTATTTTTATTCTTATCATATCATCTTTATATACTTTTTTATCTAGTTTAAACCTTAGTATCTCTTCAGGATGTCTTCCTACATTTACTTTATTACCTTCATTATCATATATATCAGGAACAATAAAACTAAATGTTTCTATATTAGGTCCAAATACCTCTACTACATCTCCTGTTTTAAAATAGTTTCTCTCAGTAATAGTAACTATTTTATTTTCTTCATCATAATCAGTTACTATGCCCAAGAAATCTTGATTAGATACTTCATTTCTTCCTAAATAATATTGTTCATTAACACCAGGTAATTTATCCCAGAACTGAACTGTAGCCTCTCTATTAGCCACTCTATCTAATATTCTAATATAATGTTCTAATCTTTCATCAGATAGTTTATTGTTATAGTAGTCATCTATAATACCTCTATAAGTATTAATAACTGTAGCAACATAATAATTACTACGCATTCTTCCTTCTACTTTAAGAGAAGTAATACCTAGTTCAATCATTTCTTTTATTCTACTAGCCATCATTAAATCTTTAGAGGAGGCAGTAAATTTAGTAGAACTTTCTATTTTATTCATATCTTTATCATATAAGTCGCTTTCCCATCTACATATTTGTGCGCATCCACCTCTATTGGCATCTCTATTAGTAAAATAATTAGATAGTACACATCTACCAGAATATGAAGAACACATAGCCCCATGAACAAAAGTTTCTACTTCTACTCCTGTTCTATCTATTATTTCTTTTATTTCACTTTTTGATAGTTCTCTAGCTAAAACTACTCTTTCTACTCCAAGCGACTTCCAAAAGTTTACTGCTTCATAATTTAAAGTAGAGGCTTGGGTAGATATATGAATCTTTAAATCAATATTATTATCATTTACTACATCAATAATTAAAGGATCACTAACTATAATAGCATCTACTTTATATTCACTAAGTTTCTTTAAGTATTCTATAATACCTTCAGTATCTTCATCATGAAATACTATATTTACAGTAACATAAACTTTCTTATTAATATTATGAGCAAAATCACAAGCCTCTTTAATTTCATCTAAACTAAAATTAGTTGCATTAGCTCTAAGTGAATAATTTCTTCCCCCTATATAGCAGGCATCTGCTCCATAAGCAAAAGCAAACTTTAACTTCTCTAAACTACCAGCCGGAGCTAGTAACTCTATCCTACTCATTCTTATCACCTTTTAACCTATATATTGTCTTAGTGTCATAAAAACCTATATAACCATCTTCTTTTTCATTATTAATATATTTATCTATAATATCATAATTATCAGTATAAGATAAATCAATAACTAAATTATCTAATATATTAAGTTCTTCTTTCTTATTTAATAAATTAACTAAAGGAGAATAAATAATAGTACCATAGTTATGTTCTATAACCATATATCTTAAACCATTATTAAATATATAATATCTATTATCCTGTATTTTTTTATCTATATATTTAAAATAGTTAGTAAGTAGTAATCTTCTTGAATAAAATATAGGTAAATAACCATATACTGTATAATAGATATTCATCTTAGTATTCTCTTTTATCTTTCTTATTTCATCAAATGTTATATCAGAAGTTATATAACTAGATTTAATACCCTTATTATAATAAAATAAATTACTCTTAGTACTAGCATTTAAATGTTCTTGACTAAGTATTAACTCTTTATCTATATCTAACTTCTTAATTAAATTAAATACTCCTAAATCATAAAAAAGAATACCAGATACTTTACTATTCTTAATCTTAGATAATACTTCTTTTACTAATTCTAAATCACTATTATGTATCATCTTATTAATAGCTATGCAAATCTTTTTATCAGTAGTACTAGCTATCTCTATAATATCATCTATATCAAGAGATAATTCATATATAGATAAATCTTTTACTCCTAGTATAATACCCTCTATATCTTTATTTAAAATAATATTAATATCTTCTTTTTTATTTGGAATTACCATTAACTTACTCATTACTAACCTTCCTTTTTGAGATTGCTATTTTATCTCCTACTGGGACATAAGTAGTAGTAAACTCAGTATTATTATCTAAAAAATTAATATAGTCTTTTATTTTATTAACTATACCTCTTTGATTCTTAGTCTTAACTAAAGATTCATCTTCAACTAAACCATGAAAAGATAAATTGTCAGTAATAATAGTACCATTATCATCTAAATTATCTTTAAACTTATTAAAAAAGAAAGTATTCTTGCCCTTCGCTGCATCAATAAATATTAAATCATATTTACCAGTAATATCTATTTCGGTAGCATCACCATATATAATATTTATTTGCTTATCTTTATTATATTTATTAATATTATCTATCGCTATATTATATCTATCTATATCTCTTTCAATTGTAGTTACCATAATATTATCATTTACATTAGCCATCATAATACTAGAATAACCAATAGCACTACCTATTTCTAATATATTTTTAATATTATTTTCTTTTATATAATTACATAAATATAAAATACCATCTTTTTGCATTATTGGTATTTTATTAATCATAGCATATTCTTCTAACTCTTTCATATTACACCTTTTTCTACTAACTATTATATATCAATAAAAGAAAAAATACAAGGAATTATATCCTGTATTTATTTAGTTTTATATTTTAGTTTTAAAGTATGAATATATGGTGGTAAATACTTCTTCTTAGTATTTAATAGTTCTTCTTTAAGACCGCTATAAAAACCATCTCTATCATATAAAATATCACCATATATTAAATCTCTAGCACTTTCATACTTTCTTCTAATAAATATATCATTATCATAATCATCAGTAAGCGAATTATATATTTCAATTTTTATTCCTATACTTTTATATAAACTATCTATCATTATATCAAATCTAGATAATTCTTCTTGTGATAGTAATTTATCACTAATTAATATCATTCTTGCTACTGATAAACTATCTCTATATAAATAATTTATATATATTCCATTAATATTCTTATTAGTTTTATATATACTAGTAAGTAATCTTAATGAAAAACTTAATACTTCATAATTACTGCTGTCAATATATTCTGTTTTAATCATTAATTATGTCTCCTTATAATTATTTATACTACTTATATTTTTTTTGTCTTATATTAGGTTTAACATAGTCATAGGCATACTTTTCATTTAATCCATATCTAGTAGCCATATCTACACTATACTTAACTAAATTACCTGCTAGTGTAAAACCATTATTTCTATCATTATCATATATATTTATTTCTTTTATTTTTATTGGTAAGTTTTTTCTTTGCTCATTTACATCTACTGTACTAATGCCTTCTTCAAGTATTACTAATTCTTTTAATCTTTCTTCTTCTTTAGTATTTGCTATTACTTCATCAGGAGTACTACACTCCATATAAGGGGTATCTTCTACTAATAGACAAGCACCATACTTTTGACTATTAAGAAATGAAAACATTAATATATCATCATTCCTTAAAGTTATTTCTATACAATAATGAGGATATTTTATTTCAAAGTTTTTATCTTTATTCATATATATATTTCTTCCTTTCAATGCCACATTATATTATCATAAAATAGTTATAAAGTCAAATTATATATACTTAATAGTATGTTTTCCTTTCATGTATTATTCTATCATTTATTAATTATTTATTATTTAAATATTTCTTTTATTATTAATTATTATTAGAATATAATTATTATTAACTATAAGATAACGTTATAGTATCAATTAAATATTTATACAAGCACTTTATAGAAAATTTATACTAAATATATACCTATGACTTATATATAATAGATATGTAGATATACTATTTATAGACTAGTATAGGCTATAAATAGCACTGGAAGACTTTAGTCTGGAAGTGAAAATAAAATAATTATAATAATATATTTAGACTTTTTTCTTAATATTAACATATTATAATGATGTAGTTAGGAATATTTTACTAGTTAACTACTAGTTTATATTACCCCACAATGCCTTATTTTATATACCTTTTCAATTTATACTTGCATTATCTATTTTTTTGTAGTATAATTGTTTTTCGTCCGCAGAAAAAGAAAGGAATGATTAATTATGTTAAATAATAAAGAAAAAGAAGTAGTAAAGAATTACTATCTAGAAGATTATATTAATACTATTAGATATATTTTAACTTTTGATGAAGATGTTAATAATAAATATAGTGTATATATTGAAAATAAAATTTCTGATAATGATATGTCATCATTACTAATTAGAATTATGTCTAATAAGATTGGTAATGTTAATGGTGATTTATTATTAAATAAAGAAATTAAAGGATTTGTACCTAGTGATGTAGCAAATGAAATAGTTAATGAAATTAAAAATCATTTTGCTCACAATCATTATATTGTTTATTCTTCAGTTAACACTATAAGCAAAATTCAAATCTTACAAAATGAGAGATTTGCTGTTAATATTAAGTTAAATAGTGATGAAGAAGTGGAAGAAGCTATTGCTTTTAATGACAATATTAATTCTAAAGATAGGCATGCTACAAGAGTATTAAAGATGATTTAATACTTTTTTTCTTAACTAAAATAATGTATAATATATATAGATGAGGTAATTGATATGAAATATATTTGTGATAAAGAAGATGAGTTATTTAACTATTTAAAAATTAATATAAGTAATAAATCTAAGAATAATATTAAGAGTTTACTTAAGAATGAATGTATACTAGTTAATAATAATATTGTTACCAAGTATAATTATATAGTTAAAACTGGTGATATTATTGAAGTTAATAAAAGTAAAAAAATTAATAGTGAACTGGATATTATATATGAAGATGATAATATTATTGTGGTTAATAAACCTAGTAAGTTACTTACTATTTCTAATAAAAATGAGAAAGATAATACTTTATATAGAATGGTATCTAATTATTTAAAGAAGGAAAAGAAGAAGGTATTTGTAATACATAGACTTGATTATGATACTTCAGGAGTTATTATGTTTGCTAAGAATAAAGAAGTACAGAAATTATATCAAAGTAAATGGAATGAACTTGCTAAGATAAGAGAATATACTGCGGTAGTTGAAGGAATAACTGATAATAAAGGACATATTGAGTCATATCTTAAACAGACTAAAACTCTTCTTGTTTATTCTTCAAAAAGTAAGGACGGTTATTTTGCAGTTACTGATTATGAAAGAATTATGTATAATAATAAGTATTCAATGCTTAAGATTCATATTTCTACTGGCAGAAGAAATCAAATTAGATGTCATATGCATGATATTAAGCATCCTATACTAGGAGATTCCCGCTATGATTCTAAATATAATCCTCTTGGTAGACTGGCTCTTCATGCTAATAAACTGGTTATTACCAATCCTATTAGTAAAAAAGAACTTACCTTTGTAAGTAAGATTCCTTTAGAATTTTATAATTTAGTTAAGTAATTAACACTTCAAGTTTGAAGTGTTTTTTATTCTATACTTGATAGTATTTCTTTAACAGCATTTTGAACTTCTTGTCTTTCGTCATTATCTTCGATATCTTCGATTATGTCATAACCTTCACTATCTTTTACTAATCTTGATACTAAAATATTAGAATTTTCTTCATCACTATCTACTGAATATACCAAATAGTCTTTATTTTTATAAGTAAAAGCTGTTATTACTTCAGCATCATGTTCTAGATTGTTTTCATCTACTACTTTGAACTTATCATCCATTATTTATCACTCCCATCATATCTTGTACTATTTCCATAGCTTTTTTTAATATTTTTTCATCTTCTATTTCTTCAATATAGTCATAGCCTTCCCTATCAGTTTTTATATAGGCTACATTTAGTGAGGATTCATCTCCATCAAAATCTGATACAGAGAATAAGGCTATTTCTCTATCATCATCGGGTAGTTTAAATATTGAAATTATATCCCCTAATTTAAATTCATTCTTTTCATCTATTATATTAAATTCCATATCATACCTACCTATTAATTATACTACCAATACCCATAAATATAATGGCCGCTAGGGCAAAAACACTAATAATAGTTAGAGCTACTGTGCCTACATAACCAGCATTTGAATTAACTTTTATTCTCTTTAAAGCAGCTTCTTTTTGTCTATTTGCTATGCGTACCTCTTCTATTCTTGCTTGTAATTCTTGTCTCTTAATATCATTTTTCATGTTTTCTCTAAGATAATCAAATGGTTTCTTAATAGCATCTATTACTGCTTTAGTAGTACCTACTATCTTTCCTTTAGCGGTATTTATTTTTTGACAAGTATTTTCCTTAAATTTAGCGGTTCTATTTACGATTCTATAATCTAAATGCTTGTCAACTTTTTCACCATAAACCATTTCCATTGCTTCTTTTCTAGAGTAATTTTCTTCTTTTCTTAATCTAGATACTTCTTTTTTTTCTCTAAAGTAATTATTAAAAGCTTTATATTTATCCTTTATGTATTCTTTAGTCCTTTTAGGTATATTTGTTACATGCGTTTTAACAGTATTGTATTTTTGAATAGTTCCTTCGGCAAAATTAACTGCTTTTGTTTTAATAGTAATTCTTTTATTTAATAACTTGTTATTCATATTAGCAAAAGCTAGTTCAACTTGTTTATCAATATTCCATACTTTTGGTAATAACTTTTTAAAGTTTCCTAGGCTCACCTTACTTTTAATACAAGTAAAGGCTTTCTTCATATCCACTTTATGTTTTCTCCTAAAGGTTACTGGTACTGGATGTAATTCTATTTTATTCTTTTCACACATACTTATTAAATCTGGAAGAGTAAGTGGTTTAGGTCTCGGATCATAATGACCATATATATATGGATTTTCCTCCTCTTCAACTATTGTAGGCTTTACATATATTTCATCTGGTTTTGCATCAAGATTTTTTTGTGGTTCTAAAGGTGCCTGTACTTTTTGAGGTTCTTCTTTCTTAGGAACTTCTTTAGATGAGTTCATACTCTTCTTTATAGCATTTAATTCTTCTAATAAATTATTCATACTTTATTACTCCCATCTGAAATTTCTTACTTCTTCAGTTTCAATACCATATTCTTTTATATATTCATCATGATACTTTAACTTTTCTTCCATTATTTTTATTATTTCTTTACCCTTTTTAGTCTTATATATATCTAGATGTTTAATTACATCAATAACGATATGATATCTATCTATTTCATTTTTAACTCGCATATCAAATGGTGTTGTTATAGTTCCTTCTTCCATATAACCATGTACTGAAACATTTTTGTTTTCTCTTTCATAAGTGAATTCATGTATTAATGTTGGATAACCATGATAATTAAATATTATTGGTTTATCTTTGGTGAATAGTTTGTTATATTCTTCACCTGTTAAACCATGAGGATGTCTTGTATTTGGTTGTAGTTTCATTAGATCTACTACATTAATAAATCTTACTTTTACTTCTGGTAAGTATTCTCTTAGTAGTTTGACTGCCGCCATGTTTTCTAGTGTTGGAGCATCTCCGATGGAAACTAGTACAACATCAGTACCTTTTTTATCATTACTAGCAAATTCCCACTTTCCTAGTCCTTTAGCACAGTGTTCTTTTGCCTCATCCATAGTTAACCACTGCGGTCTCATATGTTTGGAAGCAACAATTACATTGATATAGTTCTTAGTTTTGATAATATGGTCGTAGCAGGATAATAGACAGTTAGAATCTGGTGGCAAGTATACTCTTACGATATCGGCTTTCTTATTGGCTAAATGATCGATAAAGCCTGGATCTTGATGAGTATAACCATTATGATCCTGCTGCCAAACATTTGATGTTAAAATATAGTTTAATGAAGCAATGTCTTTACGCCATGGTAGTTCATTACATACTTTTAACCATTTAGCATGCTGACTAGCCATAGAATCTATTATTCTAATAAAGGCTTCATAAGAAGCAAATGTTCCATGTCTACCTGTTAGTAGATAACCTTCTAACCAGCCTTCACAAGCATGTTCACTAAGATATGAATCCATTACTCTACCATCAACACTTAGGTATTCATCATTATCTTTCTTAGTTAGATACCAGTCTCTATTTGTTACTTCAAAGACTTTATTTAATCTATTACTCATAGTTTCATCTGGTCCAAATAATCTATAATTAGTAGGATTTTCTTTAATGATATCACGAATAAATTCTCCTAGTACACGCATATCTTCTTTTTCTATAGAACCTGGTTTATCTACTTTGACAGCATATTTATCTATACTTGGTACTTTTAATTCTTTTAAAAGAATTCCTCCATTAGCATAAGGACTACTACCCATTGGATGGAATGGTACTAAGTCTTTAATATATTTTTTAATGCTTCCATCATCATTAAATAATTCTTCAGGATGATAACTTTTTAGCCAAGATTCTAATAGTTTTAGATCTTCATCAGTATCTAGAGTTATCGGTACTTGATGACTACGGAATGTTCCTTCAATCTTTAAGTCATGAACTACTTTAGGTCCTGTCCATCCTTTAGGAGTTCTTAGAACAATCATCGGCCATCTTACTCTTTCTACTTTATTATTATATCTAGCGTTATATTGTATTTTCTTTATTTCTTTTATTATGGTATCTAAAGTATTTGCCATACTTTTATGTAACTCATAAGTATTACTGCCACTTACTAAGTATGGTTTCCAACCATAACCCCATAATAATGATGATAATTCGTCATCACTTATTCTAGCTAAAATAGTTGGATTACTTATCTTATAACCATTTAAATGTAATATAGGAAGAACCGCTCCATCTGTTTTAGGATTTAAGAATTTATTTGAGTGCCAGCTAGTGGCTAATGGCCCAGTTTCGGCTTCACCATCACCAATTACACAAGCAGCAATTAAATCAGGATTGTCAAAGACTGCCCCAAAAGCATGAAGTAGACTATAACCTAGTTCACCACCTTCGTTAATTGATCCTGGTACTGTTGGTGCTACATGAGATGATACTCCTCCGGGAAAAGAAAATTGTTTAAATAATTTCTTTAAGCCATCATAGTCTTCAGTTATATCTTTATATACATTTGAATATGTTCCTTCAATATAAACATTTGATATAAGAGCATTACCTCCATGACCTGGTCCGGATATATATATCATATTTAAATCATTATTTTTTATTACCCTATTTAAATGAGTATAGATAAAGTTTTGTCCTGGTACTGTACCCCAATGACCAACGATTTTCTTCTTAACATCACCCCACTTTAACTCTTCTTTTAAAAGAGGATTATCTAATAGATATAACTGACCTACTGATAAGTAATTAGCACATCTAAAATATGAATCTAACTGTTTTATTTCATTTCTTTTAATACTCATGTTCTCACATCCTTATTATTCTATAATTAGTATAGCATAAATAAAAAAGTCATGCAATAAGTATTTTAATTTAATTTTTTTTATGTTATAATTATGATTGTGGAGGTATTATATGAAAATAATAGAACTTACTGATATTCAATTTAAGAACTATGCTAAGATACATAGTGCTAGAAATTATATGCAGACTACTGAATATGCAAGCACTATGAAAAATTATAGTAGATTATATTTAGGTTTTATTAATGAGAACGATAATACCTTAATGGGAGCTACTCTACTTTTAGAGAGAAAAATTCTTAAATTTAAGGTTGGATATGTACCTGGATGTTTTTTGATTGACTATGATAATGATAATTTATTTAAAGATTTTATTAATACTTTAAAAGATTATTTAAAGACTAAAAAGTATGTATATTTGACCACCGATAATATTACTACTTATAAAATGTTTGATAAGAATGGTCAGGTATTATATTTTGATACTAATATTATTAAGATTATGGATGAACTATCTTTTAGAAAGAATGAAAAAGTACCTTTTAGAAAAGTAGTCCTAGAAACTGAAAAGACTCCTAATGAGACTTATAAAATGTTTAATTCTAATACTAAGAGAAATATTAATTTAGCTCTTCAGAGAGCAATTACTATATATAGAGATGAAAATAATAACATTGATACTATGCTTAATATTGATTCTAATATAAATAAAGACAGAATTAAAAATATACTTGATAATTTTAATGGCAATGATAATAAAGCAGAAATATATTTTGCTAAAATAGATCCTGAGAAATATATTAATAACTATCGTTTTCTACTAAAAAAAGAAGATGAAAATAATGATAAATTAAATAGTATGATGCAAGATTTTTCTATTAATAAAACTGCTTCACTAATCAATAAAAAGATGGAATCTGATAAAGCTATAACTAAGTATAATAATGAAATTATTAAGGCTACTAATATATATACTAAGTATACTAAAGGTACTAATATTGGTGCTATACTTATAATTAAGAATAATAGAGAAATATATTTTATGGATGAAGTATATAATAAAGAACTATCTAAGTTTTATTCTTCTCATTTAATTAAATGGGAGATTATTAAAAAATATCTTGATGAAGGATATAAGATATTTAACTTTGGTTCTATTAAAAATATGGATAAGAAAAATGGTAACTATTTATTTAAAATGGGATTTGGTGGTAAAGTATATGAAACTATTGGAAGTTATGATTTGGTAATTAATAAATGGTTATATGGTATTGTTAAATTAATTAGTAAGATAAAAAAATAAACTACCTTTTTGGTAGTTTTTATGTGTGCACTCTATAGTCTATGGTCTATAGAGTGTTTATTTGAGCCAATAATATTGCCCTAAAATAAATATATCAGCCATATCTATTATATATAAGCAAGAAGTAATGACAAATATTTTATATTATTATATTAAATATTATAGTAAGGATAATACCTAGAAAGACTCCTAGTAATGTTTCTATAGGTTTATGACCTAGTCTATCATTTAAGTTAGAATTAGTTATTTTATTTAGTATATAGGCTTGTTTACTACTTTCATATCTTATACCCATAGAATCATATATTATTAAAAGAGAAAATATTATTACTATACTTGTTAAGGGGTTATTTATTCCATAGTTTAAATAAATCATCGTACTAAGAGAGGACACCAAACTACTATGAGTACTAGGCATTCCACCCATTCCATCAAATAATCTTAGTATGTTTATTTTCTTTGTTTTAATAGTTTCTATTATAAATTTAATACACTGAGTAATTACTCCTACAAAAAGAGGAATAATAATATATTTCATTTATACCACCTAGTATATTTTATTTAATATAGTCTAATAATGTTTTACTTTTTAAGTAAATTCCTGAATATCTATCATAATAATCATTAATAAATTCTTCTATTTCTTTCATTATTTCTTTAGATATATCTAATTTTGTTATTTTAGATATATCAACATAATATAGCATTCTTATTAAGCTTATTGTTTTAGGAGATACTATCTTTTCATTTCGGTAGCAGTCCCTGCAGACATATCCACCTAGATAACTAGATATTGTTACGATATTATGATTATTACCACATTCAATGCATCTATCTATTACTGGTTTAATACCTAGATAATCTAATAATTTTAATCTTAATATATTAAATATTACTTCATAATTATAGCCTTCATTTATTTTATTTAAAGAGGCTAAGTATAAATCATATATATTACTACTTGATTCATGTTTATATACTTTTAAGCATAATTCTGTTATATATGTTACATAACTTACTTTATTTATATCTTTCTTGATAGTACTATAATTGTTTATAATATCAGCATCTATTAATTTAGATAGTCCTTTTTCTTTATATTGAATATTAAATATACCTAAAGTAAATTTATTAGTAACTGCAAAAAAGGGGCTTTTTATTTTCTTGGCTCCTTTTGCTATTATGTTATATTCTCCATCTTTAGTTAATATATTTATTATTTTACTACTCTCTTCAAAGGGGTATTCACTAACTATAATACCATCTATTTTTTTGTACATATTATTTTCCTTCTTTGCCATAATTTTTATACTTTAAATAATATTCTATTTTACCAGTATTTTTAAACAATAGCCATAAAACCTCTTTATTCATTTCTTATCACCTATTTATATTTTGTGATATTTATAGATTATTTATTCAAAAAATCTTTATATCCAATCATATTTAAGAATTTTTCTTTATCACGCCATTTAGGTATTACTTTAACAAATAAATCTAAATATACTTGTTTACCAAAGTATTCTTCAATATCCTTTCTAGCCCTTATACCTATTTCTTTAATCATATTACCATTCTTACCAATGATAATTTTTTTTAAGTTTTCTCTATCTACGATAATTGAAGCACCTATATTTATTATTTTTTCTTCTTCATATAGTTCATCTACAACACAAGTTACTGAATGTGGTACTTCTTCATCAGTAAGTTCTAGGACTTTTTCTCTTATTAATTCTGATATTATAAACTCTGGAGAACTATTAGTTACTGTGTCTGAATCAAAGTATTTAATATTATCTGGTAGATATTTTTTTATTACTTCAATTAATCTATCTATATTGTCCTTTTTTCTCGCAGATACCGGTATTACTTCAGTAAAATTATAAAGAGACATATATTCCTCTATTTTAGATAATATCTCCTCACGAGGTAGTTTATCTATTTTATTTATTACTAAGAATACAGGTTTGTTTTCAATATTTTTTAATATATCAATAACAAACTTATCACCACTTCCTACTTTCTCAGTAATATCTACAACCATAATGATGATATCAACATCATTTATTGTAAAATAAGCCTGTTTATTTAATGCTCTACCTAGTTTATTATGAGCCTTATGAATACCTGGAGTATCTACAAAAATTATTTGTGTATCATCTTCATTATATATTCCTTGTATTAAATTTCTTGTCGTTTGAGGTTTATTCGAAGTTATTACTACCTTCTTATTTAATATACTATTAAGTAATGTACTTTTACCTACATTTGGTCTTCCAATAAAACTTACAAATCCGCTCTTCATATTGCCTCCTAAATACAAGTTAATTATACCATTTTATATTGTTTTAGTAAAGGTTATTCAGTTACATTTTGCATTTAGGTATATACCTTCTCTTATATATAATAGATATGGTTGATATATTAGATTAAGACTTAGAATAAGGCTTAATCTAACACTTTGATACCATAGACTCAAAGTGAGCATAATAAAAAAAGAACCTTAGTTCTTTAAGTCTTCACTTCCAAATGGATAAGGACATAGTTCTTTTACTGTATATACTTCTTTATCACCATCATTACTATATAATGTTACTTCTGAATCAGTACTAAAGAATTCACCAATTACTTGTCTACATATAAAACAGCAACTAGAAACTTTCTCACTATCACACATAACATATAATCTACTGAAATCTCCTTTAGTATAACCACTGGCAATTGCAGTATCTATAGCTACTCTTTCAGCACATATTGTTGCTCCATAAGAAGCATTTTCAATATTTACTCCACCAAATGATTTACCATCCTTCATTAAACATATCGCAGCCACTCTAAAACCAGAATATGGACTATAACTATTTTTTAATAATCTCTTTAAACTTTCTTCCATTATAAGCCTCCTAGTAAAGTAATTATTTTAGGCATAAATATTATTATTCCTATTATTAATGCAAAAGTACTTGTTACTAATACACTACCAGCGGATACATCTTTAGCTATTCTAGCAAGTTCATGATATTCTTTGGTAACTAAATCTACTGTTCTTTCTATCGCCGTATTTATTATTTCAGCAGTAAGTACTAAACATATCATAGTTAATATAATGATAAATTCTATTTTATCTATTTTTAGTATGTACGATAATATTAAAGCTATAATACCAAGAGCTATTTCTCTTTTGAAGTTTTTTTCATTCTTTGTTACATAACTTATACCATCTAAACAATTTTTAACACTACCTTTAAAAGTTCTTTTACCTTTTGATTTCAAACTCATTTAGTAGTTCCTCCTGCTTACCAAACATAACTTTTTCTTCCTCTAAAGTCATATGATCATATCCAAGTAGATGAAGTAATCCATGAGTAGCTAAGAAACATACTTCTCTTTCTCTAGAATGGTTATATTCTACTGCCTGATCATAAGCAACATCTATGGCTATATAGATATCTCCTAGTAGTCTAAATGAATCATAGACTACGTCGGGATTATCTTCAAGAGCAAATGATATAACATCAGTTACTCTATCAGTATGACGATATTCTCTATTTATATTATGTATTTCTTCATTACTTACAAAAATTATATTAAAGATAGCCTCTTTTAATTCTAATTTTTCTATGACAAAATTCATATATTTTTCTAGTTTATCTAATTCTTTAATTTCTTTATTGGTATTGTTTATTATTTCAAACATTATATCACTCCCCCTATCATACCAAATATATTTACATTAAATGAATATATAATAACTAATACTAAAATTATTATTATTAAAATATCTAATACAGTATCATTTCTAAATAATTTTACTTTATTTCTAATAGCATCTAGTCCTATATATATTAAGAATCCTACTATTCCACCAATTAGATTTAGGATGATATCATCTATATCAAATACTCTACCAATATAATATTGTACTGTCTCAATGGTAAGTGATGCTATTAAGGTTAGGATAGTTACTACACTAAACTTTCTATTTTTTAATAGATATGAAGACAGAAACCCAAATGGTATAAAGAGCATTATGTTACCTATAACATTTCTTATAAACTTTGGTGAACCAAAACTATATCTAAATATTTCTTTGAATGGTACAAAGTTTGATGCTCCATAATTTACATCTTGAAATGTTACGACATGGAATAGACATAATAGATAAATTATTGATATTAAATATATTAATTCTCTATGTAATAAAAACTTCTTATGTTTAGTTATTAAGTATGTTATTCTTAAACTACATATTATTACTAATATTATTATTAGCATAGGCCAAACATCTGGGAGTACTTCCATAACTGCTTTCTTTATCACTAAAACCATCTCCTTTTTACTACATATTAATTATATCTTTTTTTTGTTATTTTATCAATATATTTAAAAGAAAAAATACCATTATTGGTATTAATTATCTAAATCATATTTGTCTAAATCTTCCGCTATTTCAAGTTGAGATTTTATAATATTTTTAACTCTGTTTTTGTATACTGTAATATTTTTCTTTAGAAGCATAGCCTCATGTTCTGTCTTTTCGGCATTTAAAAGGGCCTCATGGACTATAGAATTAGCGTTGTTTTTGGCCTGCTCGACAATCATATTTGCTTCTTCACGAGCAAGAGTTTTGATTCGATCTGAAGTCTGCTGGGCCGCAAGAATAGCTTCAGATAATTTTACTTCTTCAACTTTCTTCTCTTTTAGTTGTTCCTCTAATGAAGAGATCTTTACTTGTAAAAGAGAATTGTCATTATTTAATTTTTCTAGTCTCTTAATAACTATATCTATAAATCTGTTTACTTCTTCAACATTATAGCCATTTTGTACTATAGTAAACCTCTTCATAAGTCACCTACTTATCTTACCATTCTAAATCTATATCTGTTTTCTTTTTATTTTTATCGTCTTCTTCGCTGATTGTACCTTCAACATTTACATTTTTAGGGGTACATAAAAATATTCCCATACCTATTTTTTGAAGATCTCCTCCAAGAGCATATACTGTACCACTTAAAAAGTCTACGATTCTTTTTGCTTGGTCAGGGGTTACTCTTTTCATGTTAACAACAACAGTATTTCTTTTCTTTAAATGGTCCGCAATCTGCTGACTTTCAGAATAAGCTCTAGGTTCTAGTAATATCATTTTTCCGTTTCCAGGTACTACTGCTTTATCAGCATCGTAATATTCATCTTCATTATTTTCATCCATAACTTCTTCAGTTACAAACTTTTTTAACTTACTTAGTGCCATAATAATCTCTCCTATTCTTCTTTAATTTTATCATATATTTTTTTAAATTACAATAACTTTTAATCACATAATTTAAATTCATTAGTTACAAATTCATCAAATTCATAATTAAAATCTTTGGTAGTGCAATTATATGTAACTTTGATTTTACTACTTAAGGGAATATCTTTCCCGCTAACAGGATTAACTAACTTATTATCTGTTAGCTTTAAATCTCCTGAATCCACCAGTGTTTGAATGGTTATTTCTTTGGCTGTATCACAGCTAAATCCTAACTGATATTTATTGTTTGCTACATATACTTTAGCAGCATTTTTAATACTATCTTCTAGATTTTGACATGATTTTATATTGTTTTTATTAATTAGTGATATAACATTTGGTACTAGTATTAACATTAGTAAAGCTAATATTGCTATTACCATTATTGTTTCAATTAATGTGAATCCTTTTTTATTCATAATATCATTCCTTTACTTATTATGTAATATCACACGTTGTGTCTGTAGTTATATTTGCAATGGTTACTGTAGTTCCTGATATTGTAGCAGTGGCACCATAATCACAAGATATATTGGTTTTTCCCATTGTATATACCCCTGTTGCAGTAAATGTGCTACCATTTGTGGTTCCACGTGCTTCCTCACTTCCCATTAAATAAATTATAACCGTATATGGTGGTGAATTTTTTATTGCTTTTAATGTTCTAGTTACTGTTGTGTTTCCCATTACATATGAACATGGGTTGTTATATGAGGTGCATGAATCCATTTTAAAACCATTTTCAGGTATTCCATAATAATAATAAGTTGTGTTATAATTTACCTCTAGTGTTGTATCTGTAGTTATAGAACTATAACTATTTTCTCCATTTATTTTATAAAATATTGTTTTTACTCCTGCTCCTTTATTTAAAATTAATTTATACTTCTTTGCTGCCGCTTCCAAGCGATAACTAAATGGTTCTGTCCCCATTTTTTTATGACATGGATTAGATAATGTACACGAATTCATTGTATATTCTGTTTTTGGTATTCCGTAATAAGAACATTCTTCTCCATTTTCAAGGTTAACAGAAACAGTGAAAGAAGAACTTTTATAGTCTTCATTTCCTATCTTATACCATATAGAAGAAACGCCATCATTTTTTGTTAGTGTTAACTTATAAGTTTTAGTTGTAACAGGCGTAGCAGTCACTGTTAATTCTTCATTTTTTCCATTTATCTCAACATAACACTTGGTTGTATTTGCTTGAGAACAATTTGTAGTGTATCCTTCTTTTGGAACAGCATAATAATAAATAGTATTGCCACTTTCCACATTAATAGATTCAGCATCATTAACTTTAGTAAATTTACTATTATCTTTTGAATAATATATTTCTTTTATTCCTGTGTCTTTTTTGAATGTCAAAGTGTATGTATCAGTGGTATTACCATTATACTCATTCTCTATATTTTCTACTATGCCATCTAGTCTATTTTTTCTGGCAGTTAATATTGTTAAATAAGAACCCACTAGTAGAGCAAATAATATAAGTAGTCCATATAATATTCCAGTTATAGCAAATCCTTTGTTATTTAACTTCATATTTATTCCTTTCCTAGTAGGTAATTACTTTCTTATTTGTTTCTACTAATTTATCTTTATCACTTTCTTTTATAGTTATGGTATTTGGATCACCATCTGATATGTATCTATTTTTCTCTAAGTTAGTAAAGACCATTTCTATATCAAACTCTTTACCATTGTTATCATAAGCTCTACATCTTTTTAAGAAAGTCTTATCAAAGTCTTTATCAAAGCATGATACTTCTGGTTCCCATCCTACTCTTAAAGCAGCTTCAGTATCATAAGTTTTACCGTTATATGTAGTAGATAATACATATTTAAAATTATCATGTGTCTTTGTATATGGACTACCAAATGGTAAGGCTATTATTTTTACATATTTACCTGGAATTAGTTCTTCTAGTTTATCATAGACATAAGCTATTTCTTTTTGTACTCTATCACCACTTGATTTCTTTATATCTAGATGGGTTTGGGTATGATTACCTATGTCATAGCCATTATCTACCATCCATTTTAATATTTTTTCATTATATTCACTTTGATTAAAAATACCACCATTTACAAAGAAGGTTGCTGTTACATTAGCATCTGGATGTTTCTTTTTAAATTCTTCAAGTATACCGACAGCACTATTTTTATCGATAATAATATTACCATTGTCATCTAGTCCTGTTACTTTGATATTATCTTCATTACCATCATCAAAGGTAAGTATTATTGGACTTTTACCATATTCTACATCTACTTTACCATTAATATAATCATCTAGTCTTATCATTCTATAGCCTTTTTCATAATAGAACTCTAAATCTTTTCTAAAGGCTTCAGGAGTTCTATTATAGCCATCTTTATCAACATTACCTCCTACTGTACCGGTACTATTACTAGTTTTTTCTCTAATGCCATGATACATCATAATTGGTACTTTACCTAGTTCATTTATGCCATCAGAGGCTAGTTTATCTTTATCTATCTTTCCTTTTGATACTACTACTGTGATAATATCATTATCTTTTAGTTCAGTACCTTTTTTGATACTTTGTGATATTACTTTATCTTTTTCTATTTCATTACTATATTCATAACTTACTTCTAGTTTTAGATTATTATCTTTAGTAAAGGTATTAGCTTCTTCTAGTGTAGTTAATTCTATCATAAGAAGTTTTTTATTTTCTTTGCTTTTATTTAATATAAAGAATACTCCTAGTACTAAGATTATTACTACTATAATAAATACTACTATTTTACTAATATTTAATTTTCTTTTCTTTCTCATTATGCAGTCTCCTATTCATAAGTTAATTATAATACATTTTAATTATTTTGAAAAGAGATAAATACTATATTTTTAAGAACTAATAAATAAATATTAAAAAAGTAATTATTAGAATACCTAAACTAATAATTACTTATAATTAACTAACTGCAATAACATTGATTAAACTACTATAATTAGTATTTAGCCAAGTTTTTTCCGTATTACTTTTAACGTATATAGTGGCATTATTTGGTACTGTATAAAACATACTATTAGCATAAAGAAGGTTACTACCAAAAGTCATATTTCGCATATCAATATAGGTGAGTTTACTATTATAAGAAAACATACTATTCATATTAGTTACGTTTGAAGTATCAAAACTACTTATATTTAATTTGGTAAGTGAAGTACAATACTGAAACATATTAAGCATGTCTGTAACTTTTGATGTGTTAAAATTACTTAAATCTAATTCTTTAAGTGCATAGCACTTTACAAACATTCCATTCATACTAGTTACATTCGAAGTATCAAAATTAGATAAATCTATATTTTCTAATGAATTACAGTCAAAAAACATATGATACATACTTGTAATTTTTGATGTATTAAAACTTGATAAATCTATACATGTTAATTTATAACAACTTGCAAACATACCATTCATATTAGCAACATTGCTTGTATTAAAAGTGCTTAAATCTAAACCAGTAAGTGATTCACAGTGAGAAAACATTTCCTCCATATTAGTTACATTAGAGGTATTAAAATTACCTATATTTAAACCTACAAGTGATGTACAATATCTGAAAAGTCTTTGCATATCTGTTACTTTTGCTGTATTAAAATTAGATAAATCTAAACTTTTTAGTGAAGTACAATTTGCAAACATATACTTCATATCCTTTACATTTGATGTATCAAAACTAGATAAGTTTATGCCTTTTAAACTGGAACAGCCATTAAACATATAATTCATATAACTTACTCTTGAAGTGTTAAAACTACTTAAATCTACCGAGGTTAATTTTGTACAACCATTAAATAATTGTTCCATTGCAGTTACCTTACTAGTATCAAACATACTCAAATCCAAATTAACTACTGACTCACTCTTTTTAAACATTTCACCCATATATGTAGTATTTGATGTATCAAAATAAGTAAAATTCATAGAAACTGTATTAGTTAAATAACTAAAGTATCTATAAGTACCCATTGGAGCATATACCTTTCCACCTTCAGCACCTATATATACGTTATATAAATTATCACCAGTTCCTTTTGTATACCATAACATAACAGTACCATCATTATTCTTTGATACATCAAAACTACCCAAAGCATCTACAGAGACAAGATTATCATTTGCTATAGTTAATGTTTCTATAGTATTTCTAACTAAAGATGTATCCAGAAAGTTAGATGTGGCACTAACACTACTTTCTGCATTTTTTAGTGTGTTTACTAATTTAACTTTATTTTTTACTAATGTTACTCCACTTGGTACTATTAAATCTCCTCCATTTTCATAACCTAACACTGTACTTAAAGTAATAGTACTACTGGTAATACCATTATTTATTAGTTTTAATTTAATAAACTTATTTTCCATATAATCTATCAA
>ERZ834798.691-NODE-691-length-37210-cov-35.230978_pt1 | contig 37210 bp, 35 predicted proteins | sample MGYA00519689_ERZ834798 | MGnify/ENA primary metagenome ERZ834798 (study PRJEB31850, sample SAMEA3708761) | human gut metagenome | biome: human gut; feature: human-associated habitat; material: faeces | place: China | collected 2014 ...
CCTGTGACCCTCTGCTTGTAAGGCAGATGCTCTCCCAGCTGAGCTAAGATCCCATGTCGTCAACCGACTTGATTATTATATACAGTCGGCACCTTATTGTCAACAACTTTTTTCATTTTATTTAAAAAAATTTCAACTATTCAGAAGTCTCTCCACAAGCTTCACGCACTCTGCTGCATCCTTTGAATATCCGTCAGCTCCTATCTCGTCTGCAAAGCTCTGTGTAATGCAGGCTCCACCGATTACTACCTTACTCTTACAGCCCTTTTCCTTACATATTTCCACTACATCCTTCATGCGCATCATGGTGGTGGTCATAAGAGCTGACAGTCCGATAACTGCCGCATTCGTCTCAATCGCCTTGTTGACAATATCCTCACAAGGCACATCCTTTCCCATATCAATCACGTTGTAGCCATAGTTTTTAAGCATAAGCACGACAAGGTTCTTTCCTATATCATGGATATCGCCCTCCACCGTTGCAATGACAAGAGTCGGCATATCATCACCTGAGTCCTTCTTTTCAAGCAGCGGCTCCAGATGTTCTATAGCAAGCTTCATAGTATTTGCACTGCCGATAAGCTGTGGCAGGAAATATTTCTTCTGGTTAAAAAGCTCTCCCACCTCATTAATAGCCGGAATCAGGCTGTTATTAATAATCTCGTCAGGCTTTGCACCATCAGAAAGCATTTTCTTTACTTCATCAATTATACTGCCCTTGTTTCCCTTTAAGACAGCCTGAAATACCGCATCCTTACTGCCCGCTGCGCCTGTGCCGTTTGAAGCAGACGCATCATTGTCCGACTTTTTCACAACAACTGTCTCATATTGTGCCTTTTCCTCCGCAAGCCTGCTCATGCGCTCGATGTATGCTATATCGCTGTCAGGTCTGTCGAGCAGCATATCCGATGCAAATGCCGCATTCATCAAAAGCTCCTGTGATGGATTGGCAATAGCCATGGTGAGTCCCTTGCATATGGCCATTGTAAGAAACGCTGTGTTCACATACATACGCTCAGGCAGTCCGAAGGATATATTTGAAAGTCCGCATATTGTAGGAAGCTTTTTCTCATCCTTGCAGTACGCAATGGTCTCATAGCACTCGATTGCGGCCTTTGGATTTGCACCTATTGTCGCAACAAGTCCATCCACCACAATATCCTCATGTGCCATTCCAAGCGAAAGTGCTTTGTCATAAATAGTATTTATAATCTGCTTTTTCTCCTCGACATCCTTCGGCAATCCTGCATCCGAAAGTGGTAAGAGTATGAACATCGCCCCATATTTTGCCGCAAGAGGCAGAAGCTTTTCCATCTTCTCAGTCTCAAGGGAAATAGAATTGATGAGAGCTCTTCCCGGATAAATCTTAAGAGCCTCCTCTATTACCTCCACATAGCTTGAATCAATACAAAGCGGGCAGTCCACGGTAGATGAAACCTCATATATAACCGATTTCATCATCTCCTTCTCATCGATACCATTCATGCCCATATTGATATCAAGTATTCCCGCACCATTTGTTTCCTGCTCCATAGCCATCTGGCGCACCAGGTCAAGCTTTCCCTCACGAAGCTGTGCCTGCAGCTTTTTCTTGCCTGTAGGGTTGATTCTCTCTCCGACCACAGTAAAGTTGCCATCTAAGTCAATCTCTACATTCTTTCGTTCGGACGCAAGCACTCTTCTATGATGCTCAAGCGGCTTATGAACAGGCATTGACTTTACGGCCTCTGTGAGAGCACGTATATGCTCCGGCGTGGTGCCACAGCAACCTCCGACAATGGATGCCCCCGCCTCCACAAGCCCTCTCATCGCATCGGCAAACATATCCGGAGTCATCTTGTATACAGTTTTCCCATCCTCAAGCTCCGGAAGCCCTGCATTTGGCTTGGCAATAAGAGGCACTGTAGAGTACTCTGCCATTTTTTCAACCAGCGCTATCATCTCAGCAGGTCCCGTCGAGCAGTTCACACCGATAGCATCCACTCCAAGTGACTGCAGCACAACAACTGCTGTCTCAGGCGGTGTACCAAAAAGAGTCCTGCCATCCTCGTTATAGGTAAGTGTCACCATAATAGGCAGGTCGCTTACCTCTTTTATAGCAAGCACTGCCGCTCTGCACTCCTGAAGACTCATCATTGTCTCAACCACAAAAACATCTGCGCCCGCCGCATCAAGAATCCTCGCCTGCTCCTTGTACACCTCCAAAAGCTCCTCAAACATCAGATCCCCGAGTGGAAAAAGCTGTCTGCCTGTCATCGTCATATCCGCAGCCACAAGTGCCCTATCTCCGACAGCCTGCTTTGACAAGCCAACAAGCGTGGTATTTATCTCATTGATTTTCTCCTGTAAGCCATATTCTAAAAGCTTAATCCTGTTTCCTGTAAATGTAGGTGCGTAAACAATATTCGTGCCGTTATCGACATAGGCCCTCTGCAGATCAAGAATCACCTGCGGATGCTCCATCACCCATTCCTCCGGACACACTCCTACCGGCATGCCCGCCGCCATCAGGTTTGTACCGGTCGCACCATCCAGGATAACTATGTTTTCTCTGATATATTTTCTGAATTCTTCTCTTGTCATTTTGTTTCCTTTTCTTTTCAGCTATTAATCACTCCACAGTGTAAAGTATTTCAAAGCAAAAGCTATATACTCTTCATCCTTGAAATTTGTGAAAATTTATATTATCATTGTAACCGATTTTAAAACACAAAAATCAATAGTCTATTCACCATAATATACTAAAATACTATATTTTTCAAACAAAAGAAAGGATTTCTTATGAAACTTATCGCTTTAGATCTTGACGGAACACTTTTCAACAACCAAAGTCAGATATCCAAGGAAAATATAAAAGCTATAAAAGAAGCAACTGCCGCCGGGATAAATGTAGTCATCTCCACCGGCCGTCCCTTCGGCGGACTGCCGTTTGAGGCAATTAAGGGCACCGGCATCCGCTACGCTATCACTGCAAACGGAAGTGCAATCTACGAAATTAACACCAAAAAATGTCTTTACGAAAACTGCCTTTCTGATGAGACAGCGTTTTCAATAATTGATTACCTGATGACAAAGCGCGTTCATATGGATGCCTTCATAAACGGCTGTGGCTATTCTCCGTACAAGTGTCTCGAGGATGCAAAGGATCTCAAAATGCCTTCTTCTATAAAGGAATACATCATGACAACCAGAAAACGTGTGAACGATATCACTGAAATGATGCGCGAAAACAATTACCATATGCAGAAAATGACCATCAATTTTCCAAAGGATGCAGATGATAACTACTACTGCCGCGACGAAGTATTTGAGTACCTGAAAAAAATCCCTGAAATCACGCTCGTAAGCGGTGGCTACGGCAATCTGGAATTCACAAAAGCAGGCGTTGACAAAGGTGTGGCACTTCATAAGCTGGACCAGATCCTGAATATAGCAGCTGATGAGACAATGGCTGTCGGTGACACCGAAAACGACATGGCTATCGTAAAAGCCGCACACATCGGCGTGGCCATGGGAAATGCAACCGATGAGCTTAAGGCACAGGCTGATTACGTCACCGACACAAACGAAAATGACGGCGTAGCCAAGGCTATCCGCCACTTTATGGGTTAATCTTACAAATTTAATATAACGATAACTGTCATATATATCCAAAGAAGCACATATACTTCTAAGACAACATATGACAGGTGATTTTTTGATTGTAAAAAAATATTTATCCAATCCACTTGTAACCGGAACTATTTTCCTGACACTTGCCGGTACAACCAGTCGGTTTATGGGTTTTTTCTTTCGCATATTTCTTAATAACGTCATGGGCTCAACAGGTCTGGGACTCTATCAGCTTGTAATTCCACTCATGTCCGTATGCATGTCACTCTGCTGCAACGGCTTTCAGACCGCTACATCAAAGCTTGTTGCCGAAAAGCCTCAAAACAGGCAGATTATACTCATTTGCGCAATAATTATGTCAGCCACCATTGCTCTTTTACTCACAATTATTATGTATTCCAATGCCAACTACATAAGCCTTTGTATTTTAAGTGAGCCGCGCTGTACAGAACTTGTCAAGGCGCTGTCCTTTTCCATTCTGCCCGCTGCTATCCATTCCTGCATAAACGGATACTATTATGGATTGAAAAAAGCAGCCGTTCCAGCTGCCACACAATTAATTGAGCAGACCGCACGCATTGGCACCTGCTATCTGATATACGCAATACTATCTGACGGTGGCAGCTGCTTTAAGCCTGTATACTCTATATACGGCATCGTGGCAGGCGAAGCGAGCGCAACCGTCTTTTCCGTTATCACAATAAAAAAAGATTTCTCATACTTTAAAATATCCGTCAAAAGCCTGAAAACAACAGCCTATGGCATGGCTGCGCTTTTCATTCCTTTATCACTAAACTACATATTGGCAAGCTTTTCATCCTCCGTCGAAAATGTGCTTATCCCGAGAACTCTTAAGCTCTACGGACTATCACCGGCATTGGCCCTTGACATATTTGGAACCATTTCCGGTCTCACCCTTCCCGTGCTTTTATTTCCCGGTGTGCTTTGCAGCTGTGCCTGCGTGATGCTTCTGCCATCTGTTTCTGAAGCAAATGCCGCCGGAAAGGATACAAAAATCACAAAAGCCATAAACTCCTGTGCCTTATTCGGACTATGCTTTGGACTTATCTTTACATGCATATTCTATCTGCTGTCTGATTTTATAGGGGATTTTCTTTTCTCATCGAAGCTTTGTGGATATTTCCTTAGAAGACTGTGTTTTCTGTGTCCACTGATGCACATAAGTGGAATGCTCTGCAGCATACTGCACGGTCTGGGCAAAGCAAAGCAGGTGCTTTTTGTCAATCTGCTCACCTGTGCGATAAGAATCCTGATGATTGTATTTCTCATCCCTCGCCATGGGATAGACGCATATCTGTGGGCTATGCTTGTGTCACACGTGTTTATGACGCTTGCTGTCGGAATTCTCACCTGCCACACAGCACACAAATAAAAAAAGCCTGCACATACTCCGAGCATACCGGAATATGTGCAGGCTCATAAAACTACAGATTATACACGTGAAAGGTACTCACCTGTTCTTGTATCAATCTTGATAACATCATCTGTCTCAACAAAAAGTGGTACATATACTGTAGCACCAGTCTCAACTGTAGCAGGCTTTGTAGCACCTGTTGCTGTATCACCCTTGAAGCCAGGCTCTGTCTCTGTAACAGTAAGCTCAACAAAAAGTGGTGGCTCAACTGCAAATACATTGCCCTTGTGTGAGCAAACCTTACACATCTCGTTCTCTTTTACAAACTTGAGAGCATCACCAACCTCATCCTTTGGTAAGTCAATCTGGTCATATGTCTCAACATCCATGAAATGATAGAAATCATCATCTGCATAAAGATACTGCATATCCTTACGATCAATGTGTGCTGTAGGGCATTTCTCTGTTGGACGGAATGTCTTCTCAACAACACCACCACTGATGATATTCTTTAACTTTGTACGTACAAATGCTGCACCTTTTCCTGGTTTAACATGCTGAAATTCGATAATCTGATAGATGTTTCCCTCGAACTCGATAGTAACACCGTTTCTGAAATCTCCTGCTGAAATCATTAGTTACTTCCTCCTTAAATCGTGCGAGCCTAAGCTCTCTCATTCGTCCATTCTACAATAAAAAGCAATACATTTCAAGTATTTATTTTCTATTGTATGAATTTGTATTGGTTTTATATTTGTTTTATATTAGTTTCTTGCCTCGATATCTGATATCATAGCTACTCTCTTTGCATGTCTGCCGCCCTCAAACTCGGCTGTCAGATAAGCCTTTACAATATCCTTTGCAAGCTCAACACCCACAATCCTCTCACCAAAGGCTATGATATTGGCATTGTTGTGCTGTTTTACAAGGCGTGCTGTGGCTGTGTCTGAGCACACTGCCGCACGGATTCCGTTGACCTTATTGGCTGCTATTGAGATACCTACACCGGTACCGCATATCAGTATTCCGCAGTCAAACTCGCCTGACGCCACTGCATTAGCCACCTTCTCACCATACTCCGGGTAATTGCAGCTCTCACTTGAATCTGTGCCGAAGTTGGTCACCTCGTGACCCATGCTCTCAACATACTCCATAATTGTCTTTTTAAGCTCAACTGCTGCGTGATCGTTTCCGATTGCAATCTTCATAATATATCTGCCTCCAAAAATTTATATTAATAGTTAAAAATTATTTATTCGCTTTCTTTAAATGCCGCTTATAGCATGCAATTACAGGCTTTTCAATAAAGCGCTTGAGCACAATCTGTATCTCCTCATGTGGGTCAATAGGTGCTACAAGTATTGATCTGATACCCGTAAGATTAGCTCCGATGATATCTGTAAATATCTGATCTCCCACAAAAAGAGTGTTTTTCGTATCTGTGCCAAGCCTCTCCATTGCTGTACGATAGCCTGATGGCTTGGGCTTTCCTGCTTTGTAGATATACTTTATCCCAAGTTGCTTAGCAAAGCTCTTCACACGCGGCTCTTTGTTGTTTGAGAGCACAAGGCACGAAAAGCCAAGCTCCTTAAGGTGCTTAAACAAAGCAATCGCCCGCTCATCAGCAGGCGAACCATGAGTCACAAGGGTGTTGTCGATATCAAAAATAACGCCCCTGTAGCCCTCCTTATATAATTTATCAAAATCTATGCTGTATGTCGAGTCAATGTACTCTCCCGGGTATAAAAAACTCATAGTATAAAATTCTCTGTCTCCCTGTTAATCTGTTCATTCAAGGCTGCCTGCTGCATAACGGTGACATCCGCACTGCCAACAAAACGCTGATACTGCTGCAATACCTTATCCTTGTCTAAATCGGATACAGCCTTTGTGACATCAAGTGTGCTGATATCACTGTCAGCACCCTTAAGCTCATAGCTCGCATTGGAATCATATGTATTTGCATAATCAAGCGAGGTAAAGCTCTGCCTTGCCCTTGCAGCCTCATAATCAGCCGTATCATCAGCAATGGATTGCTGTGAAGCTGTGTCATCCACTGCCTGCTTCGAACTCATAATCTGGCTGTTTCTAAGCTCGTTTACCCTTATGGAATTGTATGAATAAAAGCCTTCGCTCGGGCGAATACCGGAAATGTTCATACGCACCTTCCTATCCTGTTCTACATAAATCCTGCTGCCTAAACACTATTTGGTGTCAAGCATCTTTTTAAGCTCTGTCATAAATGTATTGACATCCTTAAACTCTCTGTAAACCGACGCAAACCTCACATATGCTACCGCATCAAGGTCCTTTAATCTGTCCATAATCAGCTCTCCGATGAGTGATGTAGAGATTTCCTTTTCCTCTCTGGCAAAGATTTCTATCTCGACCTCATCTACAAGCTTTGAGATTGTATCTGCTGAAATCGGTCTCTTGTGACACGCAAGAAGCACACCCTTTTCAATCTTGGAGCGGTCATACTGCTCTCTGTTGTTATCCTTTTTTATAACGATGAGCGGGATTGTCTCCACCTTCTCATATGTAGTGAAACGCTTGCCGCAATCATCGCACAGCCTTCTGCGCCTGATAGAGCTGTTGTCATCAGCCGGTCTTGAGTCTATTACCCTTGTGTTGTCACTACTGCAAAATGGACACTTCATGCTGTACCCTCCGTAGGTATCATATAGTATGAAGAAGCAAAATATCTTTGTTTCTCATTATAATACTTCAAATCATCATCTGTATTTAAAAAGACCTATACATATTTTAGTATATATATACTAATTTTCGTTGTCAATATGTTTTGTACTGATTTTGACTTTTTTATAATTTTTTTGTATTTATAAAATCATAACAGCTTGCGCCGCATATCAGACTCACATATATTTACCAATATTATATCGGGTCCAATCTTCACAATCTTAACCCATGGAATACAATATTCGTAATCCCTGCAAAATATTCCCATGTATTTTCCCGGTCCCGGCACGATAATCGCACAGATTTTGCCGCAGACCGGGTCAAACTCCAAATCCCGCACATGCCCTATGAACCTGCCCTCCTCCACGCTCACAACCTCTTTTTCGCATAAATCCAGAAAACGCATAAAACAGACCTCCCTTGGTCTATCTTATGCGTTTCTTTTTGATTTTGTGCTTATAAAAGCGTTTTATTCATAAAATTATACATTAAATCTGAAAAGAATTACATCTCCGTCCTTAACAACGTACTCTTTTCCTTCCATGCCTACGATGCCCTTTTCTCTTGCGGCTGCAAGGCTTCCGTTGTCGAGAAGATCCTGATAATTGACTACCTCCGCCTTGATGAAGCCACGCTCGAAGTCAGTATGTATCTTGCCGGCTGCCTGTGGTGCCTTTGTGCCCTTCTTTATGGTCCATGCACGGCACTCATCCTCTCCTGCTGTGAGGAAGGAAATCAGTCCGAGAAGTGAATAGCTTGCTGCTACAAGCTTATCGAGACCGCTTGACTCAACACCTAAATCCTCAAGGTACTCCTTCTTTTCGTCCTCATCGAGATCTGCAAGCTCCTGCTCAATCTGTGCACAGATAACAAATACCTCTGCGCCCTCTTCCTTTGCCATTTCTCTTACCTTTGCAACATGCGGATTGCTTGCGCCGTCATCTGCGAGGTCGTCCTCTGATACGTTTGCTGCGTAGATGGTAGGCTTTGCTGTAAGGAGATTATAGCCCTTGAACCAAAGCTGTGCATCCTCATCATCAGGCACTTCAAAGGTTCTGGCCATCTTTCCGTCCTCAAGATGAGCCTTTACTGCCTCAACAAGCTCAAGCTCCTTTGCAAGTGTCTTGTCCATTCTTGCCTGCTTTGCAATCTTTGCAATTCTCCTGTCGAGAATCTCAACATCTGAGAAAATAAGCTCAAGATTGATTGTCTCGATATCTCTTGCAGGGTCTACAGAGCCATCTACATGGATGATGTTTGTGTCCTCAAAGCAACGCACTACGTGTACTATTGCATCTACCTCACGGATATTTGCAAGGAACTGGTTTCCAAGTCCCTCACCCTTACTGGCTCCCTTCACAAGACCTGCGATATCAACAAATTCGATTGTTGCAGGTGTAACCTTCTTTGTGTGATAGAGCTCTCCGAGCTTTACGATTCTCTCGTCAGGCACTGAAACAATACCTACGTTTGGGTCGATTGTGGCAAAAGGATAGTTTGCTGAAAGCGCTCCTGCCTTTGTGAGTGAGTTGAATAATGTAGACTTTCCGACGTTCGGAAGTCCGACTATGCCGAGTTTCATGGTATATATATCTCCTTTAAATTGATTTCATATGTATTTTGTGTATCGGATGTTTGTTGATACAACTATGTAGTGTACCACATTAACGGAGATTTGTACATAATCTTACGCAAATCCCCATTCGTTATATCCATTTTCTTACGCAAATCCCCATTCATTTCTTCCGTTGCTGTTCTTCTTTCACAGAAAAAACCTCCCCTCACATAACCTGATGTGCGGGAAGGTTTTCACATTTTATTATTCACTTACCATCTCATCGCACTTAATCTGCTCGATATGTATGGCAAGATAGCCTGTTTCATTGTCCAAAAACTCATGATTTAAGTCCTTTCCAAGCTCCTTACATATCTCACTGGCCAGTGTGAATGACTCCGGATAATTTTTCTCGATAAACTGATTGAGATCAACCTTTAATTTCTCTCCGGTCGCGGCTCTTGATACCATGTGGCGTATATGGTTCATGAGGCGGTTGTATGCCATAGTAGTGACATCTATGTGCTTTCCAATCTTTTCCTCTATAAATGTGGCGCATTTTCGAACTGCTGCCGCCATCTCCATGGCATCCGATACCTTTGAATTGTTTAAGGATGTATGAATATGAAGAGTAATGTAGCCAATCTCATCATCAATTATATCAATTTGTTTTTTATCCTTTAGTATGTGGCGTATATTCTCAGCTATCTTGTACTCCTTATAAAACATCACACGGATGTCATCGTTTAAAGGATTGCTGATCTGTTCTGCATTTTCCATACGCTTTACAGCAAATGCTATATGATCTGCCATAGGGAACAATATGCTTCTGTCTATATGTCCAAACTCATGCTCTGCATCATCGAGCAGTGTGTTTGCGATTTCAAGATACTCCGGCTCAATGGATTTTACTATATCCTTCGCCGGACCTCTGTCCCTTGTCTGGGTCAGCTCATACAGTGAATCCTCTTCTGTCGGCTCGACAGACTGTGTGATTTTCTTTCCAAAGCCCACACCCTTTCCGACTATCAGATATTCCCTTGCGCTCTTGTCCTTTACCGCAAGCACTGTATTGTGATTTAAGACCTTTGTGATTCTGTACATATCGTTCCCCTGACATCTTATTACTTCTCGTAGGTGTCAACTGCGTAGAGAGGCTCTCCTGCCTTAATTGCTCCGTCTGTGATAAGGCGGATTTTCTGATTATCCTTTAGCTCTGTGCAGATGACAGGAGTGGTAACTGATGGTGCGTTCGCCTTTAAGTAGTCAAGGTCAAGCTTCATGAGCACATCGCCCTTATTAACATGCTGCCCTGCCTCAACCTGTACATCAAAGCCTTTGCCCTCGAGTTTTACCGTATCAATTCCTACATGGATTATCATACCAATTCCTGAGTCGGTTGTAAATCCCAAAGCATGCTTTGTATCAAAAACGAATAAAACCGTTCCATCCTCAGGTGCTACAACAACTCCCTCCTCAGGTGTAACTACAGCTCCGTCACCCATCATTTTGCTTGCAAATGCCTCATCCGGTGCTGTCGAGAGGTCAGCTGCTACTCCTGTCATAGGACTTGAGATGATAACTGTACTTGTCGGCTCTTTTTCAACATTCGAACCCTGTGCTTTATCAGAAGCGGGGGTTGAATCAGTGGTCGAAGCTGCATTTTCGTTCTTTGCTTCATCTGCGCCTGCTATATTATTTTCTACTGCATCATCCTCGAAGTGCTCCTCTGTCACACTCGCAAGATAATCCTCCAGGTCTGATTTTATCACTGTTACTCTTGGTCCATAGATAATCTGTACGCCCTGTCCCTTGTGCACGACTCCTGATGCTCCTGTTGATTTAAGAAGCGCATCGTTCACCTTGTCAGGGTCAATTACTGTGATACGAAGCCTTGTCGCACAGCAGTCCACATCTGAGATATTGGCTTTGCCGCCGAGACCTCGTGATATGGTCTGTGAGAGTACGTCTGCTGCAGCTGCTTCTTTTCCGTCAGAAGACTTTACGTCCTTAGCAGCCTTTCTTGCGTTTACATCTGCCTTGGTGTAGAGCTTTGTCTCTGTATCATCATCCTCACGACCCGGAGTCTTGAAGTTAAACTTCTTTATTAAGAAGCTGAAAATAAAGTAATACAGCAGGAAATATACTATTCCAACCGGAATCACGAGCATCCAGCTTGTCTTTTCATTGCCCTGTAATATACCAAACAGGAAGAAATCAAGTAATCCGCCCGAGAAAGTAAGTCCTACAGCAATGTTTAAAATATGCGCTATCATGTATGCGCTTCCTGCGAGCACTACCTGTACTGCAAAGAGAGCCGGTGCTACGAAAAGGAATGAGAACTCAAGAGGCTCTGTGATTCCTGTAAACATACATGCAAGTGTTGCTGAAAGTAAAAGGCTTCCTGCCTGTTTTTTCTTTTCCGGCTTTGCACATTTATACATTGCAAGCGCTGCTCCCGGAAGTCCGAAAATCATGAAAATGAACTCTCCCGAGAAATATCTTGTGGCATCGGCACTGAAATGTGCGATGTTTGCAGAGTCTGCAAGCTGTGCGAAGAAGATGTTCTGTCCTCCCTCAACCATATGTCCTGCAACCTCCATCGTTCCACCGACTGCTGTCTGCCAGAACGGCATGTAAAATACATGGTGCAGTCCGAATGGAATAAGTGCTCTCTTTATGATACCAAAGAGAAGTGTTCCGAAATATCCTGTTCCTGTCACCACTCCTCCGAGTGCATAGATTCCGTTCTGCACTGTCGGCCAGATAAAGTACATCAGGATTCCTACAAACAGATATACCACTGTTGAGATGATAGGCACAAATCTTGTTCCACCGAAAAATGACAATGCATTCGGCAGCTCAATCTTGTAGAAACGGTTGTGCAGTGCTGCCACTCCAAGTCCTACGATAATTCCGCCAAACACGCCCATCTGCAGCGACTGGATACCGCATACTGATGTGATGGTTCCATCAAGCACATCCTTAGCAATGCTTCCGTCTGCAAGGATTTTTCCGGAAATCTTGAGCATCGCATTGATTGATACATTCATAACAAAGTATGCTATGACTGCTGAAAGTGCTGACACCTCTTTTTCCTTCTTTGCCATTCCGATTGCTACTCCGACCGCAAAAATGAGCGGAAGATTATCGAATATGGCACTTCCGACCGCATTCATGATTACAAGAAGTGCATGGAGTATAGTCTTATCTCCGAGCAGCCACTGTAAACCATAGGTCTCAATTGTTGTGGTGTTGGTGAATGAGCTTCCGAGTCCTAAAAGCAAGCCTGCTACCGGAAGGATTGCGATTGGAAGCATGAAGCTTCGTCCTACTCTCTGCAGGACACCAAAAATTTTGTCTTTCATGAGCTTTTCCTCCTATAAATGCGGGTATGTATTGATTTGCACCTATCATTCTTTTTGCTCCAGTGGCAAAAAAAGAGGCACTTATCATACACTAACCCTGTTAAAAGTTATGTACGACAAATGCCTCCCTAAAAGTAACACGTCTGTTTAAGTTTATATCACAGAACATTTATCATTTCAACACAATTTCGCCTCGAATTTATTTTTTGTTAATCATGCTGTTTTTATACATGTTTTTTTGTGAATTATGTCTAATGTCTTTTTTCTCCAGACGCCTCCATGTCTCCATCACCATAAAACATTCTTCCCCAGTGATGCCCTCTGATGAATACACAGCCTTTTGTATGATGCGCATGTACTCGTCCCAGTGGATTCCGCAATAATCCGGTCCGCAGTATTTTTCCTTAAGGTTAGCCAGATAAAGCTCATCTGTCCTGTTTTTTGAAGGATGTCCCAGTCCTTTGTAGATGCGGTTGTTTATCATTATTGCTGCCCTGCTGTAACGGCCTTTTTTCACCCTTTTCGCAAGTCTTGCTTCCCACAAAATATTTCTTCGCCTTTTGATATAAACTATGATGGCTGTAAGTGCAGTCAGAAAAATCACACAGAGTGAGGTTTTTAAAATCACCGGTGGTATATGAAGTCTCGTTTTTGAGTTCTGAGCATCTGTACGTTTATCCGCACCTGACTGTGAACCATAAGCATTCTCACTTTCATCATTTTTTACATCTGTATTTTCTGTATCTTCATTTTCTGCATCTTGATCTGCTGCATCTTCATATGCATTATCTTCATTTACCGCAGCATCATTCATATTCTCAGTATCATCCAAAGCATCACCGGCATTCGTTTTCTCTCCTTTGACACCAATATAGTCAAACGGATTCTCACCTGTCACATACTCAAAATATCCCGGTGTCATCTCCACCGGAATCCATCCGAAATCATCCAGATATATTTCAACCCAGGCATGCGACTGCGAATCCTTCACCTCGCATATATCCTCATCATTTTCACCGGATTTGAAGCTGTCCTCCTTTGCACAGTATCCGCTTACATAGCGGCATGGAACGCCCATCTGTCTGAGTATCATCGTGCCAGCCGATGCAAAATGCACACAAAAGCCCTGCCTGCTATTTGAGAGGAAATTTTCAACCACATCCTTGCCGCCTGCGGAAGGAGGATTTTTGCTGTACTTAAAAGCCTTAGATGTCAGAAACTGCTGCACCAGTTGAGCTGCCGCAATCCTGTTGGCATCATTTTCTCTTATATAGCCTGTGTACATCATATTACTTGTGAGCTGTCCTGTCCTAAGAAGCAGCTTGGCATCTTTTGCAACAATCCCGTCACCGCCCTGCTTTTCAGTATAGTTTTCCATTACATAATCATTGTATGCCGCATAGAAATCATTGTTGACCTCAAGAGGCTGCTCAGGCTCAAGGATAGACATTTCCAGACTACCATCGAAAAAGCCGGGACACGCCGATACCTCGATAGTCTTTGTTGCTTTATCCTTTGTGATAACAAAGTCTTCGTCAAAATCTATATCGCCCTTGGCATCTATACTGTACGGGTCGATACAGTACGGCAAATAGGCATATTGAGTGGAAAGCTTCTTCATCGTGATTGTATACTTTTCGGTGGCCGGATTGGTCTCATCATCATAATAACCATCAAGCAGCGTGGCTAATCCGATTGTAGTCTGCCAGGCTGTCATCCTTGAAGCATCGTGATACTCTTTTTCCATCCCGGAAAAATCAGACTTTTTAATCCATCTGCCATTCTCATAGGTATCACCGTAGAAGCTTCTCAGATAAATATTAGAAGGTACTCCTGCCTTTGCTTCTACCGTCATCACTGTTTTTTCACTGTAGCTTGGATAGTGATTGCTAACCGTGCCATCCTGTAAATCAATTCCCACGCTAAAGAATGACTTTACGCTGCCCTCCAAGTCCTTTTGAAAAGCAAGCATCTGTGGCTTTTTGTCGGCAAGTGTATCAGCAAGAGGTTTAAACGCAAAAACACATATAAAAAGTATTGCCGACACTGCTGCCATGTACAAAAATACCGACGCTATTCTTAAAGCCTCATTGCCATGTGCACTGCCATTTGCGTCATATCCGGCCATTGTGCGTGCACTGCCATCTGCGATAAAACACCATAGTGTACACAGCGTGAGCATAACAACCTCGCTGACACTTGGGCTTTTGCCTATGCACAGCTGTACCGCAAGCATAAGCGTTGGAAATAATGTGAGCATGCGTCTTCTTTTAATTTGAACCGCCAGTGTCACAAGAAAAAGCATCACTATAAACGATACAAAGCCAACAAATGCCCCCGCAAAGGCTTTATCGCCCTTTGGACAGACAAATGAAGTGCCATAGTACACATTTATTATCTCAAGATACCTGCCCTTTACATACAAAAAGCCGTCTTTTATATGCTCTGCAGCCTGCCAGTTTGCAATAAACACTCCAAGCAAAAATACAAGCAGCAGCCCCGTATTTATCGCATGGCGCACCCATTTTCTTGTGTCAAGCGATGTAAGCCTGTTTATAAAGCCGCTTATCACCGAAAAAATAAACAGCCATACATACACATAATATTGGCATCTCACATGTGAAACGGTCGTATTCACAACAGACACTGCACACGCCGTAAGAAGTACTGCTGCAGCTGCATTGGCAAGCTCTGTAAGCAGGACACCAAGCACTGTAAATGCATTATTATAATCAGGCTTTATCTCATTTGTGTCAGATCTCTGCCATCTGCTTTTCCTAAATGACAATCTCGTTTTTTTCATCCGCTCTGCCAACTATCTCCTCTCCCCTTTTTATCTGAAGCTTTCCGTCCACGCTAAGCAGACACACAAGCTTTTCTGCCCGGTACTTTTCCTCATACAAAAAAAGTGCATCATTCTTTGTATCCGGCTTTATTTTAAGAAAACTGTTCAAAAATATGTAAAAGCCCTCCTCGTCATCCACTCTGGCTCTCACAATATCGTTAATGGCGGTATCATACCATGCCACATAATGAGAGCATTTTTGATCCATAAGTGAAAAGGAAAGTGAGACAAGAAGCTTCATAAAAGCATCCGCCTGTCTGCCTTTCTTTATTTCCCTTAAATCTGCTACTATGGCCACCGCACATGCCTTTGGCAGGCTGTTCTCCTTTACCATCAGCTCATCAGTCCTTGCAGAAAGCTTCCAGTGCACACTCTGCAGCCTGTCACCGTTTTGAAACTCCCTGACATCAAACACCTCCGACGGATCATATCCCGGTCTTAAATCATCATAGATATCAGAATCCCCAAAGAAATTTCTCACTCTGTCCGTTATCCTGACAGGAATCTCATCAATCTGCGGCATCACCTCAACATTTGCATATTTTTTAACTCTTTTCGTGACATAAAAAAGCCTCGAAAAATCATATAGCCTTATCCTTACAAGCTCAAATTCATAATTGCCGCATAGGTTCACGCTGTACAAAAAATCACTGCCTCCTGACAGCCATTTTGTACTTTTTTCGCCGGATAAATTATTTTTCACCGTTACACGGTATTTTACACCATCAAAGCCTGCCTCCTTCAGCCGGCAGGAAAGACTCACCCTGATACTCTCGCCCTGTGTGGCGATAGCTATCGGAATGTTTATAGTTGCCACTGCCCGGTGCACCTTTACAAGCAATGCTATAAATGTCAGCACCATAAACACACACATAAAGCAGCCAAGCAGTGCCAGCGCAGCATTACCGTATATCATCGACATATAAAAAACTATTGCCGCAGTAATTATTCCTATCAAAAAACTAATCACGATTACCTGCCTTTTTCACATAAGTTGTCGGCTGTTTAACAGCCTTTAGTATCTCATCTATCACTGAAAGCTCTGATACATGTGATACTCTCGCCTTGGTATTTAGCACGATTCTGTGCTTTGTCACATCCGCAAATACAGAAACCACATCAGATGGTATGACGTAGCTTCGCCCACTCAGATACGCATATGCCTTTGCCATCCTCACACACGCAATCGTACCTCTCGGACTCACTCCCAGCTCAATGTACGGACTTGTCCTTGTCGCATCAACCAGATCCACAATGTACGAATAAATACTGTCATGTATAAACACCTGCTCGACATCAGCCTGCATCTCAACAAGCCCATGCGCATTCATAACAGGCTTTATCGTATACTCATCTGCCTTTACACTTTTGCCCTTTGCGATATCCACCTCTGCTTCATGTGAAGGATATCCCATGCTCATGCATATCATAAACCTGTCAAGCTGTGACTCCGGCAACAGCTGTGTACCGGCGCTGCCCTTTGGATTTTGAGTGGCCATCACTATAAACGGCTCCGGGACCTTCCTGCTTATTCCATCCACAGTGACATTTCCTTCCTCCATAACCTCCAAGAGCGCAGACTGTGTTTTGGGACTTGTCCTGTTAATCTCATCTGCCAGAAACAGATTACACATCACAGCGCCCTCGCGGTACACAAACTCTCCGGTCTGCTTCTGATACATCGAAAAGCCAAGTATATCCGCAGGCAGCACATCCGGAGTGAACTGTACTCTGTGATTTACAAGAGCCATCGCCCTTGAAAAAGCTACTGCAAGCGTAGTCTTTCCCACTCCCGGCACATCCTCAAGCAGTATATGTCCACCTGCCAAAAAGGCAGCAAATGCCTTGATGATACAATCATCCTTGCCCTTTACTGCCTTTTTTACTTCGTCTATCACTAACTGTGCATTATTCATTTGTCTTATCCCCCGGTTAATCATTTTAAACTGCCGATGATTATCTTCATCATCTTATTCATAAACAGCTACATTTATTTTACATAGTTTGCATAAATATTTCAACTTTTATCCCTCAAATTAAACAATTCTTAAACCTTATTAATCACCGCTGCTACACGGTTCCTGTGATGACAAGCGTGCTCTCGCCCGGTGTGACAACCCACGCTCCTGTCGTACTATCCTGTGTGTAGGTTGCCGCCGGAACAGTGATTGCACCTGCAGTGCTAGAAAATGTGCCTGTCGCCTCATTGTAAGTGTAATCCGTAGCTGCAGTCCAGGCTGTGCCGTTTAATGCCGCTGTAAGATTACTAAGAACCGGAGCAAATGTGTCTGTTATAACCACTCCTGTGGTATTGGTAGCTGCAACACTTCCGTAGTTTTGAATCCTGAAGGTATAGGTCAGTGTACCGTTTTCCGTCACTGGAACAGGGCTTACAGACTTTGTAATTGCAAGATTTGGTGCAGCCTCGGCATTTACTGTCTCTGCTGCTGTGACCGGAGTGATTCCTGTGCCGCTTACTGTAGCGGTGTTTGTGACAGATGCCTCTGTGCCAAGAGGAGCATACTCATTTAACGCTGCCTCATAGATGACAGTTGCATTACCACCTGCCGGGACATTTATGCCTGTGATGCTAAGAGGCGGTCCCTGGGTTACTGCAGGCGCTGCCTGGAGTGTGCCGTTTGTATAGTATTTTACGGTGTTATTCACATAGGTTAATGGTACAAGAGTGTTGGTGTTAAAGGTATAAGCACCTAGATTGTCAGAAAGTGTCAGACCGTTTATTGCGGTATTTCCGGAGTTTACGATACTCACCACATAAGTTATTGTATCGTTTTGATTGTAGGTGTTTTTGACTGCTGTTTTCGTAGCAGAAAGCACCTCCAGTATTTCTCCGACTGCTATATTTGAATTGGCTACATTGTTGCCATAACGAAGCTGTGCCTGATTAGTAAATCGTGCCATATATTTTCCATCCTTTCATATATTCAGGTATGGTTTAATATATGACACAAATCTACAAATGACACAGATTATCTACTGTCCTGTTTATTTTTCTCCACATCAGCCTTTTTGATAAGCTCAAGAAGCTTTTCAAGCTCCTCCTCATCCACACCGGTGTAGCCTGAAAGCTCACCAATGCTCGGCTCACAGCCCTTATTAGATTTGAACTGCTCCACTGCACGGTTTACTAAGGAAACCTTTCCTACCACAGTATTCTCGCTCTCAGCCTCACCTGTCTGCTCTCTGATACAAGCTTTCATAGACTCCTCTATGGCATCCAGAAGCTCTTTTTCCACATCTATCTCATCCCCGCAGCCGCAGAGCTCGGTAAGGCACATGAAAAGCCCCATGTTTCCTTCCTGCACTACGTCCTCAAAGCCCTCTGATGTAACTGCAAGCTTCTTTGCCATGGCAAGTACACTTTTGAGCCAGAAATTTGATATAGTGTGTATCACACTCTCATCACCTGCGAGCAGCTTTTTGTACATATCATCCTGCTCGGCCTTTGTGTAATCAGGTATCTCTTCAAGCTCCTCAAGATACATCCTAAACATAGGTGAATCCGGTATGAGACTGTCCTCATCTATGTCAGGCTCAGCTTCATTATCCTGCTTGGCCTTATTATTCTTTCCACCTGCTATGGCATCCATCGAATCGCCTTCTGAGTAAATTATATTGTTCAATGCAGCATTTTCAGACGCTTCATCCCCATGTAATTCGTCCTCATTTGATTCATCCTCATAATCGCCTGCACTCTCATTCTCCTGCTCATGCGGTGTGATGAGAAATTCAAATACCATGTCCTCCTGTGCCTTATTGAGCTCCATATCCTTAAAATAAGACATGATTTCATCTCTGCCTATCGGCTCCGCTGAAGTACGGATAATCTCGGCCACGCTCTGTACTGTCTCTATAAAAGTATTCTGATCTAACATGTTTTACACTCTCCTGTCTGATTTCCAAAAAATACATAACTATATCAATCCCTGGATAAAAATAAACAAAATTAAAAGCGGCAGTATGAACTGAAAATACGGCTTAAGCTTCCTTGAAATCTTAAGTCCTGCTCCTGTATTTGCCTCATCTATATACTTATCAAAGCCCCAGCCCCACTTTGTCACGCAAAAAAGCAGATAGACAAGGGAGCCAATCGGAAGAAGCAGATTGCTTACCATAAAGTCCTCGCTGTCAAGCACATCCCTGCCTCCTATGAGGTGCAGATTGCTCCACACATTGTATCCAAGCACACACGGCATACTTGCAATGAGAATTATCACTCCATTTACGAGCGCAGCCTTGTTTCTGGACCAGCCAAACATATCAATGGCAAATGACATGATATTCTCAAATACTGCGATAACGGTTGAAAAGCTTGCAAAGGTCATAAACATGAAGAAAAGGCAACCCCATATACGGCCTCCCTGCATATTTACAAATACATTTGGCAAAGTGATAAAGATAAGGCTTGGTCCTGCGCCTACCTCCACCCCATAGCTAAAGCAAGCCGGGAAAATGATAAGACCTGACATGATAGCCACAAATGTATCAAGAGCACATATTTTGGCACCCTCACCTGTAAGAGTATGTTCCTTTCCCATATAGCTGCCGAATATCTCCATCGCAGCTACACCCAGACTCAGCGTAAAAAACGCCTGATTCATGGCTGCTGTTATGACATTCTTTATTCCAATCTCAGAAACCGCATCCAGATTTGGAACAAGATAAAATTTCACTCCTTCCAATGCCCCTGAAAGCGTGATACTGTGCACTGCAAGGACTATAATAAGTAAAAGCAAAGCACTCATCATAAATTTACTGATTTTCTCAAGTCCATTCTGCAGACCACGGCTGCACACCAAAAAGCCAAGTACTACCGTAATTATCATCCAAAAAGCCATCTGCTTTGGATTTGCAAGGAGGCTTCCAAATGCAGCTGCCGCATCATCTGCATTCATGCCTGATGTAAAATCTCCCTTTAGGAATTTAAAGAAATACGCAACCATCCAGCCTGAGACTGTTGTGTAATACATCATGAGCATGTAGCAGCCAAACATGGCTATCCATCCGTGAATATGCCATTTACTGCCCTCCTTCTCAAGTGCCTTGTAGCTCATCACAGCACTTTTTCTGCTGGCTCGGCCTACAGCAAGCTCCATGGTAAGCACCGGAAGCCCCATGCATACCAAAAATATAAGATAAAACAGCACAAAAATGCCTCCACCATTTTGCCCTGTCACATACGGAAAACGCCATACATTGCCTATGCCTATAGCGCATCCTGCACTTACCAGTATAAATCCCAGACGTGATTTAAATGATTCTCTTTTCATATTTATATATCTCCTATTGTTATTGCGTTACGTTATCACCCTGCTGTGAACATTGACTATTGCTTTGTGCTTTATTACTCTCCTCAAAGACTCGCAGCTCCTTTATTGCCTGTCCACCCATCAGATAGAGAATACCTGTATTGAATATAGTCATAAGGCCGATTCCTACATCTCCGAGATCCCAGACAAATGTGTATGCCGCGATACCGCCTACAAACAGCATAACAAGAGCCAGCACCTTGTACATGGTCTGTGAAATCCAGTTATCCCCAAACAGGTACGCAACATTACTCCTTGCATAAAAAAGTATACCAAGGAAGGTGGAAAAGCTGAATAAAAACAATGTGACTGCTATAAAAATAACTCCAAAATCTCCAAGATGATACCTCATAGCTGACTGTAATAAATCCATGCCCTCTTTCCCTGCCACTATATTCTCCGGTGCAGTGAGCATGATCATTGCCGTACAGCTGCAAATCACTATCGTATCTATAAATACACCGAGCGCCTGCGTCAGTCCTGCCTTTACAGGAGTATCGCACTCTGCCGCCGCTGCAGCGCATGGAGCTGAGCCTGAGCCTGCCTCATTTGAAAAAAGACCTCTCTTTACACCATTCATGAGCACCGCTCCAAAGCCTCCCGCAGCCACCTGCCTGATACCGAAGGCTTCCTCAAATATCCTTGAAAAAACCGATGGCATCATACCTATATTTTTAATTATGATAAAAATGGTTATGGCAAAATAGCACACCGCCATGATAGGAACAACTATGTCAAGCACCTTTACCGTAGCATTTTTCCTAAGCACTATTACAGCAGCCACTGCCACCAGAATTATTGTAGTATAAATAGGTGGTACGCCAAATGCATTTTCAAAGGATGATGTGACAGAATTGCTGATCACCTGACTTATGCCACACCAGCAGATTAGTCCGGATATAGCAAACAAAACAGCTATAATAACATGTTTTTTCTTTTTGCCTGATTTATCCTCAAAGTAGTGGTGTATGTAATACGCCGGACCTCCTCGATAGCCTGAGTACAATGGATCCGGCTCCTTGTGAAGCTGTGCCAGTGTAGCCTCCACAAAAGCCGTGGATGAACCTATAATGGCTGTTATCCACATCCAGAAAACCGCACCTGCACCTCCCACTGATATGGCAGCCACAACACCAACCAGATTGCCCATGCCCACTCTCGTCGCCGTAGAGACAATGAGTGTCTGGAACGTGGACAGGCTGTCCTTGTTTTCCTTTTTGCCTGTCAGTGCCTTTATCATGTCCGGAAACATTCTGATTGGTAAAAGCCTTGTCCTTACAGTAAAATAAATTCCTGTCGGAATTAAAAGAATTATAAGCAGGGAGATTCCCACACTCCCACCGCCGGGCAGTGGAATGTGTATCAGATCTCCCCACAAAAAAGAATAAATTTTTTCAATAAGTGCTACTATCATAGTAAATATCGTCCCCTTAGTTTTCATTGCTTCAACGCATTAAAGATGAAGCCAGTATTACTATGATACAATATGAGCAGGAAACTTTCAATATATTCTGGTTTTTTCTTTCACAAACAGTAATAAATACACTATAAGTCCCTTGCATATGAGATTATAATTTCTTATAATGATATAGTTGAATATTCAAAAGATATACGCCCTGGGAGATAAATAATGATAAAACTAATAGCAACAGATATAGACGGAACACTTGTAAAGGATGGCTCACTGCTCATAGATCCTGAGTACATGTCTGTCATCGACAGGCTCATAGACAAAGGAATAATATTTGTAGTCTGTTCCGGCAGACAGTTTTCAAGCGAATTTAAGCTGTTTGCTCCGATAAAGCACAAGCTTTTGTATATAACAGACGGAGGAACAGTCGTGCGCACTCCAAAGGAAATCCTGAAAACCTATCCTATGGACGAGGATATATGGAAGGGCATGTGCCGGATGGTCCGTGATGAGCTGCCTGCATGCGATTACTTTGCTGCTACTCCTGATTTCTGCTTTGCAGAGGATGGTGGCAGCCCAGTCTTTCACCTGCTTCGTGATTCATACGGCTTTGAGATGCGTGAGGTTGATGACATCACAAGGCTTGACCGAAATGACATCATCAAATTCACTGTCTTTCATCCCGACAAATGTGAAGAGCTGTGTACACCGGTTTTCATTCCGGCATGGAATAAAAAAGCTCACCTGGCAGCCGCCGGCAAGGAATGGGTAGACTGCAACGCAAAGGGTGTCAGCAAATGGACTGCACTCTCATACCTCATAGACAGATTCGACCTGCTTCCGGACGAAGTATGCTGTTTCGGTGACAATCTGAATGATATTGAGATGCTTCAAAATGCCGGTATAAGCTACGCCGTGTCAAATGCCCGCCCGGAAGTTATCGCAGCCGCAAAACACACCTGTGCGCCTTACTGGGAAAACGGAGTACTTAGTGTTTTAAAGTCTTTTTTATAATTTTTTAAATTTTTCAAAAAAAGTACTTGCATTTTTGTAAAACCCTGTGTATAATATCATTTGTCCGTGTGACACAGATATTCACACAGATGTTTGCGCTTCTAGCTCATTTGGTAGAGCACCTGACTCTTAATCAGGGTGTGCAGGGTTCGAGCCCCTGGAGGCGCATTTTTTGTACCCAAATTAATTTACCAACACTTTAAAAGAAGCCGGATTTATTCCGGCTTCTTTTTACATATCTCTGTTTATATACATCTGTTTTTACTTTTTATCTGTTTTATTATCCAAAGCAGCTTCAATCGCATCAATCACAATCTTAAGAGCCTTGATCCTCGCATATTTCTTGTCGTTTGACTCAAGCACATGCCATGGTGCGTAAGTGGTATTGGTTTTCTTTAGCATCTCATTTACAGCAGTCTCATACAGATCCCATTTTTCTCTGTTTCTCCAGTCCTCATCGGTAATCTTCCATTGCTTTTCCGGAGTATTCTGGCGTTCCTCAAATCGAGCCAGCTGTGTATCCTTATCAATCTGCACCCAGAACTTTATGATGACAGCACCCCAGTCTGACAGCTCCTTTTCAAATTCATTAATCTCATTGTAAGCACGCTGCCATTCATTCTCGCTGCAAAAGCCCTCTAGTCTTTCTACCATAACCCTGCCATACCATGTCCTGTCAAAAATAGCTATATGCCCGGTCTTAGGAAGACGATTCCAAAATCTCCACAGATAGTGTCTGGCCTTCTCGTTTGGCAGCGGACTTGCAATCGGATGCACCTCAAAGCCTCTCGGATCCAGCGCCCCTGTGATTCTCTTTATATTTCCACCCTTTCCTGCTGCATCCCAGCCCTCATATGCTATGACAACAGGAATCTTTCGCCTGTATAGCCTGTTATGCAGCTCGCTAAGCTTAGACTGCAGATTTTTGAGCTCCTTTTTGTATTCTTCCTCAGACAGTTCCTTATCAAGTGATATCTCAGAAAGCTTTGGAATCTTCTCAAGCGGGAACACATTCTGTAACAGCGGCACAGCAAGATTACTGTTTTTAAGTGCTGTCTCTATTCCACTAACCAGCGTCTCCAGCACCTGAAGCTCAGCCCATTTTCTATTCTTTGCATCAACTATATACCAAGGATCTGCAGGCGAATTTGTATCATTCAGATATCTGTCAAACACATGCATACACTTGTCATAATGCTTATTCTGCCAGTCTTCATCTCCACTGACACGCCATCTGGTATCCTTATTCTCCTTTAATACCTCAATACGTTTTTTTTGTTCCTTCCGGCTGATTTGGAAGAAAAATTTCATAACAAGATAACCATTGTCAGTCAGCTGTCGCTCGAAGCGCTTCACGCTTTCAATTTTCTTCTTGTACTCCTTCTCTCCTATCTTGTCGTGCAGTACATCCTTTACTACCTCATCCATCCAGCCCGAATCAAGAAACTCAAGCTTCCCCTTTGCCGGAATCTTTACAAAATACCGATATAAAAAAGGCTTGCGTCTTTCCTCCTCTGTCGGCTCGTCCATGGTTGCGACCTTGAAAAATCGCGGATCAATATTCTTGATTACCTTACCGAGCACACTGCCCTTTCCTGCAGTACCCCAGCCCTCAAACAGCACAAGTACAGGCAGTCCATGCTCCTTAATCTGCATCTGAAGAACAGACAGCTTAGAGCGTGCTGCATGCAGGCGCTCATCCAGTTCTTCCTCCTCCGGAATTTGTGGTTTAATCCAGTTTTCTAACATGTAATTACCTCCCAAATATATAATTTCAGCCATAAAACCGCTACATCACTATATTAGTATAGCTTTTTTCAGGCTAAAATACAATCTTCACACTATATTTGTTTCAGTTCTCTGCTTCTCCAATATTTGTCATTTTAAAGCCCTCTCCGTGCACCTCATGAGACTCAACAACCACAATAAAAGAGTCCGGGTCTGCATCTTTTACGGATTTACGCACCTGGTACATTTCCTTACTGTTGCATGCACACATTACCACCTGAATATCGTCCTGCTTATATCCTCCCTGCGCCTTAAGAATAGTGCTTCCGCGCTGACTGCATTCATCAATTACATCGCATATTCTCTTTCCATTTTTTGTGACAATAAAGGCTACTTTGCCTGAATTCATACCGTATATCATTTTATCAATAACAACCGCAGACAATATATTCACTATCATGCCATAAATCATTCCGTCAATATCCCGAAACAAAAGTCCTCCAACCAGAATAATTCCGACATCAGTAAGAAAAGAGATGTTGCCCATCGATAAATGAGGCCGCAATGCTTTTACAGCCATGATGATAAAATCAGCTCCTCCTGTTGAAGAATTTCTTGTATAAATCATGGCATAGCCTATTCCGCAAAATACACCTGTGCACAATGCTGCAAGCAGTCTGTCGCCCTGATACACCGGAAATAACGGCGCAACATAGTCAACAATAAAAGAAGACAAAAGCATGCATCGTATTGAGCTGACAAAAAATTTCCTGCCCAATAATTTGCAGCATAGTATCGCAACCGGAATATTAAGCAGGACCGTTGATAAACCAATGGAAATATTAAACAGCCGGTATAAAATAATCGAAATACCCGAAAAACCTGTCATAGGAAACTCTGCCTGCAGGGCGAAGTTATATATACCTATTGCATAAAAGATGCTTCCCGCAAGCTCCCACATAATCTGTACCAATAATTCTTTTTTCTTATTCATATTGCATCTATCCTCCAAAATAAATAAGCGCCCGGAAACAAATCTTACAGTGTAAATTACTGCACCTACGATTTGCTCCCAGACGCTTTAACCACTCATCCGGTGAAGAGTGAACGTTTTCTGATGTATGCAATTATTATATTTGAGATGTTAAATTAAGTCAAGCCGGAATCATCAATTTTCCAGATATCTATAGGAAGTGATTGGAGAAGCCATAGACTTATACCCTCCATGGATATAGAAGGTGCTGTCATGAAATTCATTGACGCAAAACCACAAAGCACCACACACAGCAACAAAGGTACACTGCCTGCAGTTTCAGCAAACATTGCATCCAACATGTCGCAGTTTGAAAAGCTCATAAAATAATTAAGTATCACGATTTCATAAAAACAGCTCTTGTCATATACAAGAAACACATCTTTCATCCATATACCTCCCTATTCACTGGCAAATCAGCTTTCTGGGTTCTCCCAAAAGCGTATTGATCGAGACATCAAATTCTTTCGATAATAGCTTAAGTGTATCCGTCTTCGGAATGGTATCTCCATTTTCCCAACGTGATACTGCCTGCCTTGTTACCATAATTTTATCTGCCAGCTCGTCCTGTGACATTCCTTTTTCAGTACGAAGTTTCAAAATAATATTTTTGTCTCCATCGTCGTCACCTCCATAACCATATCATACAGATAAATTCATGTTCTGAAAAGCAACCTGCTTTATTTACAATTACAAATATCCAATTGATTCTTTGCATGCTTCACACATGTTCTCCAAAGTTTCATTCCAAAATAATCCACAAGAAATTCCGGGAAAGCACTGATAATAAACACTTTATTATTGCCTGCTAAAGCCTGTTCACACATAAAGATATCATGTGGATTTGCTTCATCTAAATACTGTTCATAAGAAATAACTTCCGCATTTCCTAACAGGCATGATATTCTCATTGAAAAAACATTAACGATTTCTTTCCATACATCTATATTGTAATCTCTAAAATGTGGATTCAGTGAATTTCTCGAAGATATATTCTTATATTCAGCAAGATCACTAATTTCTACAAAGCAATTATCTCCATTTCCGCATTTATCTGCTTCAAAATCTCGCAATGCTTCAACCATCGGATAACTGATATATAACTTTCCATTCTCAGTTTCATTATCAAAGCTTTCAAGCATCTGGTTTATCACATCACCGTCATCTGCCTTTCCCAAATTTGTCTGATGTACATCATAATCAAAGAAAAGAAACACCTCCGAAAAATCATCTCTTGATAATCCTTCCAATTGTTCTCTGATTTTCTTATTACTTTCCCTTAAGACCTCAATAATATCTGTGTCGAAATCATCCGCCTTGAGTTTCTTCCAAAGCATATAAATATTTTCTCCGGCCGGAAGCGTAATAATTTTTAAATTTCCATGCTTAAAGAACACCTTTGAAATATTATCAATAACCTGTGGTTCTCTGGCTTCTCCTTCAACTATAAATGCCTTATAGTCCTTATCTGCCATTAAACGCACCTGCCTTATACATTTTCTGAAGATTATGAGCCTGACGAAGCTCCTTTTCTGTCAACTCTGAAATTGCATTTATGCTATTATTCTCAAGAAGGAAATAGCAATCTGGTCTGAGTAAATCATTGCTCATAAGGTCTGTGTTGTGTGTAGTTGTAAATACCTGCACATCGCTAATTCTTCTAAGTCTCTTCTGAACTGACTCTGATAATTCATAATGGTAAAATGCATCAAACTCATCAATGAATACAAATGATGCTTTTTCCATACGGATATACCAGTAATAGAATAATGCAAGAGATCTGGTTCCTGTTGAAGCAATCTTGAAGAAGTCAGCATCTTTATTGTCGAAATGACAATATATAGCCTTTCTTCCATCGACCTCGCATCCATATAATTCATAATCGATATCATTTTCTTTTAAAAATTCTTGGAAATCCTTAACTTTGCCACTATTAACAATTCCTTCTGCAATGCTCTCTGATCCGTTCATAAAACCTTCATATCCACGGCTATCAAGTGAATAAAATAAAAGCATCCTCTCGACAAAATCAATAAACTTCTTAAATACCTGATTCTGAACATTATCTGAAAGAATTGAATTACTATTTACATATTTCACTCTCGAGATCGGGCTTTCATTTCTTATTGATGCATTCAAAGTATCTGATCCCTCAAGCAAAGTAAATCCATCTCTTGTCAGGAAGTCAAAGAAAATGACTTCTTTTCCATCAATGGACAAACTTTCACTCTTTAAGGAATTCACATCCATTTTACTGTACTTATATACAACTTCATGTCCATCGAACACGAATGTGTACTCAAACTCCGCAAAAGATTTCCTTCCACTCATATTCAGATAAAAATCATAGCTTCCCAGGAGTTTTTGCTTTTCAGTCAGATGAGTAATGATATCAAAGATAGCCAAACCAAGATTCGACTTTCCACAACTGTTGATACCATATATAATTCCCTTCGTTATGCAGCCATTCTCTATTATTTCAGAATTAAAGCTGTAATTACTGGGTGTTCCTATATCTAATGTGATTTTATCCTTAAATCCCTTGAAATTTTCGACACTAAATTTCTTTAACATGATAATCACCTTCCATTTCTTTTTCTTTATTATATGATTATCTGTAAAAAAGTTCAAGTCTATCCGTATTTTTTTTACGGCAATATCGAATTTTTGTTTCGAATATCACTCCCACGATGAGGCTTGATATGATCCACGACTGTAGCCATAGTGATATGACCCTCTTCATAGCACTTCACACAGAAAAGATCTGAAGCTTGCAAAAAAGCAAAATAAAATTCTTGATAAGTTATTTAAGGTAATAAAAAATCTCTATGATAAACTAATCATCCACTTGCGCCTCTTAAAAATAACAAGTGATACAACCAGCCTGAATATTTCTTCCGTGGTAAGCAGCGTGTACACACCTACAATGCCCCACTTAAACACATACGCTGCAAGCAGACACAGTGGGATTCCGATGCACCATGTGCCAACAATATCAATCACCATAATGATTTTGGTATTACCGCCGCTTCTTATAATTCCACCACCAAGTATCATATTTTCCACCTTGATTGGTGCATACAGGGCAAACACAATAAGCAGTATCTTTCCAAGCTCTTTTACGCTGCCATCTACACGATACAGTCCGGTATATACTCCTGCCAGAAGAATGAGCAATGTCGATACGGCTACCGCTCCGGCTAAGCCTGCATACATGATTTTCTTCGATTCTGTGTAAGCCTCATCGTATTCTTTCCTGCCAAGACTCTTGCCGACCATCACACCTGCAGCCGCTGACAATCCGCTAAGTGCTCCTACGATAAGTCCCTGTATCGGGCAGGTAAGTGTGTACGCCGCCAGGTTTGATGTGCCCAGATGACCATAGACAGCAGACTCCACATTCTGTCCTAGACTCCACAAAAATTCACTGATGAGAATCGGCATAATCATGACCAGATAATCCTTGATAGTAATTTTACTGAAATGCAATGACCATACCGGTTTATCTCCATCCTTTCTGATGCATAAAATAAATCCTATAACAATAAATACGAGGTTAAACAACTGCGAAATAAGTGTTGCAACCGCAGCTCCCTTTATTCCCATACATGGCAATCCCAATTTTCCGAATATCAGCAGATAATTAAGGCCTGTGTTTACTGCAACTGCCCCAAAGCTTGCTAAAAACGGTATCGTGGCATGCTCCTTACAGCGCAGCCATGAGGATAAAATATTGCTGACTGCCATTGGAATATAGGAAAACGCAACAATCCTGAAATATACCTCACCGGTATTTACAATACTCACATCCTTTGTGTACAGACCAAGAATCCACGACGGAAAAACTCCTGCTGCAAACAGGAACAAGGCTGATATCATAATTCCACAAATGAGACTCACATCAAAGCTGGACCATGCCTCCTTTGTATCCTCCGCACCAATAAACTGCGCGATCAGTATACCCGCAACCGTGCTCACTGCACCGATTACCACTGAAAAAATGAGAGAAAAATTTCCACATAATCCAACTGCCGATATATTAGTCTCTCCCAGCTGTCCTATCATAATCTGGTCTACAATTGAAAAGGATGCCTGCAGCATGCTTTGCAAGGTGACCGGAATTGCAATTTTACACAATGATTTCATAAACTTTGACATTATAATTTCCTCGTACTTTCTCTTTTTATTAACTCAACCGGCAACACAATTTCTGTCTCACATTCCGCACCATCGCGCATTGCCTCAAGGCACTTAATTGCAGTTTTGGCCCTAAGAGGCGCCTCCTGATGAATGGTTGTAAGCGCAGGATTACTTTCTCTGCTTGCCAGGTTGTCATCAAAACCTATTATCTGGATATCCTTTGGAATCTGTATGCCTTTTTCCTGCAAAAACCTCATAAACTCAAGTGCATAAAAATCTATCCTCTAAAACCCGGCCTTCATACTTTTCATTATCATTCACAACCACACCAATGATTCTTGAATTATTTCTGGCAAGCAGAATGCCTGCCATATTCGGGATATATCCTGAACGTTCAAGCTCCTGCTGGACACGTTTTACCGTCTCATCCGAGATCTTTTCTGTTTTGCCGTGAATCACCTTTGAGACAGTCGCTGTACTTAGGCCTAATGAATCTGCTACATCCGCAATCCGAACCCTGTTCTGTGTCATATCAATCTCCTCTTTTTTCTTATCTTCTGATTATATGGTACAACAGAAATGTATATTTTACAAAGGTTAAGCGTGTAACCCATCACAAAATCTGTGTTTGTTTTTTGTGATATTTGCACAACAAAAGGACCATGTATCTCTACATGATCCTTGCATCAACAATTTTGCTATTTTGATTTGTAAGCTCTCTGCATAAATTCAATCACTGCCTCTTTCGTCGGAATCGCAGGTATTCCACCTCGCTTTTGCACACACAAGCCTGCAACTGCATTTCCCAAAACAGCACACTTTCTGATTTCTTCCCATTCCATCTTTTCTACGGGCTTATTTATAGAAAGAATACTGCATAATACGCCTCCCCAGAAGGAATCACCCGCTCCGGTCGTATCGACTGCATTGGTCTGAAACGCTTTGATGATTTCTTTTCTGCTTTTTGTTGCCATAAGAACGCCCTGTTCTCCCAATGTAATGGCAACCAGCTTTGGTCCCATAGCAAGAATTTCTTCTGCAGCCTGCTCATAACTTTTAGCCCCTGTCAGGAGAATACTCTCTTCATCCGATACTTTCATGACATCTACCAGTTCTACAACAGACTTCATTTTTTTCACTGCATACTCTTTGCTCTTCCAAAGAGACGGGCGGTAATTTGGATCATATGAAATAAGTACACCCGCTGCTTTTGCCATTTTTACTGCTTCGATCGTTGCGCTTTCTGCCGGCTCGTCTGTCAGCGATAATGATCCAAAATGAAAAATTCTGCATCTGGAAATTAATGTCTGATCCAGTTCTTCTTTTTTTAACTGTGTATCTGCACCCGGTTTTCTTGCAAAAGAAAAATTTCTTTCTCCATTTTCACCGATTTCCACAAATGCCAGTGTTGTAAAATAATCTGGATCTTCGACGATAGCATCTGTATTGATTCCTTCCGTTTGCAGTGTCCTCTTTAAAAATTTACCATGCATATCGTTTCCAACTTTTCCAATAAAAGAGGTGCGATACCCAAAATGACTTGCAACTGTCAGAAGATTTGCCGGAGCACCGCCGGGATTCTGTTCAAACAGTTTTCTCCCATCCTGACTGTTTCCTGCTTCCGTAAAATCAATCAGTAATTCCCCCAATGCCACAATATCAACTTTTTCTTCCATTTTTCAGTTCCTCCACAATCTCGTTATAACGTTTTTTATTTAACCGGTAGAAAAATAATACAACCGCAGTCACAATCCAAAGTGCACCTGGAATCGTCGTAAATGCATGTTTCATAATTGAAAGTACAGTTGCATTTTGTGTCTGATTTGCAATATAACCACATTTTCCAAGTAATCCTGCTAAAAGTGCTGTTCCAACTGCCATTCCGATTTTATTTCCAAGTGAAATAAATGCATACTGAAAACCGTCATTTCTAAGTCCGGTTTTCCACTCCCCATATTCCACACAGTCTGGAATAATTGCATAGATTGCGGTATTAAATCCAGAGAAAAAGAACTGTGTGAGACCGGATAATGCATAAAAAACAGCCGGTGATTCTTTGGCATTGAAGAAAAACATAGACAACATGGAAATTCCTGTAAATAAAGCAAAGAGAGATGCTGTTCTTCCTTTGTTATTCAACCTGCGGAATAATGGTTGAAAACAGGCTGCCCCTATGATAGAAGGAATAATGATACACATCGAATAAGTTGTGTAGTAGGAGGCATTTCCTTCCACATATGTAAAATAATACAGAATATCTGCGTTTCTACCATACAGTGTGAATCCAAATAATATCTGTCCTGCCAATGCAAGAAGATATGGTCTGTTCTGCATGACTGCTTTCAACTGTATCTTTACAGAATTTTTTTCTTTTTCCGGAGTAATCACTGCCTCTTTCGTCTTCGCAAAGCAGAAGAAATGACAGGCTGTAAAAATACATCCATATATGACCGCAACCGTCAGATACCCTGTCTTTGCACTATGACTGCCGAATTTGCTGAGCAGTGGAACTGTGATAATATTTAACACACCAATTGCAATCATAGCTGCAACCGAACGTGATGTATTTATTTTTGCACGTTCATCAATATCCTGTGTCATAGCACCACACAAGGTTCCATATGGAATATTCACACAGGTATACCCCAAAACCAGCAGACAATATGTAATTACCATATAAATGATCTTTCCATTCTGCGGCCATTCGGGTCTTGCCCAGAATGTCATAACAAGAAGGATCGCTGTAATTGGTGCCGCTACTAACAGCCATGGACGGTACCGTCCCCATCTCGATTTTGTTTTATCCGTAAGTCCCCCGACAATTGGATCATTGATTGCATCCCAGAATCTTGAAAAAAGCATAAGTGCTGACACAGCCGCCATACTGATTCCGAACACGTCTGTATAAAATATCATCAGAAAATTGCTGACGAACATCCAGCTGAAATTACATCCAACATCACCAAACCCATATGCAATCTTACTGATCAGCGGTACTTTTCCATTTTTGTTTTCGCTACTCATATGTCCCTCCTATTTTTATCAGAGTTTCTGACAGAACTCTATTCTTTCCTCATTTGGTCCCTTAATCATAAAAAACTTCACACCCTTTTCCCAAAATGGCAGTTCTTCGATTCCATCTGTAATAACTGTGTATTTTTCATTGCAGATTTTCTGATACATACTTTCAATGTCTTCCACATCAAGTGCTACATGTTGGTATGCACCGTCTGACATTGCCGCCTGCCCATTTTCAAAAGTCTCTATACAGTAATTTTTTATCTGTAAAAATGCCACTTTTTCCCCTGCTTTTTCATTATATGACTGCATAATTACTTCAAATCCAAGACTCTTATAAAACTCAACTGTTTTCTGTAAATCGTTTGTCGGAAGCCCGACATGGGCAACTCCGACAATTCCATATTTATTTTCCATACGAACTCCTTACTTTTCACTGACGTTGATAATTACTTTCATCGTTGTCTCGCGGTTATCATCAATATACTTGTATGCCTTCAGATAATCTTTAAAAGCAAATGTCTTTGAGATGAGCGGTTTCAAATGAACTTTTCCCTCATTTACCAGTCTGATTCCATCTATGTAATCATCATGGCGGTACATCATCGTGCTCTTAATGTCAAGTTCGTGATCATTTGCCACTGCAAGATCTACTTCTGCCATTCCTGCAAAAACAGCCACAAGTACAATCGTGCTTCCTTTTCTTGCATATTTAATTGCCTGTCCCATTGTGATATTGTTTCCGGCACAGTCGTAGATCACATCCGCCTTATCCGGTCCAAATGCTTCGATCATTGCCTCACCGAAGTCTTTATTTAGGGTATTCACACACACATCAATTCCACATTCTTTTGCCTTTGCCAGTCTAAGATCACTGATATCTGTGATCATCACTTTCGCTGCCCCCATTCCTTTTGCTGCCTGTGCCACGAGATTTCCAATCGGTCCTGCTCCAAGGACTGCAATATTCATACCAGCCACATCGCCCATCTGTTTTACACCATGAACTGCCACAGCAAGAGGTTCGATCATAGCTCCTTCTTCATAGGACATATCTTCTGGAATAGGTGTTACTTTAGATGCATCCACTGCAAAATACTCAGATGCTGTTCCTGTCGTCTGAAATCCCATTACTTTTAATTCCTCACAGAGATTATACTTTCCATGACGACATGGATAGCAATGTCCACAATATACCTGAGGCTCTATCGTCACCTTCTGTCCCACATGAAACTCTGTGACATTTTTTCCAAGTTCTGTAATCTCACCTGAAACCTCATGTCCTTGTGTTACCGGATATTTTGTAAACGGATGTTTTCCATGATAAACATGAATATCTGATCCACAAACACCAATATTCATAATCTTTACCAAAACCTGATTTTCCTTTACCTCCGGAACCGGAACCTCTCTGAAAATAATTTCTCCCGGATTTGTCATTACCTGCTGTAACATAATTGTTTCCTCCTTTTTTATGTTGTTTTATTTTATGTTTTATAAATTGTTTTATTAAAGTAATTACATTATTGCCTTGTAAACACAAATTGTCAATATGTTTTTTCATATTTCTATATATTTCATAATTTCAAAATCTATTTTTTGTGTATTTTTCACAATTAACATGCAAAAAAAACGGAAAGGAAACCGTAGTTACTGTTTTCTTTCCGTTTTTTACTATAATATCTTTTTTTAATTTTACACAACTTCTCGTTTTTCACACATATAAAGCGGGCATCCGCATTCACTTTGCAACCTGTGAACAGTTACTACAATTCTACCATATGTTTTGTAAAAAAGTATTTCGCTGCTCCAACAGCTGACGCTTCTTTCTTATACGAACAATTTTTTAAGTATGAAACATCATGCTCAAAGCCATTATATGCCATCACTTTTTCTCCCAGTGGTATCATATAATCTGACAATACACCTCCCACATCACCTCCTAGTATGATATCCATATCATATGCCATCCGCAGATTTGATATCAAAACAGCAAGATGATCCAGATACTCATTCCATGTCTGCAAATTTTTTTCATCACCACTTTCAATTTTTTCCATAAAGGCATCCAGTGACTGCGTGTTATCTTGTGTCAGTACACTTGCAGCACAATATGCATCTGCACATCCTGATTTACCACAATAACACTTTCTTCCACCGGGAACGAGTATCATGTGACCAAACTCACCTGCTTTCTGGTTCTGCCCTCGAAACAGCTTTCCATCTATGCAGAATGCACCTCCTAAGGTGTGGTTCAAAGACAGATATATCGCATTTGGATACTTTTGCTTTTTTTCTGCAAGCATTGCAGCATTAGCATCGTTTTCAAAATATACCGGAATTTCCAGAGCCTGTTCTAAAAAGCGCAGACTATAATTCTCTATACCTAAAGCATGGGATTTTAAAACGATCCGTTCTTTCTGATCAATAATTCCCGGAATCGCCACTCCAATCCCAAGCAGCGTATCCTTCGCTAATTCGCCTTCAAGAAAAGTTTTGACCTTTTGTGCCACCTCTGTACAATAAGATAATTCTGTCGTAAATTTTAAGCGGATGCGATCTTTTTTTATAATCTCATCTCCAAGATTTACTAATACCATTTCTATATGATTCGCTGTAATCAAAATTCCCATTGCATGACAGTATGACTTATTAATCCCTATACTTTTTGCCTTCCTTCCACCGGTTGAAGCATATTCCCCAGTTTCTTCCAACACCCCTTTTTCTAACAAGTCATTCACATTTGCTAATACAGTCGGCATACTCAAGTTTAACTCTTTTGCGATTCCCGCCTTGGATGTAACATGATTGTTTAGAACATAATTAATTATTTTTTTTCTTGTTATATTTTTTTTATCTTTACTTTCCGTTTTCTTACCCTCTTTTATTAAATATATTATAAAAGAATTATATGCTTTTTTATTCTTCTTGTAAAGTAATGTTTGCTATTGTCCTCTGGCAGATGGCAGCCATTGCTGTCACAACACATTCCCTGATATTCTTTCATGACCTATTTTTCTCCTCGTACATATGTGGGCTTCTTACTTCGCCCTGAAATTGCATTACTTTGTAATCCAGTGTATTTTTCTTTGGCATGGCACGTTTGGCAGTCATATCATTTACAATAATTTTCATGCACTGTGTCATATGTACGAATTTGGGATTAAATTTTACTGATACCGGATGATAATGGTTCATTAAAAGTGTCAATGCTTTTTCCTTTTCTTCTTCCAGTACGATCTCTACACGTCCCGTACCAACAACACTTTCATAGCGGAAATTGCAGGACATATTGCTCTCACGATAATAAAGCTCGTGATTGCAATCCATTTCAAACGCAATATTGGGATTCTTTGCGAGCAGATCATTCTTTTTTCCTTCATAGTCGGTATGAATGTAGAAAACAACCTAATCACCTATAATTTCTTCTCCAAAATTAACCGGGACAATGTATGGATATGGCTCATCAAACATAGCAATCCGAATCGTGTCACATATTGAAATAATATCAAACTCTTTTACTTCATTCAGTTTATTTCTCATCACTTGTCTCCTTAACTGGTTGACTTATCTTTGCTTTAATTATATGATATACATAAATAAACAATAAGTACATGCATTAAAAATATATACTATCTCAAAATAGAGTGTAATGATGTATAAAGGAGAATTGTCAAAATGGAAAATGAAGAACAAAATGATTTTCGTCTGGAAGGAACCGGATTTGCCTATACACTATCGCTGATCAATGGCAAATATAAAATGCCAATTCTGTATTGCCTTTCCAAACGTGAAGTCGTCCGATATAACGAAATGAAAAGATATCTTGGGAAAGTAACCTTTAAGACATTAACGGATTCGCTAAAAGCATTAGAAGAAGATGGATTAGTGAACCGTAAAGAGTACCCTCAAGTGCCCCCGAAAGTAGAATATAGTCTTACTGAAAAAGTAAGATCTCTGATACCTAGAGATCGTCCGAGGCAATATTCCATCGCAAAACAGGCGGCAGAACCGCCTGCTCTTGACATGCGTTTTAGTAACTGTTATATATAAACAAAGGGCGAAAAGCTGATTTTTCAAG
>ERZ834798.694-NODE-694-length-37179-cov-273.725003_pt1 | contig 37179 bp, 30 predicted proteins | sample MGYA00519689_ERZ834798 | MGnify/ENA primary metagenome ERZ834798 (study PRJEB31850, sample SAMEA3708761) | human gut metagenome | biome: human gut; feature: human-associated habitat; material: faeces | place: China | collected 2014 ...
ATACTTCTCTAATCTATTAAAGCCACCATTCCACAACCTATCTTTTACTAATTTAAAGCCATCTCCTTGCCAGTTGGGATGTGCATAATCTGGCAACAATTTAGCAAGTTCCTCATTACTTAATGCACTAAATTCACTCAGAGGTCTAGGAGCAACTCCAGACATATCAAGTAAAAGAGAATGATTGGCTGGAGTGGTTAGTTGCTCAGACCCCTTCTTAAACAGTCTACCATTCTTCAAGTTATCTCTAAAGCTGAAGATTACTTGGTTATTAGAATATCCATTATCATATACATTATTAAATATTACACCATCTGCATTCATCTTATCTGCTGCTCGTTCTAATGCTGCTCTATTAGGTACATCACCTACAGTAACTATTGGTCTCTCTAATTCTAAGTCACCTTCTACTCTATAAGGTCTCTTGGCAAATCTCTCTCTAGCCTTAGCTGCTTTCTCTGCCTTACCTGGAATAGAATGATTAGCTGCTGTTCTTGGATTGCCGAATTTACCTTGATACCATATACCAGCTTCGGGAGCACCTTCATAAATAGCATCCCATCTCTCTGGATAGTATAGTTTTGGAAATCTAGCACTATTCTTATCATGTACTACATGTATGGACTGCCTAGGCCCCCAACCTACATTATTAGGTAATGGTTCAACTGAAGGAGTTCCTTTGTCTATAGTCTTACTAATTACTCTAGCTCTAGCCCATTTGTTACCAGCTTTAGCTAATCCATACTCAGTTGCTCTACCTACTAACTGTAACGGCTTATTAAGGACTGCATTACCAACTACAAATTCTCCTAGTGGGTCAGTACCACTTACATAGCCTGCACTTGGATTATATTGTCTTGTGTAATCTAATTGCCCATTATTATTAACATAAGCTCTTACTGACATTTCAGAAGTTAACTGTATATTATTGCTGTTCCATTTATTAGCTAAGTAATAATTCTTATTACCAATAACAGTTACTTCTGTAGCTATTATATACCTTCTTCAATGTATCAGCATAATTCCTAGCTTCTGCATATCTTCTCTTACCTTTATTAGAACCAGTAAGCTTAGCTACAAACTTATTAATATCATCGTTCTCCTCAAAGTCATATAGTCTCTTTAAGAACTGTACCTTATCTGCTGCATACTCATCCATAGAGTTATAAGACCTAAATTTCTGCTTAATTGGATTACCTGCTGCATCATGGTCATTACCAGTCACATAATCACCTTGCCATTTAGCTCCAGTAGTCAGATTGCCGAAATTGAATTTACCTTGTGCAGAACGTCCCCAAGCACTTTCTAAAGCATCTTGTGATACCAGCATTCTAATTGCATTATCATTAGTAATGCCTGCTCTCTTATAAGCATTGGTAAGGTCAGCCATCCATTTACTTCTGTCCTTATAAGGACTACTCCAAGTTGAGTTGGCAGTATCAACTACTACTTTACTAGCTACTGGCTTATTAACTACTGGCTCTGCTATAGGCTTACTAGCTACTACTGGAGTTTCTTCTACGGTATCAGACTTGCTGTCTTCTCTTTCTGGTACTACTAATGCCTGCTCTGTATTATATGTAGTAGGTATGTAATACTCACTGAATGGATTGATAGGATTAGTAATGTCAGTGTAATCTATTGTAGGATTGTTTACTGGAACATAACTAACGAATCTCATTCCCACTTGTCCTTTACGAATACGTCTCTTGTAAGTAGGTCTGCTAGACTTAACAAACTTCTTACGCATATCTCGTTTACCATTAAGTTTCTCTGCATCTTTGACTGCTGGAGATTTCTTAAATGTAAATTTACCTCCTACTTTCATAGCCTGTCTAACAGATCTACCTTCAATCCATATAGGATTAGATTGCTGTAATATAAATGGAGTTCCTACCTTATCCATTAAAGCTGCTTGTTTAGTAAGCCTTACTTGATCCGGAGCATTTGGAGATTCATTCCATCTCTTAGCATAATCAGCAGGATTGAATTTCCACATGTCTTGAGAAGTCTGCTTTAGTTTGCCCTTATCCATTTGAAGTTTAATCACATGACCACCTACATCATCTATAGGTCCTACATAATTAGTTCCAGGATTTCTGAAGACCATAAACTCGGTATCTCCTGTACGCATTATCATGTCTCCTTCTTTACCTATAACTTTACCTACAGGGTTATTTCCGGCGTATTCTGCAAATTCAGAGCTACTAAATTTAAGAGGTCGTCCTTGTGGTACTACAGAGCGCATTTCATATCGTCTGTTATATATTCCAGGGTATAACTGCTCATATCTATCACCATGACTAATAGGTTTAATATTACTGGTAGCTTTATTAAAGAATACTCTCTTAATAATTGGATTCTCTCCGAATATGTACTGAGCTACTAAGTTTCTGCCCTCTAAATTACCTCCACCAAGTATAGAAGCTCCAGCATAATCAGATGGGTTACCTTTAATTTCTGACAAAGTAACGGAAGCATTTCCTTTAGTTCTCTTAGCTGTCTTATATGCGGCAACTTTAAGAGGGAGTTTCTCCACACCTTGTAGAAATGGAGCCAATCTATTAGTAACAGCCATACCTATATTACTTGCAGTTCTGGCTTCTTTATTAAATATCCAATGATTCTTATTAATAGGATTCCAAGCTAAATCAGCATCTCCCTTAATAAACTTGGACAATAAATTCTTTTGATCTAATCTATAACCTGCTGCACCTCCTATAATAGCACCTGGATTTGTATACTGAGCAATTTCTGATGGAATACCAGTAGTTCTTTCTACCATATTACCCCATCCCCCAGTTAACTTATCAATACCAAATCCATAACCAGCACCCTTAGCTAAAGCTATTGGAGTGGTTACTAGTGCTGCACCAGCTGCTGAAGGAAGTATTGTTCGCTCTATACCTACTAAGGGATTAGTCTCATTACTCATGGAAGCTTTGAATCTTTCTTTAGCTCCTTTAATAGGATGTAGATAATCTTTATTTCTCTCAGCGGGAGTTCTAGTATCATTAGACGGAGTACCACCAAGGTCGACAAGTTCGTATTTCCTAGGTGTTACCCTAAGTCTTTCAAATACCTTTGGCTTAACTACTGCCGTATTGTCAACCTTGGCGGTATCCTCTTTTACCTTAGACATAAATACAATCTTTAATAATTATAAGTAATTAATCCATCTATATTGAAACACCTTTCTGTTGTAATTAGGATCAGCCCCTGCTGCTCTAGATTCTTTCTCAAAAGATATAGCTCTATAAGCTTTATGACTATCAGCCATAATTAGCAGTCTAATTAACCACTCAATCACATACCATAAATAATAGAATATGATTCCCATCTCAATAATTTGTTTAGTGTGAGTTACTTCATGTCGTACCGTTGAATCAGTCATTCTATCTATTGCTGATTCATTTCTAGTAAATAGAATACCACAGATATTCATATACTGATATCCTTTTACTGGAAGTAACGGATTTATGAAGAACAATAGTTTCCTTTGCTTATCGTACTTAAATTTCATAACTAGTGCTTCCATTTAGCTGCATTGCGTGCGAAGTTGGCCCTCTTCTTTTGTAAAGGAGTAGCATTAGGATTATTAAGTACAGAACGTGCATGTTCTTGTACACTTTGTCCAGCTCTCTTAGCTGATGCTGTAAATTTACCTCTATTCTTCTTCTTAATATGTATCTTATTACCTTTCTTATCTTTGTTGACTAGCTTATTACCACTAGCAAACATAGGGATTCTATCTAAGTCTGCATTAATAAATTTGTCCCTTAGAGAATCACCCAATAGTCTTAATTGCTCTGCGTTGAATTCCATAATTAAATTACACTTTAAATCACTTTGTTGTGTACAAATTTAGGGCTATATTTGCAAATAATCAAATGAATTAGATGAATTAATGATTAGTAGGGTTAATGTTAATAAGTACTAAGGAATTTAATGAATTATTAACTATCAACTTCTAATTGGCAGATTAATGTTATTGGGCAAGCTTAAACTGTTGTATGAGTGGATAGATAAGCTTAATACTAATGTTAAAACTATCATAATAGTTGGTTTGGCGTTCGTATTACTGCAAATACATATATCTAACCACACAAAAGCTATTCTAGAAGATTATACTAAAGTAGAGGCTTATGATAAAGCAGCTGCTGAAGAATACACTAAGATGATTACTCCAATCATTAATGATTATGTGGATGCAATTCTGAAAGGAGACAAAGATGCATCTAATGTATTATTACTAAATTATCATAATACGCTAAATAGCACTCATGGCTTGTCTTATCGTTATTTAACTGCCTTGACAGAAAGAAGAAGAGGTTATGATACTAAAGCTCGTATTAAATTATGGACTGATTTGGAGTATATGAACTACGGTGAGGAGATAGAGCTTATAAATGATAATCAGTTCTTACGTATGGATAGTATTCAATCCTACTTTAGAACCTTTCCCAATTTGTGTACTTTATTAGAGGAATGTGATGCTAAATCAGCAGCCCTCTATCCACTGATGGGATTAGAGGACCCTAAAGGAATGATAGTTATACTGTATAAGAATAAGAAGCAATATCACTTGGGATATTATAATTCAGTTATAGCTCCTTATGCACAACGCATATCTATCTTACTAGATTATAACTCAGTTAAGGAGAAATTTAAAGAGTATTATGGAAGTGGACAAAAGGAATGGTCAGGTGTGCTTCAACAACTTAACCCACACCTATTGGAATGAGAATGATGGTAGAAGACATACTTCAGTAACAACATTGATTGGTCAGTATTGTCAAGAGTTTAACTCAGATTTCTGGTCACAGTATAAAGCATTGCAGAAACTATTAAGTCCTGCGCAGTTCTCTATGGAGAAGAAACATCTACTGGATACTAAGAAATTCGATAAGAAGTATTTTATAGATACATATGATTTAGACGAAACAGAATTTAATTCTGTACAGCAAGACATACTGGATGAATGGCAAAGAACCAATAAAGCATCAACCGATAGAGGTACTTCTATTCATTCTGATTTAGAGCATATGTATACAGGTAAAAAGAAATGTACAGTTAAGCAGTATGGAGTGGGAGGTGAATTTCAAGTTAGTGCAGATTATTATGAATTAGATATTGAAAGAGGCGTTTATCCAGAGTATCTAATTTATTACAAATCTGACGATGGAGTAGTACGATTGGCAGGACAAATTGATTTATTAATTAAGGATGGTAATGATATCTATATCGTAGATTATAAGACCAACAAGAAACTGGATGAGAAGTCATTCTTCGATACTAAAACTAAGAAGAGCCAAATGATGAAGTATCCTATCAATAATCTAATGGATTGTAATAAAGTACATTATACTTTACAATTATCTTTATATGCATGGATGCTTCAGCAAATAAATCCAGACTTTATAGTTAAGAAACTTATATTAGTACATTATGATCATTCAGGCAATGTTACTGAACACGAAGTAGAGTATTTAAAGGATGATGTTGAAAGACTCCTTAAATATCACAGAAAGCGGTGTGTATTAGAGGAACTTAGGGATAAAAGGAAGCCTATAGAGTTCTAATGAGTTAATGTAATTTAGAGTATCCTTCAGACTGAGTTCTGAGATATTAAATAGTAGAAGACCATATTTAAACTCATTAGAATCTATGGGATTAGCTAATATTGTTAATGGACATTTAAATGAGCTACTAGGAAGTAATGCTGATATAGCTAGAGCTCGAATGAGAATTTGTAAAGAATGTCCTATTAGAAAGGATTCATTTTTAGGATACTTATGTAGTAGTAAGTTATGGCTGAATCCTAAAACTGGAGATGTATCAACTGAAGAGAAAGATGGTTATAAACGTGGATGCGGATGCAGACTCAGTGCTAAAGTTAGAGACTTAGATTCTGTATGCCCCGCAGGTAAATGGTAATGATTTAATTATGAGTAACAACGGAACAATGGATTTAATGTTTGGTGGCAAAGGAATTAGCTTTGCTGGTGCAGATGGATTTGAAGATTTAAAGAAGGAAGCTGCTGTGGAAGCACATAATAAGGCAGTAGATGCTTACACTAAAGCTTTAAATGAGAATATTAAAGACGAGCTTGCTAAAGCTGAGGAAGTTACAGAGAAGATGAATTCAATGGAAATTATGCCTATTAATTCATACATCTTAGTAAAACCTTATGCTAAAAATCCATATCAGAAGATTGAAGTAACTAAAGGTGGGCTTATTATTCCAGAATATGATGGAGCATTTAAGAATCCAGATACTGGAGAGAAGGATACAGAATATCAATTATCAGTAGTTGCTAATGTAATAGAAGTGAGTCCTTTATGTAAGTTTGTTAAGCCGGGTGACGATATTTATTACAGACGTTCATCTGGAGTACCTGTACCATTCTTCAGACAGGGATTTGAAGTAGTAGCTGAACAGCAAGTTCAAGTGGTTATTAATGAGGGATTAAAGGAGAGATTTAGTAAATTGTAATTATGGAAGAGAAAGTGTTTTATTTACCAGGAGAGGTGGTAACTCTTAGGCAGGATATTCCTTATAAGCCTAAGATGATTGTAGTTAAAAAGGAAACTATGACGTTTAGACCATCCAAAGATGAGAAGAGAGATGATTACTTTATAGGTATTAGATGCAGATGGTTCTCCACTGAAGGTGTTCTTCAAGAGGCTGTCTTTAATACCAAAGACTTATTAAAAGTAGAATAACAATGTCAGTCAATAATAAAGAGAGGGTTCTTAGCCCTCTCTTTTACAAAGACGGAGGTACTTTAAATAAGGATGGTAAAGAATTTGCTTCTTATTTATATGCTATCTCTGGAGCTAAGAACGATGAAGAGTTGCAAAAGTTCTTATTAGATACTGGTATGGAAGAGATTAATAAATTATATACGGATTGGAAGAGTAATAAATCTAAAGTAATGGAAGCTAAAGACGGAGCTAGAATAGACTACATTAAGAGACTTCAAGGTAGATGTCCAGAAGGATATGAGGTTGAGAAATATATGGCTGGAGGTTGTGTTAAGTGTAGAAAGAAGGCTATGGCTGAAAGTAATAAAGTAATTGACGTATTCAAAGATAAATGCGGAGGAAAGGCTAAGAAGAGAATTAAGAAGAATGAGGATGGTAATACCATCACTAAGAATGATACAATTCATACTAAGAAGGGAATTTACAACCTAAGTAACAAGAAGACTCCTTATAAGAAGATGACTCCATCTGATTATAGGAAATTGTCACCTTCTGAACAAACTAGAGTGGATATGAAAGACCAGGGTAGTGGAAGGGCACAATCTGAGGCAGCAACTGCACGTAGTAATAAAATAGGTAAAAAGTTAAATGGAGGCACATTAGTTGCATTCAAGTGTGGTGGTAAAGCTAAGAAACGTATTAAGAAGAATATGGGCGGTACAGTTAGCAATAAATGGAGTATTCCATCAAATGCTAAAGGTGACGCCATTCGTCATATAAACGGAGGTCCTGGCTCAGCAGATAGTACAAGAGAGATGAAGTTTAATGGATTTCAGAAGAAAGCCTTAGCTGGCAAATCGTATAAATAATTTATGAAGGTATTCCTATTTGATAATGCTAATAATAAAGTGATTATAAATGAGCCAGAGGTTCTTCTTATTAAGGAATTCGCTGCTCTATGGACTAATGAGAGGAATAAGACCAAAGAAGACCCTAAAGGCATTTATAAATCTAGAGCTTATAGAGAGCTTACTTACATATGGCTAATGATAGACTGGGCGTCTCCCTATTCTGATTATGCAGAACAAGACAGACACCAAGCCTGTTTACAAGATGCTAATTTAAGTGAAGATGAATGGGCAGACCCAGTCTTCAGAGCTGCATGTAGGAAATATAGAGATATGCAAAATGAATCCAGAGCACTTAAACTTATCAAAGCCGCTCAAGGAGTAGTTGATAAAATTACTGATTATTTCGATACTATAGATTTAAGTGAAAGAGATCCCATTACTGGAAGACCTATTTGGAAGACTAATGATGTGATGAAGGAGATGCAATCGGTTTCTAAAGTGGTGGATGAACTCAAGTCACTAGAATACATGTATAAGAAAGAACAGGAAGAGGAAACTGGAGTCAGAGGTGAAGGTGATATAGGGCATTTCGATAGATAATTATGGCTGGACGTGGAAGACCTAAGAAGAAAGTAGAAGTTCCAGAAACAGTTCAAGAATTAATAAATAGAGTAGAACCCGAATTAGTAGAGGCTATACCTTACGTAGAACCAATTAATAAGGAATCAACAGTTAAAACTAAGTTTGAATGGGATGTTACTGCTAACGAGGAGATTACATATTTCGATCCTACTTTATCTTATGAACTGACTGGTTACCGACCAGTAGACGAGGAGAGAGGGTTAGACTTTGATCCTGCATGGTTTACTGAAGCTAGAGAGATTAAATTAAGAGATGGTAAGTATTGTTCCTATCCTAAGGGATCTAAGAAGTATAATGACTTTTGGGTAGAGGAATTTAGAAGGTGTAATCAAGGATATGAATCACATGGATATAGGATTACAGGTGATAATTACTTCTTCTTAAACTATTACAGACTTAAGAATACTGACGTGTCTCAAGCCGGTTCTGGTCGTGAAACCACATTTCCAGCATTCTTTAGTAAGCAATATGAATACTTCCATTACATAGAATTATGTGAGAAGTTAAGTAAGGATGTGTGTGCCCTTAAAGCTCGCGGAGTCGGATTTTCAGAGATTGCAGCATCACTTGGAGTTAGACTATATACTACTGTTAGGGGTTCTCATACTGTATATGTAGCGTTTACAGAGAAATTCGTTACTGACGTGCTCCGTAAATGTTGGGAACAGCTTGAGTATTTGAATGCAGATACTGAAGGTGGTATGAGACATTTAAGACAGAAATATAATTCTGACATGCATAAGAAGGCTTCCCTTCTTACTAAAGATAGAGAAGAATTTGGATTTATGTCAGATATTGTAGGATTTGTAGTAGATGTTCCTCGTAAGCTTCGTGGAGACCGTGTAGATAGACTATTCTTTGAAGAATCTGGTTCTAATCCAATCTTAGTAAAGACCTACTTACAGAGCACAGCTCTTGTGGAGATTCTGGGTAATAAATTCGGAACTAGATTCGTATGGGGAACTGGTGGTGATCAGGGTCCAGCATTAGATGGACTTAGTAAGATGTTTTATAATCCTGGAGGTTACAATTTCCTACCATATAAGCATAACCATACTAAAGATGGTTCTTATGCTCTGACTTCTTTCTTTATTCCTGCATATACATTCGTAGCTAGAGATGGGTATGTAGATAATAGAGGAGTTACTAATACTGAGAAAGCTAAGAAATTTTATCTAGAACAGAGAGAGTCTCTATTAGCTAATCCTAAAGAACACTTAATAGCATGTGCTGAGTTCTGTTTCACTCCAGATGATGCATTGGCTCTAGAAGGAGATAATCAGTTCAACACAGTATTATTATCAGAACAATTAGCTAATATTAAGCTTCATAAAATGGGACCACATATTGACGTAGGTCAATTGGAATATAACTTTACTAATAATCAACATACTGAAGAAGCTATAGATAGCGTTAGGTTTGTTAGTAATTCAAATGGTAAAGTTAAAATACTTGAGCATCCTATTAGAGGAGAACATGGATCGGTTCCTAGAAATTTATACGTAGCTGGTATTGACGGTATTGATATGGGTGGTGAAGATACTTCTGATAAGACTCAAGACCCGTCCGATTTCTGTGTAGTAGTTATGAAGAGAGCTTATGGTCTTGACGAGCCTAAAATTGTATGCTATTATAGAGATAGACCTAGAACCCTTAGAGAAGCTCATATGACATGCTTAAAGATATTGCAATACTATGACTGTCAAGCAGTACTGGAATCTACAAGAATGTCGACCCTGCAATTCTTCAGAGAGAAACATAAGGAGAATAGACATTTGATGAGGCGTCCTAGAGCTACACAGTCTGATATACAAGGGGGACGTAGTAAACAGTTTGGAGCACCTGCCACTGAAGTAGTTATTAGGCATCAATTGGATTTAATTGCACAGCATATTGAAGATTACTGCCATAATATATGGTTTGAAGAAATACTAGAAGAAGCTATTAAATATAGTTACGAGAATAAACGTAAGTTCGATATTATAGCAGCTTGGGGAATGTGTATGTTAGGAGATGAAGAACTAATGGGAGTAGTTCCCAGGGAAGTTGACAGCCTTAATAATAAACTACGACCATTTGGGTATTGGGTAGATGAAAGAGGTATTAGGCATAAAGGAGTAATTCCTGAAAGAGAAGCTATAGTACCTAAGTTTAACTTATGGCCAACACAGTACGATGACCCTACAAGGATTAGAAGTAGCAATCAAAGATTTATTTAGAGAAGTATACTGTAAGGAATATGTTGGAAAGTTAAAACTAGAAGAGTTATTAACTACTGAAGGTACACATAGAGGATATAAACTTACTCTTGGAATGAACAATGTAGATAAGCCTATTATTATATCATTTGAAGGTGATTCTAAATCATACCTTAAATTCCTTAAACAAGAACTTAGAGATAGACGACTAGGAGACACGTTATACTTCTTAGGATATAAACAATATAATAAATTAGAAAGTTGTAATGAGTGTACACAATAGAGGTGATGAATACTTAATGGAGCATATTGATAAGGCAGTATCCGAATTAGTATATCCTAAGTATAAATTACAGAAAGCATACAATTACTATAATGGATATAGGGATGCTGAGCAGTACAGATACCTAGAGGAGAATTTTGGAATAGGTAATCCTACTTCTATTGAATTTACACCTCTTATCAGAAAGCATGTAGATGCTTTACTAAATGAATATCTAGGTACACCACTACTCCCTAAAGTATCATGCAAGGATAAAGAAACTATATCTAAGATAACTAGAGATAAAGAGTTGAAGATAACTGAAGAAGTATATGGATATTTACAAAGACATTTAAATAACCAAATTCTTAGGTTTCTTAACGGTCAGGATATAACTGATAAAGCAGTAGAACAGCAAATAAACAAACTAGTTGAAGAAATCAATAATAATTTTATTAGTGACTATGAAATAGCTGCGCAAAATGTTATTGAATATATAATTCAGTCTAGAGATATTAATCTGCTTACTAAACTTAAGAATTTACTTTTAGATCTATTGGTAGCAGGAATGTCTTTCTATCAAGTACGTCCCACTAAGGAGCGTAATAATGTAGAGATAGAAGCATTAGATCCCCGTAATGTCTTTGTAGATAGAAATCCAGATTCAGTATACGTTAAGGATAGTTATAGAGTTGTAATTAGAAGATGGCTTACTAAGCAACAGATATTGAATAAATATGGTAGTAAACTGGATGACTCTAGTATAAACGAACTAGAGGAAATGTTCGAAGGTTATTATGATAGCAGTTATATATATGTTCGTGCTATGAATAATGCCACAACTGGAGCACCTATTACTGACGGATTAGAGGCTGGAAAGGAAGTTATACCCGGATTTCCTACTGACTATTACGAGACATATAACTATAAGTTAATTCCTGTATTTGAAGTAGAATGGATTGATGTTGATAAGGAAGGTGATGATTTCATAGAGAATAGATATGAAGGTGTTAAAATTGGACAATCTATATACATATTAACAGGCAAATCTCCTGATGTTATTAGAACTAAAGATAATCCTTCTAAATGTGGATTATCAGTAAATGGGTTATTCTTTGTTAATAGAAGCAATGAACCATATTCTCTTGTTTTGGCATGTTCACATCTTCAAGATAAATACGACTTGATTACATTCTTCAAGGATAACATAATAGCTAACAGTGGAACTGCTGGAGATTGGATCGACTTTAGTATGCTTCCTACAGCTTTAGGTGATGATTTAACAGAGAGACTTCAGAAGTTCATTGCTTATAAGAAGACTGGTATAGCTCCTATAGACACCAGTCAGGAAGGCAGAGCATTTAATAACAATACTTCATTTGCTGGCTTTGATGATTCATTAAAAGCTGATACTATTCAAGCTTTTGAACTTGCTCTTGATAGAATTGAGAACACTTGCTCTTCAATTACTGGAGTATTTAGAGAAAGGTTAGACGGTATTGAAACTAGAGCTGCTGTTAATAATGTTAAAGTAGGAATGAGAAACTCATACATTATTACTAAAGGATACTATCAACAGATGGATACTCTATCTGAAGATATATTGATAGATTCTCTAAATATAGCTAAGAAGGTATGGAAGCGTAAACCTCTTACAGGAATTCTAATACTAGGAGATAAATTACAGAAGGTGTTTACTGCGCTACCTGAACATTTTACTTTTACTGATTATGATGTTCATGTTACTAGTAGTTCTAAGATAATGGAAGAGATAGATAAGATTCAGCAAGTAATGATGGAGTTCATTAAGGCTGGTCAGCTAGATCCTGACATTGCTATGGAATGTATGACTGCCAGAAGCATGACAGAGTTAAAATCTAAACTGAGTGTAGCATTTCAAAAGAGGAGAGATGAAGTACAGAATACTCAACAGTTACAGCAGCAACTTGAAGAGTTACAGAAGCAACTTGATAGAGCTAGTCAAGAGAAGGAGAAGTTGATGAACAAGATTGAGTCTCTTAATGAAGCTAAACTTGCTCTCGATAAACAGAAGATTGAGTATGATTATGAGATTGGAATTATTAAGGCTCAAGCTGACAGAGATTATAAACAGAGTACTTCTGAAAATGACACCAAACGTACAGATATAGAAGTAGCCCAACAATATGATGGGAATCAGCGAAATAACGAAATAAAGAATATATAATGGACTTACATATTAAAGTTTGTACTAACGATAACTGTAAGGTAATCATATTGGACGAAACGGCAGTAGGAGACAAAGGTTATCTTTCCGAGTCTTCTACTTCGACTATTAAGTACAGATTCAAATACTCTGATACAGTGTCAATTGATGTCTTACAACATAACAAAGTAGATAATCCTGAAATTCAATTGCCAGTATTTACATTACACGATGATGCTAATAAGTCGGTAACACTACCAGTTGGATTTGATGGATGGTTTAATGTATATCATATTGTATTGCCAACTAAGGAATGGTTTGATAGAGAGTTAGCCAAACCTGTAGGCTCGGCAATTAATATGTATAAAACTGTATACTATTCAGATGGAATATACATTTATAAGTACTTCAATGAAGCTATTAGCACTGTTACAGTAGACGAGATAGTAGAGAGAAACATAGACGACACTACTATCTCTAGAACTTACAATAACTACGTGTCTATTTGCTTCCTTAATAAATGTTATCTATCTTTGTGCCAGCAGATATTTAATAATAGGGGATTTAGTAAATGTTGGAGTAAGGACACCACAATTGCTGAATTAGCTTATAAAAGAGATTTAGTCTGGATGGCTATTAACGTAATTAAGTATATGGTTCAATTTAATCAGTTAGCTGAGGCAGAGAGAATCATAGAACAAATAGGAGGATGTAATGGACTGTGTAAATCCGAGTTTAGAAAGTGGCCAGAAAGAGGTTGTGGATGCTCTTAAGAAGAAAGTCATTTGTGAGTATACCGACTTACTCAGATATATTGAAAGGGGCCACAGATATGATTATCAGCTAATTCTAGAACAGATTAGCTTAATAGGACTGCTAGAAGATAACGAACTTAGTAGGTCTGAATTTGTAGAACAATTTTATCTTAATCATAAATGGCAGATAACACTATTTTAGTACCAGGTAGTTCTGGAAGTGAGTGTGCTAATCCAACAAACGAGGTTATAGACACATCACAATTTTTAACTATAGATGGGCATCTGGGGGAATTTAAAACAGAGTCGGATAAAGATATAGCTAGGATAAATATACGTGCAGTAGGCGTAGACGACGTATATGACAAGGCATCGGCTGACAATAGAATACAGCAAGCTGTCAAACAGTCAATGGATACCCACTTAGCTACAGACGATCCGCATAATATTCTTCCTCAGATAGAAGGTAAATTTGAGGGACTGGTGAAGCAGGATGGAACTACGCCATTTACTGCACCTCAAACTGGTGTTAATCCAGTAAGTGACTTTCATTTAACTACTAAGAGATTTGTGACTGATTTATTGAACAGTCATTTAGCTAAAACAGACCCGCATAATATAATTCCTTTAGTAGAAGAAATACTTAAGGTATATGTTACTGTTGACCAGATATATAAGAAGGCTGAATTGTACACTAAAAGTGAAGTTGACAAATTAGTTAACAATTGCATAAAGAGTGATGGCAGCGTAGCTTTCTTAAGACCTCAATTAGGAGTTACACCTAAAGCTGATAACCATTTATCTACTAAGAAATATGTAGATGATGTAATGTTTAACCATTTGGTTGATGCTGATCCACATGGATTCTTAAGCTTACTAAATCAGAGACTTAATAATTACTTCAAGAAATCAGAAACTTATTCTAGAGCTGAAACATATTCTAGAAATCAAATTGATGCAATTATTAATCAATTAGTAGCAGATGCTGCTAAAGGGGCTATAGAAGAGCATGTAAATCAATACGATCCTCATGGTACTCTTAAAGAGATTTACAGCAAGCATTATGTACAGCGTGATGGTACAGTTCCGTTTACTGCACCTCAGAAAGGTGTTGAAGGAACAGAAGAGGACGACCTAGTAGTTATGAGTCAGCTGAATAAGCTGAAAGAAGAAATAGGAGAATCAGTAGATAAACTACAACCTATTTGGATTACTAGTGGTCCAGTGCAAACTACTGTAGGATTTGTAGAAGATGAAACTGAATTATCAAGAGAAGTAACATTCCAAGAAATTATGGATGCAATATTCTATGGTCAAGCAGTAGATGTTAAATCTCCTCCTACATGTATCATGGGTGATACAGTAAAAGTGGAAATGTATATTCGTGGACTTCTTACTATTCAGTATGCTGAACTTTATCAAAATGGAGAATTAATTGGAACCTTTACTTCGGATGATTTTGAAACCGGAATGCATGTAGTTAATTCGTTACCAATTTACGAAGATACTGAATTTAAATTTGTAGTAACACTATTAAATGGAGTTCAGTACGAAGCATCTTCTATTACTAAAGTTAGCTTGCATGTGTTTGTAGGATTGTTACCTAAATGGTATGTAGCCTCTAACGTAACCTTTGAATATCTTCAGGAATTAGTTAATGACGACCCTATTAACAATAAGTTTGAATCCTTTGGAGACGATGTTACAGAAATCAAACACAAGTATGAATTCTCATCACCTAAAGAACTCAAACATTTATTTGTTGCAATACCTAAAGATTACAACGATTTAATTGGGGTTGTTACTCCTGCTCAAGAATTTGGAATTGAAGCATTTGATGTTATCAGTGATATTCCATTTAAAGTTCCAGGAGCTCCAGAAGATGTTATATATAAACTCTATGTATATAGAGAAGCGTTAGCAATGTTAAACTCAGAAGTAACATTTAAATTCGAAGAATAATGGGAAAGTATTCCGAACTAATTGGTAGCTTCAAACGTATGGGTAGTTTCCCTATGGAAGCCAACTTCATATTTGAGAATGAAACTGCCCTAAAGGACTTTTACAGCTCCCCAGAAGAAGCTGCAACTCTTCATAAGGGATTGCTTAAACTAGTAGCTGACTCAGCCACAGGAGAGCAATCCCTGTGGTGGGTTACTAAGAAGCAGACGAATGATGAGTTAGAATTTACTAAACTTATTGATTCTACTTCAGTAGAAAGTCTAGAGGAGCTAGCAGAGAAGTTAGAGAAAGAGATTTATGACAGACAAGTAGCTGATGATGCAATTTATGGAAGTTCTGACCATACAGTTGTTCCGGAAGATCTTAATAGCTTGCTTAAAATAGCAGAAGCAATTGCTGAGTTAAGAGAGGCTATAAAAGAAGATGGAGGTAAGGTAGACACTATTAAAGAAGAACTTAAAGCTACGGTAGGTACTGAACTTGATGACATTAGAGAGTATCTGAAGACTCTTGATTATCAGTCACTTACAGCTGTTTCAAAAGAATTACATAGATTCTTAGCAACTAGAGAACCTGATACTGATTCTATTGACACATTTCCAGAATTACTTGATTTCTTAGCTGGATTCAAGGATACTGATGTGTTGCAAGATGTACTAGATACACTGGTTGCAGATATAATGGGAGATCCTCTTCCAACTGAACCTTTTAGAACTCTTAGAGGAATAGAGGACTTTGTTAGAGAATTTAAAGCACAATCTGAGAATACAGATGCTAATTTACAAACTGAACTAGACCAGACACAAGTTGGTGTGGGACTTAGTGGTGATGGAGCATATAATCCTGATAAGGAAACTTATTATTTGAAAGATGCTACATCAGTAATGAATGCACTTAAAATTCTCGACAGTCTTATTAACGAAGCTATTAATAACTGCAACTTAGAAGTAGAAGATACTAACACAGTTGATTTAACTATTAATAAGCAGACTACTAAAACTGTATTATCCGCTGACGTTAAAATCTCTACTAACGATGGTAATGGTATTCAAGCTAAGAATGACGGACTATTCTACAAATTAGAAACTGAATATGAGAATGGAATCTTAACTGTAAAGGTTAATGATACCATTATTAGTAGACATACTATAGGATTATCTACTATTGTAGAAAGTGCTAAATACGACCCAGACCAGGAAGCTATTATAATGGTGTTTAAACTCCTTGATGGAAGTAAACAAGAATTAGTAATTCCTGTAGGAACACTTATTAGGGAATGGGAAGTTGATAACAGCCATCCTACTAAGGTTGTAGTTCTTGAAAAGGAAGATGTATTAGGAGGAGGTACTGACAAACTATCAGCAGACGTTAGATTGTATGTTGATAAGTATCAAATACTTGAGAAGAGGGATAACACTCTCTATGTAAAGGGTACTACAGATAACCTAACTCATAATGATGAAGCTCTTGATGTAGTTATTGATAGAATTATATCTAGTGGTTCTGATACAAATGACGCATTACAGGCTGAAATTGACAGAGCTAAAGCAGCTGAACAAGCATTAGATAATAAAATTACTGCTGAAACTACTAGAGCTGATAAAGTTGAAACTCAACTTAGAAACGATTTAGATGCAGAGATTAAGCGAGCCACTGGAGTGGAAACTGATTTGCAGAAGCAAATTGATAATCTTCAAGATTCAACTAGTACAGATATTTCTGAATTAGAAGCTGCACTTAAAGCGGAAGTAGAAAGATCTACTGAGAAGGATGCAGCTCATGATACTGCGATATCTGAAGAGGTAGCAAGAGCTACAGAAGCAGAGAATCAGCTAAGAAGAGACTTAACTACAACTAATGAGAAGGTTACTGCTAACACTGCTAATATAGAGAAGAATGCAGATGCTATAGCTAAGGAAACTGAACGTGCTACAGCAGCAGAATCTAGCTTATCAGACGGACTTAGAGCTGAAATAGAAAGAGCAACTACTAAGGAAACTGAACTAGAAGGTGCAATAACTACTCATATTAACGATACTAACAACCCACATAACGTAACTAAAGAGCAAGTAGGTTTAGGGAAAGTAGACAATACTACAGATTTAGAGAAACCTGTCTCAGTAGCAACACAGGCTGCTTTAGATACTAAAGCGGATAAAACTTATGTTGATGCACAATTAGATACTAAAGCTCCTATTGATTCTCCAGTATTTAAGGGCAATCCTCAAGTAGAGAATCCTCCAGCACCAAATGATAGCTCTAATAGAATCCCATCTACAGCATGGGTGAATGAAACTATTAAAAATTCAGTCAGTGATGGTCTGGAGGCACATATAAAAGATTTTAATAATCCACACAAAGTAACAGCAGAACAAACTGGTGCATATACTAAGGAGCAAGTTGATGGACTTCTTGATACTAAAGCGGACTTAGTAGATGGCAAGATACCAGCAGATCAGCTTCCCGATGATGTTAAGGATTCTGTTCACTATGATGGAACATGGGATGCTGCTACCAACTCACCTGCATTAGTTCCCGGAGATAAAGATTCTACTGGTAAATATTACCTAGTTACATCTAATGGTGTCTTTGACGGAATACAATACAATAAGGGAGACCTCATTATTAATGCAGATGGTCAATGGATTAAAATAGACAACACCGACTTAGTAACCTCTGTCAATGGTAAAATAGGTGATGTAGTAATCAGAATAGCTGATATTGAAAACCTACAGAATATCTTAGATAGTAAGGCTAATAGTAGTGATGTTTATACTAAGCAGGAAATTGATAATAAGCTCGCTGATTTATTAAATCAACATACTCAAGATATTGAGAATGTTCAACAGAGTATTACTAATATTGAAGGGGATATTACTAACCTTACTAACAATAAGGCGGATTTAATAGATGGTAAGATTCCTACTAATCAGCTTCCAGACTCTATCATTGGAGGAATGAAGTATATGGGCACCTGGAGTGCTAAAGATAATGACCCACAACTTAACAATGGAGACCCAACTCAAGACGGCTGGTACTACATAGTATCAGAAGCTGGTGAGAGATTTGGAGAGGTCTTTGACGTTAAAGATTGGGTTGTTAACTCTAAAGGTACTTGGGGTAAAATTGACAATGTAGATTCTGTAGTTTCAGTAAATGGCAAGAAGGGAATAGTAATCATAGAAATAGGTGACATTCCCGGATTGAAGGATGCAATAGACAAGGGAGGTACAGGATTAGAAGACCATATAACTGATTACAATAATCCTCATAGAGTTACTGCTGAACAGGTAGGGTCTTATACTAAAGAGGAAACAAATAATCTGTTAAGTAATAAGGCGGATTTAGTAAATGGTATTATACCTGAAAACCAGATTCCAACTAACATTAGAGAGTCAGTCCATTATGAAGGCACTTGGGATGCAGAGACTAATGCACCAGCTCTTAAACCTCAACAACCTGAAGCTAACGGATTCTACTACTTAGTAACTGTTGCTGGTAGATTCAACGGAGTTGATTATGAGCCAGGAGACTTAATTTTAAATGCGGGTGGTCAGTGGGTAAAGATTGATAATTCTGATTTAGTTACTTCAGTTAATGGAATGATAGGAGATGTTATTATTAACATACAAGACATTCCAGGACTTGAAGATAAATTGAATGGAGCTGAAGGAGACTTTAGTAAAATCAATAAAGCCATAGAAGAAATCAGAAATAATATTATTAATCTTACTAATAATAAAGCTGATCTAGAAGATGGCGTAGTTCCTGAGAATCAATTGCCAGAAACAATCAAAGGTTGTCTTAAATATCATGGTTCATGGAATGCTGCTGATAATGATCCTATGTTATCCAACGATGATGTTGATAAAGAAGGATGGTATTATATAGTATCTAGTGCTGGAACTAGATTTAACAACTCGTTTGCTGTAGGTGACTGGGTAGTTAATTCCGGAGGTACTTGGACTAGAGTTAATAATGCTGATGCAGTAATTTCTGTAAACGGACAATCTGGAATTGTTAATATTGAAATTGATGATATTCCTGGATTAAAGGATGCTCTTGATAGTACTGATAAACTTATAGATGATCACATTAGGGACTTTAACAATCCTCATAAGGTTACTAAAGACCAGATAGGATTAGGCAAAGTAGAGAATTATTCTCCCGCTGAAATGCCTATTAGTAATGCAGTCCAAACTGAGATTACTAGAATTGATAAAGAACTCTTAGGTGCAGCTACTGATTTAACAGCACATATTAAGGATACAAATAATCCTCATCAGACTACCAAAGAACAGGTTGGACTTGGTAAGGTAGATAATACAAGTGACTTAGAGAAGCCGATTTCAGTACCACAGCAAAATGAATTTAATAGAGTGGACAGAGAGCTTGATAAGAAAGCCTTACAAACTGACTTAGCAGCGCATGTCTCTGATTTCAATAATCCACATCATGTTACTAAGGAACAAGTTGGATTGGGTAAAGTGGATAACACTTCAGACCTTGAGAAACCAATCTCTATTGCAGTTCAAGAAGCTCTTAATAATATTAAGATTGATGCTACTGGATATGCTACTAAAGAGGAACTTACTAATCACATTAATGATAAGAATAATCCTCATAATGTAACTAAGGAGCAAATAGGACTTGGTAATGTAGATAACACGTCAGATATGAATAAGCCTATTTCTACAGCTACTCAAATGGCTTTAGATAAGAAAGCAGATGTTCATCACAGTCATACAATGACTGATATTACTGACTTAGAAAATCTACCTATTATTAAGGGATTTGTAACTGTGTTATCTGGACTTCCCGAATCTGCAACTGGAGGTGATAAATATATTATGTCTACACAGGTAGGTTCTGGCAGCACTAGATACACTCTACTTGAATTTGATGGAGCTACAGGAACCTGGAAACAGAAGTTATTAACCACAGGAGGAATTGCAGCTGTAATTGATGGAGATGTATGGGAGCTTACTAGTAAAGGTATTAAGAGAGTACTCGATGCTGACGACTATAAGTATTTCTATGATAAAGTATGGGGAGAAACTAAAGACTTAGTTCAATCTATAGAATGGGACGATACTGTTAGTAATAAGATAAGATTAAAGGTTACTACCAAGAAATCTTATGCAGATCCTAATACTGATGAAGCTACTAAACCAACAGTTACTCCTAAAGTAACATATATTGATATTGAGAAGGAAAGATTTATGTCTTCTGCCTACTCAAGACCTGCTACTCAGGAGGATGTTAATAATGGTTATGCTAGTAAAGTTGGCGTTCCAGTTCTTGTGATTGAGCTTACTACTGGTGATGAGATAGTTATCGACTTAACTGATACGATGAACATCTATGACCCGATAGATACATCTTCTATTAATATGGAAGTATCTAATTGGACTGGTACTGCTGCTACATCATATAAAATCTCTGCAACTCTTAAAATTGCTGAGAACTCTGATGCAGTCAAACTAGTAGATAATGGTACTTCTGGTGTATATGCTAGACTAGATAAGAAGAATACAAACTCAATTCAAATGGTTGATAATGGTTCTTTATCTGCTAATCTAGTAATTGATACTGCTAAGAATAATCTTTCTGACATATTATTAACTATAGGAGCTGCTGGATTATCCGCCCAATTTATAGTAGGAGAATATGACTAAACCATTGAAACAAGCACCAAGACCACAGAATATGAGCCAATTAGATTATTTATGGACCTATTTTGGCTCATATGAAGTGTCTGATTCCTTGGATACTCCAAACTCTATACCAACTTCAGAAGCCGTTAAACAATTTGTGACGGCTTCTGAGGTAGGCATAGTAGAATTAGGCACTGAGGAGTTAAGTAATAATAAAATCAAGATATTTGGTTTAGATGCTAATGGACAAGAACTAACATCTGTTCAGATAGATAAAGATGTTAAAGTTGTTGGATTCACTAGACATAAACTAACACAAGAAAATGTAGATAATGGAATTCCTGGAATTGTAGGAGAAGAATGGTTAAAGCTTACAAATTCTGATGGTTCTGAATTCTTCGTAAGCTTAGAATCCTTTAATATAAAGGGTCATGAGACTGATACTACTATTACTGAGGTGATAGATAGTGTAGTAAGTTCTACAGTTAAGATTAATAATCCTACTCTTACCAGAACAGTAGATATTAAAACTACTCCTCATGGTATATACGCTGATCTAGTTATTAATCCTGACACCAAGTCAAAGGTCTTAGTAGTTAAGGGTAAGAACGGAATTGAATGTCAGTTTAACTGGCAGGATACTAATACAGCTGTAGGTCTTCAAGCACTTACGTTTGCTGCTTATCAACTCATAACTCCAGACCCTGGTACCATTTACTTCATCACTGATGAGAAGGCTATCTATTTCCAAGGAGCGAAATATTCTGCTGTAGGATTGGACCCTAATCAATATGCTACTAAGGATGACTTAAAGTTTGCTGTTAAGGAAGAAACTGATAGAGCAGAAGCCGCTGAGGAAGCTTTAGAAGAGAAGATTGAAACTATTGAACTGGGATTGTCTAAGATGGTTAAGTGGATAGATATCAAGACTGAAGAGAATCCTAATAGAAAGGCTATAGTATTGGGTAATCATGATACTTTATTAGGAACTACTACAGACGGTAATACTTATAATTTAGCTATGATTTCTAAATGGAATATAGCTGATTTTGGTACTACTAAACTTCCACTTAATTTTAATGGACTTAATAAGAGACCTACATACAATGATAAATATGTAATCCCAGTATTAGATAACGTACCTACAACAGAATTACCTAGTCGTAAAGCCCTTACACTAGAGAATGGAGACATGATTATAGGTAAGAATACCAAAGGTGGTTCTGGCAATCTTATTATGGTTAACAGGTGGGATGTAGTTGATATAGGTACCCCTTCTATGCCACTAAATTTAAATACCCCAATAGATAAAAGACCTACAGTTCAAACCAGTGGACAATCTGGTGAACAAGCTAATGAGATTGCATATTTGAGTGATTTAAGTTGGACAGACGTATAATTATGGCTAAATTCTTCTTTAGAGGTTTAAAAGAAAAATACAGTGCAGAATTGCACGCTAACGGATTCTATGTAGCTACTGATACACATGAGCTTATTGCTGGTGGTGTAACTGTAGGTATTAATCCAGAACAGATGCAAACTATTTCAGACTTCATGGCTAGTAAAGGCCAACCTAATGGACTAGCTACTCTTGACGAGAATGGTAAAGTACCAGTATCTCAATTAAATGGAGAACTTGCTAGAGTAGTAGGTTTAGAATCTTTCGTAGCTAATAGAGCAGCCCTAGATAGTATTGAAGCAGAAGTGGGAGATAAATATTATACTGAAGCAGAGAAGAAGATTTACACTAAGACAGTAGATGGTTGGGATGAAGGTCAAGAGCCTCATAGTGATACTATCTACAATCACAGACTTCCGGACTCAGAAGGTAGAACTAATGTAATCTATAGATGGGATGGTCAGACGATGGTAGAAATTTCTGCTTCTATTGCTCTAGGTGAAGTAGAAGGAACTGCTTATGAAGGTAGTAAAGGTAAAGCTAATGCTGATAAAATTACTAAACTGCAATCTGACCTAACTTATGTAGCTAATACATTAATTCCTGAAATGAATACTAATACGGCTAAAGCTTTAGCTCAAAAAGTAGACTGGGATGCAGCTAAGAAAGTAATTAGTTTACCAGCAGACGGTTCTATTTCAGCATTAAGACCGGGTCAAGAAGGTGTAGAGAGTCCTGAAGGTGGAGTTCTTGTTGCCCAAAGACAATATGATTCTGATGTAGTTACAGAGATTGGTACTACTAAGAATAAGTTAACTCTTAATTCGATTGACGGTAAAGTTAAGGTTGATTATCCTGGTGGTTCTAAGACCGTAGCATATGCAGAAGATGTTGCTACTAATGAAGCATTTGATGAACTAAACACAAAGGTTGGAGATCCAGGTAATGGTAGTACAGTTCCTCCCACTGGAATCTTTAAACTGATTCATGATGATGAGGTTACTGTAGCTGAAGCTCTTAATGATTTGAATGAAAGAGTTGGAGAAACTCCAGTAGTGGATCAAATTCAAACGGCAGTTGACGCTCTGAAAGGCGGAGTATCTACCGAATATGATACACTAAAGAAGATTGAAGACCTACTTAAACAAGGAGATACTGATACTTTAGCAGCAGCTAAAGAGTATACAGATGCTTCATTTGAGTGGTTTGATGTAGAGTAAAATAATAAAGGAGGAGCTGAATACTTCTCCTTTATATAATCTAGTGATATGGCAATTAATAAGAAATTAATTCACTTTAAGAATAAAGAAGCTTTTGATAGAGAGCTTCAAGCTGGAAACATAATGGACACTTCTATCTGTTGGATTCCAGACGCCAAATTTATTTACACCAGAGGAACTTATTGGTATTGCTCATCTAAATCTGATGCTGAAATTCAGCAATTGATATCTGACATAGAGACTCAGCTTAGCAATAAAGTTGATAAGGTAGAAGGTAAAGGACTTTCTACTAATGACTTTACTGATGATTTATTAAATCTATTAAAGAAAGTAAGTAAGCCTCTTAACTATAAAGGTTCAGTTCCTACATATAATGACTTGCCCACTGAAGGTAATTTGGAAGGAGATGTATGGAATGTTACTAAAACAGATGTTAATTATGCATGGACTGGTACTGACTGGGATCCATTTGGTTCGTCAGCAGTAAATATTGTAGATGACCTTACTACTGGAGGAGCGACTGCTGCATTATCTGCTGAACAGGGTAAAGTACTCAAAGGATTAGTTGATACTAAAGTAGATAAAGTATCTGGTAAACAATTATCAACTAATGATTACACCACTGCTGAGAAGGACAAATTAGCAGGATTATCTAATTACAATGATGTAGACTTAAAAGCAAGTATTAAACTTAATTCCGATAACATAGCATCTATGGATGCAGCTTACAAGGCTGCTGATGAAGTTCTTCAGGATAATATAGATGCAGAGAAAGTTGCTCGTATTGCTGCTGACAGTAAATTACAGAACGATATTAGTGCAGAAGAGACTAGGGCTGTGTTAGCTGAATCTGAGAATTTGGCTGTTATTAAGGCAGAGACAGAAAGAGCTAAAGCAGCAGAAGACGAAATCAGAGCTGTTGTTGGAGGCAGTAGTACTGCCGATGGTGGGGATATTCCTATCTGTCCTTTATATAGACAAGCTAATGTAATATATACTAAAGTAGCAGAAACTATCAAAGACACAGCTACTCTTGCAGCATACATTATGTGTTATAACAAGCCTTACATAGGCAAGCCTATCAATAGAATTAAAATGATGCTTGCCACTCCAGGTAGATGTAGAATCTCCATCTTCAATGAACATATCTTTGATGCTAATCCTACTTTAGAAGCTTCATTAGTTAAAGATTTAGTGAATGTCGTATGTACATCCACTGGTTATAAATATTGGGATTTAGATGAAGATGTAGTAGTAGAAGAGGGGCAATTCATTGGTGCTTGGTACACAGCTGATTGTGCTAGATATACTTACAATAATGATTTAACCTACCAGACTGCATATCCTTCTGGATGGGTTGGGAGAACCAACTTAACAACAGAAGCGATACCTAAAGAAGATTGGGAGAATAGACGTTCTTTAGGATATTTAAATGTAGGATTGTATCGTAGAGGTGATGGCTCAGACTTTGAATGGGGCAAGCTAGATGAATCAGCAAATACTCGAAGCAGTGTTGATAATGCTTATTATCCCAGGGGACAGGAAAAGTTAGTAGGTAAAACCATCTACAAACTACGATTGAAGGTTTTAACAGTAGGCTATTTGACTATTAACCTAATTAATAACTACGGTAAAGCTAATGCTAAAGTTCTTAAATCTTGGAAATTGTACATTAGGCAATTAGGAGTCCAGACAGTGAGACTTCCAGAGGACATTACTTTAGAAGCCGGGCAGGGTATCGGAGTGTATGCAGAAGGTGATACCTGTGCTTTTGCTTATGGAGGAACGCCATTCGGAACTAAATACGCATTAAATGGATGGTACCAATATACAGCACATAATTATGCTACAACTCCTGGAGGAAACACTAACCAGCCTTTAGGAATTGCTCTTATCGAAAGAGGTAGTAAACTATCATCCTTAGAAGATAGAACTATATCTATTCAAGGAGACTCAATTAGCACATTTGCAGGAACTATTACTGATGGTAATGCAACTTACTACAGTGCATCTCACAAGTTTGTTAATAGTATTGATGCTACATGGTGGGGATTACTTATTAATGAGTGCAGAATGAGACTTATCAGAAACGATGCATGGTCTGGCTCTAGAATCAGTGGTACTGGAGATAATGCTATGTGTAGTGTAGCCAGATGTTCCAATATAAAGCATATTAATTCGACAGTGGATACATATCAATATGGAGCTCCTGAAATCATAGTCGTAATGGCTGGAACCAATGACGTGTCTGGTAATGTAGAAATGGGAACAGCTGATGGAGCCGTTACTACCTATATGGGAGCATTTAAAACTATGCTTGCTAATCTAAAATCGCAATGCAGAAATGCCAAAATAGTAGTATTCCAATTGTATAGAGGTAATGTTTTAGACTATGCTAATAGTGGTGGTAAGCACCAATATGAATATCAAGAAGCTATGGCAAATTTATGTAGAAGATATGGAGTTTACTATATAGGCCCGGAACATTTTGACTTAAGCTTTCCAAACCTACAGTATTATACTTGTGATAACAGTTTAAGTGATTATGGACCTCCTACTTACACTAGTGCAGATTATCTACATCCTAACATGCAAGGTATGGAAAGAGTTTATGCTGGAGTTAGGGCTTATTTAGAGAGTTTATATTAATAAATATGTTATAAATAGGGGGGGGGGGCATTGCCCCTTCCTCCTGTAATTACTAAGTAATTATGGGACAAATAACTGGTAAAGACAATAATAGAGTTCCTACCGTGAAAGAATGTAATGATGCTTATGGTGGCAATTATATGACAGAAAGTCAGGTGGCTGAAGCAATAAGTGACGCAACAGCTAACTTTTTAACCTCAACCGATTTCAAAATGGCGTTCGGTGCTGCCAGTGGATATATTAAGTTCCCAAATGGATTTATGATACAGGCAGGTCACGGTGGAAGAGTAACTACAGACAGACAAAGTTTGAGTTTTTATACTCCATTTCCAACCAAATGTGTTGCTGTAGTAGTATCAGGAGAACGAAGTGGGGATGGAGCTAATGGTTATAACTATGTATATAATGTAACCAGATACGGTTTTGAAGTTTCCTTTGATAAATCACCTGGTTATTATATAGCAATTGGATATTAAAATATGGGATATATTACTAATTTGAGTTCAAATAGAACCCCCACAGTCCAAGCTTGTAATGAAGCATATGGTTTCGATGCAGGTTCTATATCGGGGGGGATTACTTTAGGACCACATGATTCTAATAGGTTCATGATTAATGTGTATTATACTACACCAGTAGATTTAAGAACTATTTTAAAAGATACAGACCCAATTGATTGTGTATATGCATTTATAATTGTCGCTGAAGAAGTTTATCATACTGTCTGGCTGTATAGAGGGTCAGATGGTAAGTTTAAGCCTAATGGCTCTTGTTATAAAGATAACGATGGATATAGATTACATCTGTATATACAATGGAACAGCGATGGTACAGCAAGTTACGAACATATATATTTGCAGCCTGACGGCTATACTATTGAGGCAAATTGGGTAGAATAAGACACTAGTACTTCCATGGTGTCTATAATTAATAACTTAAACATTTATAACTATGGCGGCAGAAGACCCTAGGTTTCTATTGCATTTCAAGACTTTAGCTAAGTTTAATGAGAAACTAGCTGATGGTACAGTGAGTGCAGACAAGCATCTAGTATTTATTAAGGATGCTAAGCAAGTATGGTTCAAAGGAACATATTATGCAGATAATGTTAAGATGGATGGTATTACTGACTTCTATAATGGCTGGAGTATCACTCAGAGCAGTGCTACTACTCTAACTATAACTCTTACTGGCAAGAGATGGAATGCTAACACAAGAGTGTGGAAGGCTATTAGTAAACCTCTATCTGTTAACTCTGTTACTCAGTCTGTAGCAGGACTTATGAGTGCAGCAGATAAAGTTAAGCTCGATGGATTGAATATTAATAACGTTAGTAATATATCATTCTCATCAGATGCAGCTAAAGTAACAGCAACTATCAGCAAAGATAATGGTAATGCGGCTGATACTTCTACAACTGCGAATTTACCAGTAGCATCCTCTACTAGTGCGGGTTCTATGAGTGCTACTGACAAGATAGAATTAGATAGAATTAGTACTGCTAACTTTGCTCTTGGAGCAGTAACTCCTACTGCATCTACTGTGGGAATAGCTGCTAGTAAGACTACTATCTCTAGTGGAGCTAGTGCAGCCAACAACATTACTCTTCCAGCAGCTACTCAGTCAGTGGCAGGTGTAATGACAGCAGCAGATAAAGTTAAATTGGATGTTACACTTCCCAATTTAATCGATAGCAACAAAACTAATATAGATAATTACACTGTTAACGGCTTTAAAATTTCTACTAACCCTGTATTAGATGGAGCTGATATCAAAATAACTGGATACACCAAACCTTCTACTACCGGAGCTTTAGCGGCCGCTGATAGTGTCAATGGTGCTCTTGGTAAGTTAGAGAAGAAATTGGATAATGAAGTAACTAACAGAACTAATGCTGTTTCAAATCTTACCAATACAGTAAATAGTAATAAGAGTACTATTGACAAATATACTATTAACGGTGCTAAAATCTCTACTAACCCTAAAATAACTGTAACAGTAGGAGGATCTGGTAATGCTGTAACCACAGCTTCATTTAGTGGGACTGTGCTGACTCTTACTAAGGGAGCTACGTACAATAACTACTCTCATCCAGCTGGTTCTGGGACTAGTAAATCTACTGGCTTGTATAAATTTAGTACAGATAGTACTAGTCATATCAGTGGTGTTACAGCAGTAACTAAATCTGATATAACTGCCTTAGGTATTCCTAGCTCTGATACTAATACTACTTACAGTTTCTCAAGTGGAAATGGTGGCTTTACTGTAACTTCTAGTGGGGGTTCTACTCAAACAGTATCAATAGGTAAGCCTTCTACAGCTGGTACAGCAAATAAGGTAGCTAATACATTAACCTTTACTGGTTATCAGTCTAAATCATATAATGGATCTGCTGCTGTAAGTGTAGCTATTCCTAGTAGAGTTAGTGATTTAACTAATGATAGTGGATATATTACTAGCTATACAGATACTAAGAATACTACTGGTTCAACTAACAGTTCAAGTAAACTGTATTTAGTTGGAGCTACATCCCAAGCCTCTAGTCCTGTTACTTATTCTAATTCAGGAGTATATACACAAAGTGGTGCTGTTTATGCATCTGCTGGGTTCTATGATACTTCAGACATGAGAGTAAAGGATAACATAGAATCCATAGATGTATCTAAAGCTGATAAAATACGATTAGTAGAATTTGATAGAACAGACAGAGAACATCATGGCTACGGAGTTATAGCTCAAGAACTTGAAACCGTATACCCATCAATGGTTAATACCGATGAGAATGGCTTTAAGACAGTTAACTATAGTGAAATATATGCAGTTAAAATAAAGTATCTTGAAGATAAAATTGCAGCTTTAGAAGCCGTAGTCGATAAATTAATAAGTAAATAATTATGGCAAATAAAGTAGCATCTAAACGATGGATTTATTCAAACTTCTCTGTAGGAAGCTCTAGTAATGAATGTGCTACTAAAACTGAAATTCTGGGATTTGAATTGTATATAACTAATGATTCTAGTTATGCATCTAATCAACTAGTAAGGGAGGAAGATATTTACCTTCCAGCTTGGACATATTCTTTCTCAGTTTCTAATTGGGATAAAAATGTTGGAGAATCTGGTGGAACTACTTCCTCTATTAGTATATCTTCAAGCAAATCCAGACTAGGAACAACTGAAAGTGTAGGATGGAGTATAGATTCTTCTACAGTACCTAGCTGGATTACTTGGAATTCGTCAAGTATGACGTTTACAGTAGCATCAAATAGTAGTACCTCGTCCAGAACTGCTAATATCTATTTCGAGCAGGATGAATCCGGTAAGAGAGATTATGCTAGAGTTACTCAGGCTGGACATACTCAAGTTACTACCTATAATTATGTCTTTTGGACATTAACTAGTGGTGGTACATCAATTAGTGGTTCATTTGGACAATCTGGAAGTAGTATTCAGCCCCAAATTTATAGCTACAGAGAAACAATAGTAGATGGTACAGTAACTTCACGTGATGCAATAAGTTTTAGCTATACTGACAAACCTAGTTGGATTACTGGAGAAGCTGTTAGTACAGGTTATGATCCTCCTAACTCCCCTACGTATTATGCTAAAATGACAGCATCAGAGAATACTTCAGTAGATGCTAGAAGTTATGATGTAGTTATAACTCAGAGTGGTTCTGATAAGGAAATTACTATCTCAGTAAGCCAGCCTGGTAAAGCTAATGAGTACACGTTTGAAATTAGGAAATCTGATGAGGAATATACTGGTAAAACAAGTATTACATTTGATGTTCCTGCAAGCACTGTTGGTTGGTCTGGAAACTATGCATATAGATCTAGGAAGAATGGAGAACAATTTGCTAATGTAAGCTTCTCATCTAGTGCGAGCTGGCTTCACGTTGAAAGTAGTGGTGCATACACTGTAAGTCATAATACAGGTAGCTCATCTAGATCCGGTACTATTACATTAACTCAAGCTGAGTCTGGATTAAAATGTTATGTTTATATTAATCAAAGCGGTTATACTCCTACATATACGTTTAATGTATCTCCAACAAATTTAAGTGTGACTGCGGCGGAAACTAATGAGACTCTTACAGTGAATTCTTATAAGACTGTACTTAAAAGCAACGGTAGTGAAACTACAGAATCTCTAGATTACGAATTCTCGTCAGATGCAAGTTGGGTTAATGCTGCGAGAACTACAACCAACACTACGTATATAACTGTAGCAGAAAACTTAACAATTGTCAAGAGAAATGCTAAGATTACTTTAACCCAAGCAGAGAGTGGCGCTCAAGCATTTACCAATGTTATCCAAGCTGGGAAAGTACAATCTGATAATAAGTTAACTATTACAAGTGTAACTTATGAAGATGCATATCTATTTCCACCAGGAATAACACCAGTTGTAGGTTCTGAAGCATACTTAAAGGTCTTGCTTCCGAATACATTTACTTGGAAAACTTCTTCTGGATTGGCTATGAACAGAGGAACAGCTTATGCTGGAGATATATGTAATATTTATGTATTTGAAAATAGTAGATATAAGTTAGTTAAATCCTTCGAACTAAAAACTGGAACACAAACTGTTATTATATAAAGATTAACATAAGTTAGATAAGAGTAATAGCGGATTCCTTACTTTAGGGGTTCGCTATTATCATTTATAGGTATGCAATAAATTTTATGTTAACGAGTGTTAAATAATTAGGATATATCAGATATTTAACGTACCTTTGCATTATCGAATTAGAAAGTATAGTAAGCATCATAGGGATGCTCAACAGATGTAGTATTTATTATCGTTAATTGTATTTAATTATGGCAGAATTTTTAACAATGGCCGAAGCCGAAGATAAGTTCGGTAAGAAAGGTCGTACTAATGCTGCACTCACACTCGGTATTATCGGAACAGCACTTGGTGCATTCGCAGGTAATAACGGAGGTTGTGGATGTAGTAATGGTGGCGGACTGTTAGGTAATCTCTTCGGAGGTAACAACAACTGTTGCGCAATGCAGCAAGCTGAACAAGCTAAAACACTAGCTATGGCTCAAGGTCAGCAAGCTGATAACCTATCATGGGCAAATAGAGTGCAGTCACTACAAGATGATGTAGACCTATATACTTACATTAATAGCAGGGTACTTGCTACTAACGAAAGAATTGGAAACGAAACTCAGGTTCTAACAAACCAAATCTGGAAAGGTAGAGTACAAGATTTACAAGAGAAGAGTGGAATGTATGTTGATATTATAACTCGTGATAATGCTCAGAATATGAGACTTTGTGATGAGCTTTATAAGAGAAGAGAACAAGACATTCAAGAGAAGACAGATATCTTCGAAAGATTAGGAACTAGAATCAGTGAATTAGAGAAGAAAGAAGCTGCTACAGCTGCTGCTTTGCCTCTAATGTTTGAACTTAACAAAGTGAATGCTGAGAGATATGCGGACAACTGCTGCTGCAAGTCTGAGAAAGACTTACTTAAAGCTACATGTGCTCTTCAGTCTGAAGGTATGGCAGTAGCTAATAATTTGCAGAGACAACTTGACCACAAGATTGACGGACAGCTGAAATATGCTTATAGTGACTTGTGTGCTCCGGTTCCAAGCATTGCTCCACTATACTGTAGCCCATTCACAAGTTATGGTACTGGTATGTATGCTGGAACTGCCGCTGCTAACTTTAATGCTGTAAATACAGCTATTAATACAGTTGCTGACAGATGTCCTTCTTGTACAGCCCAATAACTTAAGATATCCTACAAGGGAGGCTACGTTAATTCGTGACCTCCCTTTATTTATTTAACCCTTATTTAATTATCGTATGAAAGTTAAAATTACACCAACAGGAGAAAGTGCTCAAGTAATGGAATTTAATGTATCGTTACCAGGAGGAGCTAATGCATCAGTAGCTCCTGTGTCTACATTAACAGTTACTCAAAGATGGGCAAAGGTCGTTAATGTTTCAACTACTGGAACAGAATACGTACAAGTTACCAAATTTGATGTCATTCACAATTTACAGTACACTGATTGTAAAGGAAACGTTAGAGTAGCTACTGAATCTACTTCTACTATTATGGAAACTTCAGCTACTAGTGAAACTATTACTACATTAGTTCCAACAGTAACTAAAGTAATAGATGTTATTATACCTAATGGAGTTAGTATTATTAATCAGCAGATTTTGGATGAACTGCCAACTTCTCTTCCAGTTAAGGGACATTGTGCATATTCAGTATTTGATGTTAGAATAACACCAACTCCTGCACCATAAAACTAGTGATTTATGTTTGGACAACCATTCGGTAGCAATTATGCCGATTTACAGAACCAATACATGCAACAATTACAAGCTATGCAACAAGCACAGCAAGCACAACAGAAGACCCAGCCTATCTTAGATGAAATAAACAGAGAGGTTGGGTCTCTGTCTTTAGACGAACAGAAAGTTCTAGCAACTATGCAAGAATACCAAATGGCTAAAAGTACTTACGAAGCAGGGTTCATGGCATTTCTAGGTAATAAATTTAGTCAAGAATATGTTGCATCTCCAGATGGTAAAATAGCTGCTGATAACTTATTAGCTACTATTAGAAAGAGCAAAGAGCATATACATGCTCAGCTTAAAGCTAAGGAAGATAAAGTAAATACATTATTAGAACTAGTTGAACAAGATCCTGAAATTAAGAAGAGATTAGACGAAGTAATGTTAAATAAGAATAAGTAATGAGTGATAAAGAAATTTTATTTCAGGCATTTAACAAGTATGCTAAAGATTTAGCTTCTAATTTATTTCATTTAAACAGTGTAGCTAGTCAAGCGGTAATTACGTATGTAGTTAAGAATATGGAAGATAAATATGGTAAATATTTAGAGATATTTACTGATGTAAACGGCAATATTAATGTAGATTTGTTAGGTAACGCAGCTAAAGCAGAAATGAAAGATAAATACCCAGATGGATACGTTACTAATATATTTGGTAAGCCAGTTAAGTTTAATGATGAGGATATAACTCAATTACTTAATCTATTTAAACAATTTAAACAAAATAAATAAATCTAATTCGAGCCATGATTAAATTACAATTAAAGCGCATATTCAAAGGAAGTACTTATACAATAGGTAAATTATATGTAAATGGAGAGTACTTCTGTGATACTTTAGAAGATACTGATAGAGGATTAACATCTGAAATGCCTATTAGTAAAATAAAAGATATTAAAATATATGGTAAGACTGCAATCCCTACCGGAACATACAAGATAGTTATGAATGTGGTAAGCGAAACATTTAAGAACAGATCTTGGGCTAAGCCTTATGGAGGTAAACTCCCTAGATTAGTAAATGTTCCTGGTTATGAAGGAGTTCTTATTCATGTAGGTAATACTGCTGACGATACATCTGGATGCTTATTAGTTGGAAGAAATAAAGTTGTTGGAAAGGTTACTGAAAGTACTGCTACGTTTGTGGAATTAATGAACATATTAAGAGATGATTCTAATATAGAGATAACAATAGAGTAAATATGGAAACTTTGTTTGGAAGGACTTATGATCATATAGGAAGTACCGATTCCGATTTTATTATTAAAACTAGAGGCCAAGTTAAGATCCAATGGGGTAAAGTGTTTATTGATCTTATAAAAGATGGTAAGATAAACGTCAACTCTGATATATTTAATATAGTAGATACTGTAAATGATGTAAAAGGAGCTGATGGAATTTACTATGTAAAAGAAGATGGCTCAGTGTATATTCTTATTGACGGCAATGTAATAAATATTGCTGGGGAATTAGGAACTACTTATGTTTCTTTTAAGGGACCTCAAGAGACTACTGGAGACGAGAAGTATACAGCCTTAGCAAATATAGGATTCATATATAAGACCTTAAAAGAGGCACAAGCTTCAGGTATTCCTAATAGTATGTTGTATGTAGAAGAAACTGGGTTGTTATATTATATAAGGAATGGAGAGCTAATAGAATTTACTACTAGTATTCCTAATCCATATACTGAACAATTTGTAGTTAGTAAGGTAGATCAATCTTCTGAAGGAGCTATAGTCGTACAAGGGTCAGGTAAAGAGAATAGCCTAATTGTAGGTAATATGTATCTTTACCAGAATGAACAAAGATCTATAATTTACAGTCCTAATAATATAGTTTTAAATGCCGGAAATACTGATATAGTAGAAGTAACACCCCAAGAAATGAAAGTTAACTATCCTGCTAATTTTAAGAGGGAAGTTACTTCTAACATGTTTATGTCTCCTGGAGCTACTGAGAAACTTGGATTTAGACTTTACTTAGAAAGAGGTGAGTCTACCCTAGAGGTTGATAATATAGTAGTTAGGAAGGGAATTCCTGGATATATAGAAACTACTCATAAGGAATTATTACAGTTAATAGAAGATAGGGGTTTAGGACTTTTACAGAAATACTGTGTTATGGATTTCCAGAACGAATGGGAGTTAACTACCGAAGATGATACAATTGAAAATGAGAGTGAAGTAGAGGATGAAGATTCTGACGATTCTAAGGAATCAACTGAGGCATATAATACAAGACCGATAATAGTTACAGCCGCAGGACCTAACAGCATTACTAGGACTGGTTATTTCAGAGATAAGCCCGAATGGATTATAGAGTACGATATTAACTATCAAGATAGAATATTAGTTCCTACTATGGATGAGAACGGAGCTATAACAAGGACTCCAGTAGAAGCTAAGGGAAGAATTACCAAACTTACAGATGAAAACGGAAATAGCTGTAATTATGATTTTAAACATCTGACATTCTTAATAAATGATAATCTATATTATACTTTCGGAGGAACTACTGATTTAAGTTCTACAGATTCATTTAAGAATGTTAGATTAAATTTAACTAATCCAGCTAGATATGGTAATAATGGTATTGATTCTATAAGCGTAAATGAAGGTAATAATATAGTTCTTAGCGGAACTTATAATAATGTACAGTTAGGTACTATAAACAATTCATTTACTTTCGATGGTACTATGAGCAATGTCAAAGTTATAGGATCATTATCTAATGTAATATTTGATAAGAATTCTGGATCTACAGTGGTTAATAATTGCATGATAGACAACCTATCAGAAATTACATTCAGAGGTCCTATAGAGTATTGTACATTTCATAATACATTATCTGGATATGATTTTACTAAGGAGAAATATCCATTACTATATGACAGCTCTAAAGTTAAGGATATATATTTAAACAACTCTAAAGTAAACATAATCTGTATTCCGGATATAGTATTCCCGGGAATGATAGTAATGTATAATGGGCAGGCTCCTATACCAACTGGCTGGCATATCTGCGATGGAACTGGAGGTACTCCCAATTTAGTAGGAAGCTTTATTAAGGCTGGCATATCTGCTGGAGAAACTGGAGGTAAGGAAGAGATTGAACTAAAGATAGAGAATCTGCCTCCACATACTCATAAGTTCTCACAATCTTCAGTAACAACCTCTGAAAGTGGGGAACATTCTCACATATATAGAGCACCAGTACCAGGTGATAGTGATAATGCTAACGATAGAACAGTACAAAGAAGTTCTACAGATGCGTTAACTTCTCCAGCCGGAAATCATACACACACAATAGACTTATCTTCAGCTGCGCTTGAGGAAGTAGGAGAGGGAGTTCCATTAAAATGGGAACCAAAGTATTATTCGTTAATATTTATTATGAAAGTAGATGCTATGTAATATATATTACAAATAAAAGTATGCAATAAGTTAGTAATTAAGATAAATTACCAATCAGTTTTAAGGTTCAAAATTTATGCTTAAATTTGCAAATAACTTTAAAGGGAATTAATATGGAAATGGAATTAGCGGAATTAGGATTTGACGACGAAGACATCTTAGGTGAAGAAGGTCAAGTACATACTGGAGACCCAGATGATGATGTCAAACGATGGATGGAAGGAGATGTGCCAGAAGGTGATTATCTGGACAATAACTCCGATAACAATCCTGATAATAATCCAGACAAAGAAGACGACTTACTTACTAGTGTACTAAAAGCCAAAGGAATTAATCCAGAAGCTATTAAGGTACGTAATGACGAGGGGGAGATTGAAGAAATACCTTTCACTAGTCTTACTAAGGAGGAACAATTAGATTTACTCAATTACAGTCCAGCCGAGGACGAATACGGTCTAGAACCTGAAGAGATAAATCTGATTAACGAACTCAGACAGAATAATCTAAGTGTACAAGATTATTTAGAGGCTCACAGACAACAAGCTATCCAAGACTATCTCGATGGATTAGAAGAACAGCCGCAGTATCAAGTAGATGATTTGTCAGATGAACAACTATTCTTAGCAGATTTGAAAGCAAACGTCCCAGACCTCACAGACGAAGAAGCTCAAGCCCAGTTGGATTTAGAGAAACAGAATGAAGCTCTGTTTACTAAGAAGATGGCGGGCCTTCGTAATGTCTATAAAGAAAGAGAGGATGCTCTTATTCAGCAGACTCAGCAGGACTACGAAGAGAAACAAAGACAAGCTGATGAAGCTTATGAGAACTCTATTTTAGAGGCTATTCGTGATAATGAGACTATAGATTTCGGGGAGTCTGAACTTACCCTATCAGAGGACGATATGAATGAAATTGCTTCCTTTATCTTAGATTCAGATGCTG
>ERZ834798.744-NODE-744-length-35167-cov-10.134740_pt1 | contig 35167 bp, 29 predicted proteins | sample MGYA00519689_ERZ834798 | MGnify/ENA primary metagenome ERZ834798 (study PRJEB31850, sample SAMEA3708761) | human gut metagenome | biome: human gut; feature: human-associated habitat; material: faeces | place: China | collected 2014 ...
TTCAGAACGTCGTGAGACAGTTCGGTCCCTATCTGTCGTGGGCGTAGGATATTTGCAAGGAGCTGTCCCTAGTACGAGAGGACCGGGATGGACGCACCTCTGGTGCACCAGTTGTCACGCCAGTGGCACAGCTGGGCAGCTATGTGCGGAACGGATAAACGCTGAAGGCATCTAAGCGTGAAGCCGCCCTTAAGATAAGATATCCCTTCTGTTTACAGAGTAAGACCCCTTGAAGACTACAAGGTTGATAGGCTCAAAGTGTAAGCACGGTGACGTGTTTAGCTAGCGAGTACTAATCGGTCGAGGGCTTAACCTTATTGGTTATGACTACTCCTTTTAACCAACAGCTTTTTCATTATTCAATTTTGAGGATTCGTTCCTCTTCACTTAGTCGGTGGCGTTTGAGTTGAGGTCACACCTGTTCCCATGCCGAACACAGTAGTTAAGCTCTTCTTCGCCGAAAATACTTGGATGGTAACGTCCCGGTAAGATAGGGTGCTGCCGACACCTTACTAAACAGAGAAGATAATATTCTTCTCTGTTTAGTCATATTCCTCCTTAGCTCAGTCGGTAGAGCATTCGGCTGTTAACCGAAGGGTCGTTGGTTCGAGTCCAACAGGGGGAGCCAGAGAGCTGTAGCTTTTGCTATGGCTCTTTTTTGTATATATGATTTAGTATTGCAGTTTGTAAATGTAATGTATGGAAGCAGGGCTTCCGTATGCTTACACTAATGTAGGTGTACGGAAGTCCTTTTTTGTTGCACAAAATCTTTAAGTAGAAAAAATCACAGCACCCGTTATGAGTGCTGCGATGAGGGAGCTGTTCGATAAATGGGAAACTATTTATGGATTGTCTTTGATTTCAATTTCTACTGAATAATCAACATCTTTTGAGTTGAGGTCTGTAAGCAGAATAGTATTATTATCAAAAGGAACTATTTCAATGTTGCTTTTTCTTTTGCATTTATCAATAAGTAAAAATTTCTTTCCATTTTGGTCTGTACAAACAGCATATAACAGCTTAGGCACTTTGAGTTCATAAACTAAATTCGTAATATATGGCTGTACCCATTCTTCATTTCTTTCAGAAATTCTGATACGTAATTCTTTTGATTCATCACTGATGCGTTGTTCAAAATTCTGCTGCACATATATCTTTTTGAATTTTTTGTTGTTATAATAATCCATAATCAATACATATGGCAGAAGCCACAAACCATAATCAATGAAGCCCAGAAAAGCTAACCATTTAATAGGAGAGAAGAGAAATGCAACAGCGAGAATAAACCCACCGAAAAATGGAAATCCAGATATGTGTTTTTTGCTTTTTTTGCTTTGATATAATGCGGTATATGTAACAGCTATCAAAAATGCTCCGATTATTCCAAGCGTTATAGTCATGAGCCATTCTTGCATAACAGTTTTTCCTTTCTGAAAAATTCAAATAATAGTGCTGCGATAAGTGATCTGCTCGACAAATTGGAATTTAAATCATTTTTTATATGGTCTATAATGCGGATTTTCGGAATTATTTTTCCAAAATGCCTCTATACCATATTCTCTAATTTGTTGATTACCCTCCAGCCACTGCCTGTATACTATTTCTTCAAAAATTCCCTGCGTTTTTTTGCACGGAAACTCATTGCACTCTCCACAAAAATCAACGCCATGGTTCTTTGTGCACTCAAGCAAAAAACACCCTTCGATGCTGCATCCATTATGTTCTGTGCTGCGGCAACCTGAACAAGAAGCACCCGCATATATGCTAAGTACTCCCTCAAAGTTGTTATAGCTTTCTACGGCGTCGGGCATATGTACCTCATAAAATTCTTTTATGCCCTCTAAATATTTTAATAATGTTTTAGCCGTCGCACAAATTATCCCATCATTATATGCCGAACAAGTGTGGCACATTAAAGAACATGGTGCAACCTTTTTAATAATTTCACTTTTATCCATTTTTTTGTACTCCTCCACTAAATTACGATTTGTCGGGCAGTTTATTCCGACCAAATTCCAAAACCATTATACCACAGCTGATCAATAGTTCGTCCTTTGTTTGTATTATTTCTTAGCCAGATCTTTAATAACTTCTCCTGCCACGATAAGACCCACCACTGACGGAACAAATGCCGTTGAACCTGGAATATCACGGCGCACTGTGCATTTTCTTGCCGTACCAGGAGGACAAATACAGTCCTGACGGCATGAAATAGCCATATCTTCTATCGGTCTGATAGGCTGTTCCTCTGAGTAAACAACTTTAAGCGACTTTATGCCTGCCTTTTTAAGCTCTCGTCGCATGACTTTCGCAAGAGGGCAGACCTTTGTCTGATAAATGTCCGCCACACGGAATGCTGTAGGGTCAAGCTTGTTGCCTGCACCCATTGAGGATATAACAGGTACTCCTGCGACGTCTGCTCGCTTTATTATCTCCAGCTTGCCTGTAACAGTGTCAATGGCATCGATAATGTAATCATACTGAGTAAAATCAAACTGATCCGCTGTGTCAGGCATATAAAAACACTTGTATGTGTTCACTTTTATGTCAGGACAGATGTCGTGAACACGCTCCTCCGCCACGTCTACCTTGTATTTTCCTACTGTTTTTCTTGTGGCAATTATCTGACGATTGATGTTGGTCAGACACACTTTGTCATCATCTATAAGGTCAAGCTCGCCTACACCGCTTCGTGCAAGGGCTTCAACTGCATATCCGCCCACACCGCCTATGCCGAAAATCGCAACCCTGCTGTTGCTGAGCTTTTCCATTGCTTCTTTGCCGAATAAAAGTTCGGTTCTTGAAAACTGATTTAGCATATAAACACTCCTGAATACTGTTTTATTCTTCTATGATATCATATATATGCCCTTTTTTCAAGTGCATTTTTGCCTGCTTTTATTAATTTTCTGATTGATCCTATATGTATTATATATTATCTTTGTTACAGTTTTCGACCGCATTTTCGTTGCGTTTTTATCGAAAATGTGCTATAATATTATATATGATAATACGCAAAAAGTAATAAAAAGGATTGGTAAAAACATGGACATTAACAAGACCATTGCGGAAGAATTTAAGCTCAGACAGGAGCAGATAGACAACACTGTTGCACTTCTTGATGACGATAAAACTATACCGTTTATTGCACGATACAGAAAGGAGCTTACAGGCTCGCTGGACGATCAGGTGCTTAGAGAGATCGCTGACAGGCTCACTTACCTGAGAAATCTCGAAAAACGTAAAGGCGAGATAATCTCTTCTATCACTGAGCAGGAGAAAATGACAGATGAGATAATGTCTGCTATCGAAAATGCAAAGACCCTTGTGGAGGTGGAGGATATCTACAGACCTTTCAAGCCGAAGCGTAAAACAAGGGCTTCGGTGGCAAGAGAAAAGGGGCTTGAACCACTGGCTGAACTTATCTTGACCCAGGATAAGAAATGCGATCCGCAGGTCGAGGGGTCAAAATTTATCAACGAGGACAAGGGCGTAAAGTCTGCGGACGAAGCTTTACAGGGTGCAATGGACATAATCGCAGAGGATATCTCTGACGACGCTGAACTGAGAAAATACATAAGAACGCTGTTTTCGCAGATAGGCGTGATAAGCTCAAAAGCGTCTGATGAGAATGTCGAGTCGGTGTACGAGAACTATTATGACTATGCTGAGGCTGTGGGAAAGATAGCAGGTCACAGAGTTTTGGCTTTGGACAGAGGCGAAAAAGAGGGCGTTCTGAAAGTATCAGTGAATGTCCCAGAGGGCGTAGGGGAGAGAGCATGCGTTTCAAAATATGTAAAAAACAAGTCAGAGTGCGGACAGCTTGTTACGGCTGCTTGTGAGGACGGCTATAAAAGACTTATTTATCCGTCAATAGAGCGTGAGATAAGGGCGGAGCTTTCGGCAAACGCACAGGAGGGGGCAATAAAGGTGTTCTCTTCAAACCTCAGACAGCTTCTTATGCAGCCGCCTGTTAAAGACACTGTTACCCTTGGTCTTGACCCCGGATATGCTCACGGTTGTAAGACCGCTGTAGTGGACGCTACGGGCAAGGTGCTTGACACTGCGATAATCTACATTACTTCGCCAAAGAAGGATACAGAGCGTGCTAAGCGTATTCTGACGGGCTTTATAAAGAAATATGGTGTTACGACTATCTCCATAGGCAATGGCACAGCTTCAAGAGAAACGGAGCAGTTCACAGCCGAGCTTATCAAAGAAATTCCGCAGAAAGTTTCTTACATGGTTGTGTCTGAGGCAGGCGCTTCCGTTTACTCCGCTTCCAAGCTTGCGGCTGAGGAGTTTCCTGAGTATGACGTTTCACTGCGTTCAGCAGTATCAATAGCACGCCGTTTGCAGGACCCTCTTGCAGAGCTTGTAAAGATAGACCCAAAGGCAATAGGTGTTGGACAGTATCAGCATGATATGCCAAAGGCGAGAATGGACGAGGCTTTAAAGGGCGTTGTTGAGGACTGCGTAAACTCAGTAGGCGTTGACCTTAATACGGCTTCATACTCATTGTTGTCATACATATCGGGCATAAATATGACAGTTGCAAAGAATATTGTTTCCTACCGTGAGGAAAACGGAGCTTTCACCGAAAGAAAGCAGCTTATGAAAGTTCCGAAGCTTGGCGCAAAGGCTTTTGAGCAGTGCGCAGGCTTTTTGAGAGTTCGTGGAGGAAAAAATCCGCTGGATAACACGGCTGTTCACCCTGAGTCATACAAGGCAGCGCAGGCGCTTATTGACAGATGCGGGCTGAGCCTTGCGGACATGGGCGACGTAAAGCAGATAGCTGAGAAGGTCAATGCAATGGGCATGAAGAAGCTTGCCACAGATATTGGCATTGGTGCACCGACGTTAAAGGACATAGTAGGGGAGCTTGAAAAGCCTGGCCGTGACCCTCGTGACGAGCTGCCGCCACCGCTTATGAGAAGTGGCGACATTATGGAGCTTAAAGACCTGAAACCGGGCATGGAGCTTATGGGCACAGTGAGAAACGTTATAGACTTCGGAGCGTTCGTTGATATCGGTGTTCACGAGGACGGACTTGTACATATTTCTCAGATGTGCGACAGATATATAAAGCACCCTCTTGAGGTCGTAAAGGTCGGGGAGGTAGTTAAGGTTTGGGTACTTAACGTTGACCTGAAGAAAAAGCGTATTTCGCTTACTATGAAAAAACCTAAGGTGTAGGGATCCAAAACGAAATAAGTTGGAAAAGTCCTAAATAAGTGGGACGTTGGTCTTACACTTTTGTGGCAGACTGAAGGGCTGTTAGAACAGCCCTTTTTTGTTTGCAGCAAGGTGTGGTCTTGACGCAGGAAGCTGTGAAATGCCTTATGGCTTGACCTTACGGTATAATTATGGTAATATAAAATCGTACATAGACTATGTTATAAAAGGACGTGAAAAAATGCGGATCGCAGTTTGTGATGATAATGCTGTTTTTCTTCAGTTTTTTAAATTTATGCTGGCAAATGAACTTGAATCAAGGTCGGTCAAGGCTGAAATAGAAACGTTTACCAAAGCTGAGAGCTTTTTTTACTGCCATGGTAAAAAGCCTTTTTCGGCTATATTTCTTGACCTTGATATGCCTGAAATGACAGGTTTTGAGGTCGCACGGCAGCTAGGTCAGAATGGTAATTGCTTCGTGATCTTTGTGACAAGTCATCAGGAGCTGGTTTATGACAGCTTTAATTTCAGACCGCTGAATTTTATATGCAAAGATCCTGACGCTGATGTTATGAAGGATAGGCTCCATATGGTAGCAGGACAGTTGACGGACGCACTGAAGCAGGAAAAGACAGTGGTTTTGGAGAATAGGGAGCAGGGAAGAATCTCTGTAAAGCTTCGGGATGTAACTTATATAGAGAGCAATAGCCACAGCATCATATATCATTTTGCAAATAATAAGGATACTATTGCAGTCAGAGATAGCATTGGCGAGATAGAAGAAGCTTATCGTAAATTTGATTTTATACGGGTGCATAAAAAATATATCGTCAATCTGAAATATGTTTTTAACATAAGCCGTTCAAATGAAACAGTGATCTTCAAAAGCGGTTCAGAGCTTCCCATGAGCCGAGGATATAAGAATGCAGTTGACGACGCTTTGACTGAATATCTGAGGAGAAAGTGATGACTATTACATTGTGGACGATATTTGAGATCTTGATAAACTTTTATCAGGGCGGTCTGGAAACATGGTTTATATATAAATTTCTTACGCCAAGATCTCATGAAAGGGCTAAGATATGGGCTGTTATATTTGCCGTTTGTGAAGGCTGTCTGGTCACTGTTTTTAATTATTTCACTGTATTTGAGGGCTTTGGAAGTGCTTTGTACTGGGCAAGTCTGCTTGTTTTTGCGTTTTGCTTTTTTAGTGACAATGCTGTAAAGAAATTTCTTTCCATATCCCTCTCGCAGGTTGCGATCTTGTTGATAACGTCATTGGAACTAAATGTTGTATCGTCATTTTTTAAAATATCCCTCAGGGAGTTTGTGGTCGAACAAAGCTTGCTTAGATTTGTGACGCTTATAATGATCCAGATCTCTATATTCATTGTATTTAGATTAATACTGATGGCCTTTAAACACACAGATGATTATACGGCTTCAGATTGGGTGACGATAATTGCAGTGCTTATTATTTCGTTTTCTCTCGTTATGGTAATACATGAACTGTCCCTTTCGGCAGACGATGGCCATAGACTGTATATAAATCTGTCATATATGCTTGTCTTTGTTCTTAATATACTTATATTCTGGATAATAAATTCTTTGATAAAAAAGAATCGGAAGCTCAAGGAAATGGAGATAGTCAAACTAAGAGAGCAGTATCTTGAGCAGTTTATCGGAAACGCCGAGTCGCAATATGACGCCATGAGAAAACTAAGGCATGATATAAAAGACAAATATGAAACGGTCAATGAACTGTTAAAAGTACAAAAAATAGATGAAACGAGAAAATTTATTTCAGAAAGCTTTGACCTTATCGAGAAGTCGGAGTCCTATGTTAAAACGAAGAATAATATTGTAAATGCTATCGTTAACGCAAAGCTTACGATGGCTTCTTCCTTGGGGATAAAAATATCGTGTATAACAGTTTCAGATTTTGAGGGAATAAAGGGAACTGACCTTTGCGACCTGTTGAGCAACACGTTGGAGAATGCTATAACGGCATGCAAGGAAATAGCCGACGACGCAAATAAATTTCTGTATCTGAAGATCGACCGAGAAACGGATACATATACGTTTTTGATAAAAAATTCAATAGATCATTCTGTTATGGATAGTAATCCAAGGCTTACGACCACAAAGGCTGATAAAAAACAGCATGGTCTGGGGACCTCAATAATCAGAGAGATAGCAAGAAAATATAATGGCAGATGCGATTTCTATGAGTCGGAGGGAATGTTTTGCTGTCAGGTAACATTGATGGCAGATACAACGGTCCTGAACTGATTGTTCTGGGTCGTTGCTGCATTTCGTGACAAAAACCTGCAACTCATTCCAAAAAGCTTGACATATTGCTGTTATTCTAGTAAAATTCAAATTAGGGTAAGACAAAAGCGAGGCGATAGTTCATGGATCTTGTTGTATCGGGTATACTTAATTTTTTGACCGAGCAGGAAGCTATCGGCAAAGCAGATGAGGTACAGGATTTTTATCGGTATGGCATAGAAATAACTATCTCATCAATGTTAAACATTGTGCTTGTATTGCTTATGGGAGCATTGACAGGGCATTTGCTGGAAAGCGTAATATATTTGGCAGTGTTTATTGCTGTCAGGGTTATTACCGGAGGGTATCATGCAGATACATATTTCAGATGCAATCTGCTGATGTGTTCAACATTTATTGCTACAGCTTTTCTTAATGACAAGGTATGCGGATATATAAATATATGGGTGATAGTTGCCTTTGTGGTGTTTGAAGAGATAATAGCTTTTGTATTCTGCCCTGTGGAGAACAAAAATAAGCCTATAGAAAAAGAAAAAAAGCCAAAGTTCAAAGCGATGGGAATGATAGTTTTTCTGTTGCTTGATCTGTTTGGCGGGGCGATTATCAATAGATATCAGACGGTTGGATCTATGATCCTGTTAACAAATCTATTAATTGCAGTTTTAATAATATCAGCAAAGATCAAAGAAAAGAGGTGTGATAAGAATGAGATCATTTAAGAAATTGCTTGCCAGCCTTATTGCCAGAGCAACTAAGAGAATGGGTATAGCTGCCTGCGGATGTGCATCAATGTATGGTGGCTATCAAGCTAAAGAGCCAAAAAACATTTACAAGAATTACGATAAGCATTACAAAGACTTTATCATTTCCCCTTTAAATCTTGTGATACTTGTAAATGAGGTAACATTAGCAGGAAGATAACTTCCTGCTGGTGTTACCATTTTTTTTTGTAGTGAGTTCAAGCTTTTGACAGTGAGTAAATTTGCTTTTAGGTAACAAAAAAATCCGCCATACAAAAGGATGCGCTGTACTATTCGGTTTTCAAAGAACGGGCGGAGGCTATAGAGAAAGCCCCCTCACTTTCCATGACGAAAAGTTGAGGGTGCTACAACCAAGCTTTTTAATTTTCTAAAAGATTTTTGAGCTTTGCTCTGATTTTTGTCGAAGGCATAAAGAAAGAGCGTCGGAGATTGCCGTCCCCGTTCGGCTGGGGATATATGGTCAGAATGTGGGTGTCGCTTGCCGCCTTTCGGAAAGGGACTTGCTGCCAAGCCCACTTTCAAGAAAATAGGCGGTGGCGGAATGATCCGTCACCGCCTATTGTGTTTAGGCTATTTCGATTTCGGAAGCGTCGGCTTATTTAACCTCGGATTTCTTTCTCTTTTTGCCGCTTACGCCCAGCAGAGTCAGAACGCCGCCGCTGACGTACAGAGCAGCCAGCCAACCGATGTGGTTGCTGCTGTCACCGGTCTGAGGACACTTGGTGGAGTCGTCATTTCCTGGCTTATTGGTGTTATTATCACTGCTGCCTGTATTGTCGGTGTTGCCGCCGTCGGGGAGCTTGTCGATGACCGTATTCTCGCTGCGCTTGGCGCCGCAAACGGTGCATTCCTCGTGTTTGATGCCGGTGGCCTCCTTGGTAGCGGCCTTGTCGATCACCCACTGGAAGCTGTGTGGTGCCGTGTCGGCATTGTCGCCGCACTCGCACTCATGCCAGTGGTTGGTGCCGTCATACTTCCACTCTGTACCGTAGCTGTGGGTATGATTGCTGCCTGTTGCAGGGATCGGTGCGGTTTCAAGAACCTTCTTGCAGACGGTGCATTCCTTATGCTTAGCGCCGTCGGCGGTTTCGGTAGCTGCCGTGTCAACGATCCACTCGCTGGCACTGTGAGCCGCAATATTGGCCTTATCGCCGCACCCGCACTCATGCCAGTGATCGGTGTCGTCATACTTCCACTCGGTGCCGTAGCTGTGGGTATGGCTTGGAGGCGCATCCTTATAGGTGGCCTCGAGCTTCACATCATTGCCGGGCATGGTGAAGGTGGTAGTCGCCTTGGTGGCGTCTGCCAGAGTGACATTGCCCTCCAGCACGACCCACTTGTCAAAGACCTTGCCTGCCTCCGGTGCGTCCGCCGTAACGGTCACAACGGTGTTCTGCGCGATCTTGTCCGTGATAGGTATCCATGCGGCAAGGGAGGCTGTGCCCTTGATGACCGTGACAACGTATCCGGTCGCAGCGGAGTTCTTTACGAACCTTGTCTCGCCGCAGTCGGCGCGCTGGCAGGTGTAGAGAATTCCTTCGCTCTTGCCCTGTTTTGCAGGTTTGCCGCCGTCCCAGTCGTGGCTGAGCTTATTAACGACATGACCGTAGCGGATAATCTGTCCGCAGCCGGCTGTGCACTGCTGGTCGCCGCTATAGCCTGAGGTGGTGCATCCGGGCTTAACCTCATTGATCAGCTTGTAGTTATCGGCAATTTCGTGGAGGGACGGGGTAGAGACGCCCTTCTGTGCGATCCTGTCGCACGATGTGCAGTACTGGTTGCCGGAATAGCCCCTCTCTGTACAGGTCGCCGTTCTTACATCCCGCAGTTCAAGGGGACCGCTATGCCTGAAGTCGCCGGTCTCGCCCTTTACGGTGCCGCCGCAAGCCGTGCAGCGGTAGTCGCCCTCATAGGCGCGGTGCCGACAGTCGCCCGATTTGGCGTTATAGCGTTTGCCACCATGGCTCGCGTCTGTGGTTGCCGAGTTTGCCGTGCCGTAGTAGTACAGCGGCTGCAGTGGACCGGTATGACCGGCGTTTGCAGGTGGGTAGATATCCGAACCGGCACTGATGACATGGCCGCAGTCTGCGCAGGCGGTGTCGCCGGTGTAGCCCTTACGGTCGCAGATCTGCTCCTTCGCATTGAGCACCGTGGTGCCGCCGCTGTGGTCACAGCCTGCATAGACAGGCTCAAAGAAGAAACTGCCGCCGCCGGGGGCACCCATGGCGCTGAACTCTGGGATCGTGCAGCCCTACTCAAGGGCGGAGCCGTTGGTCACCAGTTTGAACTGGGACTTCGCCTCGTTGGCACTCCAATTTTTATGAACCGGTGCAGTGCTGTCAGACACGTTGTATTCGCGGAGATACTCCACCTTCCAGCCGATGGCTTTCTGACCGGTTCTCTCCTCGGGATAAAGCTTGATCTTGTCGCCGGGCTTGACGATCATACGGGTTGCCCGACCGTTTTTCACCGTCACAAGGGCGGTGTCCTTTGTCCAATGATCGGTTCCTTCGTCATCATCCTTGTCGATTTTTGTCTTTGTGTACTCGCAAATGCTGCATTCAGCCTCCATGCCGCCATTGCTGCCTGTGGTATCGGGGTTTTCGACCACATTCCAGCGGCCCCAACTATGTGGAACCATGATGAATTCCTCGCAGCCGGGAACCTTGCACTTTTCGGGGTGGGCATAGTCAGATTCAATGATGAGCTCCTCCACCGTCTTGGTCGAGCCGCCGATGTTGAAGGTATACTCATAGATACTGTCGAAGCCGGTGCAGTCCCAGTTCCAGCCGTAATCATGGACATGGCTCTTCACAGGAACGGTATAGTCGCAGACGGAACATCTGAGCACATCGACTCTGCCGCCGCCTACCGCGTCAAGGCTTCTGTCAAGCACAAAGGTATGCGGGAAGATGCGCTCCTTGGAGCCGGTGGTCATATAATGCGCTTCGTATTCGCCTGCTTCAAATAGGCACGGGAGCTTGTGGCCGTCGCATTTCGGGTCGCCGCCCACGACACCGTTATGGGTATTCCCATGCTTATCGACCCAAGTGACCTTGTATTCCGGCGTTTTCTCGCTGTCTTCCGTGGGCACACGCACACCCGCCTGCTTGTGGCTGTAGGCATGGGTGGCAGTCAGTTTTGCCTCCGCCGTTTTCATGGTGTCGGAAGGGTCGCCCTTTCTGCCGATGACGCAGTAGTAGGAGTAGTCCTCCATGCAGGCCTGAGTGGAAACCGACAGCCTCAGCGTTGGGGTGTTCACGTCCACATAGTAATCTGTCTCCGGCAGCTTGTAGGGCGCCGCCGTGGGATTCGCATTATTCTTCTGATACCACTGATAGGTCAGCTCGTCGCCTTTCAGGCTCTTTGCCGAGACAGAGAAGGTGACCCAGTTATGTTCGCTGTACAGCAGGTCGTTTTCCGGCTCTTCGTCATAATCGCCGCTGCTGTAGATAGAGGTCTTACACTTGACGCCCCTCGGCTGGCGGTTGATGACGATGGAACTGCCGCTGATGTAGTCGCAGACCTTGCACACGCCATTGGCGTCAAATTCATGGTTGGCGGCATTCAGCTTTTTATCGTCACAATAGCGGCAGGGGTGCCAGTGCTGCGTTCCGTCAGCCGCCCAGCTGGCGGAGGCTATGTGGGTATGTCCGGCGCCGGAATGCTCCGTCTTCAAATGATCCTCAAAATCAGAGTCGCTGAAGCACCAGTCGTCATGATCGCAACCCATAGCGCTCACGGCATCTCGGCAGCAGTCCTTGCAGCGCTGATCGCAGCCGTCCTCGCAGGGATCGCTGTCGTGGAAGCACAGGCCGCAGTCCTCGCAGAAGTGATCCGCATAGTCCGTGTCCATTGCGCACATTCCCTCGGAGCAGTCGGAGTTGCCATCGCAGCACTCCTTGCACATCTCGCAGGTTTCGCAGAACTCGTCCTCGTCCTCCTTATCCGTGACCCAGCCGTCGCAGCCCTGACAGATGTGCTCGTCCCACTCGGCGCTTTCCACGCAGGTCTCGCCGTCCGGGCAGCCACCGCCCTCGGAGTTATCTCGGCAGCACTCCAGGCAGAGGCCGCAGTCCTCGCAGGACTCCTGGTTCAGCAGGCATCCATCGCACTGTTCGCAGGCCGTGTGGCAATCGATGCAGTGGATGACGCCGGTATCATCGTCGTCCACGCACTCGTCCACCGCACCGAAGCAGCTGTTGCAAAGCGAGCAGTGCATCGGGTCGCTGTCATCGTTTGCGCAGTCATCGCAGAAGCCGCAGGAGTCGCAGATGGTTATGGAGCAGCAGGGACCCTTATAGCATTCGCCACATAGCTGGTCATCCTCGCCGATGTAGCACTTGGCGCAGGTCGAGCAGTGCGTGTCCTCCATGCAGTCCGCGCATTTATAGCACGTCTCGCACCAATAGGGCGTGTCTCCAAAGCACACACCGCAGTCGTTACAATGGGTTTCAACCCAGCACTCATAGTTACAGTCAATGGTGCAGAACAGGCAGTCACACATATACTCGCTGCCAAAATGGTAATGGTTGCAGTTAGGACAATCGAAGCCGTCATCGTAGTCGTCCCAAAAGGCATGGGCGGGAAGCTCCAGACTCGGCATCAGTGAGAGCAGCATCACAAGCGCCAACAGGACGCTGGCGACGCGCCTTCGTTTGTTCGTTTTTGTCATACTATTATTCCTCCCTCATAATTATTTTGAAGATTTTTATGCTTTTTGTGTTGCCTGATTTAAACACTGTCGATGACCGAAGCAAAGTAGTTTTCGGATACCGAACCGAAGAGAAAAGCGTCTATCAGACCCTCGCGCTTTGCCTGCCGTACCTTTTCGGTCAAATCTTCATCTGTATCATCATCCACAAAGAGAATGACACGACAGTTTTCCGTGTTCCGTTTTACCTTGTCACGGATCGCCATTCGTTCTTTGAACATCCAGGGCGAATACGCCTTGACCTCCATTAAAAGCACATCCGGTCGATGCGTTTTGCACCACTCGGCGGTTGCGTCCGGCGACTCGGAAATCACAACTTGGCAATCGTCCAATTTTTGCATCAGCATTCGCTCCATGGTGTGCGCATGGATATCGCTTTGAATGTCCAGAACGATTTTTTTCATCAATCATCACCACCTTCTAAAAGCACAATCCTAATCTTACATTATCTATTATACTGATTTTTTGGCGTTTGTCACTGGCACTTGTGCCAGTAACAGAAGATAAATCCCGATTTTTTCAAAGATTTTTGCCTTTTGGGCGCGAAAAAACCCCTTGACCGTACAGCCAAGGGGTTCAGTTTTGCTTATTCGTCTTTTAAGGTGATCACCATGAGCTTGTTTTCAATGGCGGTTGCAACCAGCGCTTCTCTGCTTTCAAAGCCGCTCTTTTCCACCATATCGTCCAGGTTCCAGCGAACGCCGTTTTTGGAGATGCCCAGCTTATCGGCAATTTCCTGATAGGTAAAGCCCTTTATATAAAGGCGTAGGATGTCTAACTGCCGGGGTGAGAAGACATCGGACATTGTACCCTCCATTTCAATGGCCGGAGCGGTATCTGGGAATACCTTTTCGCCTGCCAGGGTGCGCTTTACCACGCTCATCAGCTCCTCTGTTCCGTGGTCCTTATACCACAGGCTGTCGGCAGCACCCATTTTGGCTCTTTGCAAAACTTCGGGATCGACAAGCGAGGTAGCCACAACGATTTTGATTTGCGGAAAAGCCTTTTTGATGCGCTCTGCGGCGGCAAGACCGGAATGCTTATGATGCGTCTGCACATCCATAAGGACGAGCTTTACGGTGGCGTCGCAGTGCTTTTCCGCTTCAAAGGCGTCACGGAAAACGCCGACAAGATGAAACTCGCCGTCTGCCGCAAGACGATCGACAAAATGCTTTTGGGTGTATAGATCATCTTCTACAAGTATGGTGTTTATCATAGGCTGACCTCCTTTGCGGGAATCGTGATCAGAAGAGCAAAGCGTGGATTGTGCGAAATATGCATTTCACCGCCGGAGCTTTCAATACTGCGGCGAAGCGTTGACAGGCCGCTACCCTCCTTTATCGGTTCTGTGGGTATTTTGCCGTTGTTGGTTATGGTAACATCATAGCGTTCGCCGCGCTGGGCAATGCGGATATATACCTCATTCCCGTCTGCGTGCTTGATGCAGTTGGTCACGCATTCCTTGGCGGCAGCAACGGTCAGCTCCTCGGCTGCGGTATCACGTGGCAGGTAGCCGTCGATTTTTACAGCCACGCCAAGCTGCTGCGCAGTTCTTTTTACCTCGTCCATTGTGCTGACAGAGGTGACACGGTTGCTTGCCAGCATACCGATGGCATTTTGCAGCGCCTCAAGCTTTCGCTCGGTATCCTCTCCGCTGTCTATGATGTCACGGATGGTCAGGAGGCTTCGCCCGATGGTATCGTGAATATAGACCTTTAGGTCAAGGCTTTCCTTCTCTTTGACATCGTTCTCCATGCGAGCGTACATCTTCCTGAGCTTTTGATTGACTTCTGCCAGTTCTTCATTTATTTCCTCTTGCTTTTGGCAGCTGTTATACAGCTCGGTTACATTGTGCGCCGTTATCTGCTGCCAGCGGTCATCGCTGTCCACGGTGATATTTTGTGTGCGAAACTGCCAGACGGTCTTGTCGGGCAGGATGTAGCAATCATCCTTGACGGTTACGGATCTGTCCGGCGCGCTCAGGGCATTTTCCATATCGCTTTTGATTTGCAGCTCGTGGCCGCAAAGGGCAAAGGAGAGCCTGCGCATACGGTTGTTGCACAGGATGATCCTGCCGTTCGGGTCGGCAAAGCAGATGCCCATAGGCAGCTTATCGGTTGCTTCCTTAATGGAGAACGGCGAGAGCTCGTTCTTTTTACGGCGGTATTCCCGCGGCAGAGCAATGGCAAAGTGAACTGCCGCAAGGAAAATGGCAGCGGCAAATATCAGCCACGGTGCGTCCAGCAGAAATGCGTCCCCGATATTATCGGGATCTGCCTGAGAAACGGAGAATAGCAGCGGGATCATCACCGCCATGACCGCCAGACTCAGCAGGCTGCGCACCGGCTTATTGCTGCGAAGAAGCTGATACATAAACAGCCCGATCTCAAGAACGATCTCCACAAGCATGATAAACGGCAGCATGGTCTGCCAAAATTCAGAAAGGGAAGAAAATGCACTCATTTCCTGTCACCTTCTTTCGCTTCAAATACAAGGTGCTGGTATTCCTCGTCATCCTCTTTTTCACAGCGGATGCTGTCTCCGCTTACCAAAGCGGAAAGGTCGGCTTTGCAGCACACATTCAGTGACAAGCGCAAGCCGTTTGCCTTTATGAGGCTTACCTGTATGCCTGTTAAATTCAAAATGTCGGCTTCAATAACCGATTCATAAAAATCAAATACAGCAGTCGCCGTTTTGCCGGAGAGCATGGAAAGAGACTCGTCCACATAGAGCGAGCTGCGGACGCCCAACAGCTTCAGCGTTTGGAGGGACTCATTGAAGGCACGGTGGAGTTCCGTTTCCGCTATTTTAATATCTCGGTCGGTAAGGAGCGTCAGATGCTTGCGGCGTTTAATATAGCTGCACAGCACGGCAATCTCGGCAAGGAGCGTTTTGGCACTGTCGGGATCGGTGCTTGAGATTCGGCGGTATTCCTTAGTGAGCTCTGCAATGCGGTCGATTTGCGTCTGCGTAGCGGAACGCAGGAGATCATACAGGCGGTTTTGCTCCTCCACCTTGCGGCGCTTGGCTTCACGCTTGTATTCATAACGGAGTATTTCGTTCCTGTCGGCAAGCTCGTCTGCAAGAAGTTCGGAGTCCTCCTTGATGTCACGCAAAGCCGACACATCCTCTGTCCATACGGCATAGCCGCCATCAATGGGCATGGTGTGAACGGTCAAGCCACCCATCGTCACCGGGCTTTGCTCGGCTTTTTTCATCGCTTCCTTTGAGATAGGCGCAGTGTTTACAGCTGCATACCGAACGGTAAAGTCCTTGTCGGTGATCTCTGCCGATGTGCCGACAGAGGAGGCAAACAAGTCCACATAACGGCTGTTTGAATGTATATATCCACAGGCGATGCAAAACTCAAAGGTCAGAATATACATCACACTTTGGAATGCGGCAATATCGCCGAACAAGTGGAGCAGCCAATCCGCACCCGCATAGTAAAGCACGCTGTAAACGATCGTCAGCAGCATAGGAACAATGGGCAGAAAGTGGAGCCTTCCTTTTTGCACACGGCATTTGAAAAACATAATTACGAGTGCGGCAAAGGCACACAGCACCTGCCAGCCTACAATAACGAAGTAGCCTATCGAGTAGCCGTTGTTTTTGTCTGTCCACACGGCGGCGTCCTTCGGAAAGGTAAATACGAATTGGTGCAGGTCATTTGTGAGCACGAGCAGAAGCAATGTGCCGGAGATGATCCACAGAATCGACATTCCCTTGGGAAATTTGTATTCGTCCGGCTTTCCCAATGACATGGCAATCAGCAGCGCCAGCATAGGCACAAACAGCATGGGCAGATAGAACAGATACCACAGGTAACGGACGGCATCCGGCTGCCAGAATATAAAATACTTTGCCGAACGGACTACCATCCATATGATGAGCAGTACCGCGGTGACCGTCATAAACCTGCACACCTGCTTTTGCACGATCCGCTGACGGACGGAGAGCCCCCAGGCGGCGAACAGACCGATATAGATAAAGCTGCGCAGATAGGAAAACAGCATCGGGTAGAAGCTGCCCCTGCCCACAATTCGGAAGCAATATGCCAGTATCACGGCAAGTACAGCGATGCCGCTTGCTATGATAGTATTCTTTTTCTGTTCGGTCATAAACAGACCCCATTTCGCCTTCATTCGTTTTTGTTTACCTTTGGGTAGCAAAAAAGCCCGATATATTCGGGCTTTTCGCAGGAGACATCTTTTTTGTCTCCACATTATGGCGTTCCCGAGGTGATTCGAACACCCGACCTACCGCTTAGGAGGCGGTCGCTCTATCCAGCTGAGCTACGGAAACATATTACAATCGTTATTATATCACAGTTTTGCAATTTTGTCAAATGTTTATTTGACAAAAAAGTTGACTCGCCATAGCAACAAGTTCGGCTCGAAATATAAGAGCAAGGCAGAAATAGCAGGCGGCATTATACTCGTTTTGATCGGGCTGAAGATCTTTCTTGAGGAAGTTGGCATACCCAAATAGCATAAAAACAAGGGCGGAAGTTTTCAAACTATCCGCCCTCTTGTTATGTCTGTTAGTCCCGCCGACTATGATGGTTACGCTTTTGCGTGTACATCTCACGATCTGACTCTTTCATAAGATCGTCGATCTCTTTCAATGTTTTCGGCTTTCCAGCCTTGTAGCCACAGCTTATCGACACATCATATGGCGACTTGCTTCTGCGATTGTATTCTGCAATGCTGCGGGATACCTTTTCGTAAAAGCTGTCTGCACCGTCTGTTTCAGTGATAACAGCTACAAATTCATCACCGCCGAAGCGTGAGCATATCCCACCTTCTGCAGTGCATTTTGTCATCAGCGACGCCACTGCCTTTATCGCCTTGTCACCCTCGTTGTGACCATAGAGGTCATTTATCTTTTTAAGGTTGTCCATGTCAATGGAGAAAACCCATACGCCTACGCCCTGTTTCTCAGCCTTTGAAATAAGCTTTCTTACGTTCTTGTAAAAGCCCCTGCGGTTATATATCCCCGTCATTGGGTCAAGCATATGTATCCTTGCAAGCTCTGCATTTGCCCTTTCAAGCCGCTGGCGGTTTTTAAAGCTCTCCATTATCTGATTGGTGTTGTTTATAAAACGTCTTGTGTTCTGGAAAAGAAAATATATAGGATTATATGAATTTGCCGCATAGCCTATAACTTCGTCCTGAAAATGAAGCGGTGAGAACATTAAGCAGTTATGGCGTCCAAGGACTTGCTCCATATCAGGCAAAAGATCCTTGGTGTCAAATACTTCACCGGTCTTGTATTTGTTGTCAAAAGTCTGCATGAAAACTCTCATCTGCTTTGTAAAGCTGTTATTAAAGCGTTCTCTCTGTCTCGTGTTTGACAGAAAATCAGAGTTTGTGCATACCCAGCTATAATAATCTCCCGAACGTGCCATTACCTTTGCCATTTCTTCTACGGTGTGACACTCCACTGATTTTGCAAGATAAGAGAACATATGCTGTTCGTGACCATCAGAATTGTTCATTCTATGGTAAAGCTCAAGGATCTTGTCGCCTACTTCTCTCGGGTCTATTTTCTTACAGCCGCAAGACTGGGATATCCTCATGGTGTAGCTGACCTCTATTTTTTCAGGAAGAGGAACTCCGTTCATCATATGGTCTATGGCGTTTATTATCTTTTCGCCAAGCACATCATTGTCTACAGCCGCCGTTGTAAGACGAGGGCTGTTATACTGTTCAAGCTCGATGCCGTCAAAGCCCGTTACAATAACGTCTTCAGGCACTTTTATGCCGCGTTCTCTCAGTATGCTGCAAGCTGTTATCGCCATAGCGTCGTTTGCACATATTATCGCCTGCGGAAATTCCAAATCGCTTTCCAAAAATTTCTGCAATACTCCTTTTGTTGGCATATCCCAGAAGTCACCATATCCAAGACGCTCAGGCTCAAATTCTATGCCGTTTTCCGCAAGCACCTTTTTGTATGCTTCTATACGCTCTTCTGAGAAAGCATTGCCCTTTACGCCAGCAATGAAATTAACTCTTCTGCAGCCGTGAAATTCGATCACATGGCGAACTATCTTTTCAAAAACGTCAGAGTAATTGAATGTCACACTGCAGCAATTATCCATTGTACTGTCAACGCATATGACAGGAACACCGTGTTCATGGGCACGCTTGCTTATCTCGTTGGAAATGCTGTCTCTTTTTATTGCCTCTGGCATTATTATAAGTACGTCAAGAATGTCATAATTTATAAGATCAAAAATGCTTGCTTCACCATGGTTGTAGGAGCTGTTGTGATAAAGGTCGCAAAAGGTGTTAAAAAGAAGCACCTTGTAGCCCTCTTTTACACCTTTTCGGCTTATGGAAGATACTATCTCTCTCACATAGTCAGATTGTACGCATGAAGTGCAGATACCTATTATTTTATATTTCGCTGTATCGCTTGTAAACATAGCTTGCTCCTTCGTCAGGGTCATGACGACCCACCACTATCTATATAAAATAATTGCTTTTTTGCTTTGATATGTGATTGCTATTAGAAAATATTCACACACCGTTAATGTTACCATATCCGCACTCTAATGTCAATAGAAAACTCACAAAATTCACAAAAATCTTCTTTTTGAAAGCATTTATGCTGTTGCAAAAAATAAAAGACCGACTTTCAGCTTTTTTTTCGCTGGAAGTCGGTCTTTGTTTATCTTAAAACATATCGAGCAAGGGGCGACCAGAGGTCGTCCCTACACAAAATAGCGTATTCTATGGGCTTTTTTTATTCAGCTACCCACTGTTTTAAAGCCGCAGAAAGTCGTCTGTCGATATCCTTTCTTGTCTGCTCGCACTCCTTAGGATAGTCCTTTGCAGCCTTGAAAATAAATTTCATTACGAATTTAAGTCCCACAGGAAGTGCTTTTCTGAGCATTGTCTCAGGAAGCACAAAGTGCGTTCCATGCTCGTAAGTCAGGGCTTCGTAATCGCACTCGTGAGGGCGTTCTTTCAAGCGCTTATCCATACGGCGGACGTATTTTCCTGCCTCCCAGAAGCTGTCGTCATCAGCACCCACCATTATAAGCTTGCCCTTGATGTTCTCAACCTTTATCATTTCTTCCTCTGTATGTTCTCTTGCCTTTTCAGAGTCAATAAAAAGGTGCGTGCTTCGTGTTATATCTCCCGAGCCTTTGGTTTCTTCTTCTATTTTGTGATAGTATTCAGGGTGGGCATAAACGAACGGCATATAGGCAAGCGGCTTGCCCTGCCATGAAAGTGTGGAAGCGTCAGGGATAGGCCATTCCTTGCAGCCGTCTTTTTCGCCCTGCTCAAAGCCCTGCCATACAAAGTCGCTTGGCGTAAGACCGAAAGTGAGTGTTATGTCAGGAAAATATGAAGCTGCCACAAGGGAATCCATTCCTGCCGTACTCATTCCCATTATGCCTATATTCTTGTTTCCATGGCTTTTGAGCCACTTTATAGCGGCCTCTATCCTTTCAAGCGGGAAGTTCACATGACCGTAGTTCTTCACGTCAGGTGACATACACATAACGTTCACGCCATTTTTGTGAAGCCATTTTGCTCCGCACTTTGCCATAAAGTCATTAGGATCGTCGCCGAACAGACCTATCATTGCGCAGTTTGCACCCTTTGGGTTTTCATAATATGTACCATAAAAACCGTCTTTCTCATTGCTAAAAAATTGTTTCTTCATAATACCGACCTTTCTAAGTTGGTTTTCTTTATAAAGTTAGATTAAGCTAACCACATCTCAAAAAAAACAAGGTAGATAACTTCGCCCTAAGCTATATTATATCACATTTTTGCTTATTTGTCAGGTGTATTAACGAAAAAAGTCAGATGTATTGTAAATTTTTGATTTTCTTAGTGTTGCTTATATATTAATAAAATGGCGGAGAACGCATTCTTTTTGCAGTTCTCCGCTACTTTTATGCCTTATTTTTTGCCGCATCTGCTGTGACAGTGTGAACAACAGCCGCAGCATTTACCTTTTTTCTTTTGCTTTGATATACTTATTGCCGCCGCCACTGCCCATAAAAGCAGAAGTATCACCACTATCCAGTCGGCTGTATTCATAATAACGCTCCTATCTGATATACCGCACAGCCGCAAAGCCATGCCACCATGCACTGCATTATCACAACGCCTACTGTCTGTATCCTTGAATCAAGCTCTCTCTTTATGGTCGCCACCGCCGCAACACATGGGGTGTAAAGCAGGGTGAATACGAGAAAGCTCAGTGCGGAAAGGGTGGAGAATGCTCCCGAAAGAGCAGTGCCAAGATTTGCAGTGCTTGTGTTCATCAGTACCGCCATTGTGCTTACTACCGCCTCTTTTGCAGTGAAGCCCGATATAAGCGAGGTGGTCACTCTCCAATCTGCAAAGCCCAAAGGCTTGAATATTGGCGATATAGCCTGACCGATAAGGGCGAGCAGGCTGTCGGAGGAGTCTTTTACAACGTTGAGCTTTGCGTCAAAGGTCTCCAAAAACCATATTATGATAGTCGCAAAGAATATAACTGTGAAAGCTCTTTGTATAAAGTCCTTTGCCTTGTCCCAAAGAAGAAGTCCTACGCTTTTTGCCGAAGGAAGACGATAGTTTGGAAGCTCCATTACAAACGGCACAGGCTTGCCACGGAAAGCTGTATTTTTCAGTATCAGTGCAACTATTATCCCAAGCACTATGCCTGTTATGTATAAGCCTATCATCACAAGCGCCTGATATTTCTTGAAAAATGCTGCACAGAAAACTGCGTAAATAGGTATCTTTGCCGAACAGCTCATGTAAGGGGTAAGAAGTATGGTCATTTTTCTGTCACGGTCTGATACAAGCGTTCTCGTCGCCATTATGGCAGGCACTGAACAGCCGAAGCCTATGAGCATAGGCACAAAGCTTCGTCCCGAAAGACCGATCTTTCTAAGAAGCTTGTCCATTACGAATGCCACTCGTGCCATGTAGCCCGTGTCCTCCAGTATGGAAAGGAAAAAGAACAGCGTCACTATTATAGGCAGAAAGCTTAGAACGCTTCCAACGCCTGCAAAAACTCCGTCTATTATAAGGCTGTGTACAACAGGGTTTATGCCGTAGGCTGTAAGCCCTTTGTCTGCTAGGTCGGTGAGCTTGTCTATACCAAGGGAAAGCCAATCAGAAAGGGTCGAGCCGATAACATTGAATGTGAGGAAAAATACAAGAAACATTATCCCGAAAAATACAGGCAGTGCAGTGTATTTTCCCGTTAAAATGCGGTCTATTTTTACGCTCCGCTTGTGTTCCCGGCTCTCGTGGCATTTCACAACGCTTATGGCAACGACTTTTTCGATAAAGTCGTATCGCATATCTGCAAGCGCCGCATTTCTGTCAAGCTTTGATTCGTCCTCCATTTCCACTATGCAGTGTTCGAGAAGCTCCAGCTCGTTTTGATTAAGCTCAAGCTGATCCTCGATATTCTTATCACCCTCAATAAGCTTTGAAGCACAAAATCTCGGCGGTATGCCTGCACGGTTTGCGTGATCCATGATAAGATGCACAACTGCGTGTATACATCTGTGTACAGCGGAATCGTCTGAGCAAAAGTCTGTGACAACAGGTTTTGTCTTGTTTCGGGCGGTTTCTACAGCCTTGTCGATAAGGTCTGAGATACCCTCGCCCTTTGCCGCACTTACTGGTATAACAGGTATGCCAAGTGCGTCGCTCATCATTTTTACGTCTATCGTTCCACCGTTGGCTCTTACCTCGTCCATCATGTTTAAGGCAAGCACCATTGGCACACGCAGTTCAAGAAGCTGTAAAGTGAGATACAAATTTCGTTCTATATTAGTGGCGTCAACAATGTTTATAATGCCGTCAGGCTTTTCATTTATTATGTAGTCACGGGTGACGATCTCTTCCTGCGTGTAAGGGCGCAGTGAGTATATTCCCGGCAGATCCACCACAGTGCAGTTCTTCTGCCCCTTTATGTCACCGACCTTCTGCTCGACTGTTACACCGGGAAAGTTTCCAACGTGCTGATTAGACCCTGTAAGGGCGTTAAAAAGCGTGGTCTTTCCGCAGTTCTGATTTCCTGCAAGGGCAAATCTCATATATGGTCATTCTCCTCTGTTTTTTCTATCTCTATGTTTTTTGCGTCCTCTATCCTGAGCGTCAGCTCGTAGCCTCTCAGTACTATATCAAGAGGGTCGCCCATTGGCGCACGCTTTAGCATTTTCACCTTTGTTTTGGGTATAAGTCCCATGTCGAGAAAACGCAGCCTAAGCGCACCCTCGCCGCCTACCGCTTTTATTACGGCAGACTCACCCGTTTTAAGCTTATCAAGAGTCATTGTCTTTTCCTCCATAGCTATATTTTATTCTTATGTTTTATCTAAAAGAACTCCACAAAATAAGTTTACCATGGCTAACTTTACTTGTCAATAGTATATGTCGTATATTTTAGTCAAATGTTATCTAAAAATTTTATTCAAATAGATAACTTCCAATTGACAACGCCAACAAATCGTGCTATCATAAAGTAAGATAAAGTACACTTTTACATTACGGGGGTGTTTTATGGATACCCGTGTGGCAATACTTGCAATAATCGCACACGATAACGGCTCTGCGCAGGAGATAAACGCAATTCTTCATGAGCATGCCGAGTATATAATAGGACGAATGGGTCTGCCATACCGAGAGCGTGGCATGAACATAATAAGTGTGGCAGTTGACGCTCCGCAGGACGTTATAAATTCTCTTGCAGGCAAGATAGGCAGGCTTGAGGGAGTGACCGCCAAGACCCTTTATTCGCCACAATAAAAATCTAATAAATATTTGTGACCCTGACGCCGAAAACGAGTTTTCTCCTTTAAGGCGAAAGAATACACATCAAGCAGAAAACTGCACTATCGTGTGGTCTTGTTTTGCTATAGAAAAGCTGTATCCATAGGGGTATGGCTTATTTTTTTGAGAGGAGCTTTTGCAATGGGACTTAATGACGCACCAAGCGGAGAACGTATACATATAGGATTTTTCGGCAGACGAAACGCAGGAAAATCAAGCGTTGTGAATGCAGTAACAAATCAGGATCTTGCAGTGGTATCCGATACGAAAGGCACTACCACTGACCCTGTTACAAAGGCAATGGAGCTTTTGCCCCTTGGCCCTGTTGTGATAATAGATACCCCTGGCTTTGACGACGAGGGCGAGCTTGGAGAGCTTCGTGTGAAGAAAACTAAGCAGATTTTAAACAGAACAGATTGCGCCGTTCTTGTTACCGATTGCACTTTGCCACTTGGCGACTGCGAAAAACAGCTTATTTCAATATTCAAAGAGAAAAACATACCCTTTATTATAGCCAAAAACAAAGCCGACCTGCTCACTGATATTCCAAAAGAGGAGGGCGCAGTGTACGTCAGCGCAAAAGAGAAAACAGGCATAGAGGAGCTTAAAAACGCCGTTGCAAAGCTCACTGAAACAGACACCATGACAATGAAGCTTGTGGGCGACCTTATAAAGCCTGACGATATGGTGGTGCTTGTCACCCCTATCGACAGCGCCGCACCAAAGGGCAGACTTATCCTGCCACAACAGCAGGCTATAAGAGATGTTCTTGAAGCAAACGCCTGTGCAGTGGTGGTAAGAGAAACTGAGCTTTCAGGGGTTCTTGGCAGGATAGAGAAGCCTGCACTTGTTATAACGGATAGTCAGGCCTTCGCAAGAGTTTCAAAGGATACTCCCGAGGACATACTTCTCACCTCGTTTTCTATCCTTATGGCTAGATATAAGGGCTTTCTTGACGCCGCAGTAAAGGGCGTGAAAGCTATCGACGATCTTAAAGACGGTGACAAGGTGCTTATCTCAGAGGGCTGTACACATCACAGACAGTGCGGTGATATAGGCTCTGTGAAGCTTCCAAACTGGCTGAAAGAATACACAGGCAAGAATCTTGAGATAGTGCTGTCATCAGGTCACGGCTTTCCAGAGGAGCTTTCAGACTTTGCGCTTTGCATACACTGTGGCGGCTGTATGCTCGGCTCAAAAGAGCTTACCTACAGAATGAAATGTGCTTGTGACGCAGGCGTGCCGTTCACAAATTACGGCATTGCAATTGCCTATATGAAAGGTATTCTCAAACGTAGCATAGAAGTGTTTCCACATCTTGTAAAGGAGCTTGAAGATCACAATGGCGGTCAGAGAACTTATTGATAAACTAAACTGCGAGAAAAAGCTTTCCCACGATGAATGGGTGAAGCTTATAAAAGAATATGACGAGAGCGACAGAGCCTATGCCGCAGAGCTTGCAAGGGGCATTTCGCAGGAAATGTTCGGCAAGGATATCTACATAAGGGGCATAGTGGAGTTTTCAAACATATGTAAAAACGATTGCCTTTACTGCGGAATAAGGCGCTCAAACGGCAACGTGAGCAGATACAGGCTCACCGCCGAGGAGATCTTACATTGCTGTGACGAGGGCTACGGCTATGGTTTCCGTACCTTTGTGCTTCAAAGCGGTGAGGACGCTTTCTATGACAGAGAAATGCTCTGTGGTATCGTCAGAGAGATAAAAAAGCGTCACCCTGACTGTGCGGTAACATTATCTCTAGGTGAGAAAAGCCGTGAGGACTATGAAGCCCTTTTCAATGCAGGTGCAGACCGGTATCTTCTCAGGCACGAAACTGCCGACGAGGAGCATTACAAAAAGCTCCACCCAGCCGAAATGTCTTGGAAAAACCGAATGGAGTGTCTTTCAGATCTTAAAGAGATAGGCTATCAGACAGGCTGTGGAATGATGATAGGCTCGCCGTATCAGACGGTGGAGTGCCTTGCTGAGGATATGGAGTTTATGTGCGATTTCAAGCCCGAAATGATAGGCATTGGACCTTTTCTCCCACATAAGGACACGCCTTTCAGAAGCTGTTCACAAGGCTCATATGAGCTTACGCTTTTTGTGCTCAGCCTTTGCAGAATAATGCTCCCCGACGTTCTTTTGCCTGCCACCACAGCCCTTGGTACTATAAACCCCAAAGGGAGAGAACAAGGGGTGCTGTCAGGTGCGAACGTCATAATGCCGAATCTGTCCCCTGTGGCAGTGAGAAAAAAATATATGCTCTATGACAACAAGATATGTACAGGTGATGAGTCTGCACAGTGCAGGGCTTGCCTTGAAAGACGAATGGAGTCCATAGGCTATAAAATAAAGATATCAAGAGGAGATCACAGATAATGATAAAGCTTGCTTTTTACGGAAAAGGCGGAATAGGAAAGTCAACGGCGGCATCAAACGTCAGTGTTGCACTTGCACAAAAAGGTCTGAAAGTCATGCAGATAGGCTGTGACCCAAAGGCTGACTCCACCATATTTCTTCATGGGGGAGAGAGGATACCCACCGTTCTTGACCTTGTGCGAAAAGGCGAAAGCTTTGACCTTGAAGATATGGTAAGGGTAGGTTATAATGGTGTTGTGTGCGTTGAAGCAGGCGGACCGGTGCCGGGGCTTGGCTGTGCAGGCAGAGGTATAATCGCCGCTTTGGAGGAGCTTGAAAAAAAGGGCGCATATGAAAAATACCAGCCTGACGTTGTTATCTATGACGTTCTCGGAGACGTGGTGTGCGGAGGTTTTTCAATGCCAATGCGAAAGGGCTATGCAGATAAGGTGTTTATCATCACATCAGGTGAGAGTATGTCTGTATATGCCGCCGCAAACATCGCAATGGCGGTGGAAAATTTCAAAAGCCGTGGATATGCTTCACTTGGCGGCTTTATCCTCAATAAACGCAACGTAAAAAACGAGGAGGAAAAAGCGGCAGAGCTTGCAGCTGATTTTCACAGCTCTGTGATAGCAGAGATAGACCGAAGCGACCTTGTGAGCGAAGCTGAGGATATGCGTAAAACTGTCATGGAAGCTTTTCCTGACAGCACTGCGGCAGAGCAGTATAAAACCCTTGCGGATAAGATAGCCGAGCTTTGCGGTATGGGAGAAGAAAAATGATAAAAGAGAGCGGCATAAATATAACGAAGGCGGCTTTTCCTGCGCCTTTTGAAAGCGGTCTTGAATATAATCCCCCCACAAGGGGCGTGTGGAATATCGTCCATACCGGTATGCTTATCCCTGAGTCACGGCAGATATTTGTCTGCGCACAGGGCTGTTTAAGGGGCGTTATCCTCACTGCGGCAGAGATGAATGCCATGAACAGAATGTCATGGGTGACTGTTTCTGAGCAGGATCTGTATGACGGCACTATGGAGCAGGACGTTATAGACGGAGTGAGGGATATAATAAACAGGCTTGAGGAAAAGCCAAAATGCGTTTTGATTTTTCTAAGCTGTGTTCACCTTTTTGCAGGCTGTGACTATAAAATGATAATAGACGAGCTTTCGGCATTGTTTCCGCAGGTGCATTTTATAGATTGCTACATGACGCCTACCATGAGAAAGTCTATCTCCCCCGACAGCCTTATGAGAAAACAGCTTTACGAGCCACTTGAAAAGTGCGAAAAGAAGCCTAAAACGGCGGCAATAATAGGCTGTGACAGAGCCACGGACGAAGCCTCCGAGCTTGTAAAAATAATAAACTCAGCAGGCTTTGAGCTTCTTGACATAACAAAGTGCAAGACCTATGAGGAGTATCTCTCCATGGCGGAAAGCTCTTTGAATATTACCTATATCCCCACGGCAAAGCCGTCAGGAGAGGAGCTTGAAAAGCGACTTGGCACAAAGCATTTGTATCTGCCCTTGTGCTATGGCTATGATGAGATAGAGAAAAATTACAGCAGGCTTTGCACCCAGCTTGGTGTGAAAACGCCTGACTTTTCTGCTGACAGAAAAGCCGCCGACAAGGCTCTTGCAAATGCTCTTGAGATAGTGGAAAATATGCCTATAGCCGTGGATTATACCGCTCTGCCAAGACCCCTTGGCTTTTGCAGACTTCTTGCAGAGAAAGGCTTCAATGTGAAGCGTTGCTACGCCGACAGCTTTTCAGAGGAGGAAAGGGCAGATTTTGAGTGGCTGAAAGCCCATTGCCACGACCTTGAAATTCTCCCTACTGTGAATGTGAAAATGGAGTTTTCACATTGCGAAGAAAAATATCTTGCGGTAGGTCAGAAAGCAGCGTTTTTCTGCCAGACCGATAACTTTGTTGATATAGTCGCAGGTGGCGGGGGATACGGCTTTGAGGGCATAAAAAGGCTTGCAGAGCTTATGGCTGAGGGAGCAGTAAACAAAAAGGACAGACGTAAGGTGATACAACACAAGGGCTGGGGGTGTGAAAGCTGTCTATGAATGCAAAAGTGATATCCATATATGCGGCGGATACTTCGGGAGTATGCTCGGCACTTTATGAGCTTGGTGGAATGACCGTCGTCCATGACGCTTCGGGCTGTAACTCCACCTACGCCACCCATGACGAGCCACGCTGGTATGACCGTAAAAGCATGATATATATTTCTGCACTAACAGAAGCGGACGCCGTTATGGGCAATGACGGCAAGTTCATTCGTGATGTGGCAAAAGCGGCAGGTGAGCTTTCACCCAAATTCATAGCCATTTGCGGTTCGCCAATGCCTGCAATGACAGGCTTTGACTACAGTTCAGCCGCCGAGGAGATAGAGCGTGAAACGGGTCTGACCACATTTTTCGTTGATACCAACGGCACTCATTCCTATCTCCATGGAGCAGAGGGGGCTTTTCTCAGTATCGCAAAGCTTTTCTGCCGTGAGGGAAAAGAAAAGCAGGCAAATTCAGTGAATATTATTGGTGCAACGCCTCTTGACTTTTCAGTGAATACAAGCGTAAGCTCCATAAAAAAGTGGCTTTTGGATAACGGCTTTTCAGTGCAAAGCTGTTTTGCTATGGACAGCAGTCTTGATGAGATCTCTACCGCACCACAGGCGGCTGTAAGCCTTGTTATATCCTCAGACGGGATCGCTGCGGCAAAGTATCTTTTCGATACCTATGGCGTGCCATATGTTGTGGGCGTGCCTGTGGGAAAAAGCTTTTCCAAAAAGCTTTCCGCTGACCTGAAAAGAGCAGCATCAGAGGGCGTTTGTATAAATTCCTGCGGTGAAAAAGCTGTAGAGAATGCTCATATGATAGTTGCAGGGGAAAGCGTTTTTGCTTCTTCCCTTGGGGCTGAACTTGGCGCAAAAACTGTGGCGACAGTTGGCATAAGAAACAGCGAGGTGCTGTCAGGGACGGACGTTTTCTGCGAGGAAGAAGCAGAGCTTGAAAAGCTTTTTTCACAGCATAAGACCGTCATAGCAGACCCGCTTTTCAGACCTATATGCAAAGGGGCAAGCTTTGTTTCACTGCCACACGTTGCTTTTTCGGGAAGATGTTTTCTTAAAGATATCCCCGATCTGATAGATAAAGATGTAAGCAAAATACTTAACCTATAAAAAGGAGGAACGTGCTTTCGCACGGATACTTTTATGATAAAAATAGCCGTTTACGGAAAGGGCGGAATAGGAAAATCCACAGTTACGGGAAACCTTGCCGCCGCATTTGCAAGTCTTGGGAAAAGAGTTATACAAATAGGCTGTGACCCAAAGGCTGACTCCACCATAAATCTTCTTGGGGGCGAGCCTGTTATGCCTGTGATGAATTATCTCAGAGAGCATGACGATGAGCCTGAGAGCATAGAGGAGATATCAAAAGAGGGCTATGGCGGAGTGCTTTGTATAGAAACAGGCGGTCCTACCCCCGGACTTGGCTGTGCAGGCAGAGGTATAATCACCACGTTCAGCCTGCTTGAAGACTTAAAGCTTTTTGAAAAATATAAGCCTGACGTTGTGCTTTATGACGTTCTCGGAGACGTTGTGTGCGGAGGTTTCGCTGCACCTATCAGAGAGGGCTACGCTTCAAAGGTGCTTATCGTCACCTCAGGCGAGAAAATGGCATTGTATGCCGCAAATAATATAAACAGTGCGGTGAAAAACTTTGCCGACAGAAGCTATGCAAAAGTCCGTGGTATCGTCATGAACAGGCGAAACGTTGAGGGTGAGGAAGAAAAGGTCAGAGCCTTTGCAGAAAGCGCAGGACTTGATATCGTTGCGGATATACCAAGAAGCGACGATATCATCAGATGTGAGGATAAGGGCATGACCGTCATAGAGGGCGAGCCTGACTGTCAGGCGGCAAAATGCTTTTTGAAGCTTGCCCAGACCCTTATGCAGGAGGACAACGATGACTAAAGCGTTTTACATAACGGCGGCGGAGTTTGCCCAAAAGGGAAAAGATAATATCCCTGATGAGCTTCTTTCGGCAAAGCACCTTATCTACAGCTCCCCTGCAACATTGGCGTTCAATTCACCGGGAGCGCAGGGCTTTGGTGTAAAAAGAGCAGGACTTGCAGTGCCAAATTCGGTTATGCTTCTTGTGGCTCCTGCCTGCTGTGGACGAAACACCACTATGCTCAGTGCGGAAAGCGGCTACGGCGACAGATTTTTCTACCTGCTTCTTGACGATACCGATATCGTCACAGGCAGGCACCTCACAAAGATACCGAAAGCCGTGGAGGAGGTATGTCAAAGCCTTGATTACACTCCCTCAGCGGTGATGATATGTATAACCTGCGTTGACGCTCTCCTCGGCACTGATATGGACAGAGTGTGCAGAAAATCCAGCGACCGAGCAGGCGTGCCTGTTGTGCCGTGCTATATGTATGCCCTCACAAGGGAAAAGCGTCTGCCCCCTATGGCTTCAGTGCGAAAATCGGTGTATTCACTGCTGAAACCACGCAAGAGAAAGTCTGACGAGGTGAATATCCTCGGTTATTTCTCACCCTTGCAGGAGGATTGCGAGCTTTACAGCCTGCTCAAAAGTGCAGGAGTAAGGAAGATAAGAGAGATATCAAGGTGTGAAAGCTTTGAGGAATATGAAAAAATGTCGCAGGCAAATTTTTCTCTTGTACTCAATGCGGAAGCAAGATATGCCGCCCAGCAAATGGAGCAGGAGCTTAACATACCTTTTATAGAGCTTGCGAGAGTTTTTCAGGCTGACAAGATATCTACGCAGTATCGTCTGCTGGGTCAGGCGATAGGAGCGGAGCTTTGCGATAAAGAGTATTATGAGCAGACCATGGCTCTTATAGATGATTTCAGAGAAAAGCATAAAGGGCTGTGCTTTGCAGTGGGCGAGTTTTCAAACTGCGACCCTATAGAAATGTCTTTGTCACTTATACGATACGGCTTCAAGGTGGCGGAGATATTCGGCACTGTGGGGGAGCGAAATTTCGGCTTTGTGAAAAAGATAGCACAGCTTTCCCCTGAAACGAAGATATATTCAAATCTTTCACCAACAATGCTCTTTTATGAGCCTGACGAGAGGGTGAACGTTTATATCGGCAAGGACTGTGCCTATTATCACCCTGACATAGCAGGAGCAGACTTCAATGACGAGATACAGCCTTTTGGCTATGCAGGCGTAAAAAAGCTGTTTTGCGACCTTGAAAAGGCACTTGACGGGAAAGGAGCGGAGGATAAATGAAAAATCTTTTGAAGCTTTTGTCGCCCTTTGCCCCTGACCAATCAGGTGCGTCGGCAGTGCTTTATGAGCTTGGAGGACTAATGGTAATATGCGACGCAGGCGGCTGTGCAGGCAACGTCTGTGGCTTTGACGAGCCAAGGTGGTTTACCAAAAAGAGCGCAGTTTTCAGCGCGGGGCTTCGTGATATGGACGCAATTTTAGGACGTGACGACAGGCTCATCGAAAAGCTCTCCAAAGCCTGTGAGCAGATAAGACCAGCCTTCACCGCCATAATAGGCACACCTGTGCCTGCTGTTATTGCAACAGATATGAGAGCGTTGAAACGAATGGCAGAGAAAAAAACAGGACTTCCTTGCATAACAGCCGAGTGTACAGGCACGAACTATTATGACAGCGGCTCAGAGCCGGTGTGGATAGAGCTTTTCAAGACCTTTGCCACTGAAAGCAAGCCTGTTCAGAAAGGCAGGCTTGGCATTATAGGTGCAACGCCTTTGGAGCTTAGTATCATAGGCCACGAGAGGATAGTGGCGGAATATAAGGCAAGGGGTTGGGAGAATGTTATATGCTACGGCATGGGAAGCACCCTTGATGATGTGAAAAATGCGGCTGCGGCGGAGAAAAATATAGTCTGCTCATCAGCCGCAATAAAGGCGGCGGAGTATCTGAAAGAAAAATTCGGTACGCCTTATGAGATGGAATATCCACAAAGCTGTCTGCCTGAGGAGATAGTGCAAAAAGCTGATAACTTTACGGATAAAAACGTCCTTGTGATACATAACCAAACAGCGGCTGACGCTGTGAGAAAGCTTATCACAGAAAAAAGCGGCAAGTGCATTTGCACATCGGCAACGTTTTTTATGCAGAAAAAGGAGCTTTCACAGCAGAGTGATTTTTTCCTTGCAGACGAAAGCGACCTTTGCGACAATGTTGGTGATAACTATGACGTTGTTATCGCAGACAAGACCCTCAGACGTGTTATGAAAAATTTCAGCGGCGAGTTTATAGACTTTCCGCATTTCGGACTTTCAGGCAGACTTTTGCAGGGAGAGAGTGAAAAGATATGACAGAAGAAATTATAGAGCGTCTTGAAGAATATCTCGGCTCAGAGGAGTTTGAATATGAAGCCGAAAACTGCATGGAGGAGCTTGACGAAAGCGGTGAGGGCATAAACGCAGTTTTGCCTCTGCTTAGATTTCTGGAAAGACACCCCATGGCTGATATCAGCATGACAAGTGCCGTGGTGAGATATATGGAGCAGTTTTACGGCAGAGGGTATGAGAACATTCTCATGGACTCCGTTCGTCGCAGACCTACAGTGCATACTGTGAGAATGTTAGGCAGGCTCAGAAATGCCGCCATAGATGAGGGTCAGGACGGCGAGGAGTTTGAGGACGTGCTTATAGACGTTCTCAGCAGTGAAGCCGAGGACGAGATAAAGGACACCGTCAGGGAGCTTATCTGATGAAAACTGAGATAATTCGTGTTTATGGTATCGTTCAGGGCGTGGGCTTCCGACCCTTTGTTAGCCGTGAAGCGTCAGACCTTGGACTTTGCGGCACTGTGGCGAACAAAGGCTCTTATGTTGAGATACACGCACAGGGCAGTGAAAAGGCTGTGGAGTACTTGAAAAAAGCCCTTGAAAACCGTCCCCCTGAGCGTTCGGTGATAATGGAGATAATTTCCGCCCATGCCGACGAACCGCCTTTTGACAGCTTTGAGATAATCGACAGCGAAAAGGAAAAAGGGGATATTTTCGTATCCCCTGACATCGCTGTGTGCGAAAAATGCAAGGGAGAGCTTTTCGACAAAACAAACAGAAGATACCACCACCCTTTTATAAACTGTACTCAGTGCGGTCCAAGGCTCACTATTATGGACTCTATGCCATATGACAGAGTTCGTACAACAATGGCTGACTTTCCAATGTGCAAAGACTGCGAGGACGAGTACACCGACCCTGCCACAAGGCGTTATGACGCCCAGCCTGTGTGCTGTAACAAATGCGGTCCGGAGGTCTATATTATAGGCAGTGAAAAGAAAGGCGCTGAGGCTATCACAGCCACAAGAGAAGCCGTCATGGCAGGGAAGATAATCGCTGTCAAAGGCATAGGCGGTTTTCACCTTTGCTGTGACGCAAAAAACGAGAGCGCCGTGAAAAGGCTCAGAGAGCTTAAAAACCGCCCTGCAAAACCACTTGCCGTTATGCTGAAGGACATTTCTGCCGCAAGGCGTGAGTGCGATTTCGGCGAAGTGCAGGAAAAGCTTCTCACAGGCTGGCAAAAGCCTATCGTGCTTCTTGATAAAAAAACCAGCGGAAGCCTTTGCGAAAGCGTTGCACCCGATAATCCTACAGTGGGAGTAATGCTCCCCTATGCCCCTTTGCACCTGCTTCTTTTTGATTACGATGACGGCGTGGAAATGACCGACAGCCTTGTTATGACCAGCGGAAACGTCCGTGGCGCACCTATTTGTCGAAGCGACGAGGACGCACTCAGCGAAATAGCAGGCTTCTGCGACCTGATATTATCCCACAACAGACGTATCTTGATACGCTCAGACGATACTGTCATGGATACATTTGAGGGCAAGCCTTACATAATAAGGCGTTCAAGAGGATATGCACCACTGCCTGTTATGACTTCCTGCGGTGATAAGGGTCAGACCCTTGCCATAGGCGGTGAGCTTAAAAATACGTTCTGTATCAGAAAGGGAAGCCTTTATTATCTCTCTTCCTATGTGGGGGATATGGCTGATATCCGCACTGTAAAGGCGCTTGAGGAGTCCGTGAAGCGTATGTGCGAACTTCTGGAAGCAACACCGCAAAACGTAGTCTGTGATATGCACCCCAAATACAATACAGTTGCATTTGCCGAGGGACTTGACCTGCCTCTGAAAAAAGTTCAGCACCACTATGCTCATATTCTATCCTGCATGGCAGAAAACGACTATAGCCAAAAGGTCATAGGCGTATCATATGACGGCACAGGCTTTGGCACAGACGGCACCATATGGGGAGGAGAAATACTTCTCTGCGACCGCACAGGCTTTGAGCGTATGGGAAGCATAAAGCCCTTCATGCAGGTGGGCGGTGATCTTTCCTCTAAAGAGGGCTGGCGTATTGCCGCAATGATAGCAGGCTCAGCCTATGGGGAAAGGGGCGGAGAGATCTGTGAAAAGCTTGGTATTTGTACAGCGAAAGAGTACAAGCTTCTGTCTATAATGGCAGAGAAAAAAGTAAACGCAGTAAGCTCCACAAGCGCAGGACGGCTTTTTGACGCCGCTTCTGCGGTGCTTGGCATAAGGCGTTCTTCAACCTTTGAGGGCGAAGCTTCCATGGCGTTGCAGTTTGCGGCAGAAAAATTCAGCCGTGAGCCTTTCGGTATTTACGAGCCTATGGAAAAGCTCACTGCCGAAAAAGAGGGCAGGATAATGCTCTGCACTCAGGCTCTTATCAAGCGTCTTTGCCAGGGGGTGCAAAATAGCGAGGATAAAAACCGCCTTGCCTATGAGTTCCACTCACTTCTTGCGGACATGACCGCACAGGCGTGCAGGACCATAAGCGAGAGAACAGGCGTAAAGGTCTGTGCCTTGAGCGGGGGAGTTTTTCAGAACAAGCTTCTGCTTAAAATGGTGAAGTGCCGCCTTGAAAAAATGGGGCTTAGAGTGCTTATCCACAGCCTTGTGCCTGCCAATGACGGTGGTATAGCTTTGGGACAAGCGTTTTATCTGAATGAGGAATGAGGAGTGAGGAATGAGGAATTAAGGTATCGCCTGCGGCGATGAT
>ERZ834798.758-NODE-758-length-34523-cov-4.447110_pt1 | contig 34523 bp, 27 predicted proteins | sample MGYA00519689_ERZ834798 | MGnify/ENA primary metagenome ERZ834798 (study PRJEB31850, sample SAMEA3708761) | human gut metagenome | biome: human gut; feature: human-associated habitat; material: faeces | place: China | collected 2014 ...
TTGATTTTCTTCATCCTCACTGGTTTGTCGTAAAGGCACGGGAACATTATCGTTGTCTCTCTCAAGGGGGAGCGGAACACTTTGCTCGATTGAAGGAAGATCCTGAAAAATATTTCGGCAAAGCACACACTGAATTCCGTCGTCTAACGAAACATATCAACATCAAGACCTAATTGAAAGATGAACATAAACAGTGCGGCAATTTGAAGTTTGTCGTCTAAAGTTTTCTACTTGTTTTTCAGCCGGTGCTTGTTAAAATGCCGGATTTCAATCTCACGTTTTGGAGTGTCTGGTGTAGCCAAAAATAAATGTCTAATCGTTAGTTAAGCGTTAAGAGATAAAAAAACGCACAACCTCATTGCTAAATCAGCAAAATAGTTCTATCTATTTGAATCTATTCGCTGATATTAAGCATAATTCATTTTAATTTTTCTATTTTTTATACGCATAGGGTCACACCTCGGTTTGTTGAACTACTTTGCATAACAGGCAAAATGTTCTTTTGGAATTTGCCTGTCGCTTTTGAAACTCTCTCATCAGAATGATCTGAAATCTCACATGACTAACCAGGGAGTTTCAGATGAAAGTTTCAAAAACAGCAGTTCTTGTTTTGTCCGCCTTAACCTGCGGCGCTGCTATTGCAGCCGCTCCGTCTTCGAGCGTTAAGCTCTATGGAGTATTAGATACTGGTGTCTATGCTCACCATGCATCTAATGGTCAAACCATTGTCGAAATGGCTTCAGGTATAACAAAAGGCTCTCGCTTCGGCCTTGAAGGTCAGGAAGATCTGGGTAAAGGCTACAAGGTGTATTTTCGCTTAGAGCAGGGCTTCGATAGTGACAACGGTGATGAAAAAGAGGCAGGTACTGCTTTCTACCGTGACAGTTATATGGGCGTCGCAACACCGTTCGGTGCAATAGAATTTGGTCGGACCGGTGCTCTGACTGCAGGTACTCATGGCGGCATTGTCGGGGCAATGAGTCCGTTCGGTATTACATGGAAAGAAGGCGCTTTGACCAAAATCTTTGCAGGTAACATCGCTGCCCGCTTGAATAACATGGTTAAGTATGAATCACCGGACCTTAGCGGGTTCAAACTCTATGCTCAGTATTCCAATGGTGTTGACGATGATGATGTTGTTTCATCTCAAAAGAACCGCTACATTGCAGTCGGTGCAACCTATCGTTATAAGAACTTGAGGTTGATCGCAGCATTCGACAACTTGTTCTACAACGATTCAGCTGTCAAGACAGATGCAGGAGTGGCCGCCGGTAAAGACCTAAAAGATCAGAGAACCTACAACATTGGCGGAACATATGATTTCGGTGACGTGCGTATGTATTTGGGGTACCAATACGGACAAAATATCAAAACCCCTCGTCAGGGAGATGCCAAAGCAATTGCCGCGGCTAAATACGACAGCAAGGACAGCAAAGCAGCGGAGGGTTACGATACAAACGCCGTGACACTCGGAACGAAAATCAAGTTATTCGGCGGAGAGCTGAACGGCACGCTTGGCTATGCACATGCTAAACGCGACTTTAATGATTCGAAGGCTGATGTTTACCAGGCGATGGTCGGGTACAAATATCCGATTTCCAAACGAACTTACGCTTATGGTGCTCTCGGATATATTCATGGCAAATCTGAGAACACCAAGTTATCTAAGAAGGTTTGGAAACGTACCGTAGAACGAGTCAACACTCGATCTATGTTCATGGGTCTCTGCCATGAGTTTTAAAAAAATAAATTAATTTATCGGTTTACCTCCTGTAATGGCTTCTGATCGGCAATATGTGGTCAGGAGCCATTTTTTCTTTCACAGATACCCGGGCCATAAAACACTTATCCCGTTGGTTCAAACGCCGGGTCGAAAACCGAATTCCTGGCCTAATTGATGAGAAAATTTCACTCATAGAAGAAAAACCAAACTCAACCCAAGCGAGAACATCATGCCATCTCATTGCACAACGAGTTCTGATAACTGCATCGGCTGCGGAACCTGTATTCTTGTCTGTCCGAAGCGCCTGTTAATTCTTGATAATGGTCGTCCAAAAATGATCGAAGGACGGGAGCATCTTTGCAACGACTGTGGACAATGCACAGCATATTGTCCGGTAGGGGCCGCTATTCACAACGGTATTTTGGCTGCCGATCTAGAGAAGACATCAATGCCTTCTTCTTCAGCCTCAAAAACAATTATTCAGGCCCTCAAACAAAGACGTTCATATAGGAGTTTTTCCTCTCAGCCAGTGAAGCAATCCGATCTCGAAAAGATTCTTGAAGTGGTCGGGTATGCGCCCTCGGGTGGAAATAACCGTTTTTTGCGTTTAATCATCACAAAGCCGGAAACGACTAAAAAATTCTTGGAATTAATCGCACAGTGGTTCGACGGGGACTGTCGAACCGATCCGGTTTACGGCAAACGTTATGCGAGCAAAATCGATTCCATCCTAGAGCGTTATCGTGCAGGACAAGATCCTATTCTCCGCAATGCGCCATCGGTTGTTTTCAGTGTCGGACCTAAAACCGCAGTTTGGGGCGGCGTGGAGAGCGGGATTAATCTGACTTACTTCAATCTTGTAGCAGAAACGATGAATATCGGTTGCTGTTTTGCCGGTTATGCAACCGCTGCCGCAAAAAGAAGCAGGGAAGTTCGAGAGCTTTTGGGGATTAAAGAAGACGAGGAATGTTTTAGTGCGATGTGTTTCGGATACAAGACGATTCGGGCTCAGCGAATTCCGACTCGTCGATTAGTGGAATTCAAGACAGTCTGAAGCAGTTAAATATTGTCTGACCTGATTCTTCATTCTTTTATTTTCAGTGAGATTCAATTTTTAACCCCTTCAGAGATAAGTTGTGTTTAGGTCAATTTCTAAACTCTTATTCTTGATTGCCCTTGGCGCAGCTTGTGCGACTTCTGTGTGGTCTAAGACGATCACTATTGGCATCTTAGATACGATTGACCCCTGGTTTTATGTTCAAACCTTCGGGCCAACGATGGAATATTTGAGAAAGGTGATTCCTCAATATGAAATCAAGTCCGTCGAGTTGTCGTTCGAGAACCTGCAAAAGGCGATTAAAGCAGGAGAACTCGATTTCTTTATTGCTCCGAGTGGATTCTTTGCCTATGTGGCAGAATCTGCCGGCGCGCGCCATATTGCAACACGCCATCCTCAAGGAGCCAAAGATCCTTCTAAATCTGTAGGCTCTGTATTTGTGGTTCGTGCGAACGATTCTCGGTTTAATACTCTTTCCGATTTGGTTAGGGTTTCCGTTGCTGCGACGGACTCAAATTCCTTCGATGGCTGGATTATTGCGCTAGGAGAACTACTTCTTCAAAACTTAGATCCTAAAAGATTGTTTTCAGTTATTACCTATACGGGTTATGGGATACCGGACGTCGCCTCTATGGTGCTCAATAAGCAGGTTGACGTTGGGATACTCAAGACTTGTGATCTGGAGCAATTCGAGAGGGAAGGGACAATAGCAAAAGGAGCCCTAAGAGTACTAAACCCTAAGAATGACTCTTTAATTTCATGCAAAGTGTCCACAGACCTATATCCGGATGTTGTCTTTGCTTCCTTACCTAAAGCAGACTCGAATTTAGTTAAGACAGTGTCAGTGGGACTGCTTACCATGGATCGGACGAGAGGTGGAGACAGTTGGGGCTTTGCCAGCGACTTTACGCCGGTTTCCTCTTTATACCGTTCTCTGGAAATCGGACCCTATGAGTACTTAAAAGAAACCGGATTCATAGGATTTGCAAAACGATACCGTCATTATTTATATGGCTTCGCTGCTCTATTGATCTTAATTCTTCTTTATACGGCTTCCGTGAGAAGAATCGTCAGCATCAGAACCCGAGATCTGACTATTGCACTGAAGGAAAAAGACAAAGCCGAAAAAGAGGCTCGCGAGAGCAGAGAAAATCTCTTCCAGTTAGAAAAAGCCGGCGTTGTGAGTGAACTGTCTGCGATGTTTGCTCACGAAGCCCATCAGCCGATCGCGTCTCTAATTAATTATGCCGACGGCCTAAAGCTTTATTTGAAAGGAAAACGCGAAGATCCATTAATGCAGGAAGCGCTGTCAGAAATTTCAACGCAGGCAGATCGACTTTCAAAAATCATTCAAAGAGTCAGAACCTACGCAAAACGGCAGCACCACGAAGTTAAGCAAGAAAACTTATCCGAGATAGTAGATCGGGCGTTGGTTTCATTTAGAAGATCGTCTCTATCTTCGGGAGTAGATGTCGAGGTAAAAGCTCCCGGTAAAGCTGATGCTCTTGCCGACGCTCTTGAACTTGAATTGCTGATTGTGAACCTGCTCAAAAATGCCGCTGCAGCCAGCAAGGACAGCCGAGAAAAGTTAATAAGCGTCCAATTGTCGGAAGAAGCAAACGAATGGCTGTTAAGTGTATCTGATCATGGTCAAGTGATTTCAGATAAATTATTAAGTCGGCTTTCGCATCCCGCCAAGAGCTTTTCAGACGGCTTAGGTTTGGGACTTTCAATCTGCCGTCTTATCGCAGAAAACCATGGAGGCAAATTAACCTTTAAGCCGAATAATTCCAAAGGCTTGATCGTGACGCTTCATTTGCCTAAAACTAATAAGGAGATTTAGAGTGGAAGCCCTAGTAAGAATCGTGGATGACGAAGAAACGGTTAGAAACTCAGAGATTTTTATTTTCAAGCTTGCAGGAATTCCTGCTGCTGCCTATTCCTCGGCAGAAGAATTTTTAGCTAAAGATGATTTGACCGTTCCGGGCTGTATTATTCTGGATCTCCGAATGCTGGAAATGAGCGGTCTTCAGCTCCAACGTTGTTTGCTGGAGAAAGGCAGCGATCTGCCGATTATATTTTTAACGGGTCACGGGACGGTGGATGCAGCTGTAATGGCTTTAAAAAACGGCGCAGTAGATTTTCTTCAAAAACCGGCTAAGCCTGAAAAGCTTCTTGAAGTGGTTAAAGTTCATCTGCAACAGAACAAGGAATTACGGTTGTCGAAAGCACTTATTCAAGAAAAAATCAATAAATTTGAACGCCTGACGGATAGAGAAAAAGAGGTGCTTCGGGAAGTCGCTACAGGCAAACTTAATAAACAGATCGCTAATGAGCTAAATATTGCTGAGCAAACCGTCAAAATCCATCGAGGTAATGCGATGCATAAGCTCGGACTTCGCTCAGCCTTGGATGCGAGTGCATTTTTACTCGATATCGGGAGGGTTACTGGAGATGAATAGAAGGAGCTTGTTTTCCGCTTTTCTCTTAACGATCCTTCCCGCACCTTCCTGCGCCGGTCTTATTGAAAACATCTTCAGTAAAGGTAAATCTTGGGATGTAATCGTTGTCGGAGCAGGTGCAGCCGGATTATCAGCGGCCGTGGAAGCCGCTGATAACGGCGCTTCTGTGCTTCTATTGGAAAGTCAGCCGGAAATCGGAGGAAATACTTTAATCTCCGGCGGCTTTTATGCCTCGGTAGATAAAAAACGTCAAGAAAAACAGGGAATTACTGACTCTGTAGAGTTGCATGTTCAGCAAACTTATGAACTCGGCGGCCGTTTAGGAGATCCTAAGTTGGTGAGAACAATGGTGACAGAGGCGCAGGAGTCGCTCGAATGGCTGGAAAAATTAGGTATGCATTTTCAGCCTCGAGTTTTTGAACTTTATGGCGCCCATTGGCCCAGAGCCCACATTCCAGTCTTGCCTCTCGGACAAGGATACATTCGAACCTTGGCGGATGCTTGTGTAAAGCGGAGAGTCGAACTAAAGGTTAAATGCGAAGTTCGAGAAGTATTGACTAAAGACAATAAAGTCATTGGTGTCGGGGCTTATTGCGGAAATGAGTATAAGCAGTTTTATGCGCGCAGAGGAGTGGTGCTTGCGGCCGGAAGCTTTGCAGCTAATCCGGATTTAATACAGAAGATCTCGCCGAAACTCAAAGGGCTGACGACTAACAATGCGCCCGGTTCTAATGGGCTTGCCATGCTGGCAGCAGAAAAAGTCGGAGCAAAACTCGTCAATCTAGAATTTATTCAGTGTTTGCCGGGTTGCCCGCCGGGTAAAAAGTATCGTGTCCGTTTTCATAATGACGTTTCTCATTTCATTTTCGTGAATAAAAACGGTGAACGATTTATCCGAGAGGACAGTCCGAGGGATGAATTTAGAGATGCTGTCCTCTCCTTACCTGAAAAGTATGGATTCATCATTATCGACGACGAAGGGTTTAGAAGGGCTGGAATTTTAGTGCAGAAAGAAGCTGTAAAGGCAATTGAAGGAGGGGAGGCTTGGAAAGGCGAAACGCTTAGAGAGCTTGCCGACAAAATGAGTGTTCCCGCCGATAATCTGATTCGGACGGTTGAAGACTACAACGAAGGGGTTAGGTTGGGTAAAGATCGTTTGGGCAAGAAAATTCATTCCTTAACGCTTCCGATTGCTCATTCCCCTTTCTGGGCTTGCTATGCAGGGATGACGGTCCATTACACTGAAGGCGGTATCGCCATCGATGAAAAAACTCAGGTTTTAAACAAGAACAATCAGCCGGTCGCGGGTTTATATGCGGCTGGAACAATTACAGGGAATGTCCACGGTAAAAATCGTCTTGGAGCAAATGGACTGGCGGATGCCATTGTGTTCGGACGTATTGCCGGACGCCAAGCTGCTAAAAATTAAAGGCGAAGTACCGTGAAGGCACTCCGCCTGGCCTAGCGATCTTTATTCAGCCGTTTATTTACCTGCAGCGGTAAGACCCGCGATTCTGCCGAATGTCAGAGCATCAGGAACCGCATTGCAGCCGACGCGGTTGGTTCCGTGGATACCGCCGGTGATTTCACCTGCAGCAAACAGACCGGGGATGACTTTGCCGCTGTTATTAATAACCTGGGCTTTTTCATTGATTTGAACGCCGCCCATGGTGTGGTGAACAGAAGGAGTCATAAGCGTCGCATAGTACGGGCCGCCCTCGTCAAGACGATGGTCATCCATACAGGTCGGACGTCCCATTTCGTCACCGGTACCTTTCTTGCAGAATTCATTCCACTTCTTAACAGTCTCGACTAAGTTCTTACCATTGATCCCGGCTTTTTGAGCCAGTTCTTCAAGGGTATCGGCTTTGAAGGATTTACCCGAAGAAAGAATGTCTTCGACTTTCACACCGTAAGCATTGCGGCCGTCTTTATCAACGAGAGCACGCTTGGCGGAAGAAATCACGAAGAAGAGCTGATCTTTCTGAGCTAGATTGGCTTTTGCAAGAACGTCGCGGCGTTCGGACTCATTCACGTAGCGTTTGCCGTCACGGTTTACATAAATGCAGGAGTTCTCGCCGAGTTTGAAGCTTGTTGCGCCAGTCTTCGGATCACCGGCAGGGAACAACTGGATCCAGCCCATCTGCGTTAAATGAGCGCCGGCCTTCTTGGCTAAATTAATACCGTCGCCGGTAGCAGAGGGAAGGTTGGTTGTCGGAGTATTCTTACCGAGTTTTTTGCCCCAAAGTTCGTCATACTCGTTACGCATCTTAACGTTAGCGCTGAAACCGCCGGTTGTCAGAATGACGCCGTCATTTGCGTTGATGACGTATTTTCTGCCGTTTTTGTTTTTAGCTAGAACACCTATGACTTTGCCGCCTTTAACAATGAGGTCATCAGCCGCTGTGTTGAGCATCAAAGTGACCGGGAGTCCTTTTTCCTTGATGTAGGCTAAGTAGGTGTCAACATAACCGACGCCGGACTTGAAGTTTTCGGCTCGGTTTGATCTCGGCCAAAGAGCGCCGACGAACTGGTTGGCCTTTCCTCGCCAGACAAAGCCCATCTTGGAGAGCTGGTCCATTGTGCCGGAGACGTTCTTGGTTAAGGTGTAGACGAGGTTGAGGTTTGCCTGGTTGTCCCCTGACTTCCATGTCTGCAGAGCGTGCAGTTCTGGAGAATCGAAGAGTTTGTTTGAACCGCTTTCTTTGTATTTAGTCCATTGGTCTTTAACTTTATTAATTAATTCGGCGTGAAGCGAATTCAGTGGTTTTTGGTTGATGATGCCTTCGACAATCTTCTTCTGTCCTTCAGACATCGTCAGATGGTCTTGGTTGCGATTGGCAACGTTGAAGCAGCCGCCGGATACGGAAGTATTTCCGCCGGCAAATCCGTTCTTCTCAAGAAGAATAACTTTCTTGCCGGATTCAGCCGCTGCAACAGCAGCGGAAAGACCAGCACCTCCGGCACCTACAATCACGATATTGGTGTCTTCAGTAACGGTGTCATTGTAATGAGCGGGTTTAGGAGCGGGCTTCTGGAACTGTTTAACATCTAAGCCGGCTTCCTTCAGGCACTTGTTAACTGCTGCCTTAATGGCAAAGCTGGAGAGCGTTGCACCGGAGATGTTGTTGACGTTTGTTGTCTGATATTTGACGATTTCAGGAATCAATTGAGTCTGAGTTAAATCGGCAACGGGATGCGTTTCGGACCAATCCAAAACCTTAACGGATTCGATCTTATTGCCCTTTACGATGACCTGTACTTTGACGGCTCCGTTTCTACCTACTTCCTGAGCAGTGTAGGTTCCGTCTTTAGCAAAGGCAGAAGTTGATAAAGCTGCCGCCGCGACTAAAAGTGTAACCGTAGCTAATTTAAAGCTTTTCATATTATCTCCTTGGAAAATAACAGCTACAGTCTATGAAGGCAGCTAAAAAAAGAAAATAATACCTTGGTTCTAGTTTTGGATAATAGGGGGGGTATTTTTTTTATTAAGATAATAAGTTATTAGATAAGGACTTCTTAATTGGGAGCTCTCCAAAAAGTAATTCTCATTAAGTCCTACTCTCACATTAGATTTCCACGCCGACATTTTGCGTAATTAGCAAAATTGTTTTGCCTAGAATGCATTGGATATGTCGATAGTCGGTGAAAAAATGAAATTCTCAAATCCCTCAATCGAGAATGACTATGAAAAAATTCCTTGCTCTCACCGGTTTGATCGTTGCTTGCTCTCTGCCTTTTGCTGCTCAATCTCTGGAGTGCTCTGTAAAGCCTAAGGTTACTTCCATTGAAGCCCCGCACAGCTATATGTTCGTGGGCAATTCCTATACATATTATTCGAGCGGTCTTGCCGGCGCTGTTAACGGTCTGGCAAAAGCTGCCGGAATCAAAGTCAGACGCAACCGTATGGTGACCATCGGTGCGGCTGACCTCGGTTGGTTCAATGTCTGGGAACTGGTGCGTCCTTCCGGAATGGCTTCTACTTATGTCGACCACAGCGACGGCGGCAAAATCAAGAAGTTTGACTTCAGGAAAGAAAAGGTTTTTGACGCTGTCATTCTTCAGGACAACAGCACCGGTCCGATCCATCCGCAGCGCAAAGAAATCTTTGAGAAGTATGCAAAACAGCATGCATACGATCTGCAGTGTTTTGGCATCCAACCTTTGATCATGATGACTTGGGCAAGAAAGAACAAGCCTGAAATGATCCAGCAATTGGCAGATGCCACAACAAAAGTCGGCAACGAAGCCGATGCAATGGTAATTCCGGTTGGTTTGGCTTTTGCCGAAGCGATCAAGCAAGATCCGAAGTTAGAGCTCTACCGTGCGGATAAAACACACCCTTCGCCTGAAGGCACTTACTTAGAGGCCTGCGTTGTCTTTGCGAGCATGTACCATCGTTCGCCTGTCGGACTGAAATACTACGGAATTGAGCAAGTTGAAGAAAAGACGGCACATTTCCTCCAGGAGGTTGCTTGGAATACCGTTTGTGAATACTTCGACTGGAAGAAATAGTTTCGCTCTGAATCTCTCAACCAAATCATTAGAGCGGTGAAGTGATCTAAAACCAAAGTTTTTGAGATCTACCGGCTCTGTCTTAATGCTCTCGTGCGTCCTTTTAGGACGCACATTTGTCTTTGCTTAATTAGCCTTATTCTTAGCGATAAGTTCCAAGACTTTACGGCCGAGTTCAATTCTAGGTTTGACAGTAGATAGATCTGACCATTCTTTTTCAGGATTATGTAAATCTCCGCCGACTACACCCATGGCGCAAGCAACCGCTGCTCCGCCTCCGGAGAAACGGTTGCCGTCGGAAGCGCCGCCGACATCCATCCATTTTGGAGCAGGCTGGTTCAGATCTTTGGATGCCTGATCCACCAGTTCAATTAATTTCTGAGATTTTTCCGTATGCGATAGAGCAGAGCTCTTAGCAACATACTTCAGCTCAGACGTCACGTCAGGTGCAAAACCACGTTTGCAAAGTGCTTCAATCTTGTCCAACACGGCATCGCGTGTTTGATCGTTGAAGAAACGGAAATCAAATACGACGGTTGCGTCTTCAGCGATAGTGTTGGGTGTCGTTCCGCCTTTGACAACGTCAGCGTTCAAAGTGACGTCCTTGTATTCAGAGGCAATCGCTTTGATTTCAGGAATGGCTTTCGCCATGGCTTCTATCGCATTTCTCCCATCTTGCGGATTGTTTCCTGCATGAGCGGGTCTTCCATGGAAGTTGATCGTCAGGAACATAGAGCCCTTGCGAGAACGAACAAATCCGTTGCCCGGTCTGCCGGGTTCGTAAACCAACGCAATATCAGTTTTCTTGGCTTGCTCATCCATAAAGGCTCGGGAAGCCGGGGATCCTGACTCTTCGCCCGGATTGACGATGACAGCGATGTTCAATTTTTTCAGGGCTTCCGGCGGAATTTTCTTGCATATCCACCAAACAGCATTCAATGAGCTTTTATCGTCGGCAACACCGGCGCCATGAGCAATATTGTCCTTTATTGTCAGAGGATACTTTTGAGCATTACCGACGGGCTGGACAGTATCTGAATGAACAGAAAGCACAACATCATAATGATCTTGGTTCGGTGTATTGGTGGCTATTAGAGCTTTGCCTCTTCCGGCGCAGTCTCTTGTTGTCACTGTCCATCCGATCGATTTGAAGCGTTTTTCTAAGATATCAGCGATGTTGTTTGCACCTTCGACGTGACCGGATTTTGAGTCAATGGATACAAGCTCGTTAAGTTCTTTGACATATTGCTTCATATCAAAATCAGAAGCATTGTCATTTGCGGCAGAAAAAGCAAATGATGGTGTCAGACTTGCAGCCAAGCAGCCTGATACAAATTTGCGGCGTGTTGTCATTTGTAATTCTCCTTTTGTGATTGAGGAAGTGGCTTTAGATGAAAATTTTCGCTTCAGTTTTGTGAGAGGGGCGTTACGAATCAATTCATGTCCCTTAATTATTAGCATGCTATTGAATGTTAATCCTCCTATTTGAGGTTTTGAAGGATTTGAGATTCAAGAATTAAGATAATTAGCAAGAGTTAGTTTAGACATCGAGTGAAATCTCATGGGCGCAGTTCGTTAGAATCAAAAATCCAAAAGGATAGTAAATCAAAAAGTGGTCAGTCAAAAAATGGACAAAGATTTCGACGCTCTCATCAAGAACCTTCCTCAAGATAGGATTGAAGAACTTCTCAAGAAGTATGCAGCCGAAGACGAAAAGCTCCGAGAAGAAATTTTGTCTAATCCCTCCTTCAAAGATCCTTCTTTTAACGATCTGGCCTTAAAGGAATGGCAGAGAAGAATTGATGACGCCATTGAAGAAGACCTTGCTGGCGACATTGACGATTATTACGCAAGCAAGACTGTTAACTGGGATACAACAATCTCGATCCTGACAGATGCTGTTATAGATCTTATGAAGCGGGGGCAGGCTAAAGATGCCGCCATACTGATTGATGAGACTGAAGATAAAACAATAGATGCTTCCTCTGTGGAATATGAGGAGGGCGAATATTATGAAATTTACGTCGAGTACAACTGCTCACCGGAAGATTTCGACAAATTGAGGTATCTCGCTCGCTCAGGAGTAAGGAAGCAAGGAAGGAGTTTTTCGAAGATTGCAGAAAGGAAGCGGCAGAAGGCGATCTCAAAGATGTTTGGTTGAAAAACTATACCTCTCCGGAAGAACGATCCATTCAGCTGCAAACGGTACTGAGCTGCATAAAAAAGTCAAAATCAAAAAGAAAGCCAATTCCTTATGGGTATTTGAAAACGGCATTTGAGTTGCTGCTCAGTCTTGATAACCGTAAAGGATTAAAGGAATTTTTTGAGAAGAATTCAACGGATCGAGATTTACGAGAACGTATGGTCAAATGGTGTCTTGAGCATAAGGAAGAAGATTACGCTCAAAAAATCCTTCTCGAAGACGTAAGAAATGGCGGCTCAATTCGATCCAGTGACGAACTAAACAAAATCCTTAGAAGAAAAAATGAGACAGATCTTCTTAAAGAGGAACTTCTCAGACGTGTTCAAGATAACTTGAAACCGGAATTCACTTTCTTTTCTGAACTTAGAGAGTTATTGCCAGAGGCTCAATGGAAGTCCGTCGTTGAAGAATACATATCCCAAACGGGTTCTTACCGTAGCCTTCGAATGAAGTTATGCGGAGTAATCGGCGAAGAAAATAAAAGAAATTATCGAGAAGCAAGTGGAAAATTTTGCAGACAGCTTTTGCGATAAATATTCAAGTATAAATATAGCCTCCGAACTGTTATTGACAGAGGAATTATTAAACAAAACTGATCCGGAATACGCTAAAAACCTAGGCAAACAAATGGTGAAAACCCTTTTCCGTAACCCATGGAAGAGAGGTGGTTATGAAGCTTTGCGTCAGATTGTCAACGGTTTCCTGAGTGCATCTGAAACTAAGGAGTTTTTGGAGGAATTGGTTAAAACTTATCCCACTCGGCAAGCAATGCGCGAAGAGTTCGGTTGTCGTCGTTCTGAGAGAACTAGACGTTAATAATCGGAAAGCGCAAAGAGAGAACAAGGATTCGTCTAATGATAAGGAATGGTCGAGCGGCAGGATTCGAACTTGCTCCCCTTGCATTCTAAATGCAACGCTCTACCAGGCTGAGCTACGCTCCGAGATCCTTATTCTTAATGCTCATTTAAAAAAGAATAAAAGCGAAGAAGAGGTTATTTCATAAAAGCTTCTTCTATTGCTAGTCATGTAAGTTGTTTAGGGGCGTTAAGAAGTCCTTAACCTCAAAACAGAAGTCGTAATTGTCTCATTCAGCACCGATTCTAACTTTGATGAAACAATAATTAACTGCCTAGGGGCACCTTCTTGAATGGCGTAACAGCTCGGAATCCCTCGGAAAAAACATCCGCCCATTGGGGCGGATGTGTGGCGGGCGGTATGTGAAACCGGAGCTAGTTATTTAATTCTTGTTTAACTTCATATCAAATTAAAAGATTATTTTCCTGCAATCGAGTCGACGGCAATGCGGCCGAAGCAGATAGCCTTACCGAAGGCTGTGCCGGTCATATAGGCTGCACCATGGACACCGCCTGTTAATTCACCGGCTGCGTAAAGAGCAGGAATCACTTCATTGAACACATTGATAACCTGAGCTTTTTCGTTAATCTTCAGACCGCAATATGTGCCGATGAGGGCCGCGGTTGTCGGCATGATGTAGAACGGACCCTTTTCAATAGGAACGGGTTTGCCGAAGCCGCTGGTGAGGGATTTTCTTCCGAATTCATCATTGCTTTCTTTGATGCCCTTGTTGTATTTCTCAACGGTTTCTTTAACGGCCTTAGGATCAAGACCTGCTTTTTTAGCGGCTTCTTCCAGTGTTTCACCGAAATAAACCCATTTTTGACCGGCAGGATCATTTGTGAGAGCAGTCATCATCTCGATACCTTGAGTATCGTTTTTGACATCGTAGTCCAGAATGTTTTTATCAAATAACTGGTAAGAATAACCGTCTGTTTGAGCTAATGAAGCGTCGCCTTGGAGTTTGTAAGACTGAGATTCATCCGTAAAGCGTTTGCCTTCTTTGTTAATCATAATGGCACCGCTGTAGGTGATAAGGCTCATGTCCTGAATGATTGTCGGATGAAGTTTAAAGCCGTAGGAGGCCTTAATGTAAGTTGTGTCAAGAGTGTCAGCACCTATGGCTTGAGCCATAAGAATACCGTCACCCTGAGTACCGGCGCCGGCAATCGCATCGGCTTTTGCCATAATCGGATTAAACTTGGCCAGCAACTGAGGATTTCGAGAGAAACCGCCGGCCGCGAGAATGACACCCTTATTTGCACCTAATACAACGTTTTTCTTGTTAATTGTTGCTTTGACTCCAATGACTCTTCCAGAGGCGCAGTCAGTGACCAAACGATGAGCAGAGGCGTTAAGAACAATTTCCACACCCTTATCTCTAGCGTACTTAGTCATGGCTTTAATTACTTCGGGAGGATTAAAGGTATGGGCACGAGGAACGCTCATGCCGGAAGCAGCCATAACGCCTCTTGGATGAACATTTAAGGTTTTCGTTAAGAAGTCATATTGAATCTTACTCATATCGACGAAAGCTTTAACCACTTTCGGATCGTTCATGTTTTTGCCTGTCTTCATCATGTCATTGAAGAACAGTTCGGCGGTGTCTTTTTTACCTTTCTTTGCCTGCAAATCTGTACCGAATGTGGAAAATTGACCGCCGCATAAAACACTGGAACCGCCGATAATTCCGGTTTTCTCGAGGACAATAGCTTTAAGTCCTAATTCACCTGCACGGCAGGCCGCTGCTAACCCGGCTCCGCCGGCACCGATGATCACGATGTCATATTCTTTATCAAAACCGGCAGCAGAAGCTTGGCTCAGGGGAACAAAGGCAAGAGAGCTCAGGCCGGCTGTTTTGAGAAGATTTCTACGGGATAACGTCATATTTCTCTCCTTGAATTTGATCAGTCTTGAGATTTCAAAACCTGAGTTCATCTTAGGTTGCAAAATACCTAGGTAGGTTGATAAATATCAATGCTTGGCGAAATATCTTGTCTCCCACTAAGATTGAGTTATACCGACCTATAAAAATCGCTCAACCATGTTCAGAAGAACCTTTCTATCGCTTTCTGTGCTTCCGTTAATTTCCGGAACTGCAATCGCTTCTACTTTAAAGTCAGTAGACCTCTTGATAGTGGGTGCCGGCGCAGCAGGTTTGGCAGCAGCTTGCAGGGCAGCTGAACTGGGCATTAAAAATGTAGTGATAATAGAGAAAGAACCTCTGATAGGAGGGTCAAGTATTAGATGCGGAGGTCATTGGTCTGTTTCAGAAACTGACTACCAACGTTCATTAGGTATCAAGGATAAAGATGAATGGTTCTTTTCGGATTTGATGGAAGCCGGACAGTGGAAAAATGATCCTCGGCTTGTAAAGGTATTCATTGAAAAGGGTCGTGAAGAGTATGAATTTCTAAACTCTCTCGGCGTCCAACCATTCAGCCTATGGGCGTCCGGAGGATCCGGAGTCCCTCGAGGACATGTATTTGATCCTCATAAATTAGTTCGAACTCTGTTGACGTTTGCAATTGACCATGGTGTCAAAGTATTAACAGGAGTAAAAGCCCAGCGGTTGTTAATGGACAACTTGCAATCAATCACTGGTGTAGAAATCAAGAGGCTGGGCGGAACAGAGGTTATCAAAACAAAATGCGTTCTCTTAGCAAGCGGAGGATTCGGGAATAATAGAAAAATGCTTGAGCGCTATGTCAGCGACTTGGAAAACGTCCAGGTGTTTTCTGGTAACGGAAATACGGGGGATGGTCATCAGATGGCTATGGCGTTAGGGGCTGAACTCATTGATACTGAATATATAAAACCTTCCTACGGATTTATAAGGAACGCCGCAGACGCGAATGACTTCAGTATGATTTTCTATAGCGGCGCCGTTATCTTGAACCAAAACGGAGAACGATTCGTAGACGAATCAATGTCTTATAAAGATATCGGACCCATTGCATTAGTCCAGCCGAACGGCCGAAGCTATATCATTTTTGATGAAAACATTCGGCTCATGCAGCTGCAGAATCGACCGCCTGAGAAAAGACTGTTCGGCAACATAACTCAGGATAGTAAACATATTTATTTTGCTGAGGATTTGTCTGAAGCCGCCAGAAGAGCCGGTTTAAATCCGGAAAATACCGTTCGAACAATTCAAAACTACAACCAAAGCATAAAGACAGGAAAAGAAGTCTCCTTTAAACGCTTGTCATTGTCCGGAGCATTCGGAACACCGGTTCCTATTGAAAAAGCTCCTTTTTACATAATGCCCGCTACTTGCGGAATTATGGGAACTTACTGTGGCATTCGTGTAAATGCTAAAACGCAAGTCTTGATTCAAGGTAAGTATCCTGTGAAGAATCTATTGGCCGCAGGTGAAATCATGGGCGGCGTTCACGGTGCTAACTTCACGCCCGGTTGTGGTTTTGGAAAGGCTCTGGCATTCGGAAGAGCAGCTGGCGAAACTGCGGCAGGAGTGCTTGCAATATGATAAGAATGTTCTTAATTCTACTCATAGCTCTTTGCTTCGGAGGGAACGTTTGGTGTGCTCAGACTCTTCGAATCGGGATTCAGGAAACCATCCTTCAAGGACAGGAGAAAGAACTTATCAAGGAAACCATCTCTTCGTTGAAGTTAAAACTTAACAGAAATATAGAGGTTTCCGAATTTTCTTCGAAGGACCTACAGAAGGCGATACAAAATAACGAAGTCGATCTTTTCATTTCCTCAACCCCCTTCTTTATAGCTGAGGCAAAAAGCGGTGCCCGAGATATTGCCACCTTGGTATCTGATCGTGCATTTGATCCGAATCAAGGTTTAAGTGCTTTAGTTCTTGTTAAAGAAGGGGCTAACGGCTTAAACAGTCTTGCTGACTTAAAAGATAAGACAGTTGTCTTTAATCCTCGCTACGGACAAGAGACTGTCTATTTAATCAAAGGAGAGCTTGAACAATCAGGTAAAGATAGTTCGTTGATTCTTAATAAGCTCACAGCCCGAGATGAATCTGTCAAGGAGTTACTTGACGATTTGTCTCAAGAAAAGTTGGATGCCGTTGTCTTACCCAGTTGCCTCCTAGAAGAAGAGGCCGAAAAAAATGAGATCAACACTCTAAACCTTCGAGTGTTGAATGAGAAGAACCACCCGAATTTACTTTGCCTTCACTCTACGTCGCTTTATCCGAGTACTACTTTTGCAATGCTTCCGTCCGTGCAGGCAGAGTTATCTAGAAAACTGAGGTTAATTTTATTAGGCCAAGAAGCCATAAAAGGCGGAATGTATTGGGGTACGTCTTCTGATTACGACAGCGTAGACCGTTTGTTAAGAGGTCTAGACATGGATGCATACGCTTCAGAACGAAAGTGGACTATGAAAAATGTCGTGAATAAATATTGGTATATCTTTGTCGGTTTTCTGCTCCTTATTCTCGGTCTAATGGCGCATAGTGTTCGAACTGAGGCCCTAGTAAAGAAGCGAACGGCACAGTTGCAGGCTTCATTAAAACAAAGAGAAAAGCTTCAGGTTCAAGCCGCGAAAACTGAAGAAGCACTCGGAAAACTTCAACGATTAGGAACTGTCAGCCAGATAAGCAGCCTGTTTGCCCATGAACTAAGGCAGCCGCTGAACGCGATACGTTGTTACGCTTACAGCCTACTCAAACAAACGATGAAAGCTGGAAGCAACCTAGATAAAGAAAAGTTTGCTTCCGGACTAGAGGAAATTAATGAGCAGGCTCAAAGGGCGGATGAAATTATCCAGAAAGTGCGTGATTACGTGAAAGACAAGTCTAGGGATCTCACGCAAGTTGACTTAGATCAAATTCTTAAGAAAACTATTGAGAGTTTCTCACTTGGTCACCCTGACTGTGAAATTCAAGTGCAAGCGGTATCGGCTAAAGTTCTAGGCGATCCATTGGAAATTGAACTGATCATTTCTAATCTGATAAAAAACGCCTATGAAGCTTCAGTGGGGAAAAAGGCAGAACCTCAGGTTTATTTGAAAGGCGAGAGAAAGAGCGGCAATTTTCAAATAGAGGTTTGGGACAACGGTCCTCAACTTTCTGAAGAGCAACTGAGTGAGATTTCAAATTTTTCCGGTTCAACCAAGGCTGACGGTCTAGGACTGGGCTTGTCAATCGTGAAAACTTTTGTCGAACGTCATGGAGGCACCTTGATTTACAGCCGTAGTCCGTTGGGAGGTTTGTTGGTTTCATTCAACCTTCGATTAGTGAATGGAGAAAAGGGAAATGGATCCTAAAGCGATAGCGTTGATACGTGTTGTCGATGACGACAGAGCGGTTTCCAAGGCGATTCAGTTTCTTTTGGAAAATGAAGATTGGACAGTACAAGTTTTTTCCAGTGGCGAAGAATTTCTGGTCAATGAAGCACCTTCCGTTCCGGGGTGCATAATTCTGGATATCCAGATGGGCGGAATATCAGGCATTGAAGTGCATAAGGAGTTAATTGCTCGGGAGTCGAAAGTTCCGATAATTTTCTTGACTGCGCATGGAGATATTCCGATGGCTGTGGAAGCCATGAAAGAAGGTGCAGCCGAGTTCCTCGTCAAACCCTTGGATCCTGAAAAACTGCTTCAACTTGCCGAAAAACATGTCGAATGGGACATAAAGAGACGGCAGTGGAGCGTCTCAAAAGAAGAAGCCGAGCGGCGTGTTGAAAGTCTCACATTACGCGAGCGGCAAATTGTTGAATTGGTTTTAAAGGATTTAAGTAACCAAGAGATTGCCGAAGCACTGAAACTTAGCCGACGAACTATAGAGTGTCATCGCCAGGTTGCCTATAAAAAATTACAAGTCAACAACGTTAAAGAACTAAAACTAATACTGGAAGAAGGAAAACAATAGTTTTAATACTTCTTGGTTCTTTTAAATTACGAGATCCCAATGATCAATAACTCAATGCCTAAAAGTTAAGGAGAAGCGATATGCATCAATACATCAAAGTATCCGGGACTCCCTATGAAAGAGGATTTCAATACGGATCGCAGGCAAAGGAAAGAATCTATAAAGTAATCGAAGAATACAAAGTCCTTTTTGAAAAAGAAGCCTTCATTACCTGGGACAAAGCGTATGAACTCTCTAAACCTTATCGCAAAGAAATAGAAAAATACCGTCCGGATCTTGTTGAAGAGATGAAGGGAATTGCAGACGGCGCCGGTCTTGATTTCAATACGATCCTCACGCTTAATTGTCGCTCCGAAATCATGTTTGCTAAGGCAGATATTGCCGAAGACGCGTGCACAACGATCGGCGTGCCGCCTGAAGCTAGCGAGAACGGGCATACACTGTTGGCTCAAAACTGGGACTGGTGGTCGATGGGATATGGAACAACCGTACTTTTGGAAGTTGAACAAAAGCCATTCGCTAAAGCCATAATCATCACAGAGGCCGGTCTTGTCGGGGGAAAGGGATTGAACGACTGCGGAATAGCTCTTTCAATGAACGCCATGTCGGTAAAGAAGGGAAAACTTGGCGTCCCGCTTCAAGTCCTTCTCCGAGGAGCTTTGTCTTGTAAAACGATTCCCAAAGCCATTGATGCGATTGCTAAAGCCAATAGAGCCGGGAGTGCCTGCGTGGGTCTTGCAGGAGCCGACGGTTTGCTTTTGTTCATTGAGTACGCTCCAAATGACTTAGATATTCTTTTGTCAGAGGGAGAACCTTGCTGCCACAGCAATCACTGGCTGTCCTTAAAAATGATTCTTGGTCCCGAAGCCAAGAACTATTCTTACAACTCAACGTTCATTAGACTCGATCGAGCTAGAAGGTTGGTCAAGAAAGAGGACAAGCTGTCGGTAGAAAAGATATTCGAAATCTTGTCTGACCATGCCGGTTATCCCGACGGCGTTTGCAGACATGATGACGAAACACTACCGATTTACCACCGACATAGTTCTGTTTGGTCTATGGTGATCGATGTGAACGAGAAGATCATCTACTTAACCGACGGAACGCCCTGCAAGTTCAAACCTAAGAAATACAAGCTTTACTAGAAAGAAAACAGAACTGTAATAGGGTTCAGTAAAGAGGCCGAGGAGGGCGAGATCATCTTAATGCTCTATCTCGCTTTCCGTCGGCCACATTTCCCGGTCACTGCCAAAACGAGCTTTAAAGGATGGAGGGCGGAAATGAAGACATCGCTGCAAAACACGTTAGAGGATATCAAGTCTAAGGAGGATAAAGACTCGGACATTCCGGCATCTCGTCGGACACGTAGAAAACTCCATTTAGACGATCTTCTAGACAAGTTTGAGAAAGCTCAAGCAAGCACTCGACGCAATTTAGAAGACAGAGAATGACTGGACTGCAAGGAACTGCTCTGAAAACTCCAAGAGCCCTTGATGCAGTTCAAGCTTTTTCCTTAAACGTCCTCTTGGCCATAAGTCGGATAAGCCCTGCCTGTGGAAGCTTGAGTAATTATCTCAATTGATCGCTGATTGCGTCTGTGGCAAAGTTACGTCCAATAGAACTACCCTTGACAGTCATGGGCGCAAGCCGAATCTTCGATCCCTTAATCTCCAGAATCCCGATCCTGTTCACCGCAGCTTGTATATGGTCGTGGACAAGCTGTGCACATGCCGTGACTCTAGATGCCCAGGTTATCGGAGAAGATAGAAGTGTGATCGAAACGATAGCGACTACATTGGATCACTTGCGCGAAGAAATATCCGACGAGTTCTTTGAACTGAATTATCTTGCCAAGGAAGACCTTCTTAAAAAGATCAAAGATAATCCCGCCTTCTTTTTCATTACGGACGCGGTGACTTTCGCAGCCTTGTCGGAGGCAGGGGCCTGGGCGGTTGCTGCAATGAAACATCCTTTGGCCATTGACTCTTCTCATACGAGCGGAGCCGCTTTCATTACCCGGAAAGATCGGACGGATATCAATTCGTTAACTGATCTGCAAGACAAGAAAATCGTAGGGATGTCTCCGACCTCATCATTGAGCTATCTGATCGGCTTAAGAGAACTCCAAAGAATTTTCGGTCCCGGTCATTTCTCCAAGGAAGTTTCCTTCAGCGGTGCTCCGATTGAAAAGGTTGTACACGAGATCTTGGAAGGAAGAGGCGACGTAGGAATCATTGACGCCTGTCTCCTGGAGCGAATGGAGCGTGACGGCAACATCACTCCGGACTCTTTAAAAGTCATCAGTCCGCGTGACAGCAGCGATCTTCGCTGCCGCCACTCGACAGGTTTGTATCCCGGCTGGGTAATGGCTGTATCTAAGCCGGCTTCAGAACTTACAGAAAAAGAACGCAATCTCATCTTAAAAGTTAGTTCTGTTTTGCCAACGGTTCCTAAACTTCAAGGTTTAATGGAGTGGTCAACGCCGAGCAACAACGACGCCATTGCATCGTTGCTGTCAGCATTGGAAGATGAAAATAAAGACAAAGCTTTTTGGAGGAATTTCTTTAGCAAATATGGTCCATGGTTGGGAGCCTTTGTTATTTTCCTATTTTTGCTGTTTGCTCACACGATTTACGTTTCTTGGCTGGTTCGCAAACGGACGGCTCAATTAACGGCATCAATGCAAAGAGCCCAAAAACTTCAGCATCTTGTGAACTCTGAACAAGAAAAGATCTCAGCGATGGAGAGAGCAGGTATTGTCGGACAGTTGTCTTCGATGATAGCCCATGAGCTTCAGCAGCCGATCAATGCGATTACAAACTTTTCCCGGGGACTGAGAATTCGAAATGAGCGCGGTTCTTTGGATCCGGAAGTCCTGCAGGAAACGCTTCAGAGGATTACTCATCAAAGCGAAACAGCAGCTCAAATCGTCAATAAAGTGCGAGCCTATGCAAAGCAGCATAGTGCAGAGAAGGTTAGAGTGAATCTTCTGGCTCTTTTGGAAAAATCCATCCAAAAGTTCAAGCAGATCAAGGGCTCCGGAATAAGTTTCAATTTGAGTTGCTCTGAGGTAATAGTGGTAGAAGTCGACCCGCTCGAAAGTGATCTTGTCCTCTATAACCTTTTCAAGAACAGCTTGGAAGCTTGTAAAAATGAGTCTGCGCCTTTAATCAGCATCACTGTGGAAGAGTCAGAACAAGAAGCAGTCATCCAAATTCGAGATAACGGACCTGAAATCTCTGAGGATTTAGTCAACTCTATCTTTATCCCGAAAGTCAGCCAAAAAACGGACGGCTTGGGATTGGGTCTTTCGATCTGCAAGGCTTTGGCAGAATCGCAGGGAGGCTGTTTGAGCGCCATAAGAAACGCAGAAGGTCACTTAGTCATGAAGCTTTGTCTGCTTAAGGCTGATTCAGTAAAAGAAATAGGTGAAAATCAATGACAACCGGAATGATTTACATTGTGGATGACAATGCAGAAACGGCTCAATCCTTGGCTTTCTTTCTCGAGTCACTCGGATGGAGGACCCGTGTTTGGAATGATCCCGAAGCTTTTCTAAATGACTATGAAGCGCTTGCGGCTGACGGATGCTTCATCTTTGATATTCGGATGCCGAGGATTGACGGATTAGAACTCTTAGAACGACTGAACGCAAAAGACAACAAGCGACCGATCATCTTCTTAACCGGTCATGGCGACGTCAACATGGCAGTCAAAGCTTTCAAAAACGGTGCATTTGATTTCTTTTTGAAACCCCCGGCCGAAAAAGAACTGATTGAAGCAGTCGAAAAAGCTCTGACAGTTTCGAGTGATTTGAAATTCCAGGCAGAAAAGCTTGCTTATGACAGAAAGCGCTTCGATTCTCTGACAGATCGTGAAAAAGACGTGGTAATTCTTGTCGGCAAGGGCATGATGAATAAAACGATTGCCGATACCCTTAAGATCTCCGAGAAGACTGTCCAGCAGCATCGTGGTGTCGCATGCAAGAAGCTCAATCTCATCAATGCTGTAGAAATCGCTGACTTTCTGCGCAACCTCAATCTTCGCTAATGATATGAACAGTATGTGGACAAGAAAGCACCTCTTAAAAAGCCTCCTGGCTTTAGGTTTGCTGCCCCTTAGCTCTTTCGCTCAATCTAAAGACGAGGCTCAGAAAGAAGAAGTGCTTCCGAAAAAAGTTGATGTCATCGTCATCGGATCAGGAGCAGCTGGCATGTCTGCTGCTATTGCTGCAAAGGATAAAGGCGCAAGGACCGTCGTTCTTGAGAAGATGCCCATCATCGGAGGAAACACTTTGATCTCCAGCGGTGTGGTAAATGCTCCGGATGAAAAGAATCAGAAACTGCAAGGTATCGAAGATTCGAATGAATGGTTTTATAAGCAGACGCTGGCGGCCGGTCACGACAAAGCCGATCCCGTCTTGGTTAAAGTTTTGACAGATCGTTCATATCAGACCATTCAATGGCTGGAGAGTATCGGTGTTAAATTCAAAAAAGGCGTTTTTCAGGTTTATGGGGGTTTATGGCCCAGAGGGCATTATCCTTCTGTGTCTCACGGAAGAGGCTACGTTGCAGCGTTGTCAGAACAGTGCCGAGCAAAAGATATTCCGATCCTCACCAATGTTCAGGTCGTCGGCCTGATCAAAGAAGGATCAAGAGTCATCGGAGTTGAGGCCCGATTTAAAAATCAACTTAAGAAGTTCTATGCCGATAAAGCTGTCATTATTGCTTCGGGCGGTTTCAGTGCAAACAAGGCTCTTTACACCAAATTGGATCCTCGCCTAGAAGGAATGACGTTTACCGGTGCTTCCTCGGCAACTGGGGAGATGATCGGTATCGCAGAAAAGGCCGGAGCGGCGGTTTCCGATATGGAATATATCCAATGCAACCTTGGGCCGGATGTCGGATATTCGCATCGTTCCGGTTACCATCTTGACGTGACTCGTCATGTGTTGGTGAATATTCACGGTAAACGTTTTGTGGCGGAAGACGGAGCGAGAGATTACTTGCGTGATGCAGTACTGCAGCAGCCTAACAAGATCGTTTATTCGATCGTCGATAAGAACGGATTCCAGAATTTAAGTTCTCTTTTCCAGCAGGCAGGAATCTTGGGCGAGATAGACGGCGAACACTTTGAAAACAATGACCTGGCAGAGCTTGCCAAGAAAATGAAGGTTCCGCCGGAAAACTTGGTCAATACCATTAAGGAATACAACCAAGCGGTCGAGACTAAAAAGGATCCTTACGGCCGAGAAGTTTGGATGCTGACGCAGAAGATTGAAACCCCGCCTTTTTACGCTGCAAGAGTAAGAATGGCTGTCCATTACACAATGGGCGGAATTGTGATCAATGAGAATGCTCAGGTTCTAACAAAAGAAAGAGAGCCGATAAAAGGTCTTTACGCGGCAGGAGAGGTTACGACCGGCGTCCATGGTTCTAACCGAGTCGGAGGCAACGGTCTCCTGGATGCATTTGTGTTCGGGAGGATCGCCGGAGAAAATGCAGCGGTCGGCCTTTGACACTCTGCGTATCCGATCTTCATCTGATATGAGAAAAAGCAGGTTCCCCTTAGGATGGTGACATAGCCTGAATTAAAGGCTGTCATTCAAACCAAGGAGAATATATGAACAAATTTACCGTTTCCCGCCGCGGTCTTTTGTCTGCCGGTGTTGCAGCTTCTGCCGCTTCCCTGGCTTCTTCCGTCTTTGCACAGGAAAAGAAGACAAGTCTCGTTCCCGACAAATGGGACCTGACAACTGAAGTCCTCGTGGTCGGTTCCGGGGGTGCCGGTCTTGCAGCCGCAGTTTCTGCCGCGCAAGCAGGAGCAAAAGTGACTGTCATTGAAAAATTAGCATTCATCGGCGGTAACACAATGATCTCCAGCGGCTACTTTAACGCCGTTGACCCGGAACGCCAGAAGAAACAGGGCATTGAAGACAGCATCGAAAAACACATCGAACAGACTCTTGCGGGCGGCGACGGACGTGCCGATCCTGAATTGGTTCGCATTCTTTGCTCGAACGCTTTAGGTTCTTTACATTGGCTCGAAAGCATGGGTCTGAAATTCCGTCCTGATGTAATGCAGGTTTACGGCGCCCTGTGGCCTCGCTCTCATCTTGCTACCGAACCGAAGGGAACCGGTTTCATCCGTGTTCTTTCCACAAAAGCCAAAGAACTCGGGGTCGATATTTTGACCAACACAAAACTGGTCAAGATCATTCGTGAACAGTTTGATGAGGGCAGAGCACTTGGTGTTCTGGCCGAACAAAAAGGCAAACCTTTCTATATCCGTGCCACAAAAGGCATCGTTTTGGCAGCCGGTGGTTTTGCAGCCAATCCGCGCCTCCGCGCGATCCATGATCCTCGCATGTTAACTCTCACAACCACCAACAACCAAGCCTGTTCTACCGGTGAAGTCATGCTCGCCGCGAACGAAGCAGGCGCTTACCTGATGGGTCTGGATTACATCCAATGCAACCCCGGCTGCCCTCCGGGACATACCTCTCGTCAGGCTCTGCACCTTGACGTTTCCCGCTATGTGTTCGTAGACAAACGCGGCAAACGCTTCGTGGCTGAGGACGCCCGCCGTGACGTTCTTCGCGACGCCATCTTGAATTTGCCTGAAAAATTCGGCTACGCCATCGTCGATAATGATGGATTCAACAGCTACAACCAAGTGGTTCGCGACGATGCAATGAAAGGCCTGAAGACCGGCGATGCTTTCAAGGCCGACACCTTGGATGATTTGGCTAAGCAGATGGGCGTTCCTGCCGATCAATTGAAGAAGACAATTGCGGACTACAACGCCATGGTTGATCAGAAGAAAGATCCGGACTTCGGCAAAGCAGAACGCAATCTGTCTCACAAGATTGAAAAAGCTCCGTATTGGGCTGCTTTGTCCAGTATGGCCGTTCACCACACGATGGGCGGCGTGAGAATCGACAAAGAAACTCGCGTGCTTGATCGTCAGGGCAATGTTATTAAAGGTTTGTATGCGGCAGGCGAAGTCACCGGCGGTATCCATGGAACCAACCGGTTAGGCGGCAACGCCATTGCGGACATCTTTACTTTCGGTCGTATTGCAGGTAATTCCGCTGCAAACCAGAAATAACAGCTTAAGTTAAATCTCCCGAAGTAAGTCGTCGTCCGGCAAGTCGTAAGGCTTTCCGGACGTATTTGTATTCTGCTTAACGGGACTTCAGTTTCCCTGATCTATTACTTGTCTACGAGCGTTATTTTCCTGCAGTCTCAGTCTGAACCCATCGTCCCTTAATTTTCTTAAGAGCATAAGTAAATCCTCATATGAACTTAAATTCAAAAAATCATTTCTAAGTGTTTATTCTTAGAAGATTTTTCAAAAACCGCATGATGTTCGCACTTGTGCATAACTAACTTGCATCAGGAACAACATATGTGACACTTTGTTGCAATTGCTTGAAGATTTGCACATAACTCAAATCCACAAAGGAGAAAACCCATGGATGTATTCTTACAAGCAGTAGTAGTTATCGGCGCCGTAGTTATCGGCGTACGATTTGGCAGCATTGGATTAGGTATCTGCGGCGGCGGTGGCCTAATGATCCTTAATCAAGTTTTCGGACTGCGTCCAACAGGCGCTCCGGTCGATGTGATTCTTATTATTTTGGCGGTTGTGACTGCTGCATCTACGATGCAGGCCGCAGGCGGCATCGACTGCATGGTCAGAATCGCAGAACGAATCATTCGCGCGAATCCCAAACGCATTGTTTTCATTGCACCGCTCGTCACATGGTTTTTCTCTTTCTTAGCCGGTACAGCTAATATCGTTCAGGCATTGATGCCTGTGATCTATGAAGTGTCTTACGCTTCTAAAGTTCGTCCCGAACGCTCTATGACGGTATCTGCCATTGCTGCTCAGCAGTCTCTGGTTGCTTCGCCTGTCGCCGCCTGCACAGCAGCACTTCTCGGTCTCTTAGGTTCCAGCGGCTCTAATATGACGCTTGGCCAGATCATGATGGTCACGATTCCTGCAACACTTCTCGCAGTTCTGATTACTTCCACGGTTATGTCCTTCTACGGTAAAGAACTGGACAAAGATCCGGAGTATCTCCAGCGCGTTAAAGAAGGCTTGGTTCTTCCTCCGAAACCCATCGAACACAAAGAACTTCCTAAGACAGCCGCTTGGTCCGCAATCATCTTCGTTCTCGGTGTCGTATTCGCAGTGGTTGCCGGTTTCTTCCCCGAAATCCGTACTCCGCACACCGGAAAGATCATCGGTATGGGTACCTTCCTTCAGATGTCCATGCTCGCAGCTGCTTTCCTGATTCTTGTGATCTGCCGTCCGAACGTGAAGAAAGCACTTGAGTCTTCCGTGCTGAGAGCAGGTGTTTCCGCCATCATCGTGATCTTCGGTCTGGCTTGGATGGCTGACACCTTCATTTCCGCTCATAAGGCTGCATGGATTGCCTCCATGGGTTCCTACCTCCAGGATTATCCGCTTCTCTTCGCTGTCGTGTGCTTCTTCGCTTCCTCTTTCTTAGCTTCTCAGGCAGCTACCGTCAGAGCCATTATGCCGATCGGTATTGCTTTAGGTCTGTCTCCGGCAACCATCGTCGGTCTTTATCCGAGTGTTAACGGAACTTCATTCTTCCCGGCCAGCGGTCCCGTGATCTCCACGATGCAGTTCGACCAGTCCGGAACAGTTGTAATCGGTAAGTATGTTTTGAACCACTCCTTCATGGTTCCGATGTTAACCGCCACAACATCTGCAACCCTGATCGCACTGGCACTCTCTAAAGTTCTTCTCTAGTAGCAAGCAAAGCGGGAGGTTCTTCTAAAGGGCCTTCCAAACAAAGCAAAAGGCTCCGTCAAAAACGGGGCCTTTCTTATGGGCTCAGTAGTCGAAGTTTTCAAGAAGTAGTTCGGGTATCAAAGAATTTAATAATCCTCTCTCTTAATTCTTCCGTTTCCTTGTTAACCGTTTGAGCAGGAGCCTTTGCAGGAAACTCTATATAAGACAGATTAGGAAGTTCTGTCTTTCTAAATTTATTGAACTCGGAGATCGGAAGACGCCCTGTGTTCTGGTAGGTTACAACGATAGGAACATCTTTGATTTCAGAGACTAATACATAGGGATCTTGATAGTCGGAAGCCAAGAGTGCGCTCATTGCTTGACCGAGCCCAGGACCATAGTTGGCCAGCATGTAGCTTCTGAAACTATACGGGCAATTGTGGAGAATCAATCCCGCGGCTTGTTCAGAGGCCTTTGAAACGTTCTCTAGAGCGCCGTACGCACCGATAAAATTACCGGAAAATAAAACCTTTTGTTCCTGAGGAATCTCCTGAAGAATCCGATCGACAAGTTTTCCGGTCTTTCGAATATAAGATTCAATCGGGAAGCCCTTATCGTCCTCAGACTCACGGATATCAAACAAATAAACTTCTAATCCTAATTCACAAAGCCAAGCAGTTTCAGGAATGTGGGCGGTTAAATTTTTAGAGCCGTCGTGGAAGTAAATCACCGAATCTTTTGCTTCGATATTAGGTTTTGTCAGGCGGAGCACGGTTCCTTCATCTGAGAGGGTAGGAAGCTTTTGTCCGTTAAGGCCAGCATGTTCCGGTGACCAATAGACTTGATCTTCCGGGCTAAAGAACAAATCCTCAACGAGAACCGACAGGTAATTAGCGAATGATTTCTTCATGTTTTAAAAATGTCGAGTATGGGATTTTCTTATCGTTATCTAAGTCGATTGTGTAGATATCTTCCTTCAGCCAAGGTGCAAATTCAATTGTCTTTTTTGCTAATCGTTCTCTCGTGATCCGAACCAACGACTCAACAATGAGGCGAAAGAGGTCGAAAGGAAAAGATTTCTTCGAAACCAGATAGAGCTCTCTTGAAAGCAGGGGCTTGGGCATCGGAGCTAACTTAACGTTCGGGATCGTCTCCCAATGCTGGATGATCCCGGCGGGTCTGGTTATTGCCCAGCCCATGCCTTCGTTAATTAGTTCCAAGAGCACAGCCGTGCTGTCAACATTGATCCTCTGATGGATCGGGATGTTGTGCGTCAGAAGAAAGTTATCAAATAACTTGCCTCCGCCGCTTCCTGTGGTCAGCCCTATGTAGGGGAGACCGCAAAATCTCAGATGCGGCCAGTCGATATTGCTTTCCGGGAACTGAACGGATGCCGGATAGGCAAGAAGCGACGGTTCTCCGTAAAAGAATTGTCGTCTGACGTCTTCTAACCCCAGGGAAGGATCGGAGGTGATAAAAACATCTAGCTCGTCCCGCTTAAAACAATGCAGCAAATGGTCACTGGTGCCTGATAAAGCCGTGCATTGGGTTACGTCTGAAGAAACGTCTTTAATAACGTGACAGGCGATGTACCGCGTAAAAGTATCAACAAAGCCTATCCTCAGCTTTCTCTTAATATTGCTGTCGGTTTGAAGTTTGTCTAATACAACTGGCAATCCTTCGATGTACGGCATCAGAGCCTCAAGAAGCATCTTTCCTTCCGGTGTCAGTTTGACCGGACGGCTGCTGCGATCAACAGCGGTAATGCCGGTTGTCGCCTCAAAAGCACTGAGTTTGCGGGAGACCATAGACTGAGAAAGTCCCATAAGGCGGGAAGTCTCGGTAAACGATTGGGTTTTGCTGATGTAAAGGAGAAGATCAATCGTTTCCGTCACAAGAAAGGAACGAGGCGAGAGCGAGGACATGGTGATTTAGTTTGCAACATAATTATTCCTATTATGCATAATTTTTGAGGTTCTTTTGCATCAGGCGAAGAATAACGATCAATAAATCGCCGTAAAACGAATAAATAGCGTTTTCGGCAAAGAAGTAACTCAATCCCGCAATAAAAGGAGAATTGCAAAAATGGCAGAACAAGCAAAGGATTTCAGCCGCGGCAAAATTTCTAAGCCTCTGGCTCAGGAAATCATTAAGTACATAAACGATCCGATCGCAAGATCAGACTTTGAACATTCTTATGACACGATGCTCGACATCAACCGCGCTCATGTCTTAATGCTCTGCAAACAACACATCATCTCAGAAGAGGTCGGTAAACAGATTCTGAAAGCCACCGATGAAATTCAACAGAACCGCATCCTCCCGGACTTCAGCGAAAACATTGAAGACCTTTATACCAACTTGGAAGGTCGCTTAATCAAAATGGTCGGCATGGAAGTGGGCGGCCAGCAGCACACGGCCCGCAGCCGCAACGACTTAGGTGCTACTGTCGTCCGCATGGATACCAGAAAGTATTACCTGCAGCTTGCCGGAATGTTCAATAAGATGCGCAAGACGATTCTTGCTCTGGCTCGCGACAACTATGATGCCGTCTTCTCCGGCTACACTCATATGCAGCCGTCTGAACCGGTCTCTTTTGCACATTACCTTTCTGCCGTCTTAGCCGGTTTGGCAAGAGACTACAAACGCTATGCCAACGTCTGGGACTCTTTAAATCTCTGTCCGTTAGGCGGCTGCTCGATGGGATCGACGTCTTACAACATCGACAGAAACTACACGGCTAAGCTCCTTGGCTTTAATGGTCCGATTCAGAACTCTATCGATTGCGTCGCATCCCGCGATTACGTCTTAGAAACCGTTGTCACACTGGCGATGGCCAGCGACACGATGAGCCGCTTAGCTTTTGATTTGTATATTTGGTCCACACCGGAATTCGGATACATTGAAGTCGACGACTCCTGCGCTGTTTGCTCATCCATCATGCCGCAGAAGAAGAATCCATTCACGCTGGAACACATGAAAGGTTTGGCAGGCCACATGGAAGGTTTCGTGGTTGGAATCTATTCCTGCATGAAGAATATTATCTATTCTCACAGCAAGGATACCAGCGTTGAAGCTACTCGCTACCTCTATGAAGCTATGCATGACATGGAGATTGACTTCACATTGGCCAACATCACGATCGGCACACTGAAAGTGAAGAAAGATCGTATGCGTGACAACGCGCTGAGAAACTTCTGTACGGTCACCGAACTCGCGAATTATTTGGTTCGTTACGACGATATCTCCTTCCGTCAGGCGCACCATATCGTGGCTGATGTCGTCGGCAACCTTTGCAAAGAAGGCTTAGACAGCTCTCATATTGACCGCACTCGCGTCAATGAAGCCATGAAAGAGCAGTTAGGCGCTGAAACCAAGCTCACGGACGAACTAATTAAAGAAGCCTTGGATCCGTCTCGTATCGCTGAAGCTAAGAAGTGCATCGGCGGAACCTCCGCTGAAGAAGTCAAACGTCAGCTGGATTTACTTGAAGAACAGATCGACGCCGACGAAAAAGTTCTGGCTGATCGTTTGATGTATCTTGCCCAAGCCAAAGAAGAACTCAACGTCGCTGTTAAAAAGTTAGAAAACAGCTAATTATTGAAATTTAAGGCAGGAGGCGGGATTAAACCGCCTCCTGAAATCTTAATGCTCACTTCAAACCGAGAAATCAAAGAGTTCCGCGATTATCCTCAGCTCATAACGGCTTATGCGGAAATCAAAAAAGCATCCGCCGCCGCTAATGCTTCTTTAGGCATCTTAGATCCTTCGGATGCAGAAGCGATTATCAAAGCGTGCGAAGAGATCATTGAAAATCCATACCGATCTGAATTAACAACGGGGACCCTGCATATCAACGGCTTGGCTTACAACCAGGCCTTTAATCGTCTTCTGGCCGCTAAATCCGGCGTTTTGGAAGAAAAAATCAACGCAGGACAAGGATACGAAGACGTCTTCAACACGGCTCAGAACCTTGTCGTGTACCGTGCGATCAACTTAACGCGCTCCGGTGTCGATAATCTTTTGCTGACACTGCGCAATAAGGCGGTGGAGTTCCGGAATGAAATGCACATTGCCCGAAGCCATCTTCAGGAATCGCTGCCGGTTTCCTGGGGTGCGGTGTTCGGAGCCATGTATATCCGTTTAAAGAGAAGTGCGGATGAGCTTCAAAGGGTTCAGGATCTTTTCTTGGGCGTCAATTTAGGCCTCACGCCGATCGATTCCTTTACGCATTCAGCGCCCGGCTTCAACGCTCTAGCCGTTAATAATCTTAGAAAAGTGACTGGTTTGCCTCTGCATTCCGTTCCTCAAGACGACGATCCTGTTCTCGGATCTTCTTATGTAGAAGCTCTGGAAGGGGATGACAGGTTTATCCGGCTTTCTTCCGTGTTAAGGTTGATTGCCTTGAATTTGGCTCGCTTGGGCAATGATTTCTATATTTACTCATCGGGTCCTCGCTGCGGCATCTCCGAGCTGTCGCTTCCGGCTATCGCTCCGGGATCAACCATCATGCCCGGCAAAATCAATCCGAGCATGCCGGAACTCATGCTTCAGGTTATGCATCAGACAGTGGGCATTGATCAGCTGGCTGCATATTCTTTTGTTGAAGAAGACATTGATATCGGAAGTTCGAACGGCTGGGTGTTTTTCCAATTATTGGAGATTTCGGAGATTATCGGCCGAGGCTGCAATAAGTTCGTTGAGAAGTGCGTGAGCGGCATTCGCGTAAAACACGATGAATCCTCAGCTCACCTTGAAAGTGCCGCTTCTCTGATTTCTTTAGTCGCCGCAGTATTTGGCAGAGAAATTGCGGAGAAAGTTTTAGCGATCGCTTCTTTACAGAAATTGTCGGTACCTCAGGCACTGCTTCAAATCGAGCAAGTTGCTCCTGAGGATGCTGAAGCGCTATTTAATTTCGATCGATTCTCTAATCCTCAGGAACTGACTCGGTTTATTTCGGCTTTTAAAAACAGGCAAGGGAGGGAATAGACATGCGGATAGAACATGATTCTTTGGGTTCTCTTGAAGTTCCCAACTATGCCTATTACGGTATTCAGACAGAAAGAAACCGTCAGGCTTTTGATATCTCTGACTTAACGCTCGAAGATTTTCCGTCCTTTATCGAAGCTGTTGCAAAGATCAAAGCGGCGTGCGCCAGAACCAATCTGGAAATCGGGGCCCTAGACAAAGAGAAAGCTCAAGCGATTGAACAAGCAGCCTGGGAAGTCATTCGGAGAGAGTTTGATTATTCGCTTCCGGTTTGTATTTATCGAGGTTCGGGAACACCTTTAAACGCCGGTGTTAATGAAGTTGTCGCACATCGCGCCAATGAAATCTTGACCGGTAATAAAGAAGAGGGCGGCATTCATCCGAGTACTCACGTCAATATGGCTCAGTCGAGCAACGATGTCATTCCGACTGCAAAAGCGATTGTTGTCCATGATCAGCTAGAAATCATTATTGAACCTTTAAAAGCCTTGATTAAGAAGTTGAGAGAAAAGGGCGAAGAGTTTTCTTCTGTTATTAAGATGGGTCGTACCGGATTGCAGGATGCCGTTCCCATTACCTTAGGACAACAGCTCAATGCCTTTGCCAGCGGAATGGAACGTTCTTTATCGAGGCTTGAGTACGAGAAGAGCCATTGGAATTACAGCTGTTTAGGGGGCACTGCAGTCGGTACAGGCATGGGCTGCCTTCCGGGATTCAGAGGCAAAGTCAACAAACATCTTTCCGATGTTCTTGGCTATGAGGTCAAAGCCTATGACGATCTTGTTGACGGCATGATGGCAATCGACGATCTAATTGCCTGTCACGGACAAGTCGTTGCCTTGAGTGCTCAAGTGTGGAAACTCGCCCGAGATCTTCGCGTCATGGCAAGCGGACCTAATTCCGGCTTGAGAGAGGTCTACTTCGAAGTTAAAAATCCTGAGAATGCCCTTAATCCTCAGCGTTTCGCTTCCTGCAGCCTTGAGTCCGTCATTACGGCCTGCAATCAAGTCAGTGCCAATAACAGCTCGATTCTATTCGGATTAAAGAACGGCTGGCTGGATCTCGGTGCGTGTTCAAGTATTCCTTTGAGAGCCATGATCAATAGTGCGACCATGTTGAAGGAGGCCATGAGGATATTGACTGAAGAAGTTCTGCCGTCCATGCGTGTGAACAGTCAGCTTTGCCAAGATATGGCTGAAAGCTCAGTTTCCAATACAACGATGATTAGCACGATCTTTGGTTACGAGGTAGGAAGCCAGGTCGCTCACTTGGCATTAGAAGAGAATATCTCTCCGAGGGAAGCCGCTAAGAAGCTGAAAATTCTTCCGGATGAAGTTATCGAAGAACTCTTTGATGTTTCGAACTTAACGCATCCGGAGAATATGGAAGCGCTTTTCGAAAAGTACAAGGACTTTAGAAAACTCTAAAAGTCTTTAGTTTTGAGGAAACGGGTGGGCGTAAAATCCCACCTGTTTTGTATGATGGAAATTTGAGAGTTTTGTTTTGAACTTTGATAGGCCTTCAAATTGCATCTTCAGGGAAGAGTTTGTTGTTTCCTGAGAGAATCGTCCTCACATTCTTAATGGTTTTCTCACCGAAATACCTTGATTTTTGGATCTTCAATGTCAATACTATTTCTATAATTAAAAAAGGGAAAAGGGAGAAGTTAACCCCTATTTGATTCATTTGGTTGATCCTAAAAAGAAATAGTTCTTGTTTTGTAGGCTAAACAGATGGTGAATCCTGCACTGGACGATAAAGTTCGGGTGCTTGGGAAAACTGAGAAAGGTAAAGAGCAGCTTGGAGGAATCGAAGACCGAATTTTTGCTCGAGGTCAGGAAGCAGGAAAGACGGCGATTGTCAAAGAACTTCTTGCTATTGGTGATCTTTCCTTAGAAAAAATTTCTAGGATTAGCGGATTCTCAACGGAAGGACTTCATAGGATTCAAGCGTTATCTAATCCTCGTTAAGGAAGCAAGATATCTCCATTTTCTGAAGAGATTGCAATATTCCATTAGCTCTCTAATTCATCCTGGCTCTAATGATTTTCAGAAGAATTAATTAATAGTTTTCTGAAAACTCTGTCAGAGGTT
>ERZ834798.764-NODE-764-length-34301-cov-5.597822_pt1 | contig 34301 bp, 38 predicted proteins | sample MGYA00519689_ERZ834798 | MGnify/ENA primary metagenome ERZ834798 (study PRJEB31850, sample SAMEA3708761) | human gut metagenome | biome: human gut; feature: human-associated habitat; material: faeces | place: China | collected 2014 ...
TGAACTTCGTAGAATCCCGGAAACTTTTCGATGTACTTAGCTCTCATGTTTTTTTTCTCCAACTAAAAAAACACAGGGTTAAAAAAACAGAAGCGCGCCGAAGGACGCTAACGAAAAATCCTCCGAAACACGTTAGCCGACGCGCTTGTGTTTATGAACTGTCTTTGCTGAACGGCCCCTACCGGTGCTACACGACTTTAACGTTTGACACTTTCAGCATTCTCTCTGCCGCATCCTCCTTTTCAGTCGGATTGCTTAGGCGCAATTCACTTGCCGCCTGGTCGCTCCCTGGCTTTTCGGTTTACTCAGCTTTAGGAGCTATTCCTTCCTGACAATCTTCAGAAGGACTTTTAAAGAACGATTGATTGATGTATGTATATTAGCCCGTGGCTAAGCAAAAGTAAAGGCCATACAGCTAATATTTACATAGCTGACGGCTAAGTATTTTCCATACCTGTATTTTTTAGGCAACAAAAAAGCCGCCCGAAGGCGGCGGAATAAGTTTCTGTCTTGCTTAAGTGAACATCATTAAAGAGGACAGTTGCTTGTTAAACAAAAAGCTGATGGTGAGAATGACAAACACAACTCCAATCCAAAAGGTTTCCTCAGTAACTATCCAGGCGAGGACAAGACCAGCAATACAAAAAAGCAACCAATAAATATCGGTCGTAAAAACCACAGCCACGCCCAGTAAAAAATAGAGGCACAACAAGAAACCTACATAGGCAAGAGGATTGAGCTTTAAATTGAGAATTTTCTTGCTATTCAGTTTCATTGAAAGGGATAACAAGGCAAAGCCAATAAGCCCGAGAACAAAAGGATTAAAAATGACCTTTTCTATACTGATTGCCATGATTGTTATGCCTTAAATTTTGTTAAAAGCTCCAATAAAAATATTGATGTCTTGGCCATTAAGTTTGTATTCCCTGCGCCTGGCATCCCGAGTGATAACGATAGAGAGATCCTTGCCCTTGATAATCTGCTGAGCTCTCAGCAAAGAAAGATGATCTGATGGAATCACAGCATAAGAAGAGTGATGACCATCCCTCATGACAAAAACATAATATGGAGAGTAGGGTAGATTGTTTGTGAATTGTTTTTCTGGCACCTTAAAGCTGAAGGTGTGGGTACCTTCTTCCACTACCGTAGTTTTAACCTGGACATAGTTGAATTTGCCGTCCTTCTCGGTGATTAGGTCAACTCCTTCATCAACAGCCATCATTGAAACGTTATAGCCGAGGAAAAGGAGTTCAGAGGCCACCGCAAATTCACCTCCTTTGCCAAAGAAATTCGTTGATACATTCTCAACAGTAACCTTGGGAATAGGGACGACCGGGGCTGAGGCAGTTCTTTTGAGGCGGTAAATCCCTTTCCTTTTTGATCCATCCTTGTTTGTTGGTTTGGAGAAAATCGGGTTTTGAGTTTTCAAATGTGCAGCCAGAGCTGAAGAAAGTTTTGACATGAACTCTTCAGGAGGGAGCCCTAAATTTTTATTTTGAGAGACTGCTATTTCAGTAATCTCTCTCACATGCATGACAGCCTTGTTCGTCTGCATGATTTCTTTTGCCACTTGTAGAATCGGCGGTAATGTACGAGGTGTCATAGGATTCTTCTTTACGGTACGTCTTGCTGGTTGTGTCTTGCGTATGAAGGAAAATTCAGTTTGTATCGGCTTCTTAATCGGATACTCTTCTGCCTCCAGATGAAATTCTTCAGGCTCATACGCCAATAGAAGAACCTTCTCTTTGGTACTTTCTTCAGGAGGTTTTTCCTCATTTTTGAGGCCGAATATCCCCAAAATCCATTCTTTGATTTTCATACCTAGTCATATCTTTTCAGATTCAATGAATTGACCATACGGCCAAATACAATCACTCGGCTTTCGACCTCAGCAAGCCGAATTTCAAACGGGTCATACAGGCGATTGTCGGAAATAAAACGGAGACTTCCTGGCACGCGCTGTACACGTTTTAAATAAAGATCATTATCAATCAGCACGCAGAAAACGCCGTCACGCTTAGTGATCTCAGTGTCAAACCTGTCAATTACAACTAGGTCCCCATTCTTCAGAGTGGGCTCCATGGAATCTCCGGCTGCAGTGATGATTTCATATCCATTCTCACGGATCTGATTGATGTTTTCTTTGAACCAAACACGTGAGACGCCCATGAGGTCTACATAGGCCTCATCCTCATAATTTTGTACTCCCGCTGCACCGCAGCAAGCAGAAACATTCAGACGCCGCAGATAGATCAAATCATCTTCTTCAGGAAATGCCTCCCCCGAATGATCGGCATCCATCCAGCCGTAACCCAATGACAACTTAGTTTCAATTTCACGGGCCATTGTGTCCCCCATAATGCGGGGCCGGCCTGTACCAGAATGAACTGATCCCTTCCGAATCTGGGAGAGGGTTGCATCCTTTCTATTACGTCCCAGTTGGGCATTCAAATTGGCGATTGACCCATAACGCTCAATGAGGATATTCAGGTTTTCTCGTCTTATTTCAGTCGAAGTTTTCATAAATCTCTCCTTGAGAATAAATATAAGCCAATGGCTAAGTTGTCATTAGCCAAATTGCCCGTATATAATATTAGCCAATAGCTATGCAAATAGAGAATCAATTATGAAACTTCAGAAGTGGCTAAAGGGCCAGCCGAGAGGAACACTATCAAGGCTTGCTCGTTTTGTAGGCGTAAAAATTCCCAGCGCTCATAAATGGGTTACGGAAAAGTCCTGCCCGAAACTCGCGCACTGCGAACGGATTTCCTTGTTCACGCAAGGGAAAGTTACATACAAAGATTTCATGTAACTGGGTGCCTCATGTCTTTCGTTCTGTCATTTAAAGCAGGGAAGCTGACTGTTGGTAGCGCAGCAGAAAAGGCCGTTCTTAGATGTTTGTGTGATTACGCAAACGATGACGGCTCTAACTGTCGTCCTGCCACCAGCACGATCTCTGCTGAAACAGAACTCAACAAGAAAACAGTTTTCAAGGCTGTGGCAAGTTTGGCTGAAGCTGGCTGGATTGAAGTGTCTTCTCTTAACGGACGGCAGAATTTCTACCAGATCAACGCCGCCAAAATTGAAGCTGCTTTTCTGGAGACAAAGCCGGACAAACAGCAAACCAATACCAAAATTGGTACCGGTGTTAATTTTGGTACCGGTACCAAAAACGGTAGTGGAACCGATACCAAAAACGGTACCAAAACCAGTACCAAATTTGGTACCAGTACCAAAAACGGACCGATACCAGTACCAAAAACGGTACACAACTCAGTCAATACTCAGTCAATTATTAATACATCTAAAGATGTATTTGTCCGTAGAGCCGATCCCGGCTCTCCAGACGCATCGGCGAATGAATCCGCTGAGGACAAGGAATTCAACCTCACAGAACCGACAGAAGAAAAAGAATTAACACCGGAGCAGAGAGCCAAACAGGTTGCGAAACGCTGCCCCCAAGAGAAGCTGATTGAGCTTTATCACCAATGCCTTCCGACCTTACCTCCGGTTCGGATATGGATGTCCGCACGCAGGCAGCAGGCTTTATCTGCTCGTTGGAGAGAGATGGCAATAGACCAAGGCTTTCAATCGGAAGCCGAAGGCCTCGACTTCTTCAAACGCTTTTTTGAATTTGTAGGCAAGTCTCCTTTCCTTATGGGGCAAGTAAAGCAGAAAGAAGGGCGCTCCTGGCGGGCGGACCTTGAGTGGATTGTCCAACAAAAGAACTTCGAGAAGATTTGTGACAGGAGATACCATGACCATTAGAAAGAAAACAAATCTGGACTTTGAAAACGATCAACTAAGTTCGGCACTGTCAAAGCCAAAAGTTTTTGAACAACCCTGCAGGGCCAATGGCTGTCCATGCACAGTCTTTTGCGGCCAACTGACCCAAGGCATCACTGTTTGTGAATTCCACGAAGGCGTCCAAGGCAAATATTTTCCGACGGTGACGGCCGGACTTCATCGCTTCAAGGATCTTATTGACCTGGCAGAACGCCTCCTTAGGGACTGGCGGCTGATCGACGATTACAACTCGACCTACAACCACCCGCATGTCATCCAAAACCTAACCGAGTATTTCAACGCAATAGGCATTCCGGAACTGGCTCCGAAGACAAACATCCCATGTATTCCTATCGAAGGAAAGCAGCAGTTCCGTGATGAATCGGCCTATGACCTCGGAAACAGGATCAAACGTTGGGTGCGGAACCAGGTAGTTAAGCCCTACATGATCGAAAACTCAGAAGAAAGCCTGAAAGAGAAAACGGTTGAGCAACTGTCTCCGCTCTCGGCTTACGTGAAACAACTCAAACGCAACGCCATCCAGAGGCAACAGGATGACGAAGCTTACTTTTAGGAGGCGGTCATGTCCGGGTGCTGTCTGTACTGCAAATTTGCAGAGTCTTATTGGGTCGATAAGGAAGGGAATAAGCGTCGACCGCCAAAGGCCTCATTCGGAGACATGCATATCTGGTGCCATCAACCTGAGAAGGGCGCCGGAATCGAATGCTACCCAATCTCATTCACAAGGTGCTCGGTTTTTGAACGTGACACAGACGAGCGTATTGAACGCAGGAGAGCATTTTTCTCGCAATTCGATAGATACCGCGCCCACGCTGAGTTAATCGCTCAGAGACGCTAGACGGCTGTTTAAACAACATTCAACCAACGGGGAAAACAAATGGAAAACTTCGAAATCGCAATTTTATTTTTCAACAGCGTCCTTCTTCTAATCGTAGTTGTAGTTTGCCTGCTTTATCGAGATCTAGAGATTCAGCAGATATGCACTAAGTCAGCTCTGGAGCTAGCAGAAGAAGACATTGAAAAGCTCAAGGCTGAAATCGACTTTCTGAAAAAGAACAACGATTAAGGAGAAGACATGGGAAAAGCACAAAGAACTAAAGGAGCGACTGGAGAGCGCGAAGTCTGCGAACTGATTTTCCAGAATCTAGGTATCCAAGTACACCGCAACCTCTCCCAAACTCGTGACGGAGGAGCGGATATCAAGCTCAACCCCTACTCGATTGAAGTCAAAAGACGGGCCGCAATAGGCAACGTGTACGAATGGATGGATCAGGCCAGCAACGGATGTGATCCGGGAGAGCGGCCCATTGTCGTGTGCAGGGCCGACCGTAAAGAATGGCTGGCCATTTTACCCATAGAGGAATTATTCAGGCTGATCCGTGAGGAAGTAGCCGCTACCGGAGGGAAATGATGAATGAAGAAAAACGAGATCCAGGCCGACTTGCTCGGGCATACCGATACCACTCTCTGCTCCCAATCGAAGCCCAAAACCGACTTATCGAATCTGTCGGACTTAGAGAAGGAGAAACAGCGGTACAACGAAATCTGCGCATATCGAGAACGATTGACCGAGTTAAGAGCCAATATCCAGAGTTTTTCAGAGCTCGGTCTTGACCCGTCCACGGTCCTTCTTTCTGACGCATCAGTACGTGTCGGAGTGTCCAGCCCCAAGGCGAAGTATTCAGATCAGGATCTTATCCATTGCTTTGATCTTCGTTTAGCGGGCCTTTCTTTGCGTGAAATCTCTCAAAAGATGGACATTCCAATACGCACTTTACGTGACATTTTCTCAGGCAAAAGACGGGCAGTTATTCCAACGAAATTCAAATGAAGCAGTGCGCATGTCTTACCAGAACTACTCCAAACTAAGGACAGAATAGGGGGGTTGTATGGCTAACACAGATTCAATTATTGACGGCCTGACGCAGAAGCAAGCCCTGTTTGTATCCGAATATCTGAAGAACGGATGCAATGCTACTCAGGCCTATTTGAAGGCAGGATACAAGGCTAAAGATGAAAAAGTTGCTTGCACCGCAGGCACGAGATTGTTGAGAAATGTTCGTATTTCCCGCGCGATAGCCGAGCGCCAGAAACAGCGGAATGAGCGGCTACAGCTTGAGGAAGACTTCGAGCTGAAACAGGCGATGAAGATTCTCAAGATGTGCTCCGAACCTAAGCAGGTTTACACGCCCTTTGGCGAGAAGATGAAAGATGTGGACGGCAACTATGTGTTTACGTTCGACAGCAAAGGAGCGAACCAGGCGCTCACAACAATTTGCAGACTGAGAGGCAAGTTCATTGAGCGCAAACAGATTGATGTGAATGTGGCTGATCGTTCAACCTGGCTTAATGAGGTGCTGAAAGATGTCAAAGATGAATGAAGAGGCCGTGAATTTTGAAATGGGCCTGAGGCGCCTGGCGATAGCTTGCACGAATGATCCGCTCCTTTTCGTCCAGAAGTGCTTTAGATGGGGACATGGGGAGCTGGCAAACTATGAAGGCCCGGACGTGTGGCAGCAGAAGATTCTCTGCGATATTCGCGACCGGTTGAAGAACGGGGAGACTAGACACAAGGCGATTCAAATTGCTGTAGCCAGCGGGCACGGTATCGGCAAGACCGCCTTTGTAGCCTGGATTATGTTGTGGTCAATCTGCACATACCCAGACATGAAAGGTGTTGTGACCGCTGAAACAAAGAACCAGCTCATAACCAAAACATGGTCGGAGTTGCACAAGTGGCACCACCTTTGCCTATTCCGTGATTGGTTCGAGGTGGCCGCTGAATCCATTTTCTCTACTCAGCCAGGGCACAAATACACCTGGCGCATTGACGCAATCCCGTGGAACGAGAACAACACCGATGCATTCCAAGGCCTGCACAACCAAGGGAAGCGGATTCTTGTTTTGTTCGATGAAGCCTCGGTAATCGCTCAAAAGATTTACGAGGTGACGAAAGGCGCGCTCACTGACAAGGACACCCAAATTATTTGGTGCATCTTTGGGAACCCAACGCGCCCAGATGGGCCATTCTTCGATGTTTTTCACAAGTCTCGGCATAGATGGATCACGTACAACATTGACAGCAGGACGGTGAAGATCACGAACAAGGAGCAGTTGCAAGAGTACGTGGACGATTACGGAGAGGACAGCGACTTCGTGAAGATCCGTGTTCGGGGCATATTCCCCAGCGCCTCAGCCAAGCAATTCATTAACCGTGAGGACGTTGACGCGGCTATGAATCGAGACGTGGGTCAGGTCAACTACTCCAGAACCGTTGCAATCCTGGGCGTGGACGTGGCGCGGGAAGGCGATGACCGCTCGGCTATTGCTACCAAGATCGGTAGAGACTGCACTATGCCGCTTAAAGTCTTTCGCGGCCTGGACGGCCCTCAGCTCGGAATGCAGGTGCTCATGTACGCGAACGAATTGAAACAGAAGGGCATTCCTCGTGTGTACATCAATTTAGACTACACAGGTGTAGGAGCGAGCCCTTACGACTGGTTAAAAGACAAGGTGCAGCACCTCAACAAGGTCATATCCGCAAGCCAGAGCACGAACCCGCAACGCTGGGCCAATAAGCGGGCAGAGATGTGGGACAAGATGCGGGATTTCATACGCGATGACGGAGCGATCCCAAAGAGTGAAGAGCTGGCCGAGGATCTTTGCATACCTGAGAAACTCATTGACCAGAAGGGCCGGTTACTCCTGGAATCCAAAGATTCAATGAAGCGCCGCAACATGAACTCTCCAGATACCGCGGACGCCTTAGCACTCTGTTTCGCTATTCCCATCCAAGAGTACATAGAGGACGATAGCTGGCGCCATCAGCGGCACAACCGCTCCAAAACAATCAGGGATCCTTACGCCTCCTGAGGTGTGCGCATCAGTCTCGATACAGGCTCGACAATCGGGACATGATGAAGATCGAAACCTGTACGCTCAGTGAACTATTCAATGACCCTAATTACGAGGACGTGTGCCTGCACTACAGACAAGAAGCGGGCCACCTCGATTTAAAGGGGATCGTGGACAAGGACAAATACTCATTCCTTTCACGGAACGGCCTTTTGCTTTGCGCCAGAGCCGTGAGTGAGGGGAAGTTGGTAGGGATTATGGCAATCGTCATGTGTCCTTCCTTACACAACTCTAAAGATGTCGCGAACGTTGACACGCTTTACCTTGAGCCTGAGCACCGCGGGCACGGCCTGCAATTCTTACGCCACGCAATAAAAATGGCTCGGGAGTTTGGCGCATCAGGTATTCGATTTTCTGCACCCGCTGGATCCAGAACAGAGCAACTCTTTGACAGGTTATTCCAGCGCTCGGATGTCACCTATTACAAATCACTGGAGGATTAAATCATGGGTATGGAAATGCTGGGAATGGGCCTGCTTATGGCCGGATCGGCTGCACTCTCTTCTCATACGCAGAGCCGAGCCGCACGCCGAACGGCATCAGCTCAGAAGGACGCGACCGAAGAGGCCAAACGCAACGCTGAGAAACAGGCCGAGCAACAGCGTGAGCAAATGCGTATGCAGAACCAAAAGACCGCAGACCTTAGCAAGATCCTCGGCGACAACACCAACGACCTGTTATCAGGCGGTCAAACAATGCTGACAGGCGCCGGCGGTGTGGACCAGAACGACATGACGCTGGGCAAGAAATCCGCTTTAGGGTGATGACATGAAAGAAGTTCGGCAGGAAGTTTTGAACCGATGGAGAAGCCTTGTAAAAGAGCGAGATCCTTATCTCCACCAATGGATAGAAATCTCTAAATTCCTGCGGCCTGCTAACGGTAAGTTCCTCAATCCGACAACGCAGAATGAAGCAAAGACCCGCTGGAATAACATCTATGACAACACCGCGCTCAGGGCCTCGGATATTTTGGCCAAGGGCCTAATGAGCGGCATGACCGATCCTTCTCAGCAGTGGTTTTTCCTCACAACTGGAAGCCCTGACTTAGACGAATCCGTCCAGGTTAGGCGCTGGCTCTCGGATGTCTCGCAGATCCTCTACATGACATACGCCAAGACCAATCTCTATCAGGCCCTGCATCATGCGTGGCTTGAGGCTGGTTTATTTGGCATTCTGGCCATCATCATTGAAGAGGATGAGGAGAAAGGATTCAACTGTATCCCGCTGACCGCTGGCGAATACTGCATATCGTGCGACAGCAAAGGAACTCCGGATACTATCTACCGCGAGTTTTCGTTATCGCTGAGGCAGATCGTTCAGAAGTTTGGTGAAGACGCGTTGCCATATTCTCTCTACCAAACCTATCAAGGCGGCCAGAAGGACAAGCTCTATACGATCATTCATGCAATCGAGCCGAGAGAAAAACGCGATACACGCTCAAAGTCCAATAAGGACATGCCGTGGCGATCCGTCTATCTGCTGAAGGATGCAGGAGACGATCAGAAGCCGATTCTCCGAGAATCGGGATACCGAATGTTTCCTGCCGTGGTCGGACGCTGGGGAGCGATCAGCACGGAAACCTACAGTTGTGAATCTCCTGGCATGGTCGTTCTGGGAGATGTCAAACAGCTCCAGCATGAGCAGAAACAAAAAGGGAACGCCATTGATTACATGGTGAATCCGCCTATTGGTCTACCGTCCGAAGCCAAGGATTCAGACATAGATATGGATCCGGGCGGTCAATCCTTTATCAACGGAGCCACTGGCAGGAAGCCCGCTGAGCAGTTGTGGAATGTGGCTATTAACCTCAATGACCTGAGGCAGGACACTTTGGAGGTACAAAACAGAATCCGAGCCGGATTCAATGTGGACATGTTCCTCATGCTCAGTAACCAGTCTGCCCTCAATCAGATGACTGCCACGGCAGTTGCAGAACTGCACGAAGAGAAGCTGCTGATGCTCGGGCCCGTCCTCTCCAGATTCAATAACGAGGTTTTGCGCCCGCTCATTGACCGCACGTTTGACATCCTGAACGAAGCAGGATTGATCCCGCCTGCTCCCGAAGAGATTCAGGGCACGGATTTAAATGTCGAGTACACCTCAATTTTGAGCCGTAGCCAGAAGGAGGTGCAATCCCGTACCGACCAACAGGCCATTCAGGAGGCGCTCCAAATTGCTCAGTATCAACCCGACTTCCTCGACAACTTCGATCTGGACAAGTACGCCCAGATTGTTTCCGACAAGCGCGGTGTTTCGCCTGAAATCCTCCGTTCTTCTGACGAGGTGGCCGCAATCCGCCAGCAGAGAGCACAGCAGCAACAGCAAGCACAGCAGCAACAGCAGATGGCCCAGAGCGCTGACATGCTATCCAAGCTCGGGAAAGTACCAGCGGGCCCGGAAACACTGGCTGGCCAAGCTGTCCAAGGTATGCAAGACATGGCGGCCGAGGGAATGCAATAGGGTGTGCGCATCGAGAAATCACGAGGATTGACAATGAGCAAAGTTACAAGAGACCCGTTTGATAACTCCCAGCGAGAAAAGGACGAAGAAAAGAATCTTGAGTCATTCCGAAAGGAGGCTGACTTCCAAGAGGCTCTGATCAATGTCCTGAACACAAGAGACGGAATGACAGTGCTGAAACGAATTTTTGATGACAGCGGTTTCTTCTCCTCGGCATTCGATACGAATGCTTTGAACATGGCTCGCAAGGAAGGGAAACGGGAATTTGCACAACAGGTTTTTAACAACGTTCTCAAGTACGCCCCTGAAAAGATCGGCGAATTGAGACCTAAGGAAACGAAATGAGCGAAGGTACAGCAGCCGAAAATCAGACAAGCGAGGCTACAACCAACGGCACGCCTAATCCTGATTCTCAGGGTCAGCAGGGAGAATCCACGCTGATTGATGAAATCTCCAAGGCAACTCCTCCTCAAGAGGGACAGCAGTCTCAGGAGGAAGGAAAGACCGAAGAGAACAAAGGAGAGAAGAAGGAAGAGAAGGCGGACGAGACTGGCGGAGCTCCGGAGAAGTACGAGGACTTCAAAGCGCCTGAAGGTACAACCTTAGACGCAGAAGTCGTCAAAACTTTTTCAGAAGTCGCTAAGTCTTTGAATCTGCCTCAAGCCAAGGCACAGGAAGTCATCGACAAACTGGCGCCGAAGTTGGCTGAGCGACAGATTGAAGTGCTGAAACAGACCAATGCGACATGGAGAGACAAATCCCTCCATGACCAGGTAATAGGCGGCGACAACTGGAAGAACACAATCTTTTCAGCTCAACGAGCGCTTAAAGAGTTTCAGAACCCCGAAGGAGAGTTTACAGATCCGGACGTGTACGAGCTGGCGACCTTTGCCGGTAATCATCCGGGCCTGATCAAAATCCTCAAACATTTTGGCGACAGCATGAGAGAGGACAAGACGGTTAGAGGCAACTCCAACCGAACTCTCACTCCAGACGATATTTACGGTAAATAAAGGAGTAAAAAATGGCAGATGCATTCACTGGAATGACCCCTGTTTCGCTTGCTGAATGGCAGGCTCTTGTACCCGAAGGCAACACTCAGATCAACATGATGATTCAGACCATTCGGGATTATCAGGCGTTCTTTGACCGTGCCACTTTAGTTCGTGGTAATGACGGCCAGGGCAAGAAGGGCCTTGTTGGAGAAAAGTATCCTGAAGGTCAGCTTGTCGGATTGAACGAAGGCTGGAGCGCATCCAATGCGGCTGGCCGTGCAGTTCGTTATCCGTCCTGTACAGCACGTGACCGTTCTGTTATTGCCAAGAACATGCTTGAAAAAATGCCTGACAAGGAGCGCAATGCTTTTCGCATGCGTACCGATCAGATGTTCATACGCGGCTTAACCCGTGGCATGGTCAAGCGTGTTTTCCAGGGCAACCCTGCAACAGACCCGCGTGATTGCATGGGTTTGGCAAATATCGTTCTTCCTGATCGTGATAATGGTGTTTGGAAGGATTCCATCATTGATGGTGGCGGCACAGGTACAAAACTGACCTCCATCTACTTCATTGACTGGGATCCGAATGAAATGACTTGTTTCTTCCCGCAGTATGGGGGAGCCGCCGGCGTGTCCATGGAAGCAATCAAAGAGCCCGTCTATGTTCCTGACGCGAACGGCAAAATGTATCCCGCATATGTCACTGAATTCGGATATGACCTGGGCGTTTACGCTGGCAATCCTGAAAAGATTGTGCGTATTGCTAACGTTGATCCGACCAAGATCACGACTGACAAGGGTGCAACAGATCTGCTTAAGAAGTTCGTTGAGGCTCGTCACCGCCTGAAGGCTGCTGACTTCCGTAATGTCGGTATTTACTGCACGGACCAGGTGGGCCTGATCTATGACCTTCAGTTGCTTGAAAAGACCAAGTACACACTTGAGTACAAGACTTTTGGTCAGCGTGAATCAATGCTCTCCTTTGGCGGTATCCCGATCTATCAGTACGGCACCGACGTTTTGCCGTCCACTGAGTCCAAGATCACAGTTTCTTAATCAAGGGGATAAAAATGATCATTGACCAAAAGATGATGTTTTGTGAAAAGGCAGAGGCCAAAACCGCGATCACGTCTAATGTGCTCGATTTTGTTTCAGATCAGACCTCTCCTTACTTGAATGCTCATGGAATGGTGCTCTGCATTTTGACACCGACAGCGATTGCCGGAACTTCCATCACATTCAAGCTTCAGGAATCCGCGGACAAATCCACGTACACGGATGTCATGACCACAAAGGCGCTCACGGCTACAGACCTGAAACAGCCCTTGCTTATTGCTCTGCCGCCGATTCATAAGCGTTACCTGAAGTTGGTTTCCACGCCGACTTCAGTTACCGCCGGAACTATCACCGCCTTTATTGGCAATGACGTTCAGCTGGGTTCCCCGCTCCGCACGCAGGGAGTTGAATTCCCCGCCGAAACAGCGGCAAGTTCTAGTTAGTTAATTCTCTTGTTGCAGAGGAGGAGGGAGGCTTAAAAACCTCCCTTTTTTAATATGAATGAAGTGTCAATTTGCAATGCCGCTCTGAGTTACTTAGGGCAAAAGGGTACGATCACACGAATCAAACCACCTGAAGGAAATCCGAACGCCGAGGCTTGTGCTGAATACTATCCTCAGGCGCTCCGTTACTTACTGGAGGCGCACAACTGGGCTTTTGCGATCAGGCGCGTGAGACTGCCTGAATACAAAAAATATGACGCCGATCTTTATCAGTGGGCGCACGGCTACCAGGTTCCATCAGATTATTTGCGCACCGTTAAGGTCTATGAGAAAAGCTCACAGGTGGACGAGGCCGGAATTGATTTTGAAATTGAGACAATCTCAGAAACAGGCTCATTTATTCTCCTGACCGATTCTCCCGCTCCTATGCTCCGATACGTGGCGAGCGTGGAGAACGTGAGCATCATGCCACAGTATTTTGTTCAGGCACTTGTTCTTCAGTTGGCAAGCTATCTCACGGGCCCGTTAATGAAAACAAGCCTGGCTCAGCAGATGCTCCAGCTAGCGGCCCAAGCCTTAGAGAACGCGAAGTATCAGGACAGCCGCAACTCTATCAGGGTCAAACACGAATATTTAGCGCCCCACCTGGCGGCACGGAGTATTTAAATGTCACTGAAAATCTACAAGCAATCAATCGGAGGAGGTGAGATTTCTCCTTCGATGTACTCCAGAATCACGGATCCTTCATATTCTGCTGGCCTGGCCAAGTGCCGCAACATGATTGTTGAGCCTCAGGGCCCTGTAGTCCGCCGCCCTGGGTTTTCGATGGTGCGCGAGACAAAGTATCCAGACAGAAAATGCCGCCTGATCCCGTTCACCTTCTCGGCCACACAAACCATGATCTTAGAGTTTGGGCATCATTACGTGAGATTTCACACGAACGGCGCCACGCTCATGAACGGGAATCAGCCGTATGAGGTAGCGACAGATTATGACGAATCGGAGTTATTTGATATTGACTATGCCCAGAGCGTGGACATCATCACGCTGGTGCACTGCTCCCATCCTCCGAGAGAGTTGAGACGTTATGGTGCGCTGGACTGGCGACTGGTGGACATCACGTTCAACACTTCTCTCACGCCGCCCACAGGAGTGACGGCCACGCAGCACATCTTGCAGTCTGCGACATACAAAGACGGATACGTGAGAAAGTACGTGGTCACAAGTTGCAACTTGGACAACTCCGAGGAATCCAAGGCGAGCCAGGCGGCCTCAGTTGTGTGCAATCCTTACGGGGATGGTGCGTACAACACCATTACATGGAACACTGTTGCAGGTGCCGATCATTACCGTGTTTACAGGGATAAAGGCGGTATCTATGGCTACATAGGCGAGACCCGCACGAACAGCATTGATGATGACAATATCGCGCCTGACAGCTCAATTACACCGCCAATCTATGACGATGTTTTCCTCACCAGTGGAGGCATCAGCGCGGCCACTGTATCCGTGCAGGGTTCAGGCTACACGGGGCCGAACGGTGAGCTTATAGGCGTATCGCTCCTGGAGAGTGAAACCTGGGTAGTGAAAGGCGAAGGCTTTGACTATGGCGGAAAATTCAAAGAAGCTCCGATGCTGGGCGCCTACTTCAACAGCAAATGGAACTTAATGAGCTCGGCTGATAAATACGGCTACCCCGTAGGCTCGATCCCGTCCGACTTCATGGATTACTTCTCCTTCTCCATTACCGTGCATGATGCTGAAGGGTCCGGTGTTGGAGCCGTGGTCAGCCCTGTTAAGGCCACCATGTCCGACTGGTTCGACATCACGCCGCCTGACTATTACAAACCTAATCCCCGTGTTATCGGCATTAGACCGCTCAAGGGCCTGACAATCACACAAGCTGGCAGCGGATACAAACGGCCAATCGTTACGATCAGCATTACAGGCTGGCCGACATGGAGTGACGTGAACGGCAAGATCAACGGAGTGTTTGAGTTTTATCGTTATTCAGGATCCTTCCAGGCCTCGGCCACGTCCGCAGGATTCATGCAGTCTTCGATTAACGTCACGGACGCTACAGGAAGCGGGGCCGTTCTTGAGCCTGTATTTTCAGGCGGAAAACTCACTAATGTGGTTATTAAGAACGCAGGAGCGGGCTATTCCAACCCGACCGCTACTCTTATTTCAAACTATGGCTCAGGCGCTCAAATCTCTCTGACTGTTGCGAATGCTGGTGACTATCCAGGATGTGTGAGCTACTTCGAGCAGAGAAGGTGGTTTGCCGGCAGCCGCATGAGACCGCAATATATTTGGGCCACCAAGACGGGCACGGAAACGGATATGGGCTACTCCCTCCCGTCCCAAAGCACGGACAGAATCAAGGTTAGAGTTGCTAGCCAAGATTCAAACAGAATCCGCCATATCGTCCCCCTGTCTCAGCTCCTCATGCTCACGGCCAGCGGGGAATGGAGAGTGAGCCCTGTGAACTCGGACGCAATCACGCCTGAATCTATGAGTGTAAGACCGCAGTCTTATGTCGGATCAAGCCAGACAAAACCGGTCCTTATTAACAATACGATGATCTTTGCCTCAGCCCGAGGCGGCCACTTGAGAGAACTCGGTTACAGCTACCAAGCAGGCGGTTACATAACCTCGGACGTGTGCCTCAGAGCGGCTCACCTATTCGATCATCACGAAGTCGTTGATATTGCATACGCCAAGGCTCCTTATTCCATTTTCTGGTGTGTGAACGACATAGGCAAACTAATCTCCTTTACCTATGTTCCAGAACAGCAGGTGGGCGCATTCGCTCAGCACGAGACCCAGGGAGACTTTGAATCCTGCGCGGTGGTGCCAGAATCCAATGAAGATATTCTTTATGTCGTGACCAAGCGCAAGATCGGAGAGAACACCGTAAGGTTTGTTGAGCGTATGAACGAGTACATCATTGACAAGGATGAAGATTATCTCTTCATGGATTGTGCGGGCACTTACTCAGGCCCGGCCAAGACCGAGATCAGCGGGATTAGCTGGCTGAATGGGATGAAGGTTTCCATCCTAGCCGACGGCTATTGTGTGCCAGATCAGGTAGTCAAGAACGGCAAGATCACGCTGAGAAGAGCGGCGTCCAAGGTTCATGTTGGTTTGCCTTATAACTCCGACATTCAGACCTTACCTCTTGCATTACAGCTCCAGGATCTTTCTTTTGGAAGCAACCACCGCAAAAACATCAGCGGCGTGGCAGTGAGAATGATTGATTCAGCGAGTATTCTGGCTGGCTCGAGTTTCGACGACCTCTATCAGCAGCCGACACGCGGACGGGAAACACCCGGTACCCCGCCGAAGAAGAGGAACGGAGAGTTTGAAGTAGATATCGCCGCTTCATGGACGGATGACGGTCAAGTGTGTATTCGCCAGAGCGCCCCGCTCCCGCTGAAAATCTCCAGTATTACCGTGACCTGCGACGTGGTGTAGTGCGCATCACGCTCTAGGAATCCTCCAATATCTATGCTGAGTTGGAGGATTTTTTTATGGCCAGATCTAGTTTCTCTTTTGGTACCTTGGGCCTTATTTCTACAGGTGTTTCCACACTATTTAACGCCTTCGGTGCGAAGAGTGTCACGAAGTACAACAACGCTATTGCACAGGCTCAGGCAGACATAGCAAAGATCAACGCGGACACCATGAATCTGCACTATCAGCAGAAATTGTTCGCGGCTGAGGGTGAGTATCAGCGAGAGACAATGCAAGCCGCTCAAATGAAGGCGCGGCAGAAAGTCTCATTAGCCGCTAATGGCGTGGCAATCGGGGTCGGATCAGCTGCGGAACAATTGGCCAGCACGGACATTGTGAAAAAGATCAACCTCAACAGGCTTGAATCTAACGTCAAAACCGAGGCGTGGGGCTACCGTGCAAAAGAGACTGACTACCGTAACCAAGCGCTCATGAGCCTAGCCAATAAGAAGAGCGCCTCCCGAGCATTCACCGATTCTCTCTTAATCGGTGCAGGGAACATGGGTATGGCCTTCGCATACGGAAAATTGATGGATATGGCCGCTAAAACTGAAACCGCCGAGCCATCTAAACCCGATGATCCAATCAAAGTTGACGCTGTATCGGGAGCCGACCCGGGAATCAAGATTGACGCAATCTCAGCCGCACAGCCCAACATGAATAGGATTGACGCCATATCAGGAGCACAACCCAATCTCCTTTTAGGCCAGACAGTCAAAACGACACAGCTCTATCCGACAACTAAAAACATCTTCTCTCTGAACTACAGAGGATAAAAAATGCCAATCGTCCCTAAGTATGAAAATAATGTGCCTGGAGTAGTCGAAAGCGGAAGAGGTTTCGGCGCTCCCGTTGATAACGTCCGCCCGAGTTTCGACTATGAGAATGTCATGAACAGGGCCTTACAGCCGTGGTCACAGATTGCAGATAGCGCAGTCAAAATTGAGGCCTATCACCGTGACACCGTTGTGAAAGCGCGGGCTGATGAACAGCTGGACGCTTACAACAAGGAAGTACAGACAACGCTGTACGACCCAGAGAAGGGCTATTTCTCTCAGCAAGGCAAGAACGCCGTGACGTCGTGGGATCAGGCGCAATCTGATCTTCAGTCTATTTATGACAAACATTTAGGACAGATTGACGATCCGGATGTGAGGGAGGCTTTTAAGTCCAACGCATTACAGCGCCTTAATTCCGTTCGACAGAAGACAGTCGTCTATCGCAACGAGCAGAACATTAGGTGGCGGGCTCAAACCTCTAAAGACCATGCAGACAATCTTGTAGAGGAATTTGCGCTCGGCGGATTCTCTCCTGACAGTCAACGCACAATGGCTAGCCTGATGAACGAGATCGAGTATCAGGGCAGGATGCAGGGCTGGGACGAGGAAACGCTGAAACGTCAGAAGAACGCCTATAAGTCTCTGGCTTATGCCTCAGCCTACAGCAATATGGCATTGAGCGATCCTATCGGCGCACTCCGACATTTTCAGACGGACGGCTCAAAGGAAATGAGCACGGACGTAGGCCGTCGCACCTATCAGATGTTATTCCACCGAGCCGCTCCCCAGCTCGTAGAGCTCTCTCAACGTTACGGAGGAGCAACGGCCCTGGCGCTGACGCCTGGAGCGGTAGCCAGGACTACAGGCGACAACACAAACGAGAACGTCCTAAGACAATCCAGGGCTCAGGCCGGACTAGGTACTGCTCCGAATGTCTCGGATAAAGTTTTGAATACTTCCGGATACAAGGGATGCAACCCGCTGAATGTCCGAGCCTCCAGCGATAAATGGAAGGGTTCGATTGGTAATTCTGACAACGGATATGTGATCTTCTCAACTCCGATGGACGGCATCAGGGCCGCTGCTACCGTTATCAAGAATTACGGCACGAAGTACGGGATCAACACAGTGCGAGACATTGTGAGCAGATACGCTCCCGCCTCAGAGAATCCGACAGATGACTATATCGCGAATGTCTGTAAGGGCACTGGCTACCAGCCTGATGAAAAGCTCGACACAAAAAATCCTGAGGTGCTGAAGAAGTTGGTCACTGCGATGATGAAGCAGGAAATCGGCGATGTCCCGTACTCCGAGCGCACGATTATTGCAGGTGTCCTGGACGCGCTCGGCAAAGAGGACATCAATGATTATTCCGACCTGTACAACACTCAGTTATCGGACGAAGAAGAACAGCAGTACCAGGCATGGGCAAAACAGATCGGTCATGAGCGTGATATTTATGACTATGACCTTAGAGGAGCCTGGAAAGCTGGAGCGGCTCAGGCTGAGAACGGCCACTTCCCAGACACTTTCAAGAAGCCGAATCACCACACGTTCTCCGAGGAAAGCCAATATGCAGACGGGAAACGCAATGTGGGCGGACGCTGGACTGTTGAAAACGGCCAAAACATCTTTATTGGTCCAAACGGTGAGCGACGCGATGATAACGGCAAACTCTTGAGCGAAGAAACAACACAGGCGCCCAAGTTGACGGCCGCTGACCTCGTTTTCAATCCAAACGTGAAGACAGGGATTGAGGTCATTGATTCTCTGAATGAGCCTGAGAAGTTGTGGATCATGCAACACACGAAGGCCGAAACGTCCCAGAGCACAGCTAACCAGCGCTCCCAATTCAAAACGACCTTGAACAATGCGCTGGCTGTAGCCAGAAGCACAGGCGACATAAGCCAGCTCCCCGATGTCGGAGCTTTTATTCAGACTTACGGCCAAGAAGAAGGGCTGAGGCAATTCCAGAACGCACAGCAGGAAGCCAAGCTCAATGCCAATCTCTACCTAATGCCGACATTGAGCAATGCCGAAATTGAGGCCACAGCGCGCCAGATGACGCCGAGCAAGGATGATCCGAATTACGCCGCTCGGATGAAGGACTTAGAAACCTGGAATAAGGCATACACGCAGATCCGCAAGGAGCGTGCAGAGGATCCCGTGCAGTTTGTTTTCTCTGGAATGCCTGACCTCGGACTTCAGCCGATTAACGACTGGTCGAATCAGGACGGAGCGCTGCTACAGATTCAGAAACGAATCGACAGCATGGATCAGATCTCTGAACGTTTTGGCACGCCCAGAACGCTATTCAGTAAAGCTGAGATTTCAGGTTTCTTGAATTTCATGCAGGGCATGGACGCCGTTCACCAGGCCGACTTTCTAAACAGAATGGCCGACCGCATGACCGATCCGACCGCAACAACTTCGGAGCCGCTCAGGATTTTCTCCGAGCAAATCGGCAATAAGAACCAGACGCTTGCAATCGCACTCGGCGTGGCCTCCACTCCGAACGGTAAAGAGATGAATGGAGCGCTCCGACAGATCAACGGTGACTACATTAAGAAGTCGAAGATCGGCGAGGCCTGGAAAGACGAGAAGGACATGAGAACGCTCCTGAGTGGTGTCCTGGCAGTCTCAGACGGTAGTCCCGCCTATGAGGCAATGTTGTCTGCGGCCATGAATGAGCACTGTTACGCGAATCAATCCACTTCTCAGGATGTCGCGAAGTCTGTTGAGAACGTTTTTGGAAAGGTTTACGAGCACAACGGCAAGAAAATTTTCCTCCCTACTCAGCTCGATAAGGCCCAGAAGAACACATTCACTTTTAGACAAGTTGGCAGTTTTGAAGACCTGCTGAGTGACGCAGGCAAAGACCTGGCCAAGAGCAAGAAGTCATATTTTTATGGCGGCCAGAAACTCACCTCCAGCCGGCTTGAGAACCTTATTTCTTCTGGACAGCTCCAGTCGATTGATGACGGTGTGTACCAGGTAGTCAACGGCCTCAATTATGTGAGAGACGAAAAGGGCCAGCCGCTCGTTATCGACCTAAACACCTATATTTCTCGGAGAACAAAAAGATGAATTGGTTAAACGCTTTTGGTGAAACAGTTCAAACTCAGCCCGAGGCCCTGAGAGGGTTTGGTGTTGCAACGGATATGGAGCCGACCAAACCCTCAGCTTTTCAAGGCACAGGAGAGGCGTTAGAAAAAGCGCTCCCGTTCTCGTTCTATCAGTCTCTTTCAGGCGTAAATGAGTTAATGGCTGATCGAGTTGAGGTGAATTACGACCTCGACAACAACGAGGACGCATTCAGCGACTTCAAACCGACCCAGGAGCAGAAGGAGCAGGTAGCAGCTAGGCTGAGAGATGATGCAAAGTTTGCACGCCTCAAGGCCCAGAACGATTACACGCCTAATCCCGAGACAACTGGCCAGGCCGCCATGATGATTCATGGTTTAACGGGATCCCTGGCCAAGGCTATCGGCTACACAGTAGCCACGGGCGGTAGCGGAATTTTGGCCGCGCCGCTTTTCGGTGCTGACCTCGGTCTTTACGAAGCTGGCAAACTTCGAGATAAGGGCGTGGACGCCTCGACAGCTAAAACCGCAGGTGCGATCACAGGTGCAGTGAATACAGTAGGAATGGCGTTGCCTGGAGCCATAGGGACTAGTTATTTGAAGTCAATGCTTTTCGGTGGCTTGGCGAATCCCGCGACAGACAGCATAGAACAAGCCTCAATCAAGTTTGTTCTGGATAACGCCAACTATTCAAAACAAGCTCAGGAGTATGACCCGTTTGATCTTGCAAACCTCGGAGTATCGGCGGGCATGGGTATTGCTTTTGGTGCTTTGGGCGCCCGTGCAAACCGTGCTCAGGCCCGTTATGAAGCGGCAAAGGCCGCTGCTCAACCGAGCATACCTCAGACACCTGAAGGTCAAGCAGCACCCGCCACGAACATGAATAAAGGCGTGCTGGATTCTATTCAAAATCGTGACCGCTCGTCTAAGGAAAGCCGCCTCCAGATGGAGAAAATCGCGGCCGCTCCGAACTTCAATCTTCTGAGAGAGAGCCGCTCCCTCGACCAAGGCGCTCCGATTATTGCCTATGTACCAGATGGCATGAACATTCTCTGGGGCAAACGAGTTGATGTGTCTGCTGACCCGAGCTCCGAGCCGATGACAATGCGTTACGCAGTCGTGGACGCCGATGAGGTTCTCACTTCTAATGCAGTGGACGGCTCCAGCAACCCGAGTTTCACAGATCCGACTGTAGCAGGTGCCAGAGCTATCGCAGGTAATGGCCGCATAGCTGGATTACAAGGAGCTTACAGACAGGTCAAGGCCACGAAGTACAGAGCCGACCTCACTAAAGATTCAAAAGAATTCGGAATCTCCAAGCGCCAGATTAAGAAGATGAAGAATCCGATCCTGGTGCGTGTCATGGATGATGCTGATGTAGTCGAGGGTATCGGAGAGGCCTCAAATAGAACGGGTACGCTCAAACTAAATCCGGCCGAACAAGCCGCTCAGGACGCTCGAAACGTCCGATTAGAAGAAGTTGAGTTCACCAAAGACGGTGAAATTACTCAAAAATCAATGGACGAGTTTGTAAAGCGCACTCCCGACAAAGAAGGGCTAATTGATTCAAGTGGCAATGCTCTTTATGACAATATTGCACGCAGAATGAGGCCCGCTATTTTTGCCGCCGCCTTCTCTGACACTCGGATCATCAACAGGTTTATTGCTGATAGTCCCGAAGACCGCAAGATCATGAACGTCCTTCAGAGCGTGGCAACTGAAGTAGTGCGACTGAAGAAAATTAAAGGAGAGTTGGATTTTTCTCCAGACCTCCTGGAGGCCGTGGCGGACGTATTCGAGACACGAAGAGAAGCCAAGAAGATCAACGGAAAGGGCCACGAGAAGGAGCTTACAGGCTCCCTCATGGAGGAATCCGCAACTCCTGCACAGCGCTATTTCAGAGACATTCTCCTATCTGCTAATCCTGAGAGACTTCAGGAGATTCTTGCTAGGTTTAGAGAAGTTGCCGAGCAGGAAAGCGGGGGCGCTGGTTTCTTTGAGGCAGTAACCAAGGATCAGGTGTTTGAAACGGTCAAATCTGAGTTTGACAAGAGGGACGCCGCAATCAATTCTCTCCAGCCAAGCGATACGGACGCGGCAATGGAGTTGCAGTATGCGAACGTGATTCAGGACGACCAACCCGTGGGCAAGGGCGGGGATGTGAACAGATCAATTGCAGACGAGAGGAAAGCCGCCGAGCAGATCGACAATGGAGAACGTGTTGAAGTTTCTGGAGAAGGAGTTGATCCGGAAGTCATGGATAAAAATGTCAGCGACTTCGTAACCCGCTTTGTGAAAGAGTTGGTGGGTGCCGGTGCTGAAAAGAAAGTAGCAGAGATGGGCGCCAAAGTTCATGACGCATTTTTTGAAACTCTGGGAATCCGCTTAGGGCGCAGCCGTAAGGAACTTGAACAGGAATTTGGAGTACGAGTTCAGAGGAGGGAGAATCTTGAAAATCCTGAAGGCTTCGCTTCAATGTCTCCTCAAGATAAGTTGGATACTCTTAATCGCTCAAGAGAATTTGATGAACAATTGAAACGTTGGGAGCAGGGAAAAGGGTCAAATAAATTCAATCTTGGAAGGCCATCCTGGGTTCTTCAGATTTTTGGTGCATCAGATCGAAAAGGCATAAACACAACAAAACGTCAATTTGTTCATGTTCTCCTGCCGAAAGGGAAGAAATTATTAGGCATTGACGGAAAGCACGGTCTTAAGGCGTCTGAATTGGAAGGGCTTTTAGTTGGAATCCAGCAGCCAATAGCAGTTTTTAAATCAGCTACAGACGGCGGCATCGTTCTTATTACAGAACTGAAACGAGGTGATAGTCCAATAATTGTTCCTATACATCTCACTCGAAATAAAGACGGAGATTTTCAGATCGTCAATTTTGTTGCGAGCACTTATGAGAAGGAAAGAACTTCGATCAACAAATGGGTAGAAAAAGGCTTGCTGTTGGGATATGACAAAACAAAAGGACCCAATGTTCTGCCAAGGGACTTCGGGTCTAATCCCCACCTGTCGCGGTCCGCAGACGTTACAAAGACGTCGGCCAATGACAAAACACTGAATCCTTCAGTTAGGCCTATTGTATACCAGAACGAGACTTCCATTGGGGACTTGTATCAGAGCGAAAGCGCCTTGAGGGGAATTTACATGCCTGGAGAGCGCGTCATTACTCTCATGCAGTCTGCGAACGAGAGCACATTCATTCACGAATCTGGCCATTACTTCCTTGACGTTCTTACAGACGTAGCAATGAAGGAGAACGCACCCGCTCAGGTCAAGGCGGATGTCCAAACTCTTATGGACTGGTTCGGAGTGAAAGACCTTGAGGAATGGAGAAGCCTTTCCATTGATGAACAGAGAGCGGCTCACGAACAATTTGCAAGAGGTTTTGAACAATACTTGAGAGAAGGCGAGGCTCCGAGCTCGGCCCTTGAGAAAGTTTTCAAGGCTTTTAAGGACTGGCTGACGAAGATCTACAAATCCTCCGAAGAGTTGCAGGTTGAAATCTCTCCAGAGGTGCGAGCCGTCTATGATCGACTTCTTGCCACCGATGAACAGATCCGAGCTAAACGGGAAGCCGAAGCTCCGGCATTTGACTTTGACATGAAGCCGGAAGAGCCCACAAATCCGGCTGTAAAAACATTGCAGCAGACGGCAGAACAGATGATTGACGCCGCCCCCATCCCTGAAGAAGGCAAGACCAAGATCAAGGAGACGCTCGGAATCAATCAGCCGGAACAGCAAACTGGTGAAAACCATCCGCACTATGGAATCCCAGATGAAGAAAAGTTCATAGATCAGAACTTAGAAACTTCGGCAATAGACGATCCCAATGCATTCATTGTCTTGGACGATGGACGGGAGGTGAGCATGGGCGATTACATGAGAGAAATCGAGAGTGAGCAGAAACAGGAATTAGATCGAGCAAACAGTGTTTCCGAAGCCGCGCAGTGCATGTATAGAAACGGAGCTTTTGACGATGTTTTTTAAGGATTGAAGGAAATGGTCAGCAAATTAAAACCCGAATGTGAACAGAAAGTTTCGGCGGTACTTGGTCGTCCTCTTACCTATACAGAAAGTCAAGAGCTTGTGGCCAGCGTTAAAAGCTATTACCTCAGAAATAGAGAGAGCCACCCAGGGATGTCTAGGGAGCAGGTTGTGAGCGAGGCCGCCAAACAGTATGCACAACGCATCCAGGAAGATGCAATGCGAAAGGCGCTCAACGCTAAACGCCAGGCTTTTGCCATCTACCAAAACCGATTGACTTACAAATCTATGAGGACAAATGGGGACAGCGCAAACCAAGCGGCCCGAGGCATTCTCAACCGCGTGGACAAATATAAGGTGGGTGTGGAGCAAGAGGCAAAATCCCGCCTTGTCAATTTCCTGGAAAAGACTTCTCCGACGTTTTTAGGCTTATGCGAGAACAAAAAACTCATAAGCGACCTCGTGAAAGAAATTGCCGGAACAGATACCAAAAACCCTGTTGCGAAGTCTGCTGCCAAAGCCTGGATTGATACCGTGGAATCACTCCGCCAGAGATTTAATGCCGCTGGAGGCGATATTGGCAAATTGGAAGATTGGCTATTCCCGCAAACTCATGACCGCTACAAGCTCGTGAACGCGGCTAGGAGACTTGCAGGAGGTCAATTCAAACAAGCGGGCCTGGCAGTCAAAGACACCGTAACCTTGAAAAAATACAATTCCAAACAGAATAGAGATGCTTGGATTGATTTTGTTTGGGACAAGATCGATCGTTCTAAATATCTGGACGACAATTTAAAGCCAATACCCGATGACAAAATGCGCTATCTGCTTGCAGAAATTTACAGCTCGATTACAACAAACGGAGCAAGCAAAGAAAACCTCAACAAGGTTAAGGCGAAGCGGGGAACGAGCAGGGCAGATACTCGGCAAGCACACAGAACTTTGATGTTCAAAGATGCTCAGGCCCGTTTGGATTACAACGATGTTTTTGGGTCGAATCCAAGCGTGTTAGGCACAATGATGGAGCATATCGGAGGAATGTCTAGAGATATTGCACTGATGGAAATGTTGGGGCCAAATCCAACTAGAACCTTCAATACAATCAAGAGAATGGCTCAGATTGACACCGATCAGCAAACCTCTTCAACGGGCAAGATCAAGTCAGCCGACAACTCTCTTTTAGACGCAATGTGGGCAAATCTTACTGGGACTGCCAATGTCGTAGAAAGCGGCTTTATTGCATCAATCGGTCAAGGCGCTCGTAACCTCCAGGTAGCAGGAAAACTCGGCTCCGCTTTTATTTCCTCGTTCACGGACGTGGCAACCTATTTCCACACGGCCAGGGTGAACAGAATGCCTTTTGCTCGTAGCGCAATGCTCCTGGCGAAGTCTCTAAACCCTGCTGACAAATCGGATAAGAGGTTTGCCGCCAGAGCGGGCATTATCGGAGATGAACTCAACTCTGCGGCCTCCCGCTTTGTTGAGGGAAATATTGGCAACGGAATTACGGGCAAACTTGCCGACCTCACCATGAGGTTGTCTCTTTTGTCTCAGTGGACGGACGCAGTGAGAAGAGCGCAGTCTTTAAACACAATGGCAACTTTTGCCGAGGCCACTAAACATAATTGGGCGGATATTGACGGCTGGCTGAGGTACCGCCTGGAGGAATTCGGAGTTTCTGAGGACGTGTGGAAAGCACTTCAGAAGTGCAAGCCTGAAGAGTTGAACGGCTCCCACTTCCTAACGATTAACTCTATCAAGAACGCGGCCAGCAAAAACGGAGATATTGACGGATTCAGGGTGGACAAGTTGGTATCAACCTACTTGAGCTTTGTAATGGATGATTCATTTATGGCGTCCTTACAACCGGACCTAATGACGCGCTCCATTACGAACTGGGGCAAATCCCGAGGCACAGTGGCAGGTGAGTTCATCCGCAGTATCTTCCTTTTCAAGTCTTTCCCTATCGCAATGTTTACGCGGCACCTCCAGAGATCTAAAGACCTTTATCGCTATAAACTGCAAACTGATGGACAAGCCGCCGCAATTTGGAGCCGAGTTGGATACATGAGTTCCCTTGTAGTTTCAACCACACTGGTGGCCTACGTGGCCAACATGTTTAAGGACTTAATCAACGGAAGCGACGTTAAGGACCCGACAACTTTAGACGCATTCAAGCGGGCTTTCACGGCTGGTGGCGGAATGGGTTTTATCGGTGACATCCTTGTTTCTGGCATGGACGATTACAAATACGGACATCCAGCGCTCATGAATATGGCGGGCCCTGTACTTTCTACCGCAATGGACGCCTACACGATTTTTGACAAGTACAAGGACAACAAAGATATTAGCGCCAACGCCCTGCGAATCGTGAAAGGGAATTTACCTGTTGTGAATCTCTGGTATACGAAACAACTCTTGAATCACGCTGTATTCAATAAGATCCAGGAGATGATGAACCCTGGATACCACCGCCGAATTGAACAGAAGATTAGAAAGAATCAAGGCGTGGGCTATTGGTGGAAACCTACCGACATGCTCCCCTATCGTATGCCAGAAATCGGCACGGAGCCGCGCAGATAGGTGTGCGCATCAACAATCTGGCTGACATGAGAATACTTCTAAACAATGAGGTGTTTTCATGCTGCCAGATGTACCGCGAAGGGTAGGACCTGTTACAGGTCTGGGGATCAGTCGAGTTGACTTCGACTTCAAGATATTTGCGTCCTCCAATGTGCTCGTAATCAGAACGAGCAAGGCGGGCGTGGACAAAACGCTCAAGGAAGGCGAGGACTACACCGTCACTTGGGACGAGGACCAGACGGCAAATATCGGCGGGTACATCACTCTTGACGAGTTCCTCACTGACGGGGAATCGGTCACGATTCTCTCTAACGTGGCCTACACGCAGGAGCTTGATTTACACGCTGAAGGTGATTTCAATCCGAATGACATCAATGTCAACTTTGACCGCACCGAAGCGCAGATTCAGCAGTTAAAAGAGAAGCTCTCCCGCGCGGCAGTTGCTCCGGCATCCTCAGGCATGGAAGGTGAAGAGTACGGCGAAATACTCTTAGAAAACTCTACTAAGTCTGGAGAATACGCCGCACAAGCTCAGGCCGCTGCAGAGAAGGCACAAGCCGCTGCTGACATTGCCACATCTGCTCAGGAAAACCTCGATGCTTCCACGGATATCGCAGAGAACGCCGCAAAGGTAGCAAGCAATTCAGCAACCGCCGCCGCTCAATTCAAACTCGATTCTGAGGCCGCGGCTGCTACAGCAACGGAAGCAGCAGAGATTGCAAAACAGGCGGCATTTTCTTATCGCTATTGTGCGACCGCTACAGCAGGCGGCACGGTCAACACGTCAGCAATCGTGCCAGCCACGCTGATTAAAGTTGGCGACCACGTGATGAACGCTGACGGACAGATCTTTAGGGTCTTGAATGTTGGCTCCAGCACGTGCGAACTCTCTGGAATCATCACAACGATTAGCGGCCCCCAGGGTTTGAAAGGTGATTCAGGCAGTATCGGGCCTCAAGGCAGTAGCGGCGCAACTTTTACGCCAGCGGTTAGCACTGAAGGTGAGATTTCCTGGACGAACAACAAGGGCCTTACAAACCCAGCACCCGTAAATATTCGCGGCCCGAAAGGCGAAAGGGGTGAAAGGGGTTTGCAAGGCAGTCCGGGACCGGTCGGAAGTGCGGGGCCCCAAGGACCAATGGGCAGTAGCCCGTGGGCCACGGCGTTCGGCCAATTCCGCATTGACGGAGCAGATTTAAAACTTGATTACGTCGGCCTGGACACTTCAGCAGATTTCTCAATCAATACGAACGGTGAATTAACAGTTACGGTGACAGAATGACTACTTTAAATTTAGGCCGAGTTCGGCCAGTCTGGAAAGGTGACTGGGTTTCCACGGCCACCTACCTGGCTTTTGACTTCGTTAGGTACACGGACGGGAATGTTTACTTAGCCGTCCAGGACGTACCAGCAAATTACATCCCGAACTCCCAGACCGCTTACTGGGTGTTGTTCGGCGGAAAAGGTGATAAGGGCGATACAGGTAGCGCGGGCAGTGTGGGCGCCACGGGCAGTCAAGGCCCCCGCGGCGTGACGTTCACACCAGCAGTTAGTGCTGAAGGTGATCTCTCCTGGACCAATGACGGGAACCTAAGCAATCCAGGCACAGTCAATATCCGCGGCCCCCGCGGTTTGCAAGGTGTAGCGGGCAGTCAAGGGCCTGCGGGACCGACGGGGCCAGCGGGCACGACAAACTACAACAACCTGACTAACAAGCCTGTTTCAGACACGTCTTTAAAACTGGCTGGCGGCTTTGCTGATGCAAAGGCGACTGGTGAGGCTTTAGATAAACGTGTTGGTGTAGCCAGTCAATCCTTCTCTGACAATGAGAAAACTATTGCCCGCACGAATATCGGAGCAGTCGCAAAAACAGAAGCCGTGCTCCTTGCTCAGCAAACGGTTTCCGACAATGACAAAGAACAGGTCTACACGAACCTCGGACTAATTCAAATGTTTAAAGAGCTTTGCTTGGAAAACGGAGCTACCCAGGACGAAATCGACGCACTTCAGTAGGAGAACTGAATGACAACACTAAGTGAAATCAAAGCTCAATACCTGGCTGCGGCCAAGGCCAAGCCGATCGAGAAATACTGCATCAAGGACCATGAAGGCAAGATCGTGGCAAGAAGTAATTCTCCCGTTGTCCACGTTTTCAACAACGAGGCAGACGACGCATACGCCGCTGAGCACTACACGCTGAAAGAAGTTTTTAATGGCATGAAGTTCTGGCTCGGCGAGGAATCACCGACCGGACTGTATCAATCGGCTGACGGTCAGTTCTACACAGAATCCGAGTTGCCTGAAAACTCCGACGCATTCTGCACACAGCGCTACAGCAACGAGATTAAAGCCGAGAGAAACGCCCGTATCAGCGACACAGACGACTATGTGAAACTCCCTGACATCACCGTGGCACGGTCAGCAGGAGCCAAGCGCAGTGCCTTAGAGGACGCCGACCGGACCGAGCTGGAAACATATAGACAGGCTTTGAGAGATTTAACAGAGGCGCAGGGTTTCCCGTTCGTGCCGTGGCCGACGTTTCCAACAGCACTTGCTTACGAGCTACAGCAGAAAGTCAATGCAAGATCACAAATGAGAGGAGGTTTCAATGCTTAAAAAACTGATGTCGCTGCTGTGCAGTCTGTTTGTGCCTAAACGGGCTGTAAACGGGGGGGGGGTAGTAAGCTAATCTATGGAACAAGCTCAAGCGCTTTAGGCGTTGAGGACATAGCCTCTGAAGCTGTCAAGGTTACGCTTGAAGACGGTTTTTCAGTGTTTGATTATGTTGCGCCATACGATTGCTTAGTTACAGTTTTTTCCCTAGAGCCGGTTCCAGGTGTTGACGATCACTATGTTTATCTAAATTTAAAAAATCGTGATTTCAGGCAGTTAGTTAGAAGCCATGCCTACAACATAGCGACAACAATTCGTGTGGCCAAAGGACAGGTCGTGACAGCAGGTGCACGAGGCAACGGGAATCAACTGATTATTAGAAAAGTTTTACCAAACTAAGACGGGGCATTTAAGCCCCGACAAAAGGAGCTTAAATGCTAAAACAACTTATTCAGCGGCTACTCGATAGCCGAACGACACCGAGTGAGGCCAGTCACTCAAGCTACCCTGATGACGGAACCGTCACTCAGTTTTCTCCCTCGGCAACTTCAGTGTCAAGCTGGACGAAGGTGGTTGACTCCACCATTGCTCCAAGCGATGGCTATGTGATTGTTCGAGGAAAGGCGACAGGAGAATCCTACGTACAAATAACCGCTGGGGATAATCCTCCACATATGGAGAGAAGCACTTTTGCTAAAACAACTTTGAATCAATACCCGATTCTCAATCTGCCAATCGCAAAAGGAAAAACATTTAAAGTGTTTGCTGAAAATACAGCTGAAATAACTGTTGGCCTGATAAAGTCAATCTGTGGGGGGGGGTATAAGTACGTTGTTCGGAGGGCTCTGTCATGCTTAAGGCCCTCATTCAACTTTTTGCAGAGAAGTTTCTTCAAGGTAAATATCCCGACATTGCTTATCAATGCGGACCAAGTACCAGTTCGCAAAGCCAGACAATCTCAGGAAACGGCCAGAAGAACATTGTGGCTCCTTTCACCGGTTGGGCCGTCCTTAAGATTGGCTCAGACGGTTCGCCAAACAACACATGGTTTAGGCTTGAAAACTCCACCAGAGGAACTGCATACCTTTCCAATGCAATTTGCGAATACAAAGCGACTTCTATCCCAATGCAAAAAGGAGATGTTCTTATTGTTGACTTCGGCTCTAATAACGCGAACCAAGGCTCCCTTTTGCTTATCTCTCTTGAAGCAACAAAATAACCTCAGAACAGGAGGCGCATTATGCTGAAAAACGTATTGAGCCTCCTGCTTTCAAAGTTCTACAGCAAACAGGAATCCGAGCTTGTAGGACATCAGGCTATGCCGAGCGCCTCAAACATCACGCTTTTATCTAATGCAGCCGTAAACGATTGGGGCACAATTTCTTCAGGCGTGGCCGCTTCGGACGGATATCTTGTTCTGTCAGCGAGAAACGCCGGTAACGCTGGAGCTTCCATCTCAGTAAACGTTGAAGGAGTAGCGTGGCAGTCTCTTTTCTATCCATTTATCGGCGCAGGTAGCGATACTTCTATACCTATTGGTAAAGGCGATTCATGGACGCTGATTGGCTCTTGCTCAGATAACATCACTCTGAGACTGTATAAAACTATAGGGGGGGGGTACAAGCGGTTAGTAAACTTCTTCTGCAAGGAGGTGTGCTATGTCGCTTAAAGCACTTGTACAGCTCTTTGCGGAGAAGTTCTTGGTTAGCAAGAAGGAGTGGGTTGCTCAACAAAGCTTACCATCCTCTACGTCGAAAACTACCGTCAGTATCAGTAGTGAATCCTTTGGAGGAAATTGGGTTGTTATCACCGCGCCCTACGACGGTATCTTTTGCCTTGTGGCCAAAACAAACGCGCTCCTTGTCCAAAACTATGCTGGGGCGTGGTCGGGACAACAGGGGGCACAAGGATACTCAGGAGCCCATGTTGTGTGCGCCAAGGGTTGCACTGTCGCGTATCAATTGGGATCTTCAACGGTTGCTTCATCTGTTGTTTGTTTCTTTGCTCATTCCAACGGCTCCTCTTGACTCTGCTGTAGGAGGTGCGTCATGCTGAAATCAGTTTTAGCGCTCCTCCTCTCCAAGTTCGTGAAAAAGACGGACACGGAATTCATAGGCCATCAGGCTTATGCAGGGCCTTCAAGCACGTCGTGGGTAAAAATAGCCACCTTATCGGGGGACATTAGAAATGCAACTTATGTCGCTCCTGCCGATGGATACGCCCACTTGAGCACGGGAAGCTTCTGTACCTTCGCTTACTTGTGTGCGGATAGTGATGTGTCGCTCACCGCTGGAGGCATAGCTGACGGCATTGTTCACTGGAATCATATTTCTATTCCTGTAGCTAAAGGACAAACTCTTCGCTATGACTACAACTCAACTTCTTCACAAACAGCCGCTGGAACTTTGAGTTTTACAAAAGCTATTGGCTCTTAACCGTCCCGCCCCTCGACTTGAGGGGCTTTTCGTTAGGTGTGCGCATTGAAAGAAAAAGCGCTCCTACCATGTCTAAAAAGAGAGATAGACATGGAAACAGATTTCAGCCTCAGCGAGTTTGCCAGCACGGTAAACCTAATAGTGTTCACGCTAATTCTTATATGCGCGGCATCGGGTTCTGCTATGCCTTACGTGAGAGCTGAAAGAAATTGGAATTTTGTGCGCTGGTTTGTTGAATTCATATCCAGTTGCGCGGCTGGCTTCATTGTCTATCTGATTCTCCGCACCTCCAAACTCTCTTGGGAATGGATTGGAGCGTGTAGCGGGGTTTCTGCATATTTTGGCCTGAAGATCATGAACTCCTTATACGGGGTCATCACGGGCAAATTGAAACTCACCGTTCATAACAACAATGGAGCGAACCATGGCAATTAGTATGCGCTCGTTTATAGCCGGACTTATAAAGCTGGTTTTATTCTTTGCTTTTTATATGGCAGGGTGGCTCACAAACTCTCAGCTTAACCAGTACACGATCGTGTCACAGCAGGACAGGATCAACATGCTGGAGAACGAAACAGCGCTCCAGCGGCTCCAGATCAATGAGCTCAACCGCAGAGCGACCTCAAACACCGAATCTATAAAACAGCTAACGAAAATTCAGCAAGACCTAGAAACGCTGAAGTCTGAAGTGCAAAGACTGCACGGGATTAAGAAGGAGCCTAAATGAGAATCGAGATAATTAAGTGGGTTGATACTTTTGGATGTCCTCCAGGATGGGAATTTGAGGACGAACTTGAATATAAAGTTACCGAGGTTACCTCTGTGGGCTTTATTAGAAAAGAAACAGATACTGTTGTAGTCCTTGTTCCTCACATAAGCGGTGCGGATCGTAAACAAGTTGCGGGGCACATATGCATACCCCGCAAACAGATACTAAGTAGACAAACTATTTTTTCTTCTGAGACTTACGATCCGGAGCCTGCGTTAAAACAGAACCCGCCAAGCTCTTAGCAGTTTTAGTAGAGGTCTTCTGCTGGAGCACTTTGCCAGCGAGAGACGCAAGTTCCTTAGAGGATTTTTCGTTTTTTGCCATAGTCGTTCCTTTAACAATAAAAGTAACCCATTCAGAGTAACTCAAATTTTGGTGCAATTCAATGACACAAGATATCCTGCTTTACCCACCTGAACTGGCAACTCAATTCATATCGGAGTTTGAGCAGGGGCCCAAAGGGGGACCGGCCCTTGAATCCTACAAATGCCCCGCTGGGGTCTGGACCATCGGGTTCGGACACACCAAAGATGTACATCCTGGAGAGCACATTACGCGAGCTGAGGCATACGACCTCTTGGATAAAGACTTGATTCAGAAACAGGAAGAGCTGGCAGCGCTCGTCCATGTGCCAGTGACTGAGAATCAGTTTATTGCCCTCATGAGTTTCGTTTTCAACTTCGGCATTACGAAGTGCAGACGATACACATTATTCAAAATGATTAACGCCGAGAACGAGGACGGGATTAGGGAATGGTGGCCTAAATATGTCAACCCTGGCTCGAAGTTTGAAGACGGGTTGAGAAGGCGCCGAAACGCAGAACTAGAACTCTTTTTCAGAAAATGATCCGAGTAATTTTGATTATTGCCGCCGTCATGTTTTCGAGTCTCCTGGGTTATCACTTCGGACAACAGGAAACCGAGTTGCGCTGGACGCAGGAAAGGGAGCGGCTACTTGCTCACCAGATTGAAACTCTTCAGAGGAAAGATAAAGAAATTGCCAACCTTGAAAAGTCTATTACTACTCTCAATGATTCTGCTTTGCGGGTGCGCGAGCGAGACGCCGCGATACAGCGAAAGCTACAGAGGGAGCTTGGAGAGTGTGGTCGATTTAGACGCGCACTTGAGCTCTCTTCAAAAACTCTTGCAGAATGTGCAGAACGCGCAGTCAGCGATAGACGAATCATTGAGAGATGTGCAATCCAACTCAGATAAGTCAGGAGGCAAAAAATGACTGAATTAGAAAAACTCGGCATCCCGAACAGTGAAAGGACTAAATGTGAAGTCTGGACAAGAGTGATGGGTTACCACCGCCCAGTCGATTCATTTAATATCGGCAAGCAAGGCGAGGTGGCAGAGCGGAAATATTTTGACGAGAAGAAGTGTTGTTGTCGCAGATAAATTTGATCTTTCGGCTTTTACGCAACAACCGAAAATTTCCGTTAAAACCCTCAAAAATTTCCGTTTTACATCCATATAACGGAAATTAAACGGAACCGTTAAAGCTATCTAATTGAATAATATTGAAAATGTGGTGCCAGTCCCGGGCACCAGACCTAATTCTTAAGACCTCGTAGATTTGCGGGGTTTTTCTTTGTCCCAAAAATCCCTAGAACTATCCGAGCCTTCATTTCATTAGCGGGTTGCGTGGTTAGTTTAAATTCTCACTTTCAATTCTATTTGCGCGACCTAAAGCGCTCGATGCTTCCGTTCTTTCTAAAGAGACGGTTTCAGATTTGACTTTTAGTTCTCGATAATTCATGAGTATTTGGAGAGGTTAATAGCCTTTTTACGCAACTGAGATTTTGCGTTTTTCAGTGATCTAGCCGGAGTTCGGCTCCGGCATCCTCGT
>ERZ834798.772-NODE-772-length-34006-cov-3.454773_pt1 | contig 34006 bp, 47 predicted proteins | sample MGYA00519689_ERZ834798 | MGnify/ENA primary metagenome ERZ834798 (study PRJEB31850, sample SAMEA3708761) | human gut metagenome | biome: human gut; feature: human-associated habitat; material: faeces | place: China | collected 2014 ...
GGAACAGGCTCCTTTCATACAGACTCCCCAAGAAGAGGGATTCGATAAGGTCAAAAGTCTTGGGAGGGAGAGAGGAGGGGGTAGGGGGAACCCTTCTCCAGAAGGGTTCCCCCTACCCCGGTTAACAATCCAATCATAGATTAAAACGATCCGCCCGTCGATACGCTGCCTTCCCACTGGCCTTTGGCGCGTACGGTGGCCGACTCGGAACACCCGGCGAGAAGCAGGGCGAGAAGGCAGGCGCAAAGCAGCAGCGCTCTCATGGCTATGCCTTGCCCATAAGCGATTCTTCGGTGGGCTGGGCGGAAAGCTTCTGTACGAGCTTCGTCCCGGCGGGCACGTCCTTCGTCACCCAGACGTTGCCGCCGATGATCGAACCGCTGCCGATGGTGATGCGTCCAAGGATGGTCGCCCCGGCGTACACGGTGACGTTGTCCTCAAGGATGGGGTGGCGGGGAACGCCCTTGACCAGCACGCCGTCGCCGTCCTTGGGGAACGACAGCGCGCCGAGGGTTACGCCCTGATAGAGGCGGCACCCCTTGCCGATGACGGCGGTTTCGCCGATGACCACGCCTGTCCCGTGATCGATGAAGAATTCTTCATCAATGGTCGCGCCCGGATGGATATCGATGCCGGTAGCGGAATGGGCCATCTCGGAAATGATGCGCGGGATGACCGGCACGCCGAGGTTGTACAGCTCGTGCGCGATGCGGTGGTGCGTCATGGTGAGCAGCGAGGGGTAACAGAAAATGGTTTCCCCGGCGCTGGTCGCGGCGGGATCGCCCTCATAGGCCGCCTTGGCGTCGGACGCCAGCAGCCGGCGGATGTGGGGGAGGCGCTGCATGAACTCCATGGCCTTGCGCATGGACACTTCTTCGCAACTCATGCAGTCGGTGGCGTAGCTTGCACAGGCGAAGCAGCCGCCGCGCCGGATCTGTTCGGCCAGCTTGCGGAAAATGGAGTCCAGATTGGCCGAGAGGTGGTAGCGCATGGATTCTACATGCACGCAGGAAACGCCGAAATAGCCGGGAAAGAGCGTGGCCTTGAGGCGCGACATGATCTCGCCGAGTTCTTCGAGCGAGGGCATGGGGGAATCGTGCAGCGGATGGTGCAGAACCGTCTCAAGCGAGGAAGGCGCGCACAACTGTTCCACGACGAGATCCAGATCGGGCATGGACGTTGGCGCTATGGGAGCGAGTGGTTTCATGGCGTACCTCGGGAAGGTTATTCGCCGCCCGCTTCGGAAGGCTGGGGCGACAGTCCGGGTTCGAGATCCTCAAATGCGGTGTAGGAGCCAAGATAGGCGAGCGTCGCCGTGCCGATGGGGCCGTTGCGCTGCTTGCCGATGATGATTTCCGCCGAGCCCTTGTGCGGGTTGTCGGGCTGCTTGTGGTATACTTCGTCGCGGTAGATGAACATGATGACGTCGGCGTCCTGTTCGATGGCGCCCGACTCGCGGAGGTCGGACAGCAGCGGACGTTTGTCCGTGCGCTCTTCCAGTTTACGGTTGAGCTGCGAAAGCGCCACGACCGGAATATCCATTTCCTTCGCCAGCCCCTTGAGCGAGCGGGAGATTTCCGAAATTTCCTGTTCGCGGGAGTCCGTCCGCTTGGATCCGCGCATGAGCTGGAGGTAGTCCACCATCACCAGGCCCACGCCGGATTCGGCCTTGAGCCGACGGGTGCGGGCGCGCAGTTCCAGCGGCGAGAGCGCGGGCGTGTCGTCGATGTAGATGGGGGCCTGCCCGAGCACGTCGGCGGCGTGATAGAGCCTGCTCCATTCCTCGGAGTCGAGATAGCCCCGGCGCAGGTGCCCCAGATCCACCTTGCCCCATGCGCAAAGCATACGCATCATGAGCTGATCCATCGACATTTCGAGGGAGTAGATGGCGACGGGCACGTTGTCCTGCACGGCGGCGCGCATGGCCATGTTCAGGGCGAAGGCGGTCTTGCCCATGGAGGGACGGGCCGCAACGATGATAAGGTCCGAAGGCTGGAGCCCGGCGGTCATCTGATCAAGGCGGTTGTAGCCTGTGGTGACGCCGGTGACGGCTTCCTTCTGCTCGAAGCGTTTGGTCAGTTCCTCAAAAACGCGGTTGACCAGTTCCTTGGAGCTTTTGAAGACCTTGCCGGAGGTACGTTCCGAGATGGAAAAGACGGCCTGTTCGGACTCGTCCAACAGGGCATCCACGCTGCGCGACTGGTCAAAGCAGTTGCTGATGATGTCGGAACACGCGCCGATGAGGGAGCGTTGCAGCGACTTGTCGCGGACGATGGTAGAATAATATTCGGCATTGGCCCCGCTGACGACGGTCTGTGCCAGTTCCGAAAGGTAGGCCGCTCCGCCCACTGCTTCGAGCTGTCCATGATCCTTGAGGTAGCTGGCTACCGAAACGAGATCGATGGGCGCGTTTTTGCGATAGAGTTCGAGGAAGCAGGTGTACAGCGTCTGGTGCGCGGGGAGGTAAAAATCGTCGGAGGAAAGCGTGTCCACGAGCGTGTGGAAGACGCTGTTACGGATAAAAATACCCCCCAGAACGGCCTGTTCGGCCTCAACGCTGTGGGGGGGGACTCGACGAAGCAGATCGTTCGTCGCCCGGTTGGGATCGGCAGGGGATGCCATGCGGAAATTCCTCTGTTGGGGACGCGTGAAAAAGAAGAGCAGAGGAGCTCACCGCCGAGTCGCCGCCCCCGGGGAAAACCGGGGGCGGCGCGAGAAACTATTCGGCGGCTTCTTCCGTCGGGGCCTCGGCCGGAGCTTCGGCGGCTTCCTCTTCAACGAGGTGCGCCTTGTCTTCGGAGACAACCTTCACGGTGAGGGAAGCGACGACGTCGGCATGCAGACGCACGCGGACGGGGTGATCGCCGAGGGTACGGATGGGATGATCGAGCAGGATGCGGCGACGATCCACTTCGATGCCCTGAGCGGTCAACGCATCGCCGATGATGGCGGTGGTCACGGAGCCGTAGAGCTTGTCATTGTCGCCCACGCGCATGACGATCGGAAGAACGAGGCCTTCCAGCTTGCCGGCGATGTCGTCGGCGGCGGCGCGCAGGGCGTCCATACGGGCCTGCAGCTTCTTGCGTTCCAGTTCAAAAGCCTTGAGGTTACCGGGGGTGACCAGCATGGCCAGGCCCTGAGGCAACAGGTAGTTGCGGCCATAACCGGCCTTAACCGTCACCACATCGCCAAGGCGACCCAGGTTTTCCACATCGGCACGAAGAATGATTTTCATACCGGGTCTCCTTAGATGTTGCTCTTTTTCTTCACGTCAGAGGAATGGCCGGCGGTGTAGAACAGCAGAGCCATCTGACGGGCGCGCTTGATCTCGGTGGAGAGCAGGCGCTGGTGCTTGGCGCAGGTGCCAGTGATACGGCGGGCAATGATCTTGCCGCGTTCCGTGATATAGTCGCGCAGGATGTCGGGGCGCTTGTAATCCAGCGGCAGATCCGCGTCGGCGCAGAAGCGGCAGAACTTGCGACGAGGAGCAAACTTTTTCTTGAAGGCCATGTTACGCAACCTCCTCGGCCGCGTCGGCCAGCTTTACGGTAAGGAACTTGAACGCGCCGTCGCTGATGCGGATGATGCGTTCGAGTTCGGCCACGGTGTCGCCGGGGGCGACATATTCGAGGCGCACGAAGTAGCCGCGCATTTGCTTGCGGACAGGGTAGGCGAGGTCGCGCATACCCCAGTGATCCGCGGTGAACCGACCGCCGGCGCGTTCGATGACACCCGTGAAGGTGCCAAGCAACGCTTCACGCGCATCGGCAGCCAGCTCCGGGGAAAGGAGCAGCAAGGTTTCAAACTTTCTCATGCCAAGATCCTCCTTGTGGACTATGGCCTGTTCCCAGAGTCGCCCTCTTGGGCGCGATGAAACAGGCAAGGCAGAACACAACCCAATACGCAAACGGAAGCGCTCTGTCAAGCCGCTGCCCGTTTTTGTGCAACGGGTTGTGCGAAACGGACAATCATCATAAAGGATCGGCCAACGTATTTGGAGGAGGGCTTATGGATATGGAAAGGAAGTACCCGACGCGTGAGGTCGACGGTGTGGACGTCCCGCAAATGGGCATCAAAGAGCTGATCAAGCAGCTTGGGTCGGCTCTTGAGACAATGGAAGGCAATCGCAAGTCGTATACCTCGCCCGAGGAAATCGAGGCGGGTACGCTTATGGTCGCTCTTTTCGGCAATTCTTTGTACTACATGCGTTTGTTTGACAAGAGCCTCCGCACGTTCGAGGCCGCACAGGACGCCGTGCTCGAAGAGCAGTTGCAGCAGGCCGATACGGTCGGCGGTATTTGCTGAGGTTCGGAAGGGGGAGAGTGACGCGCGGGGGAGAAGGAACCTTTCCTCGGAAAGGTTCCTTCTCCCCTCCCCCGGCCCTCCCTCATCTCATCTTCCAAAGACTTTCGACTGGCGGGGAGGCCGCGCGATGGGGGTTCCGTTGCGCGGCTTTTTGTATTCAGTGATAGACGGAAGGTTTCCTTTGCAGGGTCGGAGGAAAATGCCTCAGAGCGTCATGTGAAGGCCTGGTGGGGTTATGGGGATATTCATCTGTTTTACCACGATTTTTACCGTAATTGGACGAAAAGCAACTCCCTTTGGACTGAGTATGAGGTTAATGCCGCTGTCGGTTTCCATCTCAGCACCTGAAGAGAGCAATGTGGTGTGTGCCATTAACCGCTTGTGCGATTTCGCCGGGTTGGATACTATAAGAGAAGAGAACCATCGTAGGCATTGCCATTGAGGAATGACAGTTATCTCTGGGTAACGGAGGGTGGGCTTGGCTCTTTGTCTTCGCTGGCGCTGAGATGCCTTTGGCGTTGAATTTCCCGGATCAGGACCGTTTGCTTCGAGGTAAAATCCATGAAAGGGTTTCGTTTGGACCGTCCGGCGGATCGCTGGTGTCTTGGGTGCGGCCTTGTTCTCGTCTTGTCTCTGCTTCTTTCCGATACCGTATTGCGGGCGTATGTGGCCCTGACGGATGCGCACCCCTTTGCGGCGGGATTCTGCAAGTTCGCGTTGCTCGCAACGTTCGGGGAAAGCCTTGCGCAGCGGATGCTGGTAGGGAGTTACCTGCCGCCTCGTTTCGGCCTCGTGCCCCGCGCGCTGGCATGGGGCGCTCTCGGTATATGCATCACGCTGGCGTTCATGATTTTTTCCGCTGGCGTACCGCTGGCCATGTCCCGGATCGGCATGGATTGGGCCGCGCGTGCGCTGGCCGGTCCGTTCGGCACGGAGAAACTGCTCACGGCGTTTGCCATCAGTTTGTGCCTGAACACCTTGTTTGCGCCGGTCCTCATGGTGGCCCATAAGGTCAGCGATCTGCATATCGCCCGTTATGAGGGGACGCTGCGCTGCTTGTGGCACCTACCCGACGTCGGCGGGCTGTTGAAGTCGGTCAACTGGGACGTCATGTGGCGGCTGGTGCTGTTCCGCACCGTGCTCTTCTTCTGGATCCCCGTCCATACCATTACGTTTCTGCTGCCAGAAGCCTTCCGGGTGCTGTTCGCCGCCTTGCTCGGAGCGGTACTCGGCCTGATCCTCGCGTGGGCCGGTTCGCGGCAGGCGAAGGGCTAGGTTGGCGCCTTATCTGTTTATTTTTGATAAGAGCCCCCTTGCAGCGAGCGAGATCAAAGAAAGGCTGATTGAAGCCCTGTCTCAAACCGATGAAAAATCGCTTGAGCGTATCTACAACAGCATCCTGGTTGCTTTGAACAAGACAAGGCAATAACGGTAAGCTGACCACTATGAGTCAATGAAACATAGAGATTCGATTTTTCTTGTGGGCAAGACGAAAGGGGATGAGAAACAGGGCGCTCCCTCAAAGGCATTGTGAGGAGAACCCGTAGCTCGTCGTATTGGCAGAACGGGTAGAAGGGTACGCAGACAGATACGAAAAAAGGACTTGTGCCCATAAGACACAAGTCCTGTATTTCCAAGTGGTGCCGGGGGACAGAATTGAACTGCCCACACGGGGATTTTCAGTCCATCAACGTGCATAACAGGAGCGCACTTAGACGCACTATTGCGCGAAAGATCAAACTGTTCTATCCAGTATACCGGACTTAGACGCACTTCTACTTTCCCCAAGTGGGGGAGAGAATGGGGAGAAGAATGCCGGTAAAATGGATAACTGTCGCTTCGGGTATTCGTTGCTACGAGCATCCCACGCGCCGCCTCAAAAATGGGCGTGCGGATCGCTACTTCGCCATCAGGCATAACGTTGGCGGCAAACGATGTGAGGAAGGGCTCGGATGGGCATCCGAGGGCTGGTCTGCAGACAAGGCGCAGGGCATGCTGGCCAAGCTCAAGGAAGCGACGCGTACAGGCAGTGGTCCTCAGACCGTTGCCGAACTGCGCGAGGCAAACCAGCAGCGCCGGAAGGCCGAAAGTTCTGAGGCCGACACCATGACGGTCGCTGCCTTCTTTGACGATTACTACATGCCGGTCGCCAAAAAACGCAAGCGCACGTGGAGCCATGACGTCGGACGATTTGAGAAGGGCATCCGGGGACGGCTGGGCGACATTCCTTTTCGCGGCCTTACAAAAGATCATATGGAAGGGTTGATGGACGTCCTGCGCGCGGAGGGGCTGGCCGAAGCCACGGTGTTGCAATACATGGCCATCATGCGGCAGCTTTTCAGTCTGGCGCGGATCACGATGATCAACGGCGCGCCGCTGTGGGCCTCGGCCACCTCTCCGGTCAGCGAAGTCGAATTGCCGGAAGGCTCGCAGGAACGTGAGCGCTTCCTCTCCTACGGTGAAGCCGACAGGCTCATAGAAGCGGCCCAATCGTTGTCCGTTGAAGACGGCTATCTGCCATTGCTGACTGATCTGGTTGATCTGATCATACTGGCGCTGAACACGGGGCTGCGGTTCGGCGAGCTGATGCGGCTTGAATGGAGCGATGTTTCCTTGCAGCATGCCTTCCTGAAAGTTCGGGTAGAGCGTCGCCGTAAGACGGGTGGCCATGTTCCGCTCAACAAAGAGGCTCTGGAGGTGTTGCGTGAGCGCAACGGCAGATGGCGGAAAGGCGATCTCGCCGTCTTTCCGCCGGATCGTACAGGCAAGGACGGATGCATCCTGCGCAGGCTGTACGGACTGGCCGTTGATGCCAGCGGACTGAACGCCAACAGTACCGGCCCCAAGGATCGCGTTGTCTTCCATACGCTCCGCCACACGTTCGGCTCGTGGCTTGCTCTGGCAGGTACCGATATCTACAGGATCAAGACCTTGATGCGGCACAAGACCATCACGATGACGATGCGGTATGCCCATCTGTTGCCGGATGCGACGCGGGATGCCGTGAACCATCTCAGACCTACAGAGAGTTGAGGTTCTGAATACGCTTGACGCCCATGGTCTGGACAAGCCAGCCCACAAGGGAATCCGTCTTGTACGCCACCTTGTTGCCTACGCGCCAAGCCACTTCCGGTCCCGTTCCCGCCAAATCGGCGTTCTTGACCGTGAAGGGGGATACAAGGCCCCCAAGGAAGCGGTCAACCTGATGCCGGGCGATAACCGGAGGCAACTTGTCCAGCATGGCGTCAACAAATTCCTTTTCCTCGGCAGTCATCATGTTACACCTTCCTTTTGTCTTCGTCCGCCAAGAGGCTGAAGTAGCGGCATATGGACTTGAGATCGCAGTCGGGGCAGGCCATGTCGGCTTCAGGGGAATACGTTTCGATCCTGCTCAGGCAGTGCTGCAGCCGAGCCACGAGGGGAGGGACGTCAGCCATATCGTCTACCCAACGCGAGACGCAGCTTTCCATCATGAAGCCGGGTTCCATCTGTCGATCGCGGATACCGAGCACTGGTATCCCCGCCATGTACGCCATGCCTGCCTGAATGACGCTTTCCTGCCCGGTTCCCAGACAGACGACAAGGTCGGCGGACATGCAGGCATCGGCGCAGAAGGAAAAAAACTGCCTGTCGAGGGTCCTGTTCCTCTTGCGCAACGCCATGGCACCCGGAAGCGCAGAGCGGGACGGAGGCAGCTCCCGTTCCGTCCAGTCCAGAAACTGAACGGAGGGCGCGGCTTTCCTAACGACATCCCGCAGACACCGGACGGCGTCCACCTGCCCGGGCGCGGCAGCTATGTGCACGGCTGGAATCATGACCTTTCCACCCCCTGCTCCACGGCCTTGAGCAAGGCCACGATAGCGGCTAGTGCCTCATAGCTCTTGGCGGCTATGGCGTCCCGTTCGTCCGCTGTAATAGTGCCGTCTTCCAGAGCGTCGGCTGTGGCGCCCATGAGTCTGCCGAACTCCTGCACGGCCACCATGCATTGCCTGTGGACGGGATGGCAGCCGTCGCTGGCGGGCGGCAGAGGGACACACACCGCGCCCATTTCCGCTGCCAGAGCATCCAGAGGCTGGATACTGCCCGTGAGCTGCATCAGGGGCAGGATAAGGTCTGCTCCGAGCTTGTGCCCCGGCTGGCGGCTGAGTTCGGACATCAGCGTGTTGTAATCACGTCCAATCCGGGCTGCGATGAACTTCGCGGGCAGGCCACTCGGAGCGTCCTTCACCAGCTCGTGCAGAATGGCGGTCAAGGAAATCGACTTCATGCGAAAATCCCTTTTCAAATTGCGATGAAGGAATTGCGTGGTTCCGGACAGAAAAACAGGTTAGTCAGATACAGGATGGGGGTCCGTTTCTGGTGCGGCGGAATGCTGGTGCTGTACCCCCGGAAACCGCGGCCTTCCCCGCGGCGGGGAGGGTGGCGGCAGCAGTTCGGAGGGAAAGCCAAGGGCCAGCAGCTTTTCCCGGCGTTTGGGTTCCGAGGCAACCATGAGATTGTACCGTGTGGTTGCAAAGGCCCAGCCCAGATATTCGGATGTGGCCTTGACGGTGATGTCGTGGTCTTCCATCCACAACTTCAACTCGATAATCCTTCGACGGTCGGCGGTGGTCGTTGCGGTCATGGTTCTTTCCTGCTACCTGAAAAACATTGATAGAGTAATTGTCTTGTTGAGTATGATTAGCTAGTTTCTAGCGCATGGTCAAGCCCAAAACAAGCGTTAAAACGCAATATATAAAGTTATGCAGTTGTTTGAACGAGTTAGAATTGCGATTTCCAAGATGGGCACCTCGCAAAGCGAAATGGCCAAGACCCTTGGCATGCCGCAACGGACCTTTCAGGGCTACCTGAACGAAAAGCGGCAGGACAACCTGTGGCCGCTTCTGCCGCGCATCCTCGAGCTCTACCCGCGCCTGTCGCGGCAATGGCTGTATTTTGAAGAAGGGCCGATGTTCATCGGACAGGATGTGCCGCTGGATCAGCCCGTACCGTTGCAGACAATCCAGCAGGCTGTCGAACTGATGGCACGCGACGCCGCCGGCACCAACAAGACGTTGTTGCAACTTGTCGCGGGACAGGCCGGCGAACAGGATACGGCGGAAAAGGTCAGGGCGCTGGAAGAAAAGCTGAGAGAGCGGGAGGCTGAACTGGCTGAGGAACGCCGTCTGAACCGGCGTCTGACGGCCAAGCTGCTTCTGGAAGGCAACGCGGAAGAAGGCTCCGGGCAGAATACCGGGAACGAAGCGGCAAGCGGGCAGTGATACTCTTCTTTCCGTTCCGCTCGGACGAACCGGGCGGAACGGAGTAATCTATGAAGTCATGCGTCAGGATAGCGCAGCCAGATGCTCGGGGCCTGCCGGTGGATGTCGATGAGCATGGCCAGCAGCTTGCGGTCAAGCTGTTCCAGCAGCGCCCAGACCATCTTGCTCTGCGCCGGGGAACCCGATGCCTTCAACATGTCGGCGTACACCATGAACGGCGTCAGCAGCTCGGATACCACGGCCCCGGCCAGTGGGCCGACGGGAGAAACGCGGTCATCCATGACACAGCTCCAGCCGTTCCACCGCTTCCCGTAGTTCTGAGAACGGAACCGGATGCAGGGGAGAGAGTTCTGCCTCCGCCCGGTACCGGGCCGCATGAGCCGCATCGAATACGGACTGGACAAGCGCGGCCTCATGTTCCGGTTCATACCCTCCGCTGGTAATGGCATCGATGGCGGCGCGATAGGGATCAGAATCGCGGCCGAACGCCCAAACGGGGAAGCAGACGGGGAAACTAGACATGCTCCACCTCCTGCCCGGCGAGTCTGGAAAGCAGGTTCCGCACATTGTGCAGATCGCTCCACGCACCGGCAAGGATGCGCGCCGCGCCGTTGGCCGGAGCATCAGGAGCCGCGGCCCCCAGCAGGGAAAAATGGCTCTGCAGCAGGGAAAGACGCCCCATGACGTCGTTGATGACGACGAGGGAACGGCAGCACTGGCCAAGGGCCGCGCCGCGAAGGACGGGAAGGGATTGGGACATAAGGCACCTCGTGAGTAGTTGGGGTTGGGTACAAAAAAGCAAGACGACGCTCCCCGGCTACTCACAGCCGCCGGGGCCTCACGGACACCCGGACGTCGCCTTGCCAATATGTGACCAACACCCGACCACGGGCGCACTGGTGGCAAGAAATGAAAAACACCGCTCTTCTTACCATGTGGGGCATGGCAAAGGCGACGGCTACGCCTGTGAGTATTAGGGAAATTCAATCTGCGGCAAAACGGCTGCCCTGTCAAGGGCAGGTATGGCGTTGGTTACAGGGAAGACATAATGTTTATCGGGTCCTTGCCAAAAGGGGGTAAAGATGCCAAGGAAACGTCAACAGTGATGAGAGCAGTTCGTGAAATGATGTTGATACCAAAAATTGCCCTTTTGGGGGAATGAGGAAGACTCGATGAAACTTACCAGTGTGACAATAAAAAACTATAGAGCCTTAGATGATATTTCTATTGATTTAAATGAAAATATGAATGTTATTTATGGGGTTAATGGGGTTGGCAAGAGTAGTATTATATATATTCTTCATGATTTTTTTAATATAATTTATAGAAAAGGTAAGCGTGATATTTTTTATAATGGTAGAATTAGAGATCATAATAAAGAATCAAGTATTATTGTAAAATTTAACAATAAATATAATAGTAATGATACGATATCGATTGTCCGTAGTAAAGGGGAAAATGAAGAAAGAATAAATAAAGTTATAGATGATAAAGAAATGAATATAAAAAATGTAAGCTTTATCCCTGGATTAACTGTTCAAAGTATTGTTCAAAAAATAGAAAATGAGCAGATCAGCTTTGGAGTGCTGGCTCTTCCTAGGTTTGTATATACACGTGGAATTATTAATTATCAAAAATTAAAGGATGATTTTTTTAATCTTGAAGTTGAAGAAAATAAAAAAAGAATAAAAGAATATGAAGAGAAAAAAGAAATGACCTATAGGCATCCTGCCTTGCAAAAATTTAGAGATGTCATAACAAAGATTAATCCTGATTTTGGAGGGATAACTATAGAGGGGGAAAAGGAGAATAAAAAACTTATTGTTGAAAAACATGGTATTCCTTTTAATGTTGAAGATCAATTGTCCTCTGGCGAAGCCAGTGTAATCACTATGCTTGGTGAAATTTGTATTGATGCGTTTTCTGAGCCTAGCACAAAGGATGTTGTTGTGCTTATTGACGAAGTCGATACAAGTTTACATCCTCAATGGCAAATGAAGATAGGGAAAATTCTGAAAGACTCTTTTCCTGAAATCCAATTTATCATGACAAGTCATTCTCCTTTTATTTGGGCTGGTCTTAATAAGAATGAAATTATATGGCTTGATTATGACGAAAATAATAATATTATTAAAAAAGATGTTGAATATGCAAAAGGTGGCAGTGTAGAATCAATTATCACTCAGTTCTTCGATACAGGTCGGTATGATGATGAGGTTGCTGAGCGGATTCATGCGATCGATGAGATGATTAGAATAAAAGATAAAGCTGCTGCCCGTAACGCGATTTTTTCACTAAAGAAAGAGTACGGAGAATTACCTATTATTTCTCAATTTGAGTTTAAAATGAGGATGATGGGATTATGATCTATATTCAAAAAGGCTCAGAACCAACAGCTTTAGTGAAGTGGAAAAAGCAGCATCCCAATGGCACGTATACTAACTTAGATAGCAAAACTAAGCGTACATTACGAAATGCTCTTTTACAAGAACAAGGATTTATTTGTTGTTTTTGTGGAAAAGCAATTGGTGAAGTTGATTTGGCACTTAGTCAAATTAAACAAAAGCCTGTATATAAAAATCAAGAACACAATATAAGCAACGCGCATATTATTCCACAGTCAGTAGATAATACAAAAACTCTAGACTATAATAATATTTGTGCTTCATGTGATACAAGAAAAAGTAATAATAATGAATTTCACTGTGATCATAAACAAGGTGACAGCTGTATTCCAATTTCACCTTTACAAGTAGACTGTTTATCTTTTTTTTCTTTTAATTCTGACGGTACAATTGAAGCTAATCAACAAAAAACAGTAGACGATCAGCAAAAAGCAAACGATACTATTACAATTCTGGGTTTAAATGATAACTCATTGAATTTAGAACGAGAAATCCGATTAAATATGTTTCAGTCACTTACAGAAGATGAGTTAAGAAATGCACTCGTCAATATTTACCAAAGACGACCTAATGGAGCGTTTGAAGCTTTTTATTTTGTGCCTCTAAGTTATTATGGTACAGTTTAAGGTGAAAGACGCATATTTAATAAATCCGTGTCTTTCTCTTTTTATTTAATCCGCGTTAAAAATCCTGCGGCAATGAGGTCTTCCACATGAGCTTCGGGAGAGCAGACTCTGATGACGCTGCCGCGCATCCATGAAGTCTCGCGGGTGATGTTGGCGATTTCAAGTTCGATTCCGAAAGAGCGATTCATATCTTACAACCTCATGTTTTAATTTATGATTCATTGTTGCCGTGAGTGTGTGTTCGCTCTTTCGTCCAAAGGTTGCGAGTCTTTTCTTGCTGATTTTATTGTTTTTTTTGTTGCATGGTGCCGGGGATGGCTTCCCGGTACCATGCGGCAGAATTCAGGGATGGAGAGTTGCCTGCAGTTCGGCAAGCACCTCGCTGGAATCAAAGATGATTTTGCTTGCGGCGGCGGTCACGTTGGGGCTGGTGAGATCATCGGCGGAGCACAGGTAGATGACGGGGCGCTCCAAAGCATAGGCCGCTCCCGCAACCACGGCCATCTCCGTATCCGGTTTGCCCGTGATGAGTACGGCATCGGATTCACGGATGCAGGCGATGATGATTTCCATACGGTCTTCGCCAGAGTCGCCTATTGTCAGGACACGCATGCCCATATTTTCGATGACGTGACGCAGAAAGGGCGTATGGCACCGGGCGGCGGCGTTTTCAACGAGGCAGACAGTGTGCTTGCTCATGTTTTTCTCCCTTATCCGGCATACGCAATGATGCGGTAAAAGTTGTCGCTCTTGACCAGTCTGGCCACAAATCGCTCCCTTGCCTTTTCCGTCTTGAACGACCGCCGCTTGCAGAGCAGCTGGCCATTCCGCCCAATGACCTCGTAAGCAACTTCAAACATCTTGCAACCTCTTTGATTTATTTGATTTACCCTTTCGGAGTGGTCGTGTGTTCGCTCTTTTTAGAGAGGTTTGCAAGTCGTTTCTTGTTGATTTTATTGTTTTTTTAAGAAAAAGCTCCGCCGGAGCGGAGCTGGTTTCTCATTTTCCAAACAAACCATGCGAATGTGTCATGGAGAGGGAGTGGCTCGGCATCAAATGAGGGGCATCCAGATATTCCACCCGGGGGAAATGCTCACAGGGACCCTGTGCAAGCCGAAACCTGCGGCCATCGTCTGTGGTGGCGTAGGTATACGTCCACCCGGGGATTTCAGTGCTCTTTTCTTTTTCTGACTGCATAGCTACCTCACAGTTTTATGATGAGGCACAGGGCATAATAGGGAGACATGGTACTGATGGCCTGTGCCGTAAGGGCATGAGTATGTCCGCTGTCGGTGATGCCGTGGCTATGCTCGGATGAGCCGACCGCATGGGCATGGCCGGGGTCGGAAACGCCGTGCGCGTGTGCCCATGAGTTGCCCGTATAGCCACCATTTTTTTGTGTAGGGCCTCTAAATGTTATATTGCCGCTATCACCCCACCCGTTGTCTCTATACTCAGATGGCTGGATAGAGGTATGTGCATGGCTCGGCAAGGTATTTCCATCCAGCGTCGTGCCTTGAATGCCGATTCCGGTACCTGCGGCTCCGGTCCAGATGGAAAGGGCTGCGTTTTGAACGGCAATCCCTGCATGAGCGCTTCGGGCGGCGACGCTGGGGGTGACTGTGGCCGCGCCGCCAGTCGTGCCGGGCTGGTAGGTTTTCCCCGCCCCGAGGATGAAGCGGTCGGTCAGGTCGGGAGTGCCGTCCTGTCCGTTACACAATGCCCAGCCCGCCGGAATGGTATCTGTGGAGCCGGACCACATCAAAATGACGCCGCTGGGAACAAGTTTGCCCATTACCGTGACAAGGGTTCCCTTGAGTTCCTGTACCATGCGCAGAAGTTGAGGAAGTGCCATCAGCGCACCTCCCGGCGGCCCGTCAGGCTAGGAACCGTCTCTCTCTCTCTCTCTCTCTCTCTCTCTCTCTCTCTCTCTCTCTCTCTCTCATGGTTTTACCTCGCTTCAGGCGGCGCCTGCAGGCGCAGCCTTTCAGAATCAAATGATGCTTCACAATGGTTCTTATCGCCAAACAACATGGCCAGCCCATCGATGGCACGCATGAGCCAAGGGTGCCCGTCTACCGCCATGCGGTAGGCCCGGCTGGACAGCGTTTCGTCCGGCCAGCCGCCGGTGAGCGTGTTGACGAGCTGGTCAACGGCGATGAGCAGGTTTTTCCCGTAGCTCATGCTTCCTTCTCGAAAGCAATGGTGATCGCGTTCAATTCCTCAGCGGTAGCGGCCACGTCGATAGCGTCTCTGAAAGCCCATTTGCGGGCATAGAGCGCGGAACCGTTCGCTATGATTTCCTGCTGCATGACGCGCAGGTCTTCCAGCGTAACCGTATGAATCTCGTTGTTGTAGTCGCAGAACTGCAGGCTCTCCGGGGCGCCTTCGGCCTCCATGAGCGTGACAAGCCCGGAGACATTACGGTTGGCGGCATCATTGGCGTCGATCTCGAACCCCAGCGAGCTGGTCAGGTGGGCCGTAGCTGTGGCCGCCGCAAAGGTTTTGGCCAGTTCTTCCCGTTTTCTGATTCGGGTTGCGTCGACGCTGTTGTACTCGGCAAGCCGGGTGGCTTCGGCTGCGGCGGCCTCTTCTTCAATCCGGGCCTTTTCCGCTTCCCAAAGTTCGACGAACGGGGCGACGTCTTCAGCATAATCTGCAGGGGTCAAGGGATGGTTGATATCGTCCGTCCATTCCATTTCGCCCGTGCCATTATGCCACTGGACGGCGTGCAGATTCTCAGGGACGGGGAAGTCGAATTGCAGCGGAACCCCGTCAACGATGATGAGACGGTCGGACGGGACGACGATGACATGCTGTTTCATGGAAAATATCCTTTCTGGCTAGAGTTTCATGATGAAGCACAGGGCATAGTAGGGCGGCAGGGTGCTGAGGGCCTGCGCCGTGAGCGTGTGGGTGTGCCCGCCGTCGGTGACGGTGTGCCCGTGTGCGGCGGTCGTGACCGCGTGCGTGTGGCCGGGGTCGGTGAGGCCGTGGCTGTGTTCGGATGATCCGACCGCATGGGCATGGCCGGGGTCGGAAACTCCGTGCGCGTGTGCCCATGAGTTGCCCGTTGCTCCTGTATTTCGTGCTGATTCAGAGACAGTTTTTATAGTGGCCTGATCGAGGCTGACCCGTGTCGTTTGGGAGCCGCCAGAATATGTATGGCCATGGTTCGGCAGGGTATTCCCATCCAGCGTCGTGCCCTGAATGCCGATCCCGGTCCCGGCGGCTCCTGTCCAAATGGAGAGGGCGGCGTTCTGGACGCCGATCCCGGTTGTTGCCTTGCCAGCCGTCCCTCCGGGCGCGGCGGTGCTGAGGCTGACGCCTGTTTTGGCGTTTCCGGCGGCGACGCTGGGGGTAGCCGTTGCCGTGCCTCCGGTTGCGCCGGGCTGATAGGCTTTCCCCGCCCCGAGGACGAAGCGGTCGGTCAGGTTGGGAGTGCCGTTGGTGCCGTCGCACAGCGCCCAGCCCGTGGGGATGTCCGCAGCCGTGCCCGACCACATGATGATGCCCCGGCTGGGCATCAGGAAACGGCGCACTTCGTCGAGCGCGCGCATGAGCATGGGGTTGGCCATCAGATCACCTCCACAAGGATATCGTAGTCCGTGGGGATCGCATCGTGCCAGCGGATGACGGTCGAGGCGGCCCCGGCAGTCCCCACTTCCTGATACTGGTGCACGGCCTCGTCGGTTCCGGCCTCGCAGCGCAGGCCGCACAGGTAGACCCGCAGCCGCTTGTTTCCCACCGTGTAGGCGGGCACCGTGTAGTCTGTGCCCTTGGCGATGACGCCTGTGCGAGAGCCCGCAGGGGAAAAGGCCGAGGTGACGGCCGCCGCGAGCAGGCCCCGCAGGTCGTCGGACTGCGCCTTGGCGTTGGCGTCGAGGCCCTGCAATGTCTCACGCAGCCGGAGCACATCGTCCTCGAGGAGGTTGTCCGGGTGCGGCAGGGGGAGTTTCAGGTACGTTGTCTTTTCATCGATCATGGCAGCTCCTAGATCACGGCCATGAGCCGGATGTTGCTGACGCGGGGGCGGGCCGTGCTCGTTCCGGTCAGGGTCAGTTTGACCTTAACCTCGTTGACGTTGGAGAGCGTCGCCTTGAAGCGGTACTCCACAAGCCCGTCGCCTTGGTTGGTGGTGCCGTCGGCAGTGAGCGGCTCCCACTCGCCGGAGTCCTTGCGGAGCTGTGGGGTTACGGTTGCCCCGGAGGGGATGACGGCGTCGTAGACGAGCACGGCCTTGGTCGCGCCGCGGGCGGGGATGGATCGCGTGGCGTAATCGGCGGTCAGGCCCACGGCCCCGCTGATGAGCTGCGTGCCGGGCCACAACACCGGGCTGGCCGTCGACGTCCCCGCGAGCCGGGCCTTGACGCTGATCTGCCCGGTCGCGGGCGCGGCGAGGCGCAGGGGTTGGCCGTCGGCCACGGTCAGGGTTTCCCCGCCGGGCAGGGCCATGTCGTACTCGACGCGGGTGTCGGCGTTCGGGGTTTCGGGGAGGGAGAGGAGCAGCAGGTCTGTGGCCCCGGCGATGGATACCGAGCCGAGTTCCTGCTGGCTCGACGCGCCGCTGAAGGACGCCTCCAGCAGCCGGAAGGTCAGGTCGCGGTCCTGGTGGGCCGTCCATGTGCTGGCGTTGCTGGAAGAAAGCAGCACGCCGACCTGATAGGGCTGGCTGACGACCCACTGCTGCGCGGTGGCATCGAATTTGCCGAGTTCGGCGACGGAAAGGGCGGTCTCCGCGTCGTCGCAAAGCACCACGAAGGCGTATTCGGTGCCCGCCGCCAGCGAGAGCGGCGAGGGCAGGAGCACGCGGGTGTGGCCGCCGCCGGAGACGACGATGGAAGAGGCCGGAATATGGGCCTCGGCGAGCACCGTGCGGGAGGGCACGCCGTTGGCCACGTCGCGGATTTGCAGGCGGACGTCGCCGCCCTTCGCCGTGAACCACAGGTCGACCCCGGCAAGCTGCGTGGCCTTGTCCAGCACAAAGGTCTGAGCCAGCGGGTCCACCCAGATGGTCGTGATGGTGTTCACCTGACGCAGGGTGTTGACCGTGAGCTGCCCCTGCCCGACGAAGACCGCCGAGGCCCGCGAGCCGCCTTTGCCCGTAAAGGACACTGTCTTGGCACCGGCGGGGATTTTGGCCGGGATACGGAACGAACCGTCCAGCGTGCCGTTGCCGTCTGCGGTGCCGGAAACGGCCAGCGCGATGCCGTCGAACGTGGCCGAGGCAAGCTGTTCGCCCGCGCCGAACCCTTCAATGTGATAGGCTACGTCGATTTCCCGCAGGTATTCCAGCTGAGAGGTCGTCGAGTTCACCGTCTCCGTCGTCGTGGAGGTCTGGCGGTCGACCACAATGTGGAAATAGCCGTCGCGGGAGACGTCGAACCGTTGGGTGATGGCGCTGGTCCAGTTGGTCTGGTTTTCGGTCCATCGGTCAAGGGCGGGGTTCAAAACAGCGCGCCCGGGAAGCGGGTCAAAGGCCATGTACGGGTTGACCTTCATGGAGCCGGTACGCAGGGGCTGGGCCAGCAGGGGCGACGGCGTCCAAGGGTTGGCCGTGGGCGCGGCAACGTCATTGGGCAGGGCCGTTGCCGTGGCTTCGATGGGCAGGGTCAGGACGCCGCCCACCACGGCGGCGGTCTGGGAAAGCCCCTGATCGCGCATGTCGTCGTTCAGCAGCGGGTCGACGAAGATGCCCGCCCGTGCCCCGGATTCGCGGGTGAACACGTCGGCCTCGAGGCGCTGCCGGGCGACTTCCTGCTGCACTGCGTCGATGCGGCGGTTGATGGTTTCGATTTCCGAGAAGGGGACCACGCGCACGCCGTCGGAGAGCACGGTGCGGGTGCTGCGCCACGTCTGGCCTACGGTGGCGATGGGCAGGAGCGACGCGGGCACGCTGGGGCTGCGCGGGGTGCTCTCGGAGGCCACGCCCTGCAGCCAGACGAACTGCCCTTCCTGATTGATCGCCAGCCGGTCGAGGCGCGGCAGGGCCTGCCGGTAGGGGATGAGGATGGAGGAGCCGTTGACCGCGCCTTCGATGCGGAAGCCGTCGGCGTCCAGCCCCTTGGGTTCGGCGCTGACCACGCACTCGTAGGTGCAGGAATAGGTCGAGCCGGTGGCGGGCTCGTTGCCCGTGGGGGACCAGTCCACGGTGTCGCCGTTTTTTTTATAGTCCGTCCCCGCCGTGTAGACGGTATCACCCTGACGGCACTCGACGATGGAGACGACGGCGGTGTCCGGCAGGGCGTCGGCGGCCCCGGAGTAGCTGCCGTGGACCATGCTGACGGTCTTGCGCGTGGTGATGCGCACGGCCTCGACGTCGTGCAGCGGGGGGTGGGCCACCGTGATACGCTGCCCGCCGGACTGCGTGGACGCGGCGTCGGCGGTGTGCACTTCCGTGTCGATGCGGCGCAGGTCGGGCACGGCGGCATAGGTCAGGCGGCGGGAGGTGGGCATGTCCACGCCGTAGCCGTTGACGCGGGCGCGGCCTTCCGAAACCGTGTACACCTGATGCCCGTCGGCGTCGTCCCCGGCCATGAGCACGGTCAGGCCGTCCACAATGTATGAGCCGCCCGCCGTTGAATCGCGGTCGTATCGGGCGATGCTCTGGGTGAACGTGTCCAGCGTGGGCGGGGCTTCCTTGGCCCGCAGCTCGCCGTCGTCAACAGTATAGACGACGTAGAATTCCCCGTCGCCGTTATCGCCGTCAAAGCCCCACGCCGCGTTGACCTGCAGCCGCCACGCGCCCGGTTCGCCCTCTCCGCGACTGCCGATGGCGGGGTTGTAGAGCGCGGGGTCCTCCAGCTCGGACACCACGCGCTGCGTGAGCCGGATGCCCACGGCCACGGTGCCGACCACGGGGATGGTGAAGGTGGCCTCGGGCACGCCGCGCACCGCGCCCCGGAGGTAGACGGCCCCGGACTGGGCCCGGACCTCGCCGGTCTCCTTGTTCACGATGATCCCGGCGTCGCGGATGATGTCGCCGTCTTTGAACAGCGCGTCGGCCACACCCTGCAGACGGTGCATGGCGGCGGACTGCGCCTCGTTCAGTTCCGCGCCTTGCAGCGTGTAGCCGTCGCGGTAGAGGATTTTCTCGTAATTTTTCGATGCGTTGAAGTTGTCGTAATAACTGTCGGGCATGTTGGGCATGAAAGCCTCCTAGAAGTTGCCGGGTACGGTGCCGAGAGCCGAGTCCCTCGAGGGACTTAGAACGCGACGTGGGCAGTGGCCGGATGATGGCGTAAAGGGGACCGAAATGGCTTTGCGGAAGCCAGACGGGCCTAGATCGGCAGGACGAACTCGACGGTCTGGCGGACGGAGGGGCTGCGGTTGATGCGCGGCAGGATGATCTGCGCCGCCAACAGCAGGCCGGGATTTTTGAGGTCGTCGGGGACGAAGTAGCGTTGTCCCTCGGGCAGGCCCTCGACGAATTCGGTGTCCATGAACAGCCCCATTTCCCTGATGATTGCGTTGGAGGCGTCGCTGTAGGCATAAGCCGTCTGCACATAGAGGTAGGGAGTCGGTTCCGTGGCCAGCCGGTAGCGGGCTTCCTGCACAGCGCCCTCGGATCCGGTGGCTACGGGGATGACGATGCCGCCCGCCTCGTCGGGCTCCACGAAGCCGATGTGCAAGGGGGTCCGGCGGCCCAGCTCGTTGACCAGTGCGGTGCTGCTGACGAGGGAAGGCAGGGTTGCGTCGTCGGCGTCCCATGTAGGGTCGCCGGAGCCCCATGCCAGATGCAGGGGGCGGGACGAGATGGCCAGAGCGATGGCGGCGCGTCCGGTCTGTGTGAGTGTTGCGAGTGCCATGGGGTTCTCCTTATTGGATTGTGATGTGCGAGGGGGTTTTCCAGTTCTGCCCCGTTTGGGTCCATGCCCCGGTCCACTGCGGCCCGAACAGCGTGAGCAGGCCGGAAGCGGGCGGGGCAGGGGCAAGGGCTGGCGTGCCTGTGCCGAGGGCGGACAGCCCGGCGTTTTCGGGCGCGGCCCATGCCGTGGGCTTCATGCACAGGGACTGTGCGCTCAGGATGCCGTGTTCCGGCACCACCTCCGGCAGGGGGCTGCCGGATGCGGAGAGCAGGCCGGTCCTGGCGGCGAACGGCGGGACCGGGTCAAGGGGCACGGCGGTCAGGGCCAGCGAGGACGGCAAGGCCGTCTCCGGGGGCGTCCATGCGTTTTCGGCCAGTTTCATGGCCAGTTCGCATTGGGAGGCTTGCCGCACCCGTTCCGGGTCCGGGATGCCTCCGGCCGAGGCCAGCCATGCCGTGCCCGCCGCTTGTGGGGCGGGCGGAGCGAGCCGGGGCGTTTTCGTGCCTTGGGTCACGATGGTCATTTCGTGCAGCCGCCGTTCCTGACGCTTGCAGTCGTGCTCGGACAGGGTGAAGGAACCGAGCCGGGGCGGGTTGTCGATGACTAGCGCGAACGTCACGCCGAGCCGTGAGTTGGTGTCCGCCAGCATGGATTCCGTGGGCACGAGCTGCGCGCGGGAAAGGCTGCGGCGGCCCATGCGCCAGCGCGGGAGCTTGCGGTCGAAGCCGGTATAGTCGAGCCAGCTCCGGGCATCCCATTCCCCGCGCCACGAGCGGCCCAGCGTCTGACGGTCGGCCCACAGGATGCTGAACAGCGCGCCCATGACGAACGGATGGTTGCGGGGCAGGGGCTCGGAGAGCCGCGAGCGTCCGACGGTGAAGCGGTCGAGGTACGGCGCGGTGTGGCCGGACACGCACTCCGTCCCGAACGAGGCCGCATGGAGCGACGGCAGATAGGCTTCCGCCTGAAAACTCCTCTTTGTCCCGAACGAGACAATGATGTCGCCGTCCGGCCCTTCGACGGAGACGCCGGAGTGGAAGGACAGCCAGCCGTCGCCAAGGGCCGGGCCTTCCGAGAGTACGATGGGCCGCCGGTCGTAGGCGTCGGTGTACATGCGCCACAGGCGGCAGCGCGCCGGGGCCATCTCGGTGCAGATGGTGACGATGCGGCGCACGTCGTCCATGTCCGCGATTTCGGGGAGCCCGAGCTGGTAGGTAGCCCAATAATCTCCGGTGCCGTCTTCTTCGATTGCGGCTGCGTATCCGAACAGGCGCAGCGCCGCATGCAGGCTGGCTGGCGTTCCCTTGATGCTGTGCCAAGGAATGCTGTTGCGGATTGCCGCCGTCAGTTGTTCCGTGGTGGTGGCCGCATCGCGGAAATCCACATGAAATTGCCACGCCAGCTGCTCAAGTTCCGGCAGGCCGAGTTCCTTCAGGCCGCCTCCTGCTGCAGACAGCCGGGCGAGGGCGGGGAGCATGCCGGTGGTGTCGCTTCGGTTCAGCCTTGCGTAGAGCAGCAGATTGGGGACGGCCAGCGTCGTTCTGAGCAGTACGCCGTCCAGAGCCCTTGCCGCAGAGGCGATGGTCGTATCTTCGGCAATGGATGACGGCAGAAGCTCGGCGAAGGCCCCCGATTCCCAGATGCGGCTACTCATCTTCAATCCCCATGAAACGGAGGACGACCTTTGTCTCCCGGGCAAGCTGGCGCCCGGTCAGGGGCGTGAATTCAGGCTGCACCACGCGTACCCGACGTGCCCCCGCCTGCTGCATGAGGGAAATCAGACGGGTCGGGTTGATGTCTCTGCCCGCCGCGCTGCGCTGCCAGACCCGGTACCGTTCCACCGCATCCGCCACTGCGGACTGGATGCTGGCGCTCAGGGCGGCGTCGCGTCGGCTGAGGTCCCATTCAACGTCTATTTCGTAGGAGACGAGTTCGGGGCCGCGGACCGTCACCGTGTCCGTGAGCGGACGCACGTCGCTTGCGGACAGCCTGTCCCGGGCGGCGGCCAGCATTTCGTCGCTGGGCAGTTCTCCGCCCGTAGCCACGAGGATGACCTCGACGGTGCCGGGTTTGGGGGTCCAGATGGCGGCTTCGGCGATATCCTGATGCGCCCGCAGGGCATGGTAACGGTACGCGCCTTCGGGACCGGCGCAGGTGAAGGATTCGGGGGCCAGCTGGATGCGCTCACGGTACCGCGCGTCCGTTTCGACGTCGGCCCCGCCAGAGGAGGTGGTGGTGTTGATCGTTTCCGAAACGTAGGGGAGCGGATCGACAAGACGGCTGATCTGCCCGGGGAGAAAACCGTTGCCTTTTTCCCCATCTTCGACCGCCATGGCCACGGTGTCGGCGCTGAGGTCCCCGGCCTTGATGACGAGCGTTTTTTGAGTTGCAAACACCATCCCGTTGTCGGCGGTCGTGACCCGGGTGCCTCCGGGAACGGACACGTCGAACGGGAGCGGTTCCCTGAGACGGAACTGCTGGGTGTGCTTGGCGTATGCCTTGGCCAGACGCGAGGTCCCCACCATCTTGCCGATTTCGTCGAGATGCTGCCCTTCGGCATAGGCCAGCAGGTTCTGCCGCCCGGCCAGATTGATGAGATTGTTCTGCAGGGCGATGAGGTAGGCAAGGGACTCGAGGAAAAGCCGCACGGGATCGCCGGGATAGAGCGTGACCTCCGCGATGCCTTCATATGTCGTGAGAACGGATGCTTCGATCTCGGCGGGATCGATTTCCGCAAAGGTGATCTCGCTCACAGTTCCACGCCCTCCCTCATGTCGTAGACGATTTTTGTCGTGCATTTTCCGGCCATGCCTTCAGCGGGCAGTGTCTCAAGCGCGATCTCACGCACGATGATGCGAGGTTCATGGGTTTCGAGGACCTCGGTCAGCCGGGCGATGCGACGGGCGGCTTCAAGAGGGGACGGCGTGTCCACGGCGCTGCCGTCGTGCGCGAAACCGCGGTCGAGGGGGACGGAATACATGAACGTGGTCAGGATCATCCTGATGTTTTGCTCGATGCTCCTGATACCCGTCGCACCGATGAGCAGAGCGGTCTTTTCTCCAGTGAGGGTCAGCGTGCGCATCAGAGGTACTCCTTCAGGGACAGGGTCACGTAGGCGCTGTACATGCGTGCCCCGACGCTGCGGATACCGTCTACGGCTACATGTTCGAGCACGTAGTTGCCGCGGTTGCGCCCGGCAAGGATCAGGCGCTGGGCCTTGCCTTCCCTGCACAGCGTCCGGAGGCGTTCGATTTCACTGTCGGGATCAAGCCCGAAGTCCGCACGCAGCAGGATGCTCAAGTCGAAGACGTCCAGCTCAGGTGCGAGGAATTCAAGGCGCGGCGGCGCGCCCAGCACCTGATGCTCCTCGAAACGTGCGGCGCTCTCCATCGACAGAGCCGAGGGAGTGAAGGTTCGCCCGGCGCCCGGGATGTTGACTTCGAAAACAATGTCGCCAAGGCTGCCTATCTGCATTACGCGCCTCCGAGGGGTCCGCCGGACGTGCCGGACCCGGTATCGACGCCCGTGTGCCGGTGTCCGATAAGGGAGACGCTTCCCGCAGTCACGTCTGCGTCGGGAACGGCGAGGCCGCCGCGGCGAATCCGCAGGTTGCCGAGCACGTCTCCTTCGCCCGGGCCGCCGTCGTAGCCGGAATAGGACAGTTGCCCCGCCAGTTCGATGAGGGGAGCCTTGAGCGAGATACGTGCCTTGGATTCCACCGTTGCGTCTCCCTGCGCCACGGCGGTCAGCGTCCCTGTGGCGCGGATGTCGACCTTGCCCGTGGTTTCCGCCTCGATGTCGCCCTCCACTTTGGCGATGAGCCTGTGCCGGACGCGGTCGTACCAGAGTTCCGTGCCGTCCTCGTAACGGCGATAGTCGATATGCGCGTCCTGCGCCGGGTCGGGCACGGCGGGCGAATAGACGGCCCCGAGCACGACCCCGGCTTCGAGGCCCTGACCGGAAAACAGGACGGCCACGGGCTCTCCCTGATCGGGCATGGTGATATCCTGATCCCGGAGCACCCGGCGATGAAGCGTGGCCAGCGGCATGCTGACCATGCCGTGCCCGTCCGCGAGCTGGACCCGGGCGTAGCCCCCTTCGACGCCGGTGACCTTGCCGAAGCGCAGGGATGCGCCGCGGTTCGCTTCAAGGGCGGCTATCCGGCGCTCAAGATGTGCGATGTCGAATCCGGTCATATGAGCCTCCTAGTATGAGAGCGTCCTGCGGATTTCGGCGGACGTGCGGTAGCCGGATGAGGAAACGGCATGTTCCGCCTTTTCCACAAAATACGAGCCGTCCAGCTTGCCGAACCCTGTCAGCCCGATGACGATTCCGGCCACGAGCCCGGGGTTGCCCATGATTTCGATGGTGGCCTTATCCTTGTTTTTGTTGGTCTGCCGCAGGCCGGACTTGCCGAGCCGGATGGCTTCGGCGGAAGACTCCACCCGCTTGTTGAGCTGCAGGGTCTTCTCATCCGGCTGCACATTCTCTTTGGGAGCGGACACTTCGGCTTCGTGCGTCGTGCCCGATGTCGGATCGGTGTAGGCGACCTTCGCCTTCGAGTACCCTGTGCCCGACGACGACTCGCGGAAACGGTAGGATGTGGGCGAATACAGGCTTCCCTTTCTGGGAATGGTCAGCGACGCCCCCCTGCCGTCGGCTCCTGCACCATCAAAGAGGATCAGTTTTCCGTCGTGTACCTTGCAGTTCATGCCGCGTTCGGTGGAAAGGCGCTGCAGGAAGGCGAGATCGCTTTCTTCCCGTTGATCCTGTCGGGAGAAAGTGTGTTCCGGGCCGTCGTACATGAGTTCCAGCCCATTGCGCCCGGCCACGTCCCCGGCCAGCTTGCGGAGCGAGAATGATTCCCATGCCTGCGTCTTCTTTTCATCGCGCAGCCCGGTGGTCAGCGCGGAAGAGACGGCCTTGATGTCGACTTTGTCCGGAGGCCCGGAAAATTCGAGTTCGTCGATGCGGAAGGTGCCGCAGGGCAGGGACAGGTCGACGCCTTCCTGCTCCCAGTCCCGCGCCACCAGCGTTGCCGTGACGTCCATCCCGAGCGCCGGGCGCCAGTCGCCGTGCCACTTTCCGTCGCGGTCATGCAGGGAGAGGCGGATTTCGTCGGCTTTGCCCGAGGCGTTGTCCGTGAACTTGAAATCCAGCAGAGCGGGATCGATGGCGCTGGCGGCGTCATGCCCGTTGATGGAAACCTGCAGGCTGACCCGGCGAACGGGCTGTATCCTTTTTTCGGCGGTTATCGCATCCATGGAGGCAGCTCCGTCTGTACAGGTTGCGGGGTGTAGCCGGGAACCGTCAGCTCGACGCCGCCGGAGAAGATGACCACATCCATGAAGGATGGGTTGGCCCGCATCAGCAGGTGCGCCAGACGGGGCTCGCCCCAGAGGCGGTAGGCGACGCTGTCGAATGTGTCGCCCTGTACGGTCCGGTAGGTCTTACTCATACGCGAGTCGCTCCTGATCATGGACGATTTGCGACAGCAGCCGCTCGAATTCGCCCTTGTTTTGTTCAATGGCCTTGATGACGCGCTTGGCCAGCGCGCTGTCCGTGATGCCGGAGATAGAGAACTGGAAGCTGGCCGAGACATTTGCACCAGCCCCGGGGAGTCCTGCTGGGCCATTGCCGTTCATGGCGGCCAGTACCGCAGCATCAGGCTGGCCCGGCGGCTGCAGCGCTTCGGGCGCGGTCGGCATGGCGGCGGAAAATGCCGGGGGTATGGCGGAAGGCTTGGGGGCGCTCGCTCCCAAGGCTTCTGGGGGAGCTGCCGTTTTGTTCTGCAGTTCCTCGGTTTTTTTGTCCGCGGTTTCGTCGGCCTCATCAACGAAGCCCAGCCATTCGGCTACGGTGCGCAGTTTGCCGCCTACCCAGTCAATCTTGTCCCCGATCCAGCCGAAGACGGTGTCGAAGACAGCACGCACCGGTTCGCAGGTGTTGTACAGATAGGCCATGGCTCCGACGAGGGCTCCGATGGCCAGCACCACCCAAGTCAGGGGACAGGCAAGGAAGGCGGTGTTGAGTGCCCACTGCGCTGCGGCCATGACGCCCGAGACGGCAGCGCCGCCCACCATGACCGCCTTGTGCCAGAGCCATGCCGCCCCTGCGCGGAGGGCCGACACCCGGGAGGCGTCAGAGGCGGACGTGCCCGCGGCCAAGCTGGGAACGAACAACGCCAGTGCGGCCCGACCGATGTTGAAGGCTCCGGCCAAGGTATGGAACACATAGGCTCCGGCCAGCCCGGCGACGCGCAGGGCCATGAAGCCGGCCACGGCACCCACGATGACGGTGGTCAGGGTTTTGTGCTGCTCGGCCCAGTCCGCCATGCTGATGATGACCGGCCCCACCGCGTCCAGAATATCGTTGACTGCGGGAAGGAGGACGGAACCGATGGTTACGCCGAGTTCCCGTGTCTTGTTTCCGGCAATGATCAGGGCGTTGGCCGTGGTCCGGGAGCGGTTCTCGAACTCTTTCTGCATCGCCCCGGCATACAGCGTTTCGTCGGAGGCAATGACGAGATTCCGTTTGACGAGATCGAGGCTGTCCAGCAGGGGGGAGATCGCCGCGATGCTTTCCTTGCCGAAAATCTCCTGCATGATGGAGAGCTGCTGGGCCTTGGGCAGTTGCTTGACCGCCTCAAGGACGCTGATGATGGCCGCCGGGCCGTCCTTTTGCATCTGTTGGGCCAGCTTGACCGTATCGATGCCGAGCTTGGCGAAGGCTTCCTTCTGGCCTTTGGTCGCCGCCTCGCCGGACGTAAGGCTGAGGATCAGGTTCTTGATGCCGGTGGCCGCGATCTCGGGGCTGACCTTCATGGCGTCGAGGGTCGCGGCCAAGGCCGTCATGGGCTTGGCCGCCACGCCGCCCACGTTACCGAGGGGGCCGATGCGCCGCACCACATCCGCGATGCCCTTTTCCGTGGCCGACGTCGTGTTGGCGAACTGGTTCATGAGGTCGAGCATGCTCCGTGTTTCAGGCATGCTCAGGTGCATGGCGGTCCGGTAGCCGCCGATGGCGTCGGCGGCTTCTTCGGTGGACATGCCGAAAGCCACGCTCATGTGGGCGGCCATGGTCGTGAACTCGCGCAGCTCGTCGACGCCGGTCATGCCCTGCTGGCCTCCCGCCGCGAACAGCCCCGCCAGCTGCTCATGGGTCAAGGGCAGTTCCCGGCCCATGCGTTTGATGGCGGTTTCCATCTCGTAGTACTTGGGGGTCAGGTTGCCGGACGCGTCGCGCATGCCGTCGATGGTCTTGGCGGCATCGGCCATGGCGCTTTCGAACTGGACGGCGGCGCGTACCGGCGCGGCCACGGCAAGGGCGGGCACGATGGCCTCCATCATCTGGCCGCGGAGTTCCTTGCGGCGATTCTGCGATGCCTGTGCCTGCGTCAACGCGTGCAGCCGGGTTTCCGCCCGGGCCAGTTCCGTATTTGCCCGGGCTTGGTTATGCGAGATGGTTTCGAGGTTCAGGCCGTAGCGTTCGGCCTCGACGCGGAGGCTTTGGTACGCCCGCAGGTTGCCCTGCAGTACCTGCCGGGCCATGTCGTCACGTCCGCCGTTGGCCGCCAGTGTCCGGTTCGCTTGCGTGATATTGGCACGCAGTTCGGATGCCCGGGCCGCCATGGCTGTCTGGCGGTTCAGGCTTTCCACGCGCTGCGATGTGGCGCGGACGCGGTTTTCCACGGTGCTGAAGACCGACGCAACCGTTGGACTTAATGCCGCACCTATGGCAAAACCTATGGAAAAGGAGCCGCTCGACATGTTCTACTCCGCCATCATTCACATCATCGCCTACGGCCTCATCGGGCTGGCCGTACTTGCCTTTGCCGCCATGCTGCTCGGGCAGGCCGCGGAAGCTCTGTATTCCGCGTGCGCCTTCCTGCGTCGCCTTACCTGCCTGCGGCATTGATTTCCGCCTGCAGGGCAAGGGCCTCCTCAAGCCATTGCCGCAGTTCCTCCCATGTCAGAGCCGTCAGCTCGGACAGAGGCCAGCGGGTCAGAAAGTTGAGTTGCAGGACGGTTCGCCGGACCGTTTCCGGGGACGGCAGCTCCCCGAAATCGCATGAACTGCTGCTGCAGTTTGCCGTAATCCTCCATATCCAGCGCTTGAATGTCTTCCACTCCGATGCCGCACAGCACGGCGTAGAGCCTGCTTTCGCCGGCGATGTCCAGAGCGTCCCGAATCGGGTTGTCCATGACTTCCTTCACGCTCGGCCTGTGCATGACGAGTCTTTTCAGTTCCCCGTCGGGGAGCTGCACGGGATAATCCAGTTCAATGGTGACGGTGCGTTCCTTGGCCATGAGAGCCTCCTTACATGCCCAGATTGTTGCGGACGTCGGCCAGCACATCGACGCCGTTGATTCTGCAGATGAAATCGAACTTGCCGATCTCCACCAGCTCCGTGCCGTCGATGGAAAGTTTCAGGTAGTAGAGTTCCAGCTCGGACTCGCTTTCCATTTTTTTGGCGGGTTCGAGCTTGCCCAGTCCGACCTTCTTCGGCATGGCCTTGCTCACCAGCTTGAACGCCTTCTGTACGAAGGTGCCCGTACCGGGATCGAGCTGCTGGATGGACCCGCGGGCTTCGAGGTAGTGCCCCACGGCCTCCAGCAGGGACGTTGCGCTGGCCGTGGGCACGTTCCACTTGATTTTGAGAGGCAGGGCCTTGAACTGCCCGGCCACGGGAATGTCCATTTCGCCGGAGATGCCGAGGCCCGTGAGGGACTCGGTGAGGTATTCGAAATCGGGCAGCTCAACGGATGCAACGCCCAAAAGGTCGATTCCGTCACGGTAGATTTTGGCGTTGGTGAGCACCGCGGGGATGCCGCCGGTCAGGGGAAGGTTGGATGTGCTTGCCATGGAGGACTCTCCTTATGCGGCGGACGCGAAAAGCGTGTTGAGGTAGGCCGGGTCGTACTCGAGGATGAACACCAGCTCGCGTCCGGCCTGCGGCGGGGAGACGTACACATGCCAGCGAACCTTGCCGGAGAGCAGGTCGCTGGTGGGGTTGTCCGCGAGTTCGAAGGTGACCCGCGCCCCAAGCAGAAACTCGCGTCCCACAAGCCCGTTGAGCCAGATATTGAAGGTTTCCTGCACTGTCTCGATCATCCGGAGCCGCACGGGATTGGAAACGAACTGCCAGCAGGTCAGGACGAGCGTGTTGCCGATCCAGTTGAACATGCGCCGGATCGGGATGCTGGTGTCCTTCACGTCGGTATTGCCGGGATAACCGGCTGTCTGATCGCCCCATGCCACAAGCCCGCCGATCATGTTGAGTCCGGTCACGATGCCGTTGCCGTTCAGGTAGGCGGCTTCGGCTGGCGTGAGATGCAGTTCCCTGCCGGCATGGATCAAGCCTTCGCAGGCGAGCTGATAGTTGCTCGGGCTCCAGTAGGGGATACCGCCGTTGGCGGCGTCGCGGGCGGCGATGACGCCGGCAAGGTGGGACGAGCCGCACTCGGCGCGGCCATTGTAGACGGGGCTGCCGTACATGCAGAGGAGGTTGTCGTCCGTCAGGTTGTTGTCGTTGAGCCACGCCGGAACCTCCGTGTATTTCTGCACTTCGGCGGGTACGTCGATGAGGCCGATGGCGCGGAAATGGCCGCAGATGTCCTTGCAGGCCGCTCCTATGGCCTTCCCCACTGCCGGATCGCCGGAAAAGCCCGGAGCCAGAATCTGTCCGGGGACGAGACGGAACCGGGGAAAGGTTTCCTCGGCCAGCGCCAGCCCGGTACGACGCAGATCGCCGTCGATGCCGCCGATGATGTCTTCCTTGCTGACCTTGCCGACATCCGGCTTTGTCCGGCCCTCCTCGCCTTCGAGGGGCGACGTGTGCATGGCGGGATCGAAGACGTTGATGGCCACAAGGGGTTTGACCTTGTACCGTTCGAAATAGAGGCTGGCCATTTCGTACAGGGTGTAGTCGGACGGAGACTCGCCCTCCTTCAGGCCGCCCATGCCGGCGACGAATTCGGGCATGCTGTAATACAGCTTCGGTTCGTTGACCGGGGCCTGCGTGCCTTCGGGGAGGTTGTGTACGGGGGCGGTGCCCACTACGACGGGCAGCGCCGATTCCACCTCCACGGGCGTCACCAGTCCCGTAGCCTGTTCCTCTATGTATACGCCGTGTCTGTAAGCCATGGTTTGCTCCTTCGCCGTTATTCGTTGCCCTGCATGGTCCAGTGCGTCATCACATATGCCTCGGCAAACGACGGGGCCTGCTCGTCGGGACGTGCCCATGGCGCCAGTTCCCCCTCGCGGTTGCCGGCGGCCAGCACATACCGCCCGTCCAGCGCGTCTTGCCGATGCCTCATGAGGACACGCCGCACCAGTGAGATGAGATTATGCAGATCGTTTTCCGCGCCTTCGGGTTCGTCGTTCCAGACGACGAGGCGCAGCGCCACTTCCACCCGCTCGAATCCGTCTTCCGTCCCAGAGCCCGAGACGGCCTGCACGACGATGAGCGGAGCATCATAGTCTTCTCCCGGTTGCGTGGGGGGCCTCCTGCCGATGGATACGGCGACGGGCCGCGTCTTGGGGGACTGCCGGTCCCGCCGGTCCCGCGTGCGGGTCAGCAGGGGCAGGTTTTCAAGCTCGGGCATCAGACGATTGCGGATAGCCTGCAGCAACAGAAAGGTGTTCATCGTTTCTCCAGCCGGTAACGCACTTCATGGCGCAGCCGTTTCTCGAAAATTTCCCGCGCCCGGCGCTCCACAGGATCATGCACGGCGCGGAATGCCGCGAAATATTGCACGGGATACCCGTAAACCCGGACCAGCCTTCCGCCGGAGGTGCGCCGCAGCATGACCAGCCTTCCGCCGCTGCGGATGACGAAGGCCGCGGATCTGCCTCCTCGGGCGGGCAGGGTACGGATACCTTCGCCCGGGCCGGTGCTGTGGCCGCTCAGGGGCCAGTCACGGCTGCGTCGGCCACGTCGGGCCGTGACGCGTTTGGGGATCAGACGGAAGGCGTCCATACCGAACGGCTTGCCCCGAACGCCGATTTCCGCCCGGATTTCCGACGCCGTCGTCCGCACGAGGGGCTTGAACACCGCCGTGGTGATCTTGGCCCGTTGCAGGTACGTTACCTGTGCGGTCTGGCGGATGACGTCCGTGCGCAGCGTTACGCCGGTACGTCGAACAGCGGCTTGCACGGCCTTTTCAAGCTGCCCGCGCATGGCGGACAGAGGGCGGGCGATGGCGGCAAGCTCCCGCGTGTCCACATGCAGCTCAAGCATGGTTCCCCTCACGAGTACGGGCGCATGACCCGGATTTTCAGCAGCCCCATTTCCAGCGCCACAGCGTTGTCGTCCGGAGCCACCTGCCATTCTTCGCCGTCGATGCGGAGCATCTGCTCGGGGACGGGACGCCGCGGCAGGATGTCGGCCACATACAGCGTCCGTGTCGCTTCCTGCAGCGCCAGTCCGGCGGGATCGGCAAAACCGCCTCCGGAAGAGGTGCTGAAGGAACCGTGCCCTTCTTCGATGACCGCCGTTACCGGCGTGCCGTCGATATCGATCTCTTCCCCGAACTCGGCAGGGTCGAGAAAGACTTGCGCGATATCGTCTTGGAAATCAGTCTTGAGAGTCATGGCGATGCTCCGGGTGGCGCCCTTCCATGAGCAGGACGCGTTCTTCCAGACTGTCGATGCGCTCATGGACGCGATCCAGCGCATGGCGGCAGTCGTCCTTGTGCACCAGCTTGAAGCGGATCGTATCGAGCTGGCTGACTTTCTGGCCTACATCCTTCACTTCGGATTTCAGGGACTTGAAGATGTAGACGAGGGTACCCAGATTCAGGGCCACGAGCCCGCCGATAAGGCGTATCGCCCAGTCCAGCGCGGTCGATATCTGCACTGCCTCTACCTGCATGCCGCCTCCGCCCGCTCGATCCAGAGCAGAAGTTCCGCCCCCTCGGAGGCTGGAAGATGTATCCATTCGCCATGTTCCATGTGCCATTCTCCGGCATGCTCATAGGCCCACCCATCAGTGACGATCGCCCCCGGCGTCGTCGGGGCCGGGGCAAGGGCGCTTGTCGACGCCCCCACGCTGCTGCAGCCATGCAGTGCCGCCGTCAGCGCGCACAGAAGCATCATGCGTCTTGCGGCCCCTCTCGCGAATCCAGACGTAAAGGCCATAGGCGATCCTCACCAGCAGGACGAACCAGCTACCGTTTCCCATCGGACGGGACGGTCTTCTGCGTGGAACGGTTTTTCATCCGCTCGTACAGCGTTACGGACAGCGCCGGCACGCACGTTACAACCCTGTACACGGCGCGGTAGACTGAAGAACTGGCATCAGTGGGGGCGGGCATCAGTGCCTTGGCCAGAACGCATCCGCCGACAGCCAGCCCCACAACGCCCCATCCCCATGCGGGGAGGAACGCCGCCGCTTGGGCCAGCAAGTCAATCAATTCCTGCTCCATATCCATCAGTTCACCTCATTGTGCCCGGGACAGTAGGTTCGGGTGCGCCAGCCATCCAGAAACTGCCGGTTGCCCGGGTTTTTCGCGGCAATGGCCACGTAATGCGCCCCTTGCAGGCAATTGAGCCAATGCACCATGTCCTCGGGACTGCTGCGTTTCTTAAGAATGTCGGCCATGGCGGACAGCGTTTTGTTCCCGAGGGCTCCGTCTTCGGCCAAATCCGGAAAGAGGGCTCGCTTGCCGGACTTGTCGTAGTTGAGGGCGTTGCAGAGGCGTTGCAGAGAGCGCACGGCACCGCCGCGGCCCAAATTGACCGCCTGCTCGAAGAGTTCATCGGCAAGCGTCTGGGGCAAGGTGCCGAGGGACATGCGGTCCCACCATTCCGTGCGGTACCAGTCCTCGACCATGTCCCGCAGGCCGGGGATGCCGTCGAGATGGCGGCTGAAGGCTCGTGCCCCGGAGCGGAAAGAGGTGTGCTGCTTGGCGCCGTCGATGGTCTTGAGCAGGAAATCGCCATAATTGCTGCCGTCCTCGATCATCGCAGAGCCCTTGTCAGCGGAAAGGAAAACCTTTTCCCAAAGCGCTGTGTTCTCCGAGAGAATGGCATTTTCCTGCGCCATCAGCTCCTTGTGCATGGCAACCGCTTCCTCGGCATTCTTCGGTTCGCTACTCATTCCGTCCATTTTGTCTCCGCCCTTTGTGGCGCAGGCTGCCAGAGAGAGCACCATCAGTGCAGTAAGCAGCAGAGCCAGAATTCTGCCGGCAGTATTCGTCCTATTCATCTTCATTCGTTTTATTCCTCCCTGTTAGTGTTGTTTGTCTGTAGTGTTTCCGCTGATTTTGCCTTATCTTTACCGTCTCCGAAGCCGTAGCGGAAGCACACGGCGTTCGTCGGACAGGCGCGGATGCACATTCCGCAGCGGATGCACTCGGTATGGTTGGGCGTTTTCGTCACATCCACATCCATCTTGCAGGCTCTGGCGCATTTCCCGCAGGAAACGCACTTATTCTTATCCACCTTCATCTGGAAGAGGGACACCCGGTTGAACAGCGCGTAGAACGCGCCCAGCGGGCAGAGCCACTTGCAGAACGGTCGGTAGAACAGTACGCTCAGCGCAATCACCGACAGCAGGATGCTGAATTTCCATGTAAACAGCTTGCCCAGCGCCGCCC
>ERZ834798.783-NODE-783-length-33827-cov-11.068607_pt1 | contig 33827 bp, 30 predicted proteins | sample MGYA00519689_ERZ834798 | MGnify/ENA primary metagenome ERZ834798 (study PRJEB31850, sample SAMEA3708761) | human gut metagenome | biome: human gut; feature: human-associated habitat; material: faeces | place: China | collected 2014 ...
TATTTAACCTCCCGAAATGCAGTGCGTGATACAATCAGAAATCTGCAATGATTATACCACAGCACGGCTATGGATTCCACTGGGCAATGTGCCGGGATTCAGTTCTCCCGATTGACTTTTTCGAGGGAGAGGGCATCCAGCACGTCCCCCATCTGCTGCTCTGCGACAAAGAAGCTGCGTACACGATACACAGTCCCATCCTCCATCACCAGCTCCAACTGATCGGGCAGACGCAATTTTTTCTTTGCTTCGGGACGGTTCTCTTTGCAGAAATTGTCTGTTTTCATCTTCGTATGTCCTCCGTAATTTCGGGATGGTGGATAGCACAGCAGAGCAACGCTGTCAAGAAATCGGCTTCGCCTCGCTGCGCGTCCTTGACAGCGATGCTCTGCTGCGCAGATAGGTAATCAAGGCGGCGATGCCGCCATTTGCCAATGAAAATTAGCTGCATTCCAAGGCTTTTTTCAATCTCTCATTCCAATTATAACAAGAACAAACGTTCGAGTCAATGTGATTGTTAGAGGAAGAGCAAGCACAGCAAGTGTAGCTACACTTGCGAAAACCGGCGTGGTACGACCGGGATTTCCTTGCAGAATAGCAAGCAAATCCGGTGAGTACCCACACCGGAGCTTGCCATTCTGGCAAGCAATGCACGGCGGTACCCACTTCTCATTACCTGCCAACTGCGAAATGCACTTGGCAAGCAATGCTCGTGTTTATGCACCCGTGCAATCTTGTTGGGGAAATGCCCCAAACCCCTGAACGATTTCAGAGAAATCGGCTACGCTCCTGCGGAGCTGAACATCAATCTATCTTCGGAAAGTGAGTCAGGGATTTTTGGTTTCACGGCATTCGGGCATATCCGGTTTTTTCTCATATCTGTCGATCGCCACTTGGCGAAGGTAAGCGCTCATATTCTCTATCCCAAGCTGCGCCATATTCGCCTTTATCAAGCCGAGTTCTCTTTCATCTACGAAAAATTTGACCTGTATTGGTCGTTGACGGATTGCGGGTTTTCGCTTTTCTGACATTAACTGTACCTCAAAATCAGAATCGAGCCATTAAAAGCACGAATTTTTTATCCAAGAACTTCTTTGCAATATGCTATTTCTTCGGGAGAGAACAGGGATTGATATTCAGGTTTGCAAACAGAATTTTCCATCGTTAAATCTAATCTCCCGTAAAGACACAGCGTAGTAAAACCGTCTGATGTATTTCCTGTTTGGAGAGCATTTGCAATTAGCCGTTTAGCCGTTTCAACACCACCATACTTGGCTATCATCTGGTTAAAACGTGTGGGATTGTATCTACATTCTTTTTTTGCATGAAGCATCTTGGCGCGGATTTCCTCTTCAAATTTAATAGCCAATGGGTCCATGTGCCTACCCTCCTTGCAACGTCTTTGTCAAACTTTTCGCTCAAATACTTTTCCGCATTTTTGACATATAAATTTCGTTTTCCCATGTTTTCCGTTAATACCTGTTGCAATACCGACAGCAGTTCCCAATGGATTGAATAAACTGCCAATTGCTCCACCGACAGCGGCTTTGCCAAAAGAAAACTTTGTTTTAGTTGAAATGGGAACTACATTTGTGCTGTTGCAGAATATATTGGGACAACGAATTGTTTTCGCCACTTTGATGCGCCTCCTTATTGTTCAAGTGGTTCAAGGGTAATAATCCCCGATACCGTCAGGCTCACATAGTATCCATCTGGAATAAAGATTTCTTGAATTTCACCATATTGTGAAAAAGAGTAAGTAGCATATTCATCGTCATTTTCTGGATTGCCAACATACACGTTACAGGCAGTTGCCACGTAATCGTATTGCTTGGGGTTAGAAGCATTCATAACTAAATACTTTCCACTGGGGATATAATATTCGTAATCGCCGTATTCCGTTTCTTTGCCCCAAGGACCCCTCATTGAAGAGTTAAGATAGTAAATGTTGGGGTTCCTGCTGCTCTCGTTTACACCGCTGCCGTAAGGATTATTTCCCGGAACAGCAGGAAATTTTCCGTCTGCTACACAATCGGCATATTCGCTTGACGCAAGCCACTTCTCTGTCTCAGTGCTGTAATTTTCAGGGGGCGTACTTGTTTCTGAGTGTCCCGCCGAATCGGTTGTAACCTCCTCGTTCTTGCTCGGAAAGGTATGATAAGAAACTATGATTGCAGCAGTTTTATCAAACGTGTCTCCCGCACGAAACGAACCGTCTCCGTCAATAGTTACTTCTTCTACTTCCCCATCTTTCGTCAGCCATCCCGTAACGAGGTCCTCTATTGTTTTTGCCTGGATATTTACGAATCCTGCCGCAGATATATCGTTCACTACATCTTGATAATTTTTGCCTTTGCAATCATTTGCAGACACTGGAACTTTCAGAAGATCCGACGAATCCTGCGAACAAGCTGCTAATAACAAACACAACATTATGGATAGCCACAATGCGATAGTACGTTTCATAGAAAAGCCCTCCAAAATCGCCAGAGTGTGTACACATATTATAGCACAATAACAAGACCTCTTTCAAGCTGTCTGCGGAAATTTATCGTTTATAGCAGGTCATTTGCTACAAGCATTCGGCGTTTGCGCGTTTTTGATGAAGTCGTGTGTACTTCGCATTGATCCTTGATCTATCAGCTTACGATTTATAGGGAAAGTTATTGCAAAAGGAAAAGTTCATTCTATTCAGCGAACGCTGTTTATTGTAGCGCGATTCACTATTCAGGAGTGCTTTCATTACCGAGATGACAACTATTTCACCCTTTTCACTATCCTTACCTTACAGAACAGAAAATAGGCGATTTTCAACCCTTAGCTGTACAAAAACAGGCAGCACCCAACCGAAGTTGAGTGCCGCCTGTTTTGTTGTCCAATCCTGCTTGGCAGATGCCGATTTTGTAGTTTTCTCAGATTACTGTCTTATCGGCCCACGGCTTAGCCGCTTATTCTTTCGTTAGATCTTCACCAAAATACTTGATAGAAATCTTAGATAAAGTTCCATCTTCTTTTAGTTCTTTTAAAGCCTTATTTACAGCTTTCTTTAAAGAGGCATTATCATCCCCTTTTACCATTGGGATGGCATAGGGTGTAGATTCTTTAGATTGACCAACAATTTTAAATGAACTATCCTTTGTCGTCTGAAGATAATCATTGATTGAAGTAGCCGCATTGATTGTCGCATCCACACCACCACTTTTTACAAGATCCATACATTTCGTTAAATCATCAACACCTTTTACAGTTGCCCCATAGTCTTCACCCAATTCCATATAGGTAGATCCAATCGAATTGGCAGTTGTCTTTCCTTTTAAATCATCAAACGAAGTAATTGTCGTATTATCATTACGAACAACTAAGACTGTATGATCATACGCATAAGGTGTAGAAAAATCAAATTTATTTTCTCTTTCCTTTGTGATATCGACACCATTAATAACTAAATCATACGTACCCGTTGATAATCCAGTTAATAATCCATCCCATTTGCCTTCCACAATATTGGCTTTTACACCTAATTTCTTGGCAATATTCTTAGCGACTTCCACATCAACACCCATCAATTTATCATCCTTATTATGATAAGAGAATGGTTGCCAATCTCCTTCTAAACCAATTGTGATTTCACCTTTATCTTGAATCGTAGCTAAATGATCCTTACTTGATCCACATCCTGCTAAAGTAAAAACCATAGCCGTACTTAATAAACTTGCTAATAATTTTTTCATCTTACATTTCCTCTTTCCTTAAAAAATCTTTTGTTCGTTCTTGTTTCGGATTTTCAAAGAAATTCTTTGAACTGCCCTCTTCAACAATTTTTCCTTTTTCCATTAAAATCACATGACTAGAAACATTCTTCGCGAAAGCCATCTCATGCGTGACCACAACCATAGTCATTCCTTCATTAGCCAGTGTTTTCATAACACTTAAAACTTCTTGAATCAACTCTGGATCAAGAGCTGAAGTCGGTTCATCAAAATAAATAATGTCTGGATTTGTTGCCAAAGCTCTTGCGATTGCAACACGCTGTTGTTGTCCACCCGATAATTGTGAAGGATAATGAGTCGCAAGATCTTTCATTCCTACTTTTTCAAGCATCTGCATACCAATCACATTGGCCTCTTCTTTAGAAACATTTCGCGCTACAGTAAGACCTAATGTTACATTTTGTAGGGCTGTCTTATTCGCAAATAAATTGTAATTTTGAAATACAAATCCCGTATACTTTCTAAGCTGGGCAACATCCTTCTTTGATGTATTCGATAAATCATAAGATTTTCTCTGAAAAATCATAGTCCCTGCATCAGCTGTCTCTAAATAATTAATGCAGCGAAGCAAAGTTGTCTTACCCGATCCTGAAGGACCTAATATCGCAATGACATCTCCTTTATTGACCGTAAGATCTATTCCATTCAAAACATTTAAATTCCCAAATGATTTATGAATATCTTTAATTTCTAATAAAGCCATACTCTATCTCCCTGCCTGATAATAATTCAGCTTCTTTTCACCCCAAGCTTGCAGCCAAGTTAAAACTGTACAGAAAATCAAATAAACTAAAGCCACTTCTATGTATAACTGCATAAACTGATAAGTTCTTCCTGCAATCCTTTCGGTCTGCATAAACATTTCTGTAACTGTAATATTCGCAGCTAAAGACGTATCTTTTACAAGTGAAATCAAGTTATTAAACAATGATGGAAATGCACTTCGAAAAGCTTGCGGTAAAATAATATGCATCATAATCTGCATATAGCTCATTCCTACACATAGTCCGGCTTCCATTTGTCCTTGTGGTACACTTTCAATCGATCCGCGAATGGTTTCTGCACAATAAGCGCCTGTATTTAATGAGAATACGATAATAGCGGCCGTAATAGCTGAAATACGTACTCCAATCGATTGCATTCCAAAATACATAATAAATAATTGTACAAGCATAGGTGTTCCTCTAAATATCCAAATATAGAATTGAACAACATACTTCATAACCGGAACTTTCGCATATTGTATCAAGGCACAAAAAATGGCCAATATCATAGCTAGAACAAAAGAAATGACTGCCAAAGGTAATGTCATTACAATTCCCGAAATAAATATCTTTGGGAATGATTCTAAAAACAATTCCATTCTTTCCCTCCCTAAAATCTTTATACTATTCTACACCCTAAAGTGAACTTTAGGTCAACTAAATCAATCCAAACGATTTTAATATCGTTAACCAGAATGTAATACTGAAAGCACTAAGCAATGTTGTCAGCATCACAACACTTGATGTTAAAACACCTTTATGTCCCATACTTTTAGCCATCACAAAACCAGATACGGTTGTACTTGAACCACACATAATCAAAATCGCAACTAAGGCTTGATTTCTGAATCCTAATAAAGCTGCAATTGGTAAGAAGATCGTACAAAAACCAATTAATTTCATAAATGTACAAAATAAAGATGGTTTCAATTCTCCTTTCGCCTGATCAAAATCAAAAGTAGCTCCCATCGCCATTAAACCTAGTGGTGTTGCCGTACTTGCAATCATAGAAATTGTTTTATTGATGACTTGTGGCAGTTTAAACGGTAATATACTAACAAGTACACCTATCACAATACCTAGAATTAGTGGATTCTTTAAAATTCCAATGAATGTTTTCTTATAATCAACCTTCGATTGTTCAGCCTTAAAGAAAGATAGAATCACAACAGATACTACGTTATAAACAAATACAACACTCATCAACATCAATGGGGCAACACCTACATCTGGATAAATATTTGATGTTAATGCAAGTCCTAATAAGGCAGCACTGCTTCTGTAACAAGCTTGAATAAATTCACCTTGAAGCGCTTTATCTTTTAATCGCAATGAAAATAATATAGATAATAGAATACTAATTAGAGTAGATACAACACAAAATACGACAAACTTTGTATCCCAAAGATCTTTAAAATTAGATTTAGACACATCGACAAACAACAATAGTGGCAATGATACTTTAAAGACAAATGAATTTAATTTCGATGCCAGTATGTCATCCAACACATTGATTTTATTTAAGAAATAACCGACAACCATCAATAGAAAGATGGGAATCGTTGCATTTAGGCTAAATAATAAATTTTCCACAAAAATCCCTCCAAAACTTTCTTAAAATTTTAGCACAAATATTGGACAATATGCACTAAAACACTTATATGTGACATTATTATCAATCTGTAACTTGTATGTAAGCGGTTTAGTTCGTAAAATAAAATTAACAAGTATATAAGGAGGAAATAATACTTATGGCAAATCGTTTTATTTTAAATGAAACAAGTTATCATGGTGCTGGAGCCATCAAAGAAGTGGTTACAGAAGTTAAAGCACGTGGATTAAAGAAAGGTTTAGTTGTTACAGACAAAGACTTGATCAAATTTGGTGTAGCTACTAAAGTCACAGACTTATTAGATGAAGCTGGTCTTCCTTACGAAATCTATGATGAGGTTAAGGCAAACCCAACTGTTGAACAAGTTAAAAATGGTGTACAAGCAGCTAAAGATGCTGGTGCAGACTATTTAATCGCTATTGGTGGTGGAAGCCCACAAGATACTTGTAAAGGTATTGGAATCATCTTGGCAAACCCAGAATTTGAAGATGTTGTTAGCTTGGAAGGTGTTGCTCCAACTAAAAACAAATCTGTCCCAGTTATCGCTATTGCGACTACAGCAGGTACTGCAGCAGAAACTACAATCAATTATGTAATTACAGATACTGAAAAGAAAAGAAAATTCGTTTGTGTAGATGCTCACGATATTCCAGTTGTTGCGATTATCGATCCAGAAATGATGTCAAGTATGCCAAAGGGCTTAACAGCAAGTACTGGTCTTGACGCATTAACTCACGCTATTGAAGGATATACAACTTTAGCTGCTTGGGAACTTGCTGATACATTAAACTTAAAAGCTATCGAAATCATTTCAAGAAGCTTACGTGCTGCATGTGCTAACGATCCAAAAGGACGTGAAGACATGGCTTTAGGACAATATATGACAGGTATGGCATTCTCTAACGTTGGTTTAGGTGTTGACCACGGTATGGCTCACCCATTAAGCGCATTCTACGGAATCCCTCACGGTGTTGCTTGTGCTACATTACTTCCATACGTTATGGAATTCAACAAAGATTACACTGGTGAAAAATTTAGAGAAATCGCTCGTGTAATGGGAGTTGAAGGTGTTGATGAAATGTCTCAAGAAGAATATCGTCAAGCAGCTATTGATGCCGTTATTCAATTAAGTAAAGATTGTGGAATTGCTCAAAGCTTAAAAGAAATCGGTGTTAAAGAAGAAGACTTACCTACATTAACAGATTCAGCTATGGCTGACGTATGTACAGGTGGTAACCCACGTCCATGTACTAAAGAATTGATCTTCGACTTATATAAATACGCATTTAACGGAAGAGACTAATACATCCATTTAGAAGGCAATCTAGTTGCCTTCTTTTTTCTGTGCAAAAAAAAGATGAGATCACTCGGGTAACCAATTTTAATTAGGGGCATTATTTTTGGGGTCTATTTTAGGGTCAATTTTAGGGGCGACTTTTGGGGTCTCCAAATTGGCTCTTTTTTCTTTCCTTTTTTTGACATGAACAACTATCTCTTTACCTGTTTTTCTATATTTGTTTATTGGTAATTATTTAGAGGCGTTTACAACCTGCTCTAAAAACTTTTTAAAGTTTTTAGAGTATCTTATCTTCTATAATGAATGTGTTGTGTTTTTCTACGTTGTTCAGGAGGTAAAATTTATTATGGAACACAACACGAATCAAAATTCTAATTATCTGGCTCTTCTTAATCTGACTGATGATGGTACATACACTGTTACTAAGATTGAAATCATCGGTTCTGATAAATTTGTTTATATCGAAAAAAACTTAAAGCCTACTCTTTGCCCTATGTGTCAGTCTCGTATGCATTCCAAGGGTATCTATGTTCGTAAAGTAAATCATCCAATCTCTCAGGATTCAATGAGCACTTACTTGATAGTACGCCAGCGCAGATGGGTGTGTAAGGAGTGCGGACTCACAGAGAATGATTCCTTTCCGTTTTTGGATAAATACTCACATTCTTCAAATATCACGCCATATTTGATTCTTAATGCATTCAAGACTCTTACTAAATCAACAGCCGAGATTGCAGCTCAATTCAATATATCTGATTCAGCTGCCCGTCTTATATTCAAGCGCTATGTGGATCTTCCTAGACTTCCTTTGCCTGAATACATATCTGTAGATGAAGTATATCTGGACATCAGTAATACCGAAAAATATGCATTTGTCATTATGGATTTTTCTACTGGAGAAATCATCGATATCGTTCATAATCGATGGCATTCTACACTTGAAAACTACTTTCTATCTATTCCACTTAAGGAAAGATTAAATGTCAAAGGTGTAATATCTGATGCTTATAAGACTTATCTTACTATGCCTGAAGAGTATTTTCCTAATGCGGTCACAATCCTCGATTCGTTTCATGTAGTAAAGGTTATAATATCTCGCATGAATACTTACATCTACAAAGTAATGAAGAGATACAAAAAAAGAGACGAACAAAGGCTAAAAGAAAAAAATCACGATACGAACCGTGATGATAAATCTATAAAGCCTTCTAAAGAAGTAATTCTGTTACAAAACTATAAATGGGTTATCCTTAAAAACCATGATGAAATTAATTATTCAACAAAACGCTATTATCATAAAATGCTAGGTATGAATGTAGATACATTCACCATTGAGAAAATGTTTCTAGAACTGGATCCAAACTTTGAAAAGCTTCGTGATCTAAAAGAGGATTATATTGAATTCAACAATCAGGAATACGAAAGTGAATTCGATGTACTGACAAATCTAAACGCTTTGATCAACAAATATAAATATTCAGATCAGTCGATATTTAGTGATTTTGCCTTGTTTCTTATCAAGAACAAGGAACCTATCGTTAATTCCTTTATTAAAGTAAAGGTCTATAGAAAGAGTGCAAGAAACGAGCAAGAATACTATGCACGTCTTTCCAATGGACCTATGGAGTCTTTCAACCGAAAGCCGAAAGATCTTAAGAGAGAATCGAGAGGATTCTCTGATTTTAATTATACACGCAATCGCATTCTCTGGGCTACAAGAGACAATCCAAGCATTAGAGGTATTCCTAAACCAAAAGATGAGATCAAAAAGAATAAAGGAAAAAAACGCGGATCATATAATAAGAAAAAATAATATAAAAATATAACTACAATTTAATAATCACAGTAAGAAAAACACAACTAAAAAAAAGATGCATTTCTGCATGTACCAACATACAGATTTACATCTCTTTTGAATTTGAAATTTTAACGAATATTCACAGACCCCGAACTAGACCCCAAATGATTGCGCTAAAACCCTAAATGATTTTGGTTACCCGATCACTCTCATCTCATTAACGATTTACATGAACATATCCAATAAATGGTTGGTTACATTCAACACTATAAATTGTTGTCTGACATCCAAACCATCCACCATGAACAGCCTGCCCATTACCAATATATAATGCTACATGTCCTTGATAGACACAAATATCTCCTGGAACTGGATTGTTTGTCAAAGTTCCTAAACTTAAATAAGCTGCTGGTGCACCATGGAAATTGATTCCTACAGCAGCAAGTGAATTTGTCACTAACATTGTACAATCTTGATAAACACCAATCTGAGCTAATGCAGCATCGGCAATTCTTTGATAGAAATCTTTTTCTACATTAACTGTAATATTTTTTTCACTTACATTTCCCGCTTTATCTTTCGCTTTAATGGATGTTGTAAAAGTTCCTGTATTTGCTGTATCTACATTTTTAGTCACAGTCATAGTTCCTTCTTCATTTAATGAAACATAGCGATTGATATCAAATGCTTCATTTTGTTCCACTGTGATTGTATCCTCACAAGTAATTACAGGAGCTGTTGTATCTTCTACCTTGATACTTACTTCAGCACTGTGCTTTTCATTTGTATTTTTGTTTTTTCCATCAATAGAAACAGTTTGTTTACCAACTGTTTCTATATCTAAATCTTTTACTTTTACCTTGTAGTTTTTTGATTCATATACAGATACATTTTTTGATTTCTTTTTAAATTTTACATTCGCATATTTTTTATGTAATTCTTTTGTAAATACAGACTGCATTGAATCTGCATCTTGATATTCAATTTTATAAGCTGCTGTGTTTTCTTTTGCCGCAACACTTGTAACGCCTCCAAATGTAGATGTAGCAATCATCACACTCGCAAATACTTGCATTAATTTTTTCATTGTTATGGGCCTCCTCATTGCTCACACATTTAAAGAAGCTACACTATTTTCTCGTAAGTGTCAAAAGAATACCCGTATTTCCCACAATTTAACATATTAATTTGTTTAAATTTGCCATTATTAACGAGCTCGTCCCATTAATTTGCACTTTTTAGTAAAAAAAAGAACTACAAGATTTGTAGTTCTAAACGATTAATATTCCAATTTTTTAACCTTTTCCCAAGTAAATTGAGGATCACCAAAGTGTCCATAGCATGATGTTTTGTGGTAAACTGGCTTTCTTAAATCCAATTCGGAAATGATGTTTCCTACTTCAAAATTGAAGTTTTTCTTAACGATTTCTAATAGTTTTTCATCATCAAATTTACCTGTTCCAAAAGTATCTACACATAAAGATACAGGTTGTGCTTTACCAATTGCGTACGCAACTTCAACTTCACAACGACGAGCTAAGCCATTCGCAACAATGTTTTTAGCTACATAACGAGAGTAGTAAGCAGCACTACGGTCTACTTTCGTAGGGTCTTTACTAGAGAAGCATCCTCCTCCAATACGTCCACGTCCACCATATGTATCACATACAATTTTACGTCCTGTCGTTCCTGAATCTCCCCATGATCCACCTACAACGAAGCTTCCAGATGGGTTGATGAAATATTTTGTGTTTTCATCTAAATATTTTTCATCAATGCAAGGTTTAATCACTTCATTCATGATTAATTCTTTAATTTCTTCTTGCGTAATATCTTTTGAATGTTGAGTTGAAACAACGATTGTATCAATACGTTTGATTTCATCATTTTCATATTCAACAGATACCTGTGTTTTTCCATCTGGTTTTAATAAATCTGGGTGTTGTCTTCTAACTTTTGACAATTGACGGGCTAAAAGGTGTGCATAATAGATAGTTAATGGCATGTATTCATCATTTTCATCACATGCATAACCAAACATAATACCTTGGTCACCAGCACATACTTCATCACGGTTTACCGCATTGTGAATTTCAGGACTTTGTTGGTTTACAACAGTATGTACATGATATTCTTCTGTATATCCAATACGTTTGATTTCATTCAATGCGATTGTTTCATAATCCAATTCTGCCTTTGTATTACATTCACCATAAATTAATACAAAATCATCTTTAATAGTACATTCAACAGCCATATTTGAATATGGGTCTTGAGCTAATGCAGCATCTACGATTGCGTCGGCAATTTGGTCACAAATTTTATCTGGATGACCTTCAGTAACACTTTCACTTGTAAAAATATAGTCTTTCATTTTGTCTCCTCTTTTCTTGCTTATCCATAAAAAAAACATACTTTAAGAAGTATGTTACAAATCTTTATACTTCTTATCGCTGTTAGCAGGACCACCTTAACATATTGTCAGGTTGGCGTGAAGTCAACGAGCTAACTCTCTACTTCAACTCTGGATAATTTTTTTACGCATAAAGATTAAAACATGAAACTACAAATAATGCAAGAAATTCATCACCATTATTATACACATATGAAAAAATGGCTAAATTGTATAGCCATTTCATTCTAATATCCTAATACTTCATCCACTAAAATGACATGGATACGATTGGGTTCCATGCTGTTTCTTGTGATAACCAATTGGTCACAAATGCAGCCTTGGGCTAAACAATTTGCACAACTACCTGTTAATTGACAAGGTCTGTTTCCACTAAAACGTTGATTATTAATGGGTGCAGCCACATTTCTTAATCTAGAAATTGCACTATCTAAATCTTTTGTCACCTTATTCATACCTACAATCATTATGATATGTCTAGGCCCAAAGCATAAACATGACACACGATTACAATGCCCATCCATATTGACTAAAATTCCATCTTCTGTCATCGCATTGGTACTCATTAAATAGTAGTCTGCATAAAAACAATCTCTTTCCAACTTGTACTTTTCTTCGGCATCTTTTGCCTGATCTCGATCAATAACTTTAAAATTTCTTTTATAAAGCTCTTCCTTGATACCAATCTTATTTAAAGTATCTGAGCCTCCCCAGCCTACACTTGAGCCCGGCTTCATAATTTCAAATGCCAAATCTACAGCTTCTTGTTTCGAATGCACATAATACCCATTCATATGTCTGCTTTTTAAGCTTTGAATCACTTTTTTAGACAATAAATCATTTCGTTTTGTGATCATTTTTTTACACCTCGATCCATTCTATTTTATTCACTACAATCGATGTTGGTCGATCCTTTTTTCCTTGAATCAGACAAATACGATCTTTTTGAATGTTTTCTTTTTGTTGTTCATACAAACGAGGCATGATAACCGCATCCATTTTACCAGCTTCATCCTCAACACTCATAAAGCACATCCAATCGCCTTTCTTTGTCTTATGTGTTCTAAAAGATGCCACACGCACTAAAATACTCATATATCCATCTTTATTTACTGCATTTAACAATGGTATACAATTTGGATAGTTGTGCATACGTAAAGACTGCACAGGATGTTCACTCACATAGAAACCGTACACATATTGCTCTTTTTGAGCTTTTTGTATTGGATTCTCTTTGATTCTTTGAATACCTGGACGAGAGACAATACTAAAATCGAAACGTAAATTGTTCGGATCTTCAATTCGCACAATATTTACATAATCAATCAGCTTTCTTAAATTTTCATTAAGAGTTGCACGATTATATCCAAAGCAATCCAATGCTCCGCCATCAATTAAAATTCGAATCGTAGATTCATTGATCTTATACATACTTGCTTTGGCAAGAAAATCAAATAAATCTGCATATGGTGCATGTTCTAAAATCGTTGGATAAATTGTTTTCCCTACACCTTTTAAAACTTGTAGTGGCATACGAATTGAATTCTGTTCAATCGTATAGAAAGCCTTTGAATGATTAATATCACACCCATTCACAACGATATTTCTTCGTTTACATTCATAAATATATTGTGATGTTTTTATACCTGAACCAATGACACTATTTAAAAGGCTCTGATAGAAATATAAAGGATAGTTTGCCTTTAAATAAGCCATTTGATAAGCTACTAAGCTATAGGCATAACTGTGTGATTTATTAAATCCATAACCGGCAAATTGTTCCATGATAGAAAATATCTCATTGGAAACAGAATCCTTAATACGCTTCTTTCGAGCTCCTAAAATGAATTGCTCTTTTAAATTCTGCATGACATCCAATTTCTTTTTCGACATAGCCTTTCTTAGTGTATCTGCTTGTGCCAAGCTAAATCCACCAATCACTTGGGCTGTCTGCATAACTTGCTCCTGATAAATCATGATACCATAGGTTTCCTTTAAGATTGGTTCTAGTAAAGGATGAGGATACACGACTTTTGAAGGATCCTTTTTTCTTTCAATATATGTATCAATATGCTGCATCGCTCCAGGACGATATAAAGCAAGTACAACACTGATATCTTCAAATTTGTTGGGTTGTATCTTTTGTAGTAAAGACGTAATTCCACTAGATTCCAATTGAAATACACCTAATGTGTTTCCAAACGATAATAATTGATATGTTTTCGCATCCTTTAAATTGATTTTCATCATATCCAAAGAAATATGTTTTTGTTCTTTTAGATTTGTGACAATCTCATGAATCGTCGTTAAATTACGAATGCCCAAAAAATCCATTTTGATCAAGCCCAAATCTTCTTGATATTCCGCTGTAAATTGTGTAGCCTGAATATCTCCATCGACACTGACAAGTGGACAGACATTCACAATAGGCTGATCTGAAAGAACAATTCCTGCCGCATGTAAAGATGTATGTCTTGGTAATCCTTCAACGTTTACACACATCTTAAATAATTCAGTTAATTTTTGATCTGACTGAATCCTTTTTCGAAATAAAACATTCTCATTATAGGCCTGCATCAACGTAATTTTAGGTGTATTCTTTAACATCTTAGAAAGTTCATCCACGATTCTTGCCGGAATATTCATGACACGCCCTACATCACGAATGGCTTGTCTTGCCTGCAAAGTATTAAAAGTCACAATATGACTGACATGATCATAACCATATAATTCACGAACATACTGAATCACTTCATCTCTTCTATCATCTGGAAAATCCGTATCGATATCCGGCATGGAAACACGTGATGGATTTAGAAATCTTTCAAACAATAAATTATTCTGAATTGGATCAATATGTGTAATACCTAAACAATAAGCTACTAAAGAACCGGCTGCACTACCACGCCCTGGACCTACAAATATGTCTTGACTTCTGGCATATCGAATAAAATCCCATACAATCAAAAAATAATCGGTAAATCCCATAGTGACTATGACATTTAATTCATATTCTAAACGTTTGATATAGGTAGGATTTAAATTCCCATTTAAACGTTTTTCTAACCCCTTCTTACAGAGTTTGATCAAATAGTCCCTCGAATCAATTTGAAGTTTATTTTTAAATACAGGAAGCTTGGACTTTTGAAAAGCCATTTGAATATTGCACATTCTTGCGATTTCTTCTGTAGCGATCAATTCACTTTCATCATACAACACTTCCATTTCCTGTGGACTTCTTAAATATCTTTGAAATTGTACGTCCAAACCTTGATTTTCAATATTTGTTTGTTTGGCAATAGCCCTTAATATTTGTAAAGATTTCACGTCTTCACTATTCTCATACAGAATTCGAGATAGAGCCACACGTTTACAATCAAGTTGTTTTAAAATACGATTATCGGCTCTTTTTTTACCCGAATCATTCATAGATACAGAAATATAGAAATCTGAAAAAGATTTTTTACACAATTCTACAAATGCATTTAACTTTTCTAAATCTTGATGTTCAATATATGCACTGAATGTATCTTTTCCGTCGCTGGAAGTTAATACCACACAATCTTTGGCATACTTTATAACTTCTTCAAAAGATACATTTTCTTTTATGATCGAACTTAATTTATATAAATTCTGTAGACCCATATCATTCTTCGCTAGAAGAATAAAATGAAATGGCTCCTCATTATAGATGGAATCAACTTCTAAACCAATAATCGGATGTACATTGTGCTTTTTGCACAATTGATAGAACTCCATCGTTCCATACATCACATTATGATCGGTCAAACATACATGGTTGAATCCAAGTTGTTTTTGATGAAGAATCATATTTTCTAAACGAATAGGTGATTCAAGTAAAGAGTATGAACTTCGCATATGTAAGTGAACCATGAAATCCCACCTTTCTTTCTAAAATATTATACCATAAGAAAAAGAGATAGCTTATTAAGCTACCTCTCGATTTGATAAAATTTCAATAATTTGATTGACTTGATCACGTGTTAAGTTTTTGATTCCACTTGCACATTCGTGACCACCGCCACCAAATTCCATAGCAACATCACGAATTGGAATATTTCTTGAACGTAAAGACGCACTATAATGTACACGATCTTCCATACGCGTAAACAATGCCCACATTTCAACACAATCGATACCTGCTAAACAATAGACTTTGTCTTTCGCATCTGTAAAGCTTAAACCAAATTCTTCATAATCTTCACATTCTAGAATTGAATAAAGGAACTTGTTTTTAAACACTGTATGATTACGTACAACAGTTTCATATTTATAGTCTTCCATGGATTTTGAAAAGTTCAATTGTTCCACTTTTGTGACATCTACACCTTGTTCAAATAAATATTTTGCGGCATCAAATGTAGCTGGACGAACATTATTTGTCGTAAAACGAATATTGTCCGCTGTTAATCCAAGATATAACATCAGAGAACTTTGTAGAGGAATGTTGGCCTTTTTTTCTTGTAAATACAAAGCTAATAACTCACATGTGGCACTTGCCTTATCATCAATCCATTCTTCATCACAAATTGTTTCTACTTGTACGTGATGATCAATACGAATTGATTTTTTTGCCAATTGATACCTGTCATCATCAATGCGTGCAGCATTTGAAGTATCTAAAACAATTGCTAAGCTGGAAGCTACTACTTCATCATCTACAACATCCATATGCACGTTGTTTCTTTGTGAAACTGGACAATCATTACCTAAACAATAGATTTTTTTATTCGGATAGGCACTTTCTAAATAATACTTTAAGCCAAATTGTGATCCTATCGCATCCATGTCAGCAAAAACATGGCGAAAGATTGTGATTGTATTAAAATCTTTTACGCTTTCTAAAATATCATTAGGCATTAGCCATCAAATCCTTGTAAGCATCACGTGCAATGACTAATTCTTCATTTGTTGGCAATAACCAAACTTGCATTTTTGATTCAGGAGCACTTAATAATTTTTCAACGCCACGAACTCCATCGTTGTCTTCTGGTTTTACAACAACGCCAAATGCTGATAATCCATCACAGATTCTTTGACGCATTGCACAGTCATTTTCACCGATACCACCCGCAAAAACAATCGCATCAGCACCACCCATTAATCCGTAGTATCCTGATACAACTTCGACAATACGATTTACATATACGTTTTGAGTTAAAATAGCACGTGGGTTTCCTTCTTTGATAGCTGCTTCAATGTCTCGACCATCACTAGAGATTCCACTTACACCTAACATACCAGATTTTTTATTCATGATTGTATCCATTTCATCTGGTGTATATCCATATTTATTTTCTAAGAATGGAACGATTGCAGGGTCAATATCTCCACAACGAGTTCCCATCATGATTCCTCCAAGAGGTGTGAATCCCATTGATGTTTTATATGATTTACCATTTTTAACAGCTGTAATACTAGCACCATTTCCTAAGTGGCAAGTGATGATATTCATTTCTTCTTGTGTTTTTCCTTGAAGCTCAGCCAAACGTTTTGTCAAATATTCATGACTTGTTCCATGAGCACCATAACGACGTACTTTATCGTTAGTATAATATTCATACGGAAGAGGGAAAATATAGTTTTCTTCTGGCATACTTTGGTGGAATGCTGTATCAAATACGAATGTGTGTTTACACTCTGGTAAAGCATCTCTAAATGAACGATATCCAACTAATGCAGCTGGGTTGTGTAATGGAGCTAATACACATAATTCTTCTACTTTAGCTTCAACATCAGCATCTACAGGTACTGAATGAGAGAAATATTCTCCACCATGAACAACACGATGACCAATCGCTTTGATATCTTCTAAACTATTTACAACTTTGTGTTCAATTAATGCTTCCATTAATTTTTTTACAGCTACTGCATGATCTTTGATATCTAAGATCTCTTCAATTTTTTCTCCATTGGCTTTCATTCCAAAGATAGAATCGTTTAAACCAATACGTTCTACGTTTCCTTGAGCTAGAACTTCTTCTTCTGGCATTTTGAAAACTTGGAATTTCAAAGACGAACTTCCTGCATTAACACTCATAACAATCGACATTTTTTGATCCTCCTAAAAAATTTCTTTTAATATTTCGATTTGTTCAACATCTTCATGATGTAGAATCCATGAATCCAATAATTTTTTCTTAGCAACATAACCAATCGCTGCTTCATATTTTTCCAGTAATTTCGTAGCTCGATGTACCGAATCCATCGCGGCTGCACGAGAAATCTCTAGTTCCTCACTTATTTCAGTATAAGAGAAATCTTCCTCATAGTAAAGAGATAATATCTCTCTTTGACGTTCTGTCAACAATTCTCCATACACATCTAATAAATCATTCGCATCTAATTTTGAAATCATTATTCTTCCATACCCTTTGTGATTCCCATCAAGAAGGCATTGATATCAAATGGTCTTAAATCAGCAGGCTTTTCTCCTAGACCTAGGAAACGAACTGGTAAGTGTAATAGATCACGAATTGCGAGTACAACTCCACCTTTTGCCGTACCATCCATCTTCGTTAAAACGATACCTGTTACATCAGTTGCTTCCAAGAATACTTTTGCCTGTGAAATACCGTTTTGACCTGTTGTCGCATCTAAAACTAACCAGACTTCTTGTGGTGCTCCCTCAATTTCTCTTTGTACAACACGGTGCATCTTACTTAATTCATTCATCAAGTTTGTTTTATTTTGTAAACGACCCGCTGTATCGCAAATCAAAATATCAACATCATTTTCTTTGGCATAACGACAAGCATCAACTAATACGGAACTTGGGTCTTGGTTCATTTTTCCTTTAACACAATGAACACCTAAACGTGTTGCCCAAGTATCAATTTGATCAATGGCTCCAGCACGGAATGTGTCGGCTGCAGCAACCGCAACTTTCTTACCTTGTTCCTTATAATATTGAATTAATTTTGCACTTGTAGTTGTCTTACCACTACCATTTACACCAACCATTAAAATAACTGTTGGACCTTTTTCATTCATTTTAATTGGTTCGTCGTTTGATTCATCATAGAAATCATAAAGAATTGAAACCAAATAATCTAACATGGAATCATATTCTTTAACATGTTTTCCATTTGATTCAAACGCATCCACAATTTTTTGTGCTGTATGAATACCCACATCACTCTCAAGTAGAATAACCATAATTTGCTCTAATAGGTCATCATCAATTCCATGAAAGTTATTGGATAAAGCACGCATACGATCTCCAAAGCTTTTCTTTGAACGATCAAGGCCTGATAAATATTTATCTTTATCTTCACTTTTTACGAAAGCTTCTTTTATTTTCGAAAAGACCGACATTACTTTTCCTCCTTAGCTATATGTACTGCATCTTTCAATTGAACTTTTAACACTTTACTAACACCATCTTTTTGCATTGTAACCCCATATAACGTATCGCACTGTTCCATAGTTCCTGGTCTATGTGTTACCGCAATAAATTGAGATTGACCACGATAATGAGATAAATAACGAGCAAAACGCTCAACATTTGCCTGGTCTAATGCTGCTTCTACCTCATCAAAGATACATAAAGGCATTGTACGAGCCTTCAATATCGCAAACAATACACTAATCGCAATCAAAGCTTTTTCTCCACCCGAGAATGTCTGGATATTTTTAACCATTTTTCCAGGAGGCTGAACATCAATATCAATACCCGTATTCAATACATCTTCTGGATCCACCATGGAAAGACTAGCACGTCCTCCACCAAACATAGCCTTGAATACGCCATCTAGTTCAGCATTAATTTTATTAAACATCTCAGTAAATTGACTGATCATTGTCTTGTCCATCTCATCAATGGCTGTCAATATTTGTTGACTTGCCTTTTCTAAATCTTCTTTTTGGCTTGTCATAAAATCAAAACGTTCTTTGACTTCTTTATATTCGTTCGGTGCATCCAAATTCACATTTCCCAAACGAGAAATGGCTTGACGAAGTTGAATAACCTCTTCTTTAGCTCTTTCGATTTCGACATCTTCTTTTTTAGTTAACGCATACTCATATGTCATTTCATAATCTGTGCTTAAGCGATTCAACGCGTTCTCTAACTGCGTTTTGATTTTCACAACTTCCATTTCATAGTTATGGATCTGCGATTGTTTAGAACTCATTTCTCTACGAACTAAACGAATCTGATTTTCAAGTTGTTCTGCTTCATTTCCTTTATCAAAACGAGTCTGACGCAAGCTTTGAATCTCTAAAGACAATGAATCCAATACGGCATGCATCTTAGACATTTGTACAACAAGATCATCTTGTGCTAATTCACCACTATCTTCAATATCTACACCTAACTCCTGATATTCAGCTAAAATTGAATCGTATTTTGCCTTTTTAGTCGCATAAATATTTTCTAGCTTAGCCAATTCAATCTGTAAAGTTACAATCGCATCATTTTCTTTTTGAAGTTTCTGCGTAAGAATCTCTGTTTCATCCAAACAATTGTCGGCTTTGATTTTTTGCCCTTCAATTTTTGAATTGATTGTTTCTAATTCCTGACGCATTGTGACCGGTGTACTTTGATTCTTCGTAACACCACCCGTCATACTACCACCTGTATGTACGATATCACCGTCTAGTGTAACAATTTTATATGCATAACGTAAACGTTTCGCGGTTTCATTCGCATTCTGCAATGTATCCACCACAATCACATTACCAAGCAATCGTTCTTTAACGGGATCAAAGATCTCTTTACAGTCAACACATTCACTCGCAAAGCCTAGAAAGCCTGGACTTGTTGAAGCAACCGTGATCACTTGTTCATTCATTTTTCTAGGATGACATACACTTAATGGTAAGAAAGTTGCGCGTCCACTACGGTTTCGTTTCAAGAATGAAATGGCATTTCTTGCATCTGCCTCATTTTTAGTGATGATTTGATAGATACTTCCACCTAATGCTGCATTTACCGCCAATGCTTTATCGGTATGTGCAATCAACAATTCACTGACAACTCCATAAACGCCAGATAAAGAGTTTTTTGCCTGCATTACGGAACGCACACCTTGTTGATGAGCAAATGGCTGCTTCATCATATTTTCCAATACTTGTCTACGATTTTGTAGCTGTATCAAGATATTGTTTGCCTGATCCGATTCATAACGAGCCTTAGAAATTTTTGTTTTCAAATCATTCACAATATTACGACGGTTATTTAAATCTTGTTGCGTCTGCATCAAACGTTGATGACGATCCTGATATTCGAATCGTGCTTCTTCAAGCATAGCCTGCAATTCTTTTTGACGAGCTTGTTTATCCGCTACCTGCAACATATACTTTCGCTTTTCATCCTGCTCGATTTTACGTCTTTCAAGCTGATAATTTTCTTCCATCGCCTTTGTGTATTTTCCTTGCAGCTCATTGATTTGTTTATCTAGAGCATACATTTCTTTTCGAATGCTTTCTAAGCGATTTTCCTGCTTTAAAAGCTCCGCATTTTCTGATGTATGCATAGCTTGGATATCAAACAATTCTTTATTGATCTGATTGATTTTATCATTATATTGATCAATATCCTCAACCAATACACTAATTTCAATTTTAGATAGTTTATCTCTTAAAGAAATATATTTTTCTGCCTTTTTAGCTTGTTTTTCCAAAGGTCCAATTTGTCTTTCAAGCTCATCTAGAATATCCTGCAAACGATCTAGATTTTCTTTTGTCTGCTCTAATTTAGACAATGACACCTTTTTTCTCTTTTTATACTTTGCGACACCCGCAGCCTCCTCAAATAAAGAACGTCTATCTTCTGGCTTTGCATCCGCAAAAGAAGAAATATTTCCCTGCGTAATTATACTTAAGGAATCTTTGCCTAATCCTGTATCCATGACTAAATCATTAATATCTTTTAATCGGCATGGTGTTTTATTTATAAAATAACTTGCTTCATTATTGGCACGTAAAATTTGTCGTGTTATTTCGATTTCATCAAAATCCGAATCAAAAACACGTGTTGAATTATCAAATACCAATGTAACGCGTGCCATGTTTACAGGTTTTCTATATTCACTTCCTGAGAAGATAATATCTGACATATTAGTACCTGAACGAAGTGATTTAACACTCTGTTCACCTAGCACCCAACGAATGGCATCATTCACATTACTTTTACCACATCCGTTTGGTCCTACAATGCCTGTAATATCTTGATCAAATTGAATCACTGTTTTATCTGCAAAGCTTTTAAAGCCTTGTAATTCAATACGTTTTAAAAACATCAAGACCCTCCACTCTAACTAGTGTATTATATCAAAAAAATCACATAAAATATATCTAGTATCCATTTCTAGATTGTATATTATTTATTATTATGTTATAGTACGTGTATGAATAAGAAAGATAGTATGAGGTATGTTTATCCACTTTGTTTTGGTGAAGAAGTAGGAAACTGTATCACACATGGAGTTATGGCACTTTTGATTCTATTTGCACTTCCATACTATAGTGTTCGTGCCTATTTACAAGGCGGAGCAATCAAAACATTTGGAACAGCGGTATTCTTGATTTGTCTGCTCTTTATGTTTACAGGGTCTTGTCTTTACCACAGCATGCCACATGAGACAACACACAAATATGTATTTAGAAAATTAGATCACATTATGATCTTATTGGCTATTGCAGGAACTTATACGCCCATTTGTCTAAATCTTATGAACAACTGGAAAGGATATACAATTTTAGCTATCGAATGGATTATGGTAATTGCAGGAATCTTATTGAAATCGATTGCGACGAAAAGTTATCCTAAACTTTCAATGGTAATCTATATGGTCATGGGTTGGTTAGCTATCTTTATCTTTCCTACGCTAATCAAAGAAACTCAACCTATATTTATCATTTTGATTGCCTTAGGTGGTGTTATGTACACCATGGGTACTTTCTTTTATTCAAAACCACAAAAAAGATATTTTCATTTTGTATGGCATATCTTCATCATTTTAGCTAGTATTTGTCACTTATTAGCTATCCTATACTTTATGTAGAAAAGAACCTATATCTTGGAATTTCCAAAATATAGGTTCTTTTTTTAAAACAATCGTACGATATCATTATATGTTGCGTATAAAAACAGCAACATCAAGAGTACAAAACTTACCATGATGATATTTTCTACTACTTTTGTAGAAACTTTTCGTCCAATTAGTTTTTCAATCAATAAAATCAAGATTCTTCCCCCATCAAGTGCTGGAATGGGAATAGCATTAAAGATTCCAATATTTAATGAAATCAGCGCAAACAAGTTAAAATACATGTCCAATCCATATTGTACAGATTTGCTAGTAACATTTAAAATGCCAACGGGACCTGATAAGTTTTCTAATCCCTGTCCATGAATGATCATATTCAAAGATTTAAATATAGTTGTTGCACTATCCCAGGTATTTTGACAGCCAACCCATAAAGATTGATACCAAGGAATCTTCTTCGCATATGCAATCGCCTTATAGCCAAGTGTATAGCCTTCCATATCCTTATTATAAGATGGAGTTAGCGTAGTTTCAAATGTTGTGCCATCACGCTTTACAGTTAAGGTCAATGTATCATGATGATATTGAATAAACTCTAAAATTTCATATTGTGTTTTAGGTTGAATACTGTTTCCATCTTCACTTTGAACTTTAACGATGTGATCATTTTTTTCTAGACCTGCTTTTTGTGCCACAGAATCCTCTTCGACTACATAGACAACTGGTTTTGCGTCTTCTACTACATAGCCTTGAGCTAAGGCCACACCCATATATATGATCCATGCCAATAAAATATTCATCATAATACCAGCAATCATGATGCAGACTTGTTTCCATTTTTCAATACCGTTTAAACGTCTATTTTCCGGAACATCCTTTAGCCAGCTATCTTCTTCGCTTTGTGAGCCATCTTCTTCACCAGCCATCATTACATAGCCGCCAAAAGGAATAGCGCGAATTGAAAAAGCAGTCTCTTTTCCTTGTTTTTGATAAAGACATGGTCCCATACCAATAGAAAATTCTTTACAGTAAACCCCAAAATGTTTAGCAACTAAAAAATGTCCTAACTCATGTAAAATGACAATCACACTTAGCATCACGACAAATGCTATTATACCTATAATAAAATCCATTCAAATCCCCCTTAGAGAATGATTGTATATAAAACACTAAATACCATGATATTTAATAATAGTGAATCTACACGATCTAAAACACCACCATGCCCTGGTAAAAGATTAGAAAAGTCTTTTACAGCAAAATGACGTTTAATAGCACTAAAACACAAATCTCCAAGTTCTGCAGTAATAGGACATACTAAACATAAGAATGTATTTAAAACTGGGTTTAAGTTTGATACGTAGCTAAAACTAACCACAAAACTTAATACAGAACCAAATACAATTCCTCCCACAAAACCTTCCCAACTCTTTTTAGGTGAGATCCTAGGATTCATTTTGTGCTTTCCAATAGCTCGACCCACAAAATAAGCTCCTGTATCACTTCCATATGTAGCAAAAACAATCGTCCATAGGTACTGATGTACGTTTGCGATTTGTCCTACCGCATGATAAACAAGGGAGAAAATTGTAACATATGAAATACACACAAAGGAATCTATGATTGAGTAGTTTTCAACAAAAACAACAAGACTCCATAAGAATACAACAATCAGTGTCATAACAACGAAAAAGTATTTATCCGGTAAAACCCTTGTTAAAACGACAGCTAAAGCACTGAGTGGAAGAACATATTTAGGCCAGCTTTTAAAATGTGGCTGAATATGCATCCATTCATATGCACCTGCACAAACAATAAATAAGGCAAGAGATTCTAACCAATATCCTCCAAGAGCTACTGGTAGTGCTACAACAAGAATGATACCTATAGCGGTAATTATTCTTTGTTTCATGAAGTTAAGCCTCCAAATCTGCGATCTCTTGAAGCGAATTCGTCTAGACAATCTTTTAATGCTTTTTCATCAAAATCAGGCCATGCGACTGGTGTAAAAATTAATTCCGCATAGGCGAGTTGCCACAACAAATAATTCGAAATACGAAGTTCTCCACTTGTACGAATCATCAGATCAATGTCTTCTGGTACAAATAAATATTTTGAGAACTCTTCCTCAGTTAAATCGTTTTCTCGTTTACCTTGAGCAACCTCATCCGCATATTTTTTCATACCAAGTAACATTTCTCTTCGCGAACCGTAATTAATGGCTAAACATAATTCTAATCCAGTATTATCCTTAGTCATATTTACAGCCTTATTAATTACATATTGTGTTGTTTGTGGGAATTTTTCTAATTCACCGGCAAAAGTCACACGAATGTTCTTTTCCATCAATTCATTAATAAATTTATTAAAAAATAATCCTGGTAATTTACATAAATAGGAAACTTCATCTTCTGGTCTTTTCCAGTTTTCTGTTGAAAAAGCATATAGAATCAATTTTTGAATTCCCATATCTTGTGCAGCTAAGGCCACAGTACGAATTGTATCCGCACCCTTTTTGTGTCCTGCCGTTCTTGGTAAGCCTCTTTTTTTGGCCCAACGACCATTACCATCCATAATTATAGCTACTGTTTTTGGTGCCATAAAAACCTCCTTTTTAAAAAAGTCCAAATCAAGTTTGGACTTAGACATTTAATATTTCTTTTTTCTTTGCTTCACAAATTGAATCAACATCTTTAATGTATTTGTCTGTTAATTTTTGTGATTCTTCTAATGTTTGTTTTTGTTCGTCTTCTGGAAGTTCTTTATCTTTTTTAATGGCATCGTTCGCATCACGACGTACGTTACGAATCGCAATCTTAGCTTCTTCACCATATTTTTGTGCATCTTTAGCTAATTCTTTACGACGATCTTCAGTTAATTGAGGAACTTGAATACGAATGACATCTGCTTCTGCTTGAGGATTCAATCCTAAGTTAGCAGCTTGAATTGCGTGTGCAATATCTTTAATGATTGAACGATCATAAGGTTTAATAACAAGTTGTGTACCTTCAACAACAGAAATCTGAGCCATCTGGTTGATTGGTGTCATTGCACCATAATATTCAACTTGTACACGTTCTAACATTTGTCCACTGGCACGTCCAGTACGGATTTGACGAAGGTTTGATTCTAAATTATCAATAACACCCATCATTTTTTCTTCTGCATTTAATAAAATATCACTCATTTTAATTCTCCTTATTTCTTTTTAGTGATTGTTGTACCGTTAACTTCACGGCGAACTGCTTTGACAATATTACCAGGTTCATTCATATTGAAAACAACTAAATCAATATCATTATCCATGCACATACTAATAGCTGTTGAGTCCATGACTTGTAAGCCCTCGTTTAATACGTCCATATAATTTAGTGTATCGTATTTCTTAGCATTTGGATTTTTCTTTGGATCTGAATCATAAACTCCATCAACACCATTTTTAGCCATTAAGATAACATCTGCATTGATTTCAGATGCACGTAATGCTGCAGTTGTATCTGTTGAGAAGTATGGAGAACCTGTACCAGCTCCAAAAATAACGATTCTTCCTTTTTCCAAGTGACGTAAAGCACGTCTTAAGATGAATGGTTCTGCAACCTTTTGCATTTCAACAGCTGTCTGCACTCGAGTTTGAACGCCTTCTTGTTCTAATGCATTTTGAACAGCTAAAGCGTTGATTACAGTACCTAACATACCCATATAATCGGCTTGAGCACGGTTCATTCCCATTTCAGCCATCATCTTACCACGAATGAAGTTGCCACCACCGACAACAATTGCCAATTCTACTCCTAATTTTTGTACTTCTTTTAACTCTTTTGCCAATCTTTTTAAGATTTCTGGATCAAAAGCAGCTTCAGGGCTAGATAAAGCTTCGCCACTTAATTTTAATAAAACACGTTTATACATACTATTGCTCCTTATTGAATTGTCACAACAATTATACACTATATTACGCTATTTAAAAAGAAAAACCCTTGGAATTTCCAAGGGTTTTAAAGTAAAAGATAAATTACTTAGCCATTTGAGCAGCAACTTCTTCAGCAAAGTTTTCTTCGCGTTTTTCGATACCTTCACCAGTTTGGAAACGTACGAAAGTTACTACTTCGGCTTTGTTGTCTTTCAAGAATTGAGAAACCTTAGTTTTAGGTTCTAAGAAATATTCTTGATCCAATAAGCATTGGTCTTTAAAGTGTTTGTCAACTTTTCCTTTTAAGATTCCTTCCAATACTTTTTCTGGCTTGTTAGCCATGTTAGGATCAGCCTTCATCATTTGTAATTGAAGTTCACGTTCGTGTTCAACTTCTTCACCTGGTACTTCAGCTTGAGATACATATTTTGGAGCCATACTAGCAACTTGCATTGCTAAGTTTTTAGCTACAGTAGCATCTTGAGTCCCTTTAACAACTACAACAGCAGAAATTGATCCACCCATGTGCATGTATGAACCGAAGATTTCATCATCTGCTTTTTCAATAACAGCAACACGACGGAAAGAAATTTTTTCTCCGATAGTAGCTGTAGCGTTGATGATTAAATCATTAATAGTTCCTTCAGCAGTTTGAACATTTAAAGCTTCTTCAGTTGTAGCAGGTTTGTTTGCAAGAATTGCTTCTTGTAAAGTATCCATTAAACCTAAGAATTGTTCGTTCTTACTTACGAAGTCAGTTTCTGAGTTAACTTCGAATAATACAGCAGTGTTTCCACTAACAGCAACACGAGTTAAACCTTCAGCAGCGATACGTCCTTCTTTTTTAGCTGATTTTGCGATTCCTTTTTCACGTAACCAGTCAACAGCTTTTGCAATGTCACCTTCACATTCAGTTAAGGCTTTTTTGCAATCCATCATACCAGCACCTGTTTTTTCGCGTAATTCTTTTACTTGAGCAGCAGTGATAGCCATTTTAGCATCCTCCTATATTTTTTATTATTCAGCAGCTTTTGCTTCTTCAGCTTTTGCAGCTGGTTTTACGTCATCATTTTTCTTATTGAAAGGACGACGGTTTTTACGTTCGAAGTTACGTTTTCTACGTTCTTCATTTCTTTGACGACGACGACGTTCGTTTTCAGCGATTTGTGCTTCAACATTTTTGATTACGTCTTCCATAGTTACATCATCTTCAGTTTCATCTAAGTAAGCCATTTCTAATAGACCACCCTTAGCATCAACGATAGCGTCTGCTAAGATTGTTGTAACTAATTTGATTGAGCGAACTGCATCATCATTAGAAGCGATTGCAAAATCAGCATCTTCTGGATCACAGTTTGTATCTAACATAGCGAATACAGGGATTCCTAATTTTTTAGCTTCAGCGATTGCATTGTGTTCTTCTTTTGGATCAATAACAACTAATGCATCTGGAAGTTTCTTCATTTCTTTGATACCACCTAAAGAACCTTCCAATTTAGCTTTTTCTTTACGTAAGTTAGCTTGTTCCTTCTTAGTGTAAACTTCGATTTTTCCGCTAGCTTCCATTTCTTCGATTTCTACTAAACGTTTAATACGTTTTTGGATTGTACGGAAGTTTGTTAATAAACCACCTAACCAACGTTTGTTAACGTAGAAAGATCCTGAACGTAAAGCTTGTTCTTCAACAACTTCTGCAGCTTGTTTCTTTGTTCCTACGAACAATACTTTTCCTCCACGTTCGCTAATTGCTTTTAATTCATTGTAAGCAGCTTCGATTTGTGCTTGAGTTTGGTTTAAATCTACGATATAAACCCCGTTGCGACTTGTGTAGATGAATGGTTTCATCTTTGGGTTCCAACGGCGAGTCTGGTGACCAAAGTGAACACCGTTCTCTAACATTTTCTTCATTGATACGATTGACATAATAGTCCTACCTTTCCGTTTCTCCTCCATCATTTCAGACGCATGCAACACTAATGTGCACGGGCACACGAATCCATGATGTGTGTTATAAGCGCAATCACGCGCTTTTACATTATAGCAATAACCTTTTTAACTTGCAAGATGTTATTTTTCAAAAGGGTGCGCTTTTTTATAAACCTTCACTAACTGCGCTGTAGTCACATGCGTATAAATTTGTGTTGTTGATAAAGATGAATGTCCTAGTAACTCTTGAACAACACGAATATCCGCTCCATTATCTAATAAATGTGTCGCAAAACTATGTCTCAACATATGTGGATGCAATTTCATATGCATTCCAATGGCTTTGGCATGTTTATCCATTAAATACTGAATACCACGAGAAGTTAATTGTTTACTTCTTAAATTCACAAATACATGATCATCCACTGCATATTTTGACCAAAAACTATTTTTATATTCCCACAATTCTTTTTCAAAACCTTGATAAAAAGGTACAATGCGATCTTTATCCCCTTTACCTCGAATATGCACGATTCGATTGTTTAAATCAATTTGATTCCATTCCAATGCAACACATTCACTAACACGTAATCCACATGCATACATCATCGTAAATAATATGCGATCGCGATATTGATCTTCTTTGGCGTCATTATAAGAATTTAAAAATTCCTGAATTTCTTCTACAAATAAAAAATCTGGAATTTGTTTTGACTTCTTTGGTGTCTGTATCCCTAATAAAGGGTTTTCATTGATACCCATATACTCTGCCAAATACGCATAGAAAGAACGATATACACTCATTTTACGTGCAATCGAACTGGATTTTAAATGATCCAATGTAGCTAGAAAATTCATAAAAGTCAATCTATCACACGATTCAAAAGAATCAATAGATTGACTTAATAAATATTCTTTATATTGGTTCAAATCATTTTTATACGATTCGATAGTTTTATCTGATTGCGTATTCTTTCGATATATATATTTTAGAAAACGATCAATCAACTCATCCATTGACTTGTTCCTGAATTTCTTGAATACGAGAAAGTGCCTGAGCAGCAAATTTTTCTTTACGCTCATGTTTCTTACATTTTTCGTTTAAATGCATAATGCCAAAGTTTGCATTCATTGGCTGGAAATGTTTTGGATCACAATGCGTAATATAGTATGCTTGTGAGCCCATCACACAAGTATTTCCAAAACAAATTGGTTCTTTACCTTGCATATACAACGACATATTGATTCCGGCAATCAATCCGGATGCACAAGATTCAACATAGCCTTCAACTCCAGTTAATTGTCCGGCAAAGAATAAATCATCACGTTTCTTTGATTGATATGTTTCTTTTAAAACAATTGGACTTGATAAATAAGAATTTCGATGCATAACACCATAACGAGTAATTTTCAAATTTTCTAATCCAGGAATCAAAGAGAAAACTCTTCTTTGTTCAGGCCAAGTTAAATGTGTCTGGAAACCAACAATATTGTACATACTTGCAGCTACATTATCTTGGCGTAACTGAACTACGGCAACTGGATGTGAATCCTTGTCTTTTTCCAATCCCACCGGCTTTAATGGTCCAAACAACATAGTCTTCTTTCCACGACGTGCCATTTCCTCAATGGGCATACAGCCTTCAAAATATGTTTCTTTTTCAAAATCGTGCAAATTCACACATTCTGCATGAATCAATGCATCATAGAATGCTTCAAATTCATCCGCATTCATCGGACAGTTGATATAACTTGCTTCACCTTTGTCATAGCGAGACTTATAGTAGGCTTTACTAAAATCAATCGAATCCTTTTCAATAATAGGTGCTGCTGCATCATAGAAATGGAAAGTATCTTCAGAAGTGAAATCATGTATAGCCTTCGCTAGAGAATCACTTGTCAAAGGTCCTGTTGCGATAATGCATGGTCCTTCTGGTAAAACTGTCATTTCTTCATTAACAACTTCGACCAATGGATGATTTTTGATTGTATCAGTAATATATTGTGAAAAAGTCTCACGATCAACTGCCAACGCACTTCCAGCTGGTACAGCATGCATATCTGCTGATTTCATAATCAATGAATCCATTTGGCGTAATTCCTCTTTTAAAATACCAACCGCATTATTCATCGCATTGGATCGAAGTGAATTCGAACACACAAGTTCCGCAAATCGATCTGTATGAAAGGCTGGACTTTCCTTTTTAGGACGCATTTCAATCAATCGAACCGGAATATTTCTTTTTACGAGCTGCCATGTTGCCTCACACCCGGCAAGTCCTGCTCCTACAACCGTAACTTGTTCCATTATTTATCTTCCTCTGTTTTCTTAGGTTCTTTTTTTATATAGTGGCATTTTGGATAATTTGAACAACCAATGAAAGTTGTCCCAAAACGTGATTTTCTTCTGACAAGCTCATGTCCACACTCCGGACAAATTTCACCTGTTGGCTCAGGTTTCGCCTTCTTTTTCAAAGATTCGATAGTTTTGCATTCCGGATAATTTGAACATGCCCAGAACTGGCCATAACGCCCTCTTTTAATCACCATCTTAGCTCCGCAGTTCGGACAGATTTTTTCTTCTTTTGCCTCTTCTGGAAGTTCTTCTTCATCATTTTCAGTGTAGCGACATGTTGGAAAGTTAATACAAGAAATAAACTTACCAAAACGACCATTACGATAAACAAGCTCTCCACCACATTCAGGGCAAGTACGTCCTACACGTTCTAATTCCTTCTTTGGCATTTTTTCATAGGCATCTTCTACAAGTGGAGCAAATTTATCATAGAATTTGTGCATGTAAGATACAGAGTCCTCGTTCCCTTCGGCAATTTCATCCAAAGTTTTTTCCATATCTGCCGTATATTCTACGTTAATGACACTTGAGAAATACTGTTGTAGTTTTTCATTTGTCAAAATTCCCTGCTCACTAGGAATAAATACCTTCGTCTTTGAAGTTTCACTTGTCTTTTCTAATGAGGCATAGCCACGTTTTTGTAAAGTATCAATAATTGTCGCATATGTACTTGGACGACCAATTGACTTTTCTTCAAGATCTTTAATCAGGCGTGCTTCTGTATAACGTGCTGGTGGTTCTGTAAAGTGCTGCTTTGAAGTTGGAGTTACATTTTTTAAAACTTCATTTTCTTCCATCTTAGGAAGTAAAGCATCGCTTTGTTTTTCATATTTAGAATATACTTTGTAGTAACCATCAAAAGTCATAGTTTGTCCGCTTGCACTAAATTCTAAATCGTTGTTTGTGATTTTAACACTGGTCACATCATATACAGCATCTTTCATTAAGGATGCCAAAGTACGCGCATAAATCAGTGAATATAAACGATATTGATCATTCGTTAAATGGTCTTTGATGGATTCTGGTGTACGATTAATGTTTGTTGGTCGAATGGCTTCATGTGCGTCCTGCGTATTTTTACCATTCTTTTGATGTACATGTCCAACATATTCTTTACCATATGTATTTGTGATGAATTCCTTGGCATCTGAAACGAAAATATCAGATAAACGTGTTGAGTCCGAACGCATATACGTGATCAAACCTTCCATATTTCCGCCTAGATCAATACCTTCATACATTTTTTGAGCTACACTCATTGTTTTCTTTGCGCCAAATCCTAATTTTGTACTGGCTTCCTGCTGCATAGTCGATGTTGTGAATGGAAGTTTAGGTTGTTTCTTTTTCTGCTTTTTAGAAATCGATGAAACAATATATTCTCCATTACATCTTTCTAACAATGCTTTAGCTTCTTCTTCATTTTTGATTTTAGGCTTTTTACCTTCAACCTTCACTAAATCTGCTTCAAATGCTTTATTCTGCTTTTTACATTGTGCATGAATCGTCCAATACTCTTCTTGTTTAAACGCCTTGATTTCATTTTCACGATCAACAATCAATTTCAACGCCACAGATTGCACACGTCCTGCAGATTTAGACTGGATTTTATTCTGCAGCAATTTACTGAGTTTAAACCCAATAATTCGATCTAACATACGACGTGTTTCTTGTGATTTCACAAGGTCCATATCAATTTTTCTTGGTTCTTTCATAGCTTCAAGAATTGCAGGTTTCGTGATTTCATGGAAAACAATACGATTATTGTCTTCTGTATTTAAATCTAATACACGTGCTAAATGCCATGCGATTGCTTCCCCTTCACGGTCCGGGTCACTGGCAAGATAGATATCTTGTGCTTTAGAAGCGTACTCTTTTAATTCTTTCACTATTTCTTTTTTCTCTTTGCTAATTTTATATTTAGGTTCGAAATCATGATCTACATCAATTCCTAAACCTTCTTTTCCGCTTGTCGCCAAATCACATACATGGCCTTTGCTGGAAACAACTCTGTATTCTTTTCCTAAATATTTTTCAATCGTCTTCGATTTGGAAGGCGACTCCACAATAACTAAATGTTTTTTCATTTGTTCCCCCATATTCACGCTATATAAAACATTAAAAATTTCAATTTGTCAATCCTCAGATATCATCAATGTCTTTTATATCCACCAAAATATTGGCTCCATTACTAATCAAGTAGTTACATCCTTGATACTTTTTATCTTGAAAAGCTGTAGGCACACAATAAATAGGAACACTCAATTCGAGACATTCATTCACAGTAATCATTGTTCCACTTTTATAGGTTGCCTCAATCACAACTAAGTTGCTGCTTAAAGCGGCAATCAAGCGATTTCGCCATGGAAAGTGATAAGCCAAAGGCTTCACATGCATAGGATATTCACTAATGATCAATCCGCTTTTTTTTATCCTTTCAAATAAAAATGCGTTTTCCTTTGGATAAATCACATTAATTCCACAACCAAGCACACCAATTGTTTTTGATGCATTCAAATGGGCCCTGGCATCAATACCTTTGGCAAGCCCAGATACAATGACATACCTTGATTGTAGTCTTTGTACGATTGTATCCGTATTTTGCAGTGCCTGCGCTGAACAGTTTCTAGCTCCTACTATACCTACACCTTTTTCTTTCAACAAACAAACATTACCCTGATAAAAAATAATCCATGGCGGATATCTTAAATGTTTAAAGGCTTCAGGATACATCTCATCAACGATTGTAAGATAAGGATATGGATATGCAATGATGGAATAGTTTTCGTGTGCCTTTATCGCATTGCCAATTTTCTTCCAATCTCCATCATATTGGATGGCATACCATAAAATAGCTTCTCTTTTTATTCTCATATACTCATATACGAAAAAAAAGAGACTTTTAACTAAAAAAGAATATATAAAAATAGATAGGGATAAATCAACCTTTAAAAGTCATAGGGATTTTG